>Ga0137362_10002175_pt1 | contig 12602 bp, 8 predicted proteins | sample MadtaG_2_FD_104801 | JGI IMG/M metagenome (GOLD analysis project Ga0137362, IMG submission 104801) | Vadose zone soil microbial communities from Angelo Coast Range Reserve, California, USA - Mad1_100_16 metaG | ecosystem: Environmental > Terrestrial > Soil > Vadose zone | place: USA: California... | reverse complement strand
TTCAACGTGCAGAACCATCTGGTGGCCGGCGCGCTGTCCTATCGCGCCGCCATCGGCTCGATGCCGTTCCAGGTGGGCGCGCAGTACTCCTGGGACTACCTCTCGCTCGGGGGCCACGACTTCTTGCAGCGCCACACCGCGACCCTGTTCGGGACGCTGGTCGAGAACAAGGGCAACCTGACCACCCTCCTGGCCCGGTTCCAGGACAAGGATTTCTTCGCCACGCCGGGGCAACTCCGCGACGAGGACCGCGACGCCAAGAACTGGATGGTCGGGGGCGCCCACGTCTTCCGCTTCGCGGAGGACCGGCACTACATCCGGGTGGGCTACCAGTTCGACTACGAGAACGCCGACGGGCGGAACTACACCTACGCGGGCAACCGCTACTTGGCCGGCGGGCAGTACACGCTCCCGTGGGGATCGACCCGGCTGAAGTACGACTTCGATCTCCACCAGCGTCATTACCTGCACGCCAACACGCTGCTGCCGGCGGTCAACCCGGGGACCCGGGAGCGCGAGGATCTCGAGCAGAACCACGTCTTCCGGATCGAGCAGGTGCTGGCCAAGAATCTGGGGCCGACCTCCATCGGATGCGCGGCGACCGCACCCTGTCCGCTCACGCTCGCCGCCGAGTACCAGCGGACGATCGCGGACTCCAACCTGGCGGTCTTCGCCTTCAACCGGAACGTCTGGTCGCTGACCCTGTCCTGGCAGTACTGAGCGGGAAAGGGGTGACTACGGCCCCTGCTTGACCTGCGCGCCGCCGGTCACCACGATCGCGGCCGAGCCCGCCGCGATGTTCAGGGTGTTGCCGGTCAGGTTCAGGATCGGGCTGCTGAGGATGATCGCCTGATTGAGCTGCACCCCGGCGGGCACGAAGACCGGCAACCTCCCGATCATCGCGCAGCCGTTGCCGCACAGGTTGTTCGTGATGTTGAGGGCGTTGCCGGTGCCGATGAAGTTGATGAGAGCGCCGGTCACGGTCAGGGACGACCCGCCGCTGAGATTCAGCAAGGCGCCGTTGGTGATGGTCAGCGTGCTGCCGTTGGCGATGCGGAAGAGATCCCCCGCGACCGTCATGCTGGCGCCGCCAGTCAGGTTCAGGCCGTGGCCCTGGATGGTCAGGCTGCTCGCGGTCAGCGAGGCGAGCTGGCCGAGCTTCACGCTCGCGCCCGAGATGTCCGCGAGGCTGCTCCCGGTCGCGAGCGCCGCGCTGCGGGTCAGGCTCAGGAGCGGAGCGCTCGCGTTGACCAGGTCCATCACCGCGCCGGCGCTCACCGAGAGCAGCCCGCCCGCGCTGGCGGCCGTCGAGCCGACCAGATCCACGAGGGCCGAAGCGCCGCTGCCCACGAAGCCGCCGCCGGAGAGGCGCAGGAAATCGGACTGCAGACTGAGGACGCCTCCCTGGTCGTGGAACAGGGTGCCCACGAGGCTCACGCTGCTCCCCCCTCCGCTGAGGGTGAGCAGGCTCGTCGCGCTGAGCTGGGTGGGGTCGAGGTAGAGGAGCGGCGCGGTGCCCGTGCTCGAGAAGGTGGCGCCGCCCGAGATCTCCATCAGGCTCTGTCCGATCGTCAGCGAGCTGTTGGTGGCCTCGAGGATCGGCACCGCCGGGGCGTCGGTCAGGCCGCGCGATAGCGAGTAGAGGCTCCCGGGCTGGGTGACGGGCTGGCCGCTGAAGGAGAAGCGCGCGAGCCCGGTCGGCCCGCCCGGACCCCCCGCGCCGGGTTGAGACGGATTGCTCGCGATCATGGGAAGGACCGGAGCGTCCGTGATGCCCGGGGTGGTGGCGCCGCGCGCGCTCGGGGGCGCGGTGGGTCCGTTGCCATCGCCGCCCGCGCCGGCCCCCGCTACCTCGGGAGCCAGGAACTCCGCGACCGCCACCGCCTTCGCGTGCTCGCGAGTGGTCACGCTCTGGATGAATTCGCTCGGCCCTTCCGCGATCTGGGGCGCGGCGTGCAGCCCCACGAACACCTGCTCGGCCGCGGTGGGCGACAGCGGGACGAGGGCCGACGGCTCGCTCCCGGTCCGGCTCCAGCTCTCGAGCGCGCCGACCTGTGCGGGCGGAGCGCCCGGATTCTTGGGGTCGGAAACCTCGACCAGGCCGTGGAGCACGTGGACCTTGGTGGTGTACCGCGGGGCCCCGGCGGAGCCGCCCGGCTCGGCAATCAGCTCCACGACCAGCACCGTGCCCCGGATCGCCGCGATGGCGTTGGGAGTCCGGATCTCGATCGCCTCGCCGGGGCGCATCCGCTGGCGCAGGACGCCCATGGCGATCTTGCCGGAGGAGAGGTCGATGGTGGAGCGGCCGGTGTCCTCGGTGATGGTGAGGGCGGAGAGCTCGCGTACGGTGACGAGCGCCTTGCCGCCGAGGAGCACGCGGACGATCGAGCGCTCGGCGGTCGAGATCCGGTCGCGCAGGAAGACGTCGTCCTTGAAGCGGAGAGCCCGGGGGGTCGACAGGGAGGCTCGTGCCACCGTCGCGTCGCCGGCCAGCGTCGTCACGACCCCGATGTTCCGGCTCGAATCGCCGGCGGTCTGCGCCGCGACGTGCGCGGGCCAGACTGCCAGCAGGAGCAGGACGGGAACGAGTCCCTTCGAGCGTTTCATGGCCTTGACTAGCCTCCGTGCACGGGTTGCGTGGTCGTGCTGACGCGCTGCCGCGTATCAGAGGTAGCAAGGCTGCTGCCACGAGAGGGTAGTTGGAGCGCGGTGGAAAGGCTTGAAAAATGAGGCGTGCGGTGGTTCCGGATGGGGCCCGCCCGCAAATGCTGACGAGCCCCGGACGTTTTCTGTCCGGAGCCCGCGCTACTTCGGCGGCTACATCCCGTTGATCGTGACCTTCGTGCCCGCTCCGTCGACGCGGATCACCGCAGCATTCGGCGCGACGTTGAGGGAGCCGAGGCCGCTGTTCTTGATCGCGCCCGCGATGGTCACGTTGCTCGCCAGGGCGCCGTTGGTCAGGCTGACTGGAAGCCCGCCGATGGTGGTGCAGGGGCAGAGGCTGTTGGCCACAGACACCATGTTCCCGCCGGTGCCGCCGAAACCGATGAGGGCGCCGTTCACGCTCAGCATCGACCCGCCACTCAAGCTGACAAGGGGACCGTTCAGGAGCGAGAGAGTGCTGCCGTTGACCAGACTGAAGAGATCGCCGGTCACCCGAAGCGCGCTGCCACCGGCGAGATTGAGCGCGGCGCCGGCGGCGACGGTGAGGGCACTGCGGTCCAGCCTCACGAGTGAGCCCAGGCTCGTCACGGCGGCCTGGTACGAGAGCTGGATCGTGTCCGCCGCGGTGGTCATCTGCGTGCCGTTGCGCAGGGCGAGGAGCGGGGCGGTGGCCGCGAGCAACGCATTGTCAACGCGCACGGCCTGGTAGGCGCGGACCGTCGCCTGAGACGTGTCGAAGAGGGCGCCTCCGGTCCGGAGCGGCTGGTCGGTGCCGAGGGTCAGTCCGGTGCCGGCATCGGTCGCGGCATTGATTCCGGCGATCTCGAAGATCGGCAGGCCGAAGCTGCCGAAGCTGTGCGTGCCACCCACGAGCTGGACGAGTGGATCGGTCGTCGTGCTGACGAGGCTGCCGCCCTGGATGGCGCTCACCAGGCTGAACGGCACCGTCAGATCACTGTTCGTCCCCTGGAGGAGCGGACCCGCGAGCCTGACCCGGCCGCCGCAGCAGACGATCATCAGGGAGTCGAGGGTCTGCGACGTGCCGGAGAGGCGGAGCAGCGGATCGCTCCCGCTTCGGGTGAGCGTGTCTCCGGGCCCGAGGAAGTACAGCGGCGGGTCCGCGATCACCGATACGTCGTCCAGCCCGAGAAAGCCGGGGTCGTCGCGAAAGCCGAGCTGGAGGGTGGTGGACGATCCCGTTGCGACCTCGGTGAAGCTGAGCGGCACGTAGCCCGCGGCGGGCATATTGACCTGCGAGAAGAACGTCTGACCGCCCCAGGATGCGGAGAAATCGTTGGCGAAGAAACCGTCGCTCCGGAGCGCGAACGAAACGATGTAGGCCTGTCCCGGGGTTGTCGCCAGGGTCTGCGAGAGGATCCCATCGGAGCCGACCGGGCCGAGGGATGCGCCGAACGTTCCGCTGTTCACGTAGAACGAGGAGTTGGTCACGCTGGTGAAGCCCAAATTGCCGGATCGGGTCCAGCCGGTGAAATCGCCGGTCTCGAATCCGCCGTTGGCGACCAGCCCGAATCCTCCTCCGCCTCCGCCTCCGCCTCCGCCTCCGCCACCACCCGGTCCGGGATTCGATACGGGCGGAGTACCGCCCGGAAGATTGCCGCCCGTGCCGGTGAGCGCGTTAACCGGCGCGATGACCACCGAACAGCAGCCGGGCGTGGGAGCCGGCAGTATGGGAGGCGGAGGGCCGGTCACGAACTGCGCGACCTGGATGGCCTGGACGGCCTGGGTTTGGAACACGCCGTTCACGAAGGTCGGGTCCGGAGAGCCGAACGCCTTCGTGTTCGCCTGCACGGTCACCGCTGCGTTCCGCTCGGCCTGGCTGACCGGTCCCACCTGCCCGTTCTTCCCACCCTGGCCGGGCGGGAGCGGGTTGGTGGCCCCTCCGGCGTACTGGTACGTGCAGTCTCCGGCATGGCAGATGGCGGTGGTCAGGTTCTGGACCGAGTCGTAGGCAACCGCGAGAATGCTGCCCCGCACCGCGGCGACCGCGTTCGGGGTGCGGATCTCGATGGACTCGCCCGGGCGCATTCGCTGCTTCTGCACCGCCAGCACGACCTTGCCGCTGGGCAATGTGACCACCGCCCGGCCCGGCTCCTCGCTGATCGTGACCTCGGACAACTCGCGAACGGTGAGGATCGCCTTGCCGCCCAGCAACACCCGCACGAGCGAGTTCTCCTGGGTGTTGATGCGATCGCGGCCGAAGACGTCGTCCTTGAACTTGAGCGCGAGCGGCACGGTGAGCGCGGGGCGCGCGACGGTGGCGCGCCCGTCGATCGTGGTGACGACACCGACGGCGTCGGAGGTTTGCGCGGCGGCCGCGACCGGTTGGAGAGCCGCCGCCACCACTGCGAGCACTGCGATTGCCGTCCAGCGTGTCATCGTTTCCGCCTCCGTACCGACGAGAGAATGTGTCTCGGCCCACGACCGAGTGCCTGATTATGCGTGGAGCGTTGGGCCCGCGCAAGGAGAAGCGCGTGCTAGAATCCGCTCTGCGTAGCGACCGGTCGTGGCGGGAAGACCGGTCGTGGTCCAGAGGCCAGGAACGCGCACAAGTTGCGCTCTGCGGGCGGCCTCGCGTGGGGTGATATCATCGCAGCTTGAGGAGCCTGAGCAGACCCACTCATGTTCGACATCGGCCTGCAGGAACTGGTTCTCATCTTCGTCATCGCCCTCCTCGTCTTCGGGCCGAAGAACCTTCCCCAGCTGGGTCGATCCCTCGGGCGCGCGATGCGCGAGTTCCGGCGCGCCAGCGACGAGTTCCGGTCCACGATCGAGACCAACCTCAAGATCAACGAGCCGGATCCTCTCCCGGAGCCGCCGACGGCCACCGCGCTCGAGGCGGCCCCGGTGGCGGTGGCGACGACCGAAGCCTTGCCGGAGTCGACCCTGAACCCGTACGACACCCCGGCCATTCCGGTCCCGGAGGGCGAGGCCTACGTGGCCCAGCGCGGCGGGAAGCTCTTTCATGGTCGCGACTGCGGCTGGCTCCGGCGGATCGCCGAGCCGGAGCGGGTCTACTTCAAGCGCGTGGCCGAGGCGCGGGAGGCCGGGTTCGCGGCCTGCCCATCCTGCGAGCCCTGGGAGCCCGCCGGCTAGCCCCCTTTTTTTCCTTGCCGAACTCAACGGGTGTTGACTATCATCCTGTTGAGGTTCGATCGCGAGAGGGGGACCACGGTGCGAGAGATGACGGCCCGGCAGAGCGAGGTGCTCGAGTTCATCCGCGTCTTCGGAGAGCGGCACGGCGTGCCGCCCACGGTTCGCGAGATCGGCGAGAAGTTCGAGTTCACGGCCCGCGCTGCCTTCGACCACCTGCGGGCGCTCGAGCGGAAGGGGATGCTCGAGCGGCGGGTCACCGGCAAGCGAGCGTCCCGTACCTTGGTGCTCCCCAGCCAGAAGGGACCCCGGCGGCTGGACCCGATCGGGATCCCGCTGGTCGGCCGGATCGCGGCGGGCCTGCCGATCACCGCGGTCGAGAACCACGAGGAGACGATCCCGCTCCGGCCGGACTGGCTCGGCACGGGCGGGCAGGAGGTCTTCGCGCTGCGGGTGAGCGGGGACAGCATGATCGACGCGCACATCGTCGACGGCGACCTCGTGCTGGTCCGCAAGCAAGAAACGGCGGGGAGCGGGGACATCGTGGCGGCCATGCTCGACGGCGAGGCCACCGTGAAGCGCTTCGGCCGGGAGGGCGGCGCGATCGTGCTGCGGCCGGAGCACCCGACCATGAAGCCCATCGTGGTCGAGCCGGGACGCGGGGAGTTTCGCATCCTGGGCAAGGTGGTCGGCATCATGCGTCAGATCTGAAAGGAGCAGGTGATGCGACGAGTGGTGATGATGACACGGAGCAGGAAGAGGCGGCCGATCACGCGCCGCGACTGGCGGAGCGTCGCGCGCCGCCGCGGTCGCTCGAGGGTCTGGATCGGCTCGCGCCCGCGCACCGGCACGGCCCGCCCCCTTTTTTTGGCCCTGAGAACTCAACAGATGAGGAGGCCGCGGCCGAGCGAGTGGCTCGGCGCGGCCGCGATGCTGCTCGGCGTGGCCTCGTGGGGCGTGCTGGCGGCCCTGCTCGCGGCCTGAGGCCGCGAAGGACGGAGATCAGGCCGAGTCCAGCCGCTCCCACGGGCGCACCGCGATGAAGAGGGCGAGCAGCTCGCCGTCCAGGGCTCCCGCCTGTCGCTCGTGGCCGAGGATGTCGAGCGCACGCTCCACCGGGACCGCGGGCTTGTAGGGCCGGTCGCGCGCGGTGAGGGCGTCGAAGATGTCGGAGATCGTCATCATCCGCGTCTGGACGGGGATCTCCGGCGCGCGCCATCCCGCGGGGTAGCCCGAGCCGTTGAGCTTCTCGTGGTGGGAGCGGGCGATCTCCGGAATGCGCCGTAGCTCTTTCGTCCACGGGATCTGCTTGAGGAACTGGTAGGTGTGGACGACGTGCGACTGGATCTGGCGGTACTCGTCCGGGGTCAGGCTCCCGCGGGGGATCGAGAGCACGCGCGCCTCCTCCGGCGTGATCAGGGTCAGGGACTCGCCGAGGTGGTCGGGGAACGGCCGCCCGGCCAGGTCGAGGAGTCCGGCCGAGACGTCGTCCGCCATGACGGTGGGCTCGTTCGCGGCGCCGACCGCCTTCAGGTGCACGTCGAGGTCGGCGAGCACCGTGGCCAGCTCCGCATCCCATTCGGCACAGCGGTCCGCGAAGGCGTCGCGGCCGTGCTGGAGCAGCCACTCCGTCTTCCGCCGCGCGTGGCGCAGTTCGAGCCCACGCCGGATGATCTCGCCGCGCTGACGGATGAGATCGAGCTGGCCCGGGGGCAACTTCTTGGCCTTGATCAGCACGTCCTCCCGCACGCCCACCTTGCCGAAGTCGTGGAGGAGCGAGGCGTAGCGGATCTCCTTCATCTCGTCCGCGGAGAAGCGGACCTCCCGGAAGGGACCGTGGTCGGCGCGATCGACCGCGGCGGCCAAGGCCACCGTGAAGTCGGCGACCCGGAAGGAATGGCCGGAGGTCGTAGGGTCCCGCGACTCGATGGCGGTGACCGAGGCCTGCACGAAGCCCTCGAACAGGGTCTGGATGGACTGGTAGAGGCGGCTGTTCTCGAGCGCGACGGCGGCCTGCGACGCGAGTGAGGCGGCGAGGCTGCGAAAGTGCTCGGGGTAGGGAACGACCGCGGCCCCGACGACGGCGGCGGTCCCGAGGGTCACCGAGGCGTCCCGCTTGCAGTTGATGAGCTGCAGGACGCCGATCACGGTGCCCTGGGGCGTGGCCATCGGCACCACCAGCATCGACCGGGTGCGGTAGCCGACGCGCTCGTCGAACTCCCGGTTGATCTGGAACGGCGAGCCGGGCGGCAGCACGTAGGCGTCGTCCAGCTGCAAGACCGACGAGGTCAGGGCCACGTGGCCGGCGACGCTGGCCGCGTCGATCGGCAGGGTGAACTCGGTGAACGGCACGTGCACCGAGTCGTTCTGGGCGAGCTTGAACCGGAGCCGCGCGGGCCCGTCCGGCGACTCCTCCACCAGGTAGACCGAGCCGGCGTCGCTGCGGGTGATCTCGCGCGCCTTGCTCAGGATCAGGGTGAGCAGGGCGTCGGTGTCGCGCTCGGCGGAGAGGCTGACCCCGATCTGGTTGAGCTGCTCCATCTCTCGGCGGGCGGTGTCGGCCTCGCGGCGGGCCCGGGCGTGGTCGCATGCATTGCGCAACGTGACCGCCAGCACGTCCGGCGCGGGCGGCGTCGTCACGTAGGCGTAGCATTCGGCGGGCGGCGTCGCGCCCGGGGCGACCAGCGCCACCACCGGAAGATCGGGCGCCCGCGAGGCCAGGTCGGCCGCCGCGCGGCCATCGCCCGCGGTGAGGTCGACCAGCGCGACGGCGCCCTCGTCGGGCCCCGGTCGCGGAATCCCGCGCGCGGGCAGCGGCATCGCCTCGAGATCGCCGGAGAGCGCGGAGAGCAGGGAGGCCGCCGGGGAACCCGCCGGGTACCAGACCACTCGGCGTGGCATGTATCGAGCGTAGGACTCACCTCGGCGGTGTGTCAAGGTTGCTTGACCGCCTCGCGAGCGGGCCGCTAGAATCCTTCGTCTATGACCACGCGAGTTTCCACCGGAAGTCCGAAGCTCGACGAGATGCTGGGTGGGGGCCTGCTGCCCGGCACCATGACCGTGGTCTACGGGGCCACCGGGATCGGCAAGACCCACCTGGGGCTCCACTTCTGCGACCACGGGGCCCGGGCGGACGGGGCCCGCGGGATCGTGTTCGACATGAACGCCCGCGGGGACTCGCAGCAGCACCACGCCTACGCGGCGCGCCTGCACAACTGGGACCTCAAGCGCTGGACGCACACCGTCCTGCCCATGGGCGAACCGTACCCGTCCGCCGAGCAGATGCAGGCCTTTTACTGCGACGCGCTGCCGTGGGTGGGGAAGCTGCGCGACTACCAGGTGCCCGCCGCGGACGGCCTCGAGTTCGACTGGAACTGGAAGGCGCAGTACAACCAGGCGCTCTACACGGTGCGCCCGTTCGTGTACTTCCACCTGGGCGCGGGCAGCCGGCGCATCGTGGTGGACGGCGTCGAGCCGATGGACGTGCCGGGCGACTACATCCAGCCCTACATCTTCGACGACCTCTACCGGAAGCTGATCCACCGCGACAGCGAGACCCTCGGCATGGAGATCTGCATGCCGGTCTGGCAGCACCGGGCCTTCATCGACGCCCACCGCTACGATCACGCGGCGGTCACGACGCTGCTCCTGGTGACCACCGAGGAGACCCAGCTCGAGCACCTCATCGCCCGAAAGGTGGCCGCGGGCGACGTCGGGGCGGTGGCCAACACCATCGTGGTGATGGGGAGCGAGCGGGTAGGCAACCGGCTGGGCCGCTTCCTTTGCGTGGTCAAGCATCGCGGCAGCGCCAAGAGCGACGACATCGTCGAGTACCGCGTCACCGAGCGGGGCTTCGAGCTGGATTAGTCGGCATGGACGCGGCCGCGCTGCTCGGGCGCCGGCGCTCGAACTTCCGTCAGATCCAGCCCCGCCGGGTGAAGTCGGCGAAGGGGGCGCTCGCCTTCGTCGACGCGGTGGGCCTCTGCTCCACCTTCTACGTCTTCCCGGAGGGCGTGGGCTGCCTCTGGGAGGCGGTGGTGGGCCGGGCCGCGCCGCGGTGGCCGCGCCGCTCGCACCACGACGCGGGGATCGGGCTTACCTGGGAGCTGAAGGACGTGCTGCCCGCCCGCCGTCAGGTCTACTACGGCAAGCTGGTCAAGGGCCGCCCGATGCTGGTGGCGCTCGACCTCTTCCCGGTCTTCTACGCCCTCGTGCGGGGCCGGCAGCGCGCCGGGGACTATCGGCGCGAGTACGAGGAGGGACGCCTGTCGGCGACCGCGAAGCGCATCATGGACCGCCTGGTGCGTGAGTCGCCGCAGTACACGCGGGGCCTGCGGGCGGAGTGCTTCATGCTGGAAGCGGCCAAGACCCGGGAGTTCGAGCGCGCGATGGGCGAGCTGCAGCAGGGCCTGTGGATCGTGAAGACCGAGGAGCGCTACGAGCCTACCTTCTCGTACCGCTGGGACCTGGTCGAGCGCTGGCTGCCCGACGAGGCGGCCGCGGGCCGGCGGCTGCGTCGGCCCGCGGCCGTCGAGCGTCTGCTCGCGCGGTACCTGGCCGGCGCGGTCTACTCGACGCCGGCCCTCCTGGGGCGTCTCTTCGGCCTCGGACGGGAGGAGGTCCTCGTCGCCCTCGGCGCGCTCGCTCGTGCGGGTGCGGTGGAGATCGGGGTCAAGATCGACGGCTGGCCCGGGCGCTTCGTCGTGCACGCCTGATGACGACCACTCCCCCGGGATTCCGCTATATCGACATCCACACTCACCTACACCCTCCGTGGCTCTGGAAGGCGATCCGGCGCTGGTTCGAGGGTCGAGCGGGGTGGGAGTTCCGCTACCCGACCGATCCGGAGCAGGTGGCCGCCTTCCTGGGCGAGCGGGGCGTGGAGCGGTTCGTGTTCTTCTCCTACGCGCACAAGCCGGGTCTCGCGCGGGAGCTGAACGCCTGGCTGCACGAGACCGCGGTCCGCCTGCCCGCCGGCCTCGCGCTCGGCACCGTGCACCCCGGCGACCCGGACGTGCTCGACGTCGCGCGGGAGGCCCTCGATCGCTACGGGTTCAAGGGCTTCAAGTTCCACATCAACGTGCAGCGCTTCTACCCCGACGACCCGCGGATCCTGCCGGTCTACGAGCTCCTGCTGGCCCGCGGTGCGGTGCTCCTGATCCACGTGGGCAGCGCGCCCTGGCCCAACGAGTACGACGGGTTCCCGCGCTTCGAGCGCGTGATGACGATGTTCCCGGAGATGAAGGTGATCGTGGCCCACATGGGCCAGTGGGAGACGCGGCGGCACCTCCAGCTGATGCCCCGCTGCCCCAACATGTACCTCGACACCACCGCGGCGATGGCGGCCCGGAGCCCGATCTACCTCGGAGGCGGGGGGGCGAGTCCGGCCGACATCACCGACGAGGATCTCGTGCGCTGGCAGGACCGCGTGCTCTTCGGCAGCGACTTCCCGAACACCCCGCACCCGTACGAGGAGGAGCGTCGGCCGATCTGGGAGCGAGCCCTGCCGTCGGCGGTCCACCGGAAGATCTTCTTCGAAAACGCCCGGCGTCTGCTCGACCTGTAACCGGATGTCTCCGCGCGTCGCGCTTGCGGCCATTCCCGAATCCGGTCGGCGCGCGCTCGGCCTCCTGGTGGACCTGGCCGGCGCGGGTGGTTCGCCGTGGCTCGTGGGCGGGGCGGTCCGCCAGCTGCTCGCGGCGGAGCCGCTGGGCGACCTCGACGTGGCGGTGCGGCGCGGCGCCCTGGGGCTCGGCCGGCGCCTGGCCGATCGTCTGGGAGCGAGCTTCGTCGTGCTCGACGAGAGCCGCGGCGCCGGTCGCATCGTCGGCGCCGCGGGCCAGGCGCTCCCGGTGGACCTGGTCGACTTCCGGGCCCCCACCCTCGAGGGCGATCTCCGGGCGCGGGACTTCACCGTCAACGCGCTCGCGGTGTCCCTCGCCGATCTCCTGCGGGACGGAAGCGCGGAAGTCACGGACGCGACCGGCGGTCTGGGTGACCTGACCGATCGCGTGGTGCGCGCCTGCGGCTCGACCGCGATCGCCGACGATCCGGTGCGGACCCTGCGCGGCGTGCGTCTGGCCATGCGGGACGGCTGGCGGCTCGAGCCGGCGACGGAGGCGGCCATCCGGGCGGGGGCGCCGCGCCTGACGGACGTGGCCGCCGAACGGGTGCGGGACGAGCTGGTGGGCATCCTGGGCGAGCCGCGCGCCGCGGCCGGACTCCGGATGCTGGATCGCCTGGGCGCGCTGGCGGTGCTGCTGCCCGAGAGCGCGCCGATGCGCGTCACCGCCCAACCGCTGCCGCATCACTTCGACGTCTGGGAGCATTCGATCCGGACGGTCGAGGGTGTGGACGCGCTGCTCGCCGATCTCGACGCGCTCGCCCCGTGGGGCGCGGCACTGCGGGAGCACCTCGGCGAGCCGCTGGGCGGCGGGCTCGCGCGGCGGGAGACGCTCCGGCTGGCCGCTCTCCTCCACGACGTGGCCAAGCCCGAGACCCGCACGGAGCAGGGCGGACGCGTCCACTTCTTCGGACACGACACGGCGGGGGCGCTCCGCACCGGTTCCATCGCGGAGCGCCTGCGGCTGCCGCGGCGGGCGAGCCAGGTGCTGGAGCGGCTCGTGGCCGAGCACCTGCGACCGATGCATCTGGCCCAGGCGGGGGAGATCACCCGCCGGGCGCGCTTCCGCTTCTTCCGCGACCTCGGCGACGACGCACCCGACCTCCTGCTCCTGGCCCTGGCGGACGCGGCCGCGCTCACCGGCGGCTCGCCGCTGGCGGTCTGGACCGGAGAGGGCGGGGCGGTGGTGCGCGACCTGATGGCG
>Ga0137362_10002172_pt1 | contig 12615 bp, 12 predicted proteins | sample MadtaG_2_FD_104801 | JGI IMG/M metagenome (GOLD analysis project Ga0137362, IMG submission 104801) | Vadose zone soil microbial communities from Angelo Coast Range Reserve, California, USA - Mad1_100_16 metaG | ecosystem: Environmental > Terrestrial > Soil > Vadose zone | place: USA: California... | reverse complement strand
GAGTTGATAGATGCAGGGGGCGTGCCAAAGAACGAATGGAGTAATCAGCGTATTTTCAATTGCTTGGAAACCTGCGCAAATTCGCATTTTGCTTCAGGGCGGGAAACTGTTCCAGGCTGGAACATCCTGCGTTTACAAAGGAGCCGTCCCGTGCACGCTACAAGGCTCCTTCAGCCATCGCCTGCCAAGTCTGCCCGTCGCGCCTTTCTTAAGCTAAGCCGCGGCGCCTCCGGTTTTTTCCTTCTTGGTGTCCACGCCGTCGCGTTTCAGGTAGCGGTACAGACTGGTTCGTCCGATGCCAAGAAATTGCGCGGCCCTCAGCCGGTTGCCTCGGCACATCTCCAGCACGCGCTGGATATGCACCTTGCGCACCTCTTCGAGCGAAAGCGGTTTCCAGTCGTGGCCTTCCAGCGAACTCGTCCCCCGGTGCTGCAATTGCTCCGGCAAATCCGCCAGGTCGATGAAGTCTCCCGTCGCCGTGATGCACGCGCTGGAGATGACATTCTCCAGTTCGCGCACATTTCCCGGCCACCCGTGCAGCAGCAGCACTGTCTGGGCCCGCCGCGTCAGCCCGAAAATGTTTTTTCCGTACGCGGCGTTGTATTTCTTCAGGAAAAATTGCACCAACAGCGGAATATCTTCGAGGCGCTCGGTCAGTGACGGAATGCGGATCTGGATTGAACTCAGACGGTAAAAAAGATCTTCGCGAGAACGCCCCGCCAGCACCTCGGCGCGCAAATTCCGGTTGGTGGCGGCGATCAGCCTCACGTTGATGTGCCGTACTTCGGGCGACCCTACTCGTTGAATCTCGCGGTTCTGGATCACCCGCAAAAGCTTGGCCTGCATGGGCAGCGATGTTTCTCCCACTTCGTCCAGGAATACCGTGCCGCCATTGGCATACTCGAACAATCCCGGCCGCATGTCCGTGGCCCCCGTAAACGCCCCGCGCACGTGTCCGAATAGCTGGCTCTCCAGCAGCGTGTCCACCATCGCCGAACAATTGCACACCGCCAGCTTTTGCTGGTTCACCGGGCTGATCTGATGAATGGCACGGGCCACCAGCTCCCTTCCAGTTCCTGTCGGTCCTACGAGCAGAACGTTGGTGTAGTGACGCGCCACCTTCCGAGCAAAATCAAAAACTTCCAGCATCGCGGGGCCCTTCCCCACGATGCCGTGAAATTCCAGGTCCTTGAGCAATTGCTCTTCCAGCGCCCTCACGCGCCTCCGCTGGTCGTATAGCGCCGCCACGTCGTCAAGCGACCTCTTCAGCCGCACCCGGTCGATGGGCTTGGGCATGAAATCCGACGCCCCCCGGCGGATCGCCTTCAGCGCGGAATCCAGCGTGTAGTCTCCCGTCATCAGAATGACGTGCACCCCTGGGTCGCTTCGCGAAGCCCGATCCAGGAACTCGTATCCGTCCATTCCCGGCATGTGCACGTCCGCAAGCACCATGCGGCAATGGCCGCTTTTCACCAGCTTTAGCGCCTCTTCCGGCTCGGACGTAGGGATGGCCTCATATCCCATGTCCGCAATCACCGCCGACAGCATCTCCAACTGCGCTGGATCGTCGTCAAGGATGCACGGCGTTAGCGAAGAATTCGGTGCGACAATCTCAACCGCCTTTGACGAAGCCAATCCCACAATACCCTCTCTCATGGCATCCCATATGCCACTCCTTGCGTTCCCTTCCTGCCTGTTCCTGGAATTTTCCGAGGGCCCGCTTCGAGTTCACAACTCCATCGAAACTATTGTGGTTATTGCTCTTTCACGGGCAGGATTTCTGCTCATTCCCCGGAAGGATTTTCAATGAACGTTAGCGCCTGATCCAAGTGTTCCTGCAAATCGTTTCCATTGCCCCACTTCGGTCCATCGGCGGCTTCTTTCTTCCCGTTCCGGCACAAACCCAACGGAATTCCTCACCGAGATCTTCCATTGCGGATAACCACACCTCGTTCGAGCATTAGCTTCCTACTTGCCCTTTCTGATCCTTCGAGCCGTCTTTATCTTTAGTCTTTCAAATCGCGATTCAGATGGACCTGCTTGAGCCGGAACCGTTGCTCTCCCTCGGCGGCGATTCCAATAAACTGAGCGTGGTAGGCCACGGTAAGGGAACGATCAGGATCAGCGGGTTGTAGGAGGCGCAGGAAAATCATCGCTCCCGGCCGGAGCGAATGAGTAAGGACGAGGCACTCGCTTGTCTCTTCGTTCCATTCGAGTTCGGACCTCTCCAAGGAAGAACGACTGGGCGCTATCCCAACCAGACGCTTCGACCGGATGAAAATTGGTGATGGGACGTTGGGCAGTTAAGAGCATAGGCGACCTCTGAGGAGGTGAAATGCAGATGCCATGCCAGGCCGTCCTGCTTCAAGTATCTGAAAACAGCATGTTTATCGAAGAACGCAGTTTCGCAAGCTGTGCGGGGGAGGGACAACCTGACCCCGCAGCGGGTACAACTGGGGCATTGCTTTATAACCGGAAAATGGTCCGGACAAGAGGAACCAGAAGCTCCCGCGGGAGCAGGGCGTACATAGCGGCGCCCTCGATCGGTTCAAATACATATTGAAAACCAAAAACTGCCACCACCAACCCTACCATCGCGTAGCTGTTGCCCCGCAGCCAATCCAGGTAACGATGCGCGCGGTTTTCACTCATGAACAGCATGATACCCGTGCTCCCGTCCAGCGGTGGAACCGGCAAGAGATTAAACGTTCCGAGCAGCAGATTCAGAAAGAAGAAAACGCCCAGTACGCTCGCCGGAAAGTCCGCGCGGCCGTTGTAGTCCACGCGAAGCCAGTGGTAAGTCCAGCCGACGCGCAGGGCCATCGCCGCGATCAACATGAGCGTGTAGTTTGTTGCCGGGCCGGCCAGCGCCATCCACGCCGCCCGCCGCGGATGCCGCCGCTCCCATGTGGGATCGTACGGCGCGCTGGCCCAGCCAAACAGGTTGTGGGTCACGATGAGCGACAGGATCGGGAAAGCCACCATCCCCCACGGTTCGCGCTGGATATGTGGAACGGGATTGAGCGACACCTGTCCGCCCGCGAACGCCGTGTCATCCCCGCCTATTTTCGCGGCCAGCGCGTGCGCCGCTTCGTGGCAAGTGGTGGAGAAAAGAAAGGCAACGTACCAGATAAATCCCAGCGCGATCAGTTCCGGTTGGACATCGGACATGAAGTGACTCTTCGTTTCCTCCGCGCGAGTAGCGTAGATGTCTCCGCCCCGCTTTGCAAGCAACGCGCCTAATTGTTCTGCCGCTTCCATCACCTACTTTTTTCAGTCCAATTGGGAGTGGGGAACCGTGTGGGCCCGCAATCTCGCCGATCACGCGTCCATCAACTACGTTACCGCCATTGCCGCGGCTCAGGCGTAACGGCTCACACCTGCAAATGTTATGGAGCGGTTTGTGTTGGAATCGCCTTGGGACCCGATGGCGTGAAATGGAAGCGAATGAGCCATTCGCTGGGGACGCTGTGACCGCCCACTTCGGGCGAAGTGAATTGCCAGCGGCGCGCGGCTTGCAGAGCGAGGTCGGCGAAATACCTGCTCGGGCCGGCGGAATCGAGCGCCGCCTCGGAGACGTTGCCCGTGGGATCGACTTGAACGCGGACGCTGACGCGAACAACCCCATGAATGGTGGCGAGTGCTTTCGCGGAGGCATCGGGCAAGACTTGCTCGAGCACTTCGGCACGCGCCGCAGAGGGCGCGGAGGCATTCGGTGCGTTTGCGGATGCAAAGGTACCGGTGCGCACGGAAGCAGGAGTTGGCGCCGCCACGGGCTGTGGTTGCGCCACAGTCTTTTTCTCGGGCGTGGTTTTCGGCGAGTTTAGTTTTGGCGCTGCGGCGGACGGCTTCGGACCCGGTGGGGCTTCGCGGTGCGCGGGTTGCTCGACGGCACTCGGCTGGGTTGCGGGCTGGACGGCTGCCGAGGCGGCGGAAGACGAAGACTCGGAACGGCGGCCAAGGATTCTCGGCAACGCAAAGATCGCGACGATGACTAGAAGTCCAGCCGCAACGGGAACGACATAGTTGGGAAGTACGAGCGTCTGCTTTGCTGGATTCGTGGTTTGCGGACCTGGCGGCTCGGCTTTCGGTTTCGCCGGAGGCACATCGGAACTGGGGGCTTGCAGCTTTGCCGCAGGAACCGCGGGAACTGTGGACAATGGAACCGCCAATGGTGAAATGGATTGCGAGGCAGCAGCAGCGACGGCGATGGGATTCAGGCGCGAGGCAATTTCGTGAACCGTCCAGCGGCGCCGGGGATCGCGGCGAAGGGTGTGCCGTGCGACGTCGAGCAGGGGCTGGGGAAGGGTATCGAGGATGGCCGGGTCGGCTTGGCTTCCGGGCTGCGTCGCGGGCGTATGCTGCGTGAGTGTTTCGACCAGAGTCATGCCGAGCGACCAGACATCAGCGGCTGGGGAAAGCGGGGAGGTTGCCGTTTCGGGAGCGTCGTGAGCATCGAACTTGTGCGATGGCTTCCGGGATTCGCCGATGGGGAGGAGCGAGTCGCTGGAAAGTTTGAGTTGATCGGCGGCGGCGAGAACGTTGGAAGGCTTGATCCGCGAATGCACGAGGCCATTGCTGTGCAGATAAACGAGAGCGTCGAGCACCGGTTCGAGCATTTCGCGGGCTTCGGAGGGAGCGAGCGCGCGCTGGGGAATAATTTGGGAGAGGTCTTCCTCGGCATACTCCATCACGACGTAAAGACGATCTCTGTTCTCGAGGCGGCAGCGGCCGACATCAAAGATGCGCAGGAGATGCGGATGAGCGAGCTGCATAATGCGAAGCCAGAGAGAGATTTGGGTCTCGGCCGTGGGGCCAGCGGGAACGAATTTGATCGCAGCCTTTGGAGACTTCGCATCGGGGAGTTGCGTCAAGAACACCGCGGAGTCGTCCGTACCTCCCAGGTAATGTCGCAGCCGGAATCGGTTATCGATAACCTGACCTTCGCACTGTCTCCAGAAATCGCTCATAGCGCACCTCCAAGTGCGAATTCCTGCGAGCCGGCCAATGGGGACACTCCCAACGGCGTAGCGTGCGACCGCGGAAAGAACAACGCGGCGTCTAAGGCGGGGCGGAACGTCTCGACGTGCGATTCGCATGCGCCTGGGGCCGGGCGCTCGTCGTCCACATTCTGGCATGAAACGGGCCGGAATGGGGAGGGTGGTTCTTATCGGTTATGGAGACGCCGGAGGCGGCAAGCGGTGCTTCGAGGCAGCGGCTCTTGCGGAAGCTGCCTGAATCAAAGCCTCACAAGCGGAGATGCAGGCGCCGCGGAAATCGCGAGAGATTTTCTTGTGGATGTCCACAGAATGAAGAAGCGTTGACGTACCGTGCAGAAGCGCGACGAGGGAGAGAGCCACCGACATGTGATGATCCGGCTTCCCGCCAAGTTCTGCGGCCAGTAGCCGCTTCAAGAATTCGAACGAAGGCATGTGCTCTTTGCGGGCGAAGGCGAGGGCCCAGTCTTCGGAGATGAGGCGGAAGTCGTTGGGATGGGCGGCAAAGAAGTCGAGAACGCGGCGGCAAGCTTGCGCGGAGCTCCGTGAGGATTTGATGGCTGAGAAAAGATTCAGCCGCGCGCGGCGACGGAGAACGGAAAGAAGATCGTCCTTGTTGGAAAAGCGCTCGTAGAGAGTCGGCGTGGTGGTTCCCGAGGCGCTGGCGACGGCGCGCATGGTGAGGGCATGTTCGCCGCGCTCGCTCCACATGCGATACGCGGCATCCAGGATGCGGCTTTCCAGACGAACATCAGCCTTGCGAGGCATGCAACTGCCCTCCCACTCACTCTTGCGTTGAATTATATCCTTTACAGCGTTAAAGATACAGTGTATAAAGAATAGGCCCCGAACGGCTCTCGTTGGGATTCCCAAAATTGCGGAAAGACAGGAGTACGAAACAGCAAGATATGTTTCGATTTCAATATTGTGTGAACACCAAGGCCAGCCGGAATCTCGCCTGGGAAATTTTCTCGGACTGGCGGCGGTGGAATGAGTTCTCAAACATTTATGGCCAGCTGAACTGGAGTGAAGGAAGGCCATGGGAAGCGGGAAGCCGGTTGGAAATCGAAGTCCTGGAGCCGGTGAAGACGGTTGTGAGTCACGTCATAACGAACTGTCAGCCTGCACATAAAGTGGGCTGGATCGACCACTCGCTCGGAGTGGTGTTGGCGCAATGGGTCAGTTTCGAAGAGCACGTAAGAAAAGGCACGCGCGTGCACACCTGGGGAGACATCGTCCATTCGGGTGTGAAGATCGCCGGGCAAACCGCGGAGCAGGTTATCACCGGCTTTACGGAAACTTGGTACGAGAATTTTCGATCGGCGTGCGACCGGCTTGCCGAAGTAAGCGGCGACTAGCAAGTTAGTCAAGCTCGAAGTCCCTTCAGCGTGTTACATAAGAAACCCTAGAATTTGAACCTTTCCGAAAGTTTCAAACTGGAACGGGTATGTCTCAATGGCCTGGTTGAGGAAGTTCCGCAAGCGTACCCAAAAAGAAAAAGACTGATTACAAAGGGGATGCAACCCATACGCATCCCCGTTCTGGTCTGTTGCGTGCCTATACCAAACAAAACTCCCCTTGCCGTTGAGCCAAGCATGCTTCGCTCAAGAAGTGCGGTGTGGGGAAGAAGTCCGGCCAGAAAGCCGCTAGAGAGCCTCGCAATAGGCCAAGCAGGCGGCTGGGCCAGACTCTGTGAACAGAGACGGACAATGATTCACAACACCAAGTCAGGGAGTTTTTGAGGGCTATGTTAATCCTGCAAAAGCTGCTCTGCGCCGGAGTCTGATCCTGTTCTCCCTGCTGACCAACGGCACCGGACTAATGCTTTTTTGTACTGGGTTCGTGCTCTATGACTTGAATGATTTTCGCAACCGGAAAGTGAGCGATCTTCAAACTACGGCGGACCTGCTCAGCGTGAGCGCGGATGCTCCGCTTGCATTCAACGACGCAGAGAACGGCGCTCAGGTCTTGCAGGCCCTACGGGTACGGCCAGGAAACCGGGCCGCGGTTCTCTATCGAGCAGACGGCAGTGTACTGAGTCGGTATGCGCGGAGAGATCTTGCCGCAAGGTACACGCTTCCCAAGCTTCCATTGCCGGGCGTTGTGTGGTCATCTGATTCCCTTTCTTATACGGAAGTCGTGTATCTCGATGGCAAACCGGTCGGAACAATCTACCTCGAAGACGATCTGAATGACCTGCATTCACGAATGGTCCAATTTGCCAAAGGGCTTGCGGTCATGGCCGGGACCTGCCTGTTCATCGTTTATGTGCTATCTAGCTGGCTTCGGAAGGGAATTACGCGACCAATTTATGACCTTGCCTGGACCGCGCGCTGCGTGGCATCCAGGAATGACTACACGCTGCGCGCGCCACTTTCGGGTGGGGCGGAGCTAGGCCAGCTCAGCACGGATTTTAATTACATGCTTCAACAGATTGAACGCCAGAACTCCGCATTGGCTGTGGCACGGGATTCGCTCGAACTTCGCGTACAAGCGCGGACGGAAGAACTTCAAAGGGAGGTTATTGAACGCAAGCGGTCAGAGCAGCAGCAGAGGATCGCGTACGCGGCAACACGCGTCCTGGCCGAGTCGGTAAATCAGGAAAGCGCCATTGCGGAAATCCTGCATATCATTTGCGAAGGACTGGGTTATGAAGTGGCGGCGATTTGGAAATTGGACCCGCAGGGCGACGTCCTGCGGTGTACCCATGTATGGCAGAGGCCGGGGACAGCGCTTGATGCATTCGCCGAAGCGACGCGAAACACGCAGCTGCCCATCGGAGCAGGTTTGCCGGGACGAATCTGGCTCAGTCGCAATCCTGAATGGATTGAAGAGATAGCGAAGGACACGAATTTTCCGCGTGCGCAAGTGGCGATGGCATCCGGGTTGCGGTCGGGAATTGGCTTCCACATTTTTCAAATGGAAGAAATTAACGGATTTCTTGAACTGTACAGCCGCGCGGTCTGCAAGCCCGACCAGGATTTGCTCGACCTGGGCGCCGCGCTCGGCACACAGATCGGCCAGTACATTGTCCGAAAGCAAGCCGAAACCGAGTTGGTCAGGGCAAAGGAGGCAGCTGAAGCTGCGAGCCGCGCGAAGGGCGAATTCCTGGCCAATATGAGCCACGAAATCCGCACTCCTTTGAACGGCGTGATGGGCATGACGGATCTGGCGCTGGACACACAGCTTATGCCGGAGCAACGTGAGTACCTGGAAACGGTGAAAATGTCCGCAGATTCATTGCTGACGGTCATCAACGACATCCTCGACTTCTCAAAGATTGAAGCGGGAAAGATTGATCTGGAAGCGATCGATTTCAATCTGCGCGATTGTCTGGAAACGAGTTTGAAGACGCTGGCGATACGGCCGACGAAAAAGGTCTGGAACTCCTGTGCGAGGTGGCCCCTGAGGTCCCCGAGGTTGTGCGGGGAGATTCCGGGAGATTGCGCCAGGTCCTCATGAACCTGGTCGGGAACGCCATCAAATTCACGGACAAAGGCGAAGTAGCTCTGAAAGTTCAAGTGGAAGCGAGCCACGACCATGAATTGACGCTGTGGTTTACGGTGGCGGACTCCGGGATCGGTGTTCCCAAGGAAAAACTGCAATTGATCTTCGATCCATTTTCCCAGGCGGACTCATCGACGACGAGAAAATACGGTGGAACCGGCCTGGGTCTGACTATCTCGAGCAGACTGGTGGAAATGATGGGAGGGAAAATCTGGGTGGAAAGCGAACTCGAACGAGGCAGCCAATTCCACTTCACCGCGCGGGTTGGGATGGCGGATACGAAAGAGATCGAAGTCGGGACCATCGCTCCGCCGGAAATATTACGGGCTGTGAAGGTTCTGGTGGTGGACGATAACCGCACGAACCGGAGAATCCTGGAAGGAATGCTGGGACGCTGGGAAATGAAGTCGACTTCGGCACAGGACGGAGAAGAGGCTCTTGCAAAATTGTCCGAAGCGCAGGAGGCATCAGCGCCGTTCGGGCTGATCTTGATGGACATGCACATGCCCGAAATGGACGGGTTCGAATTGATCGAAAGAATCCGGCAGGGGAAAGACTCGTCCACCGCCACGATCATGATGCTTACTTCAGCGGGCCATCGCGGGGACGCGGCGCGCTGCCAGGAGCTGGGAGTCGCTGCGTACCTCCTGAAGCCGATTCGGCAATCCGAATTGCGGGAAGCGATTGCTCGCGTCCTTGGCGCACGGGAACAGAAAGAGGCAATCCCGCTGATCACGCGATACTCGCTGCTTGATGCCCGCGAGCCTTCGAGTTCCTTGCGCGTGTTGCTGGTGGAAGACAATCCGGTGAATCAGCGGCTGGCCAGCCGGCTGTTGGAGAAGCGAGGCCACTCCGTGGTGGTAGCGGGGAACGGCCTCGAAGCGCTGGGGGCGCTTGAAAAGGAGAGTTTTGATCTGGTGTTCATGGATGTGCAGATGCCGGTGATGGATGGGTTCGAAGCGACCGTGGCGATTCGAAGAAAGGAGGGAGCGGGTGGAGTCCGCTTGCCGATCGTGGCTCTAACGGCGCACGCCATGAAAGGGGATCGGGAGAAATGCCTGGCCGTAGGAATGGACGGGTATCTCACGAAACCGATCCGACCGCAGGAACTGGGCGAGATTCTGCGGAACTATCTTGAGCGCCGAGAGGGAACTCTCGAAACGCACGAGAGCACTCTGAGCAAGAAATAGGCCGAGGCAACAATGCGCGAAAAAAGAAGCGCGAGGAATTTGAACACGGGAGCGAGAGTGCAATCTCGACGGCAGATCACTTTGATCCGATAGACGATTTTTTGTGGCCCCCGATGGGGCGAAGGAGCCGCTTGGGTCCACTAACGAAGGGATTGCCGCGCTCGTAAAAACGAAGGATCTCGTCGGCGGCGCGCGAAATGCCAATGCGGACACTTTTTCCGATTGGTCCGATTGGACGGCCGGTTTTGCCCAGCCAGAGCGGGCCGGGGGCGCAAAGGTCGAGCCCGTCGTGGCAGCGATCGATTTGAAAAGCGGCGGCGAGGCGTCCCGGGCCGCTCGTGAGATTAAGAAGTTGACTGGTCTTGCGGTGGCGCTGCATGAGCTCGATACCATCGAGGGGCTCGAGTGCGCGGATCAGGATGGCCGCTGCGATTCCAGCAGGCTCGCTCACGACATTCAGCATGAAGTGCGCGCCGTAATTGAAAAAAATGTAGGCGTGGCCGGGGGTGAGATACATCGAACGAATGCGCGGAGTCGGGCCGCGGAAATGATGTCCGGCGGGATCGCCGGGTGGATAAGCTTCCGTTTCCACGATGCGGCCGCTCAGGCGGCCCGCGGGAAGATCGTGGACGATGATCTTTCCGATGAGGAAGCGAGCTAGTTTGACGGTGTCAGGCGGGAGTTCGGAGCGGCGGAGGCAGTGGATTGAGAATTTCGCCGGGGAGGATTTCAGCGCGTTGCGAGTCAGGGACATGGAATGCTGAATCAGCCGGGCAGCTTCTGCAAGTCTTCGGCGGAAGCGAGATCCTGATACTCCGCGTGCATGCGAATGAAACTGGAGACGTACGGGCAGCGCGGGACAACGCGAAGATGATTGGCGCGGGCATAGTCCAGCGCAAAGCTCGTAAGTTTTCCGGCCAAACCTCGGCCTTCGAGTGACGGCGGCAGTTCCGCGTGGAGAAAAACGATGCTGCCCGGGAAACGGCGATACGTAAGCAACGCACGAAGGCCATCGACGAGTATTTCGAAACGCTCTGCCGTTTCGTTGTGGGTGACGGTCACATTATCGAGATTCACGGCCACGGATCACCTCGCGGCCCAGCCGGATTTGCGGTGATTTCGCCCTTCGTGCAGGCCTTTTCGGATTCGCTCAAGAAGATCTCCGGGTCACCGTAAAAGTCTATCAGGGAATCTGGAAAAACTAGGGGACGGGCGAGTCGGGAGGCTCGTTGTTGAAGAGGCGGGCGAGCTCGGCGTGGTCGATAACCACCGCCGGGTCGCGTTGGATGGCGTCGAAGTATTTTTTCTGGAAGGCGTCGCCGGATTCCGTCGGAACAAACATTTTCCGGGCGAGAGCGATGGCGCTGCTGGTGTATTCCTGGGTGACGGGTTCCTTGGCCGTCAGTGTTTCATCGATCCGGACGACGAATTCAGAAATGTTGTGGAGCCAGGCGAACTGCGCGTGGTCGATAACCAGTTGGAAGAGCTCGCCGGTGTTGACGTGGCCGTGCTCGCGCTCGTATTCGCGGCGCTCCATGTTGATGAGAGTCTTGTGGAGTCGGAGAAGGGCGAGACGCAGGGTGAGCAGCTTCTCGCGGGCGGGGGAATCGTTGTTCGTGGGATACAGATTGGAGTTTGCAGAGTCCATTTTCGAATGACACCTCTATTCTCCAATAGTCGGCGAGCAAATTCAAAACGAATGCAGGAAAAAACCTTTGACACAGAGTTCACGGAGAACACAGAGCGGAGACAAAGAGAAGAAGCCAACGATCAATCGTGATAGCGCTGCTCGCCGACGGGAAGCGGGATGCGGAGCCGGTTGCCGGGAGGCGGGAGCGGGCAGGTCGCGTAGGGAGTGTACGCACAAGGAGGATTTTCCAGGCGATTGAAATCGAGCACCAACTCACCGGGTTTATCGAGACCATTCGTGGGGAAGCCGGTGTAGAGAAAGCGGCAGGCCCCATAAGTGCTGGTGGCGCTGGTCGTGTCGCGAAGAATGAAGAAAAGCTTTGCGACGGCGGGATCTTCAAGCACGGGCTCCAGCCGGAACGTTAGTCCGGCGAGCTTGAATTCCGCGGCGCCGGGAACGGGCTGATCGTAGCTGGTCCCGACGAGCGTCGCAAGCGTGATGGACTTCTGAGGAGAATAGGGAATCCATCGGGCGATGACACGAAAAGCGAGATCGGGCTCGAACCACTTGAGCCCTTGAAAACCGGTGATGGCAGGAGAATGAGAATCCTTGATACGAAGAGCGAAGCGGGCCTCGCGACGAATTACGTACATGTTGAGAGTACGGATGGTGAGACGAGGAGAAACTTTGTCCTTGTTCGCCTCGGCTCGCAGAGCCTGCGATTTTGCGGGAGCACCGGCGACGAGGAAGTCAGGAGGGAATCCCCCCGCGGGAGGATTCAGGGTGACGGTCTCGCCTTCCAGGTGAAAGATGGCAAGATGTGCCGGTCCAGTAGGGAGATGAATTTTGTTGTCGGGCGCTGAACCGGCGGAATTGTCTCCGGGCTGAAGCCACTCGAGGCCGACGAGAGAGAGCCAGCCGTCGGGCTTAAGGAGGTCCGCTTTATGTTGTTCGCGCCAGGAGGCGGTCTCTTTTTGCCAGGAAGTTTCTTGCGAGACACCACTCGCGGGCAGCAGCGCCAGCAGAAGAGCGATGAAAGTCAGGCAGGCCGAACGATTCCTGAACAGCATGAGAAAGTATACCGCGGAAGAGAAAACACCGGAAATGAAGACCTGGTGATGAAGCATGCGTGCGGCATCACGTCCTTGCGTCTAATTGTTTACAACGAAGTACACGATAAGTCATTGAAAGGACGGACCTTAGAAAAATCGATTTTCTAATGCATTCATGCAATTCTTTTGTTGATGGAAATGCAACCTGAAGGTCCCTTTTCCTATCAGATGAATGTAGT
>Ga0137362_10002170_pt1 | contig 12619 bp, 12 predicted proteins | sample MadtaG_2_FD_104801 | JGI IMG/M metagenome (GOLD analysis project Ga0137362, IMG submission 104801) | Vadose zone soil microbial communities from Angelo Coast Range Reserve, California, USA - Mad1_100_16 metaG | ecosystem: Environmental > Terrestrial > Soil > Vadose zone | place: USA: California... | reverse complement strand
TTCCGGTTCGGGAGCCGGCTCCCAGGAAACCTATACCAACCATTTCACCTGCATCCCCTTCGCCGTGCCTTATCGCCCGCAGCGCGTCACTCCCAAACCCATTGTGCAGGGCCCTCAGACCGCTGTCGTCGTAGGCCCCGCCGGCGAGGAGATTTATCCCGATAAGTACGGCCGCGTGAAAGTCCAATTCTTCTGGGATCGCTTGGGCAAAAAGGACGAGAACAGTTCCTGCTGGGTCCGCGTTTCTCAGCCCTGGGCCGGCAAGAACTGGGGCTCCATCAACATCCCCCGCATCGGGCAGGAAGTCATCGTCGAATTCCTCGAAGGCGACCCCGACCGCCCCATCATCACTGGCCGCGTCTACAATGACGAGCAGATGCCCCCCTACGCTCTTCCCGATAACATGACTCGCACCACCTTCCTGTCCCGCAGCACCAAGGGTGGCGGCTCCGCCAACTTCAATGAGCTCCGTTTCGAGGACAAAAAAGGCAGCGAACAAATCTTCCTCAACGCCGAAAAAGACATGGACCACCGCGTCGAAAACCAATCCCGCGAATACATCGGCAACGATCGCAGTCTCATCGTTCACGCCAATCAGCGCGAGCTGGTCGACGCCGACAAGCACGGCCACGTGAAAGGCACCCATTTCGAAAAGATCGACGGTGATATGTCACTGCAGGTCGGCGCAAAGCAAATGGAGAAGGTCGGCGCCGACAAATCCATCGAGGTCGATGGTGACCAGAAGGAAAAAATCGTAGGCAATGTCTCTCTTCAGATTGGAAAAGACCAGATGGAACAAGTCGGCGGCAATCTATCGCTGCAAGTCGGGCAGTCCCGCAACGAAAAGGTCGGCATGACCCACGCCATGGAAGCGGGCCAGACGATTCATCTCAAGGGCGGCATGACCGTGATTATCGAGGCCGGCATGCAGCTCTCCTTGAAGGCCGCCGGCGGTTTCGTCGACATCGGCCCAGCCGGTGTAACGATTCAGGGCACCATGGTACTTATTAACAGTGGCGGCGCCGCTGGCAGCGGACCAGGGGCTAGCCCGCAGTCACCCGCGAGTCCGGATGCCCCGAAGGATCCAAAGGACCCGGACATCGCCGACGATGGCACCAAGGGCGGAAAGATGTAGTATTGGCTTCTAGTACCAAATGAATTTGTCCAAGCATTGGCTCGGCAGAGCATGAAGAATCTAGATTAAGGACTTAAAACTAAGAACTTACAACTGATACTCACATGCCACCAGCAGCTCGCATAACAGACCCGACCACTCACGGTATGCCGCTCGCCCCCGGGCCCGGAAGCATGAATGTGCTCATCGGTGGGCTTCCCGCCTGGCGCGCGATGATTGACCAGCACGCCTGTCCCGCCGTCAGCATCAGCGGCGCCGACGGCGTCGGCTCCGTCCTGATGGGCAGCCCTACCGTGCTCATCAACAACATGATGGCCTGTCGCCTCGGTGATATTGTCGTCGAAAAGCCGGGCCTCGCCATGGGCCCGGTGAACCCCATAATCATGGGCGAACCCACAGTAATGATCGGCGAAGTCGGCATGGGCTCTCCCGTCGTCGTCACCCCAAGCCCCCCGCTGGTTCTCCTTGGCCAAGCCATGTCTGGTGCAAGCGCTTCCGGCCAAACCCAGGCGGAAGTCTCCAAATACAACCCGAGTTCCGCTGCCGTAGCACTGGCGACAGCAGCCCAAGTCGGAACGCCTTTCATCCAGCCCTGTCCGGGTTGACAAGCCTTATCCGATGCGGCAGGTTCTGCCGATGAGCCTAAGACAGGGCACTGGGTTGAGGTCGAATTGGTCGATCAAGCTGGCAAGCCAGTTTCGGGTGAGCCGTACCAAATTGAACTTCCTGACGGTTCCACAGTCGACGGCGCTCTTGACTCACAAGGCCAGGCAAGAGTTGACGGCATAGATCCTGGCACGTGCAAAATCACGTTTCCGAAGCTAGATAAAAAATCCTGGCGCAAGAAATAATTTTCTTTCTAAGCTCTTGAATTCTTCTCGCGTCATCGAGCTCGGTCGAGGCAGCAACCATGGCTGACTACTACACCGTCGAACAAGGAGATCACCTCTCGAAAATCGCCAAGGACAACGGCTTCCCAGACTACACCGTCATTTGGGATCATCCCAGCAATTCCGACCTCAAAAAGCAGCGCCAGAATCCCAACATTTTGCTTCCTGGCGATCAAGTCTTCATTCCCGATAAAGAGGAAAAGCAGGAATCCGGCGGCACCGACAAACGTCACACCTTCACCGTCGATAAGAAGACCTTGAAGCTCCGCCTCGTCTTGGAAGACATCTATGAAAAGCCCATTGCCGGAGCCTCTTGCGCCTTATTGGTTAGCGGCCAAACCTTCCAACTGACCACCGACGGTCAGGGCAAGCTCGAGCAGGAAATTCCCCTCGATGCCACGGAGGCCTACCTCGTCATCCGCGGCGATCAGACTCCTTTCAAGGATGACGTTATTCCCATAAAAATCGGCCATCTCGACCCTGTCGATGAACTCTCCGGCCAAATTGCGCGCTTGAACAATCTTGGATACTTCGCGGGAGACGTTACAGAAACTGACCAAGACGCATCTGAATCCGCGGTCGAAGAATTCCAGTGCGACCACGGTTTGAAAGTAGACGGCGACTGCGGACCCAAGACTCAAGCCAAACTCAAGCAGATTCACGGCTGTTAATTTCGCCCAAGGCAGCTACGCGCTTTCAAAAATCGGGCGAACGTACACTGATCAAACATGGCCGACGATAAACAAGGCTCGATTCATTCAACATCCGATGGTGGTGTGGCTGGGAAACATGCGGAACCCGATCCGTTCGAGTTCTTGGTCGGCCCTGCCACTTCCGGCGAGTTTAATACCGCCAATCTTCGCCTGATTCCCGTCGCCTGCTTTCGGGTGGAAGATTTCCGTTTTGCCTTTGACTCTTCGTTCCTCACGTCCGATCCCGCCGACGAAAAGAACGACATTCGCGCGGAACTGCGGCTTTTGATTGGTCTCCTAAAGGAACACCCCGACTCGCCGCTCTCCGTTTTCGGCCACGCCGACCCAGTGGGCAGCGACGATTACAATAAACAATTGAGCGGGCGCCGGGCAACCGTCATCTATGGGCTCCTTATCTTCAACACCGATCCGGACAGCGCCGTTGGGTTGTGGGAGGGAGTGGCCAAACATGAGAACTGGGGCGCGCACCAGCGTCAGACGATGCAGACCCTTACGGGCCTGCCATCTGGCACCGCGGATCGAGTTCTCATTAGGGCCTATATGCAAAAGCTTTCCCCTGCGGAGCTCAAGCTGGGCAAGAAGGATTTCCTGGCGCAAGGGGCCGACTCGAATGGCAAGGGCGATTTCCAGGGGTGCAGCGAATTCAACCCCGTGTTGATCTTCTCCGCAAAGAGGAATAAAGATCTCGAGAGCCAGAAGGATAAGACCGCAAGGAACGATGCAAATTCCCCGAACCGCAGGGTTATGGTTTTGCTCTTCCGGAAGGGCAGTAAGATCGATCCAGCAAAGTGGCCTTGCCCGCGCGCCACCGAAGGTGTAGCCGGTTGCAAGAAAAGGTTCTTCTCCGATGGAGAAACACGCCGCAGCAAGCGCCTTCCGGACACAGACCGCAAGTTCGAAGATACAAGGGATACCTTCGCCTGTCGGTTCTATCAGCGGCTTCTTACAGGTTCTCCCTGCGAATCACCTCTGTCGAGTGTCAAAATCCGGCTGTTTGACCCCCAGGCGCGGCCTCTTCCTTTCGCGCCATGCCTGATCACCGAGGCGGGGAAAAAGCCGCAGCCCAGCCGCGCGACGGGTGCCCCTCCAACACCGCTGGGAACTACTGCCGCTGGCACTCCAGGATCTGCTCCAGCCACCGACAAGGCGGACGCGTTAATCACACTTCGGGTCGACAAATTCCCGGCGACCGTAAATGTGAAATGGAGCCGCGCTAAAGCCACGGAAGGCGCAAATGCTCCGCTGCCACAGGTGGGGACCGATCTGGAGAACGGGTACAAGTTCGAATTCGAGATGGAAGTAACGATCGACATTCCGGACGCCAATCCTCAAGCGGCATCGCCGATGCAACTGAAGAACCTGGGATATGACGTGAATCCGCCTATACCGGTTCCCGACTTGGGTGACCCCATCAAAGCCTTTCAACGCGATTACAAGCCTCGATTCGGGGATCTCGTGGACGATGGAACGTTGAATGCCCCGACAATCAAGGCCGTAAGGACGTCTCACGATGCGGCTGATCCGGTCTTGAGGGTGGGCAGTGACATCGCGATGAAGAGGTGAAAAGGGATGAGTAACGGAGGAACGCTGCGGAGGCCGGCCGTGCCGCCGCCGATCCGAATCCGCCGAAATATCAATGATCTGCCTCCAGACCACCCGATCGTTGTATTTTATGGCAAGGCAATCGAGAAAATGAAAGCGAAGCCCGTCACCGATCCTCGGAGTTGGCGCTATCAAGGAGCGATTCACGATTACCCTTTCCCGGACGATACCTTCGATCAACGGCGAGTAGTACCCGGCGACCCATCTCGGGACCCGTTCGCTAAGGACGGGGAGACTCTTCCCGCGGATCGAAGCACTTTCTGGAGGCAATGCCAGCATAATACCTGGTTTTTTCTGCCGTGGCATCGGATGTACCTACACCATTTTGAGAAGATTATCATGAGCATTATTCTTGCAGAATTACCTGGAGGGCCAAAAGACTGGGCACTGCCCTATTGGAAATGGGATGCGAAGGACGGAGATGGACGGCTTCCGATAGCTTTTCGCAACAAGCTTTTGGCCGATGGGACTCCAAACCATTTGTTTGTCGAGGAGCGCAATCACACGCCCGGCAGGGACGCCAACAAGGGGGAGCGGTTTGCGAGCGATAATCAAATGGACAAACGCTTTCTCTGCCTGAAACCCTCGGTATTCATGGGCAACGGCCAATTTGGCGGCCCCCCGGTACGCCGCCACGGTGGTGAGGGGCCGCCCGAGACCATCCCTCCGGCTCTCGATGGTAGTGGTGTATTAGAGGGCGTGCCGCATGGCTCAATGCACGTTGCAACTGGTGGAGCTGGCTGGATGAGCAATTTTGTGCAGGCGGCACTCGATCCCATTTTTTGGCTTCACCATTGCAACATCGACCGGCTGTGGGAGGTATGGATCCAGCGCGACCCACGGAATAAAAACCCGGACGATCCGGCTTGGCTAGACGCATCTTTTTCATTTCATGACGCGACAGGAGGTAATGGGAACCTTACCCCGCGGCAGGTATTGCAAACCAGAAAGGCGCCGCTGTCATACGAATATGACGACACGACCGATCCGTTGGCTAAGGCGCCATAGTGGGGCATAACGACAGTCCATGCGCTTACATCAACGTAGACTGACGCTTTTGTTCATTCCGCTGGCTGTCGTTGTGGGCGCTGTCCTGCAGAGTTGCGTTCTAGCGCCTGTCCCGTCCGCGGGCGAGGGCCCGATTCGCCCAAAGGAGTCGAATATGCAATCATCACCACTCGATCCGAAGAACCCGCAAAAAACCAGGCCGCCCATTCCTGAAACTGTGGGCGCCACGAGTGCCCCGTTTGAACTAGGCGACCGCATAACAACCATCTCGTTCGAGATCCATACGCCTACTGGTCCGGCGCTCGTGCGCTCCGATGGGCAGGCAAAGCGCGTGCTCCTCAGGGTTGAGAATGTCAGGTCCTCAAACGTGGCGCCGTCGTTCGACGTCTACCTGAACCTGCCAACCGGAGAAGAGCCCGAAAAACATCCAGACTTGTTTGCCTTTACCATGTCGACTTTCGGTCTAGTCGAGGCAAGCAAGACGAGGGAACAACATCCTGGAAATGGCCTTAGTATGCTACGGGACGTGACAGAACTCTTCATTCGTTTGACTGCGACCAAGCATTGGGACGGCAAAACCTTGCGTGTATCCTTCGTTCCGGCGCCCTGGGAACAACACTTCCATGTCCAAGTCGGCCGTGTCAGTCTCATGATTGAATGAGCTCGATTCTCAAATACGGGAACCGACCCATAGCTGCCACGCTGCAATACTTTTTCTGGTTGCATCCCGAATGGTGGAGCACAGCTATTTGTGGCTTGGCTTGGGCTGCCATGCTGCGGCAAGGTTGGCGACACGCAGGGCATGAAGTACACCAAAGGATGACGTTCACTCACGAACTTTTGACCTGGATGCTGATGGTTGCCGCGATGATGCTGCCACTAGTCATCCATAGGGTGCGGGTGACAGCAGCCGGCAGTCTGTGGGCAAGGCGGCACCACGCGATCACGGGATTTCTCGCTGGCTATTTTTCACCGTGGCTTCTGTTTGGTTTTGCGGCCGCGGGGCTCCGTGAAGCATCATGGACCCACACGTACGCCGCTCCAGCGCTGGGTTTTGTGGTCGCCGCGCTATGGCAACGGACGCGAATCCACAAGCGCGCTCTGGTGGAATGCCACCGCACACGGCCCCTGGCGCCCGTCGGCTGGCGGGCGGATCTCGACTGCCTCCACTTTGGCGCCACTATCGGCGTCGCTTGCGTCTCGAGCTGCTGGCCGTTGATGCTCGCCTGCGCATTTGCGGCGCACAGTCCCGTCGCGCTCGCGGGCTGCATGGTTGTCGGCATCGCGGAACGTCGGTCGTTCCGGCCACGCACCCGCACGATGCGGCTGGTTACGCTGGCGATGGCAGGCTACTACTTGGTGCTGGCTGGCTTGGATCGCGGCTTTGTATTTGCATCGCAACAGCCGGTCGCTCCGCAACTGGTGGGATCTACAACCGCTCCGTTTTACCTCGAGAAAGGCACCACGAATATCTGCCTCCCGATGCATGTGCCCACGGCGCCAGCGTCCTTGCGCGGCGGCACTGCGGCGAGGCGGGCCTTCCTTAACATCGAAGGCATCCGGTCCGAGGCGCGGTCCGCGCCCTTTGATGTCTACTTGAACTTGCCGCCAAACGATCGGCCGGAGCAACATCCAGAGCTAAACGCGGGTCCTTTGCCGATGTTCGGGCTGCGTGAGGCGAGCCGCGCAGATGGGAAGGATCCCGCCAAAGGCCTTTATGAACAGTTGGACATAACGGAATTGTACGCCCGCTTGGCGGCATCGCCGGGTTGGGACGCCAAAAATCCGCGTATCGTTCGTGCCAAGGAAGTCGGGAGGCGGTCCCAAGATCCAGGTCGGCCGCGTCAGCCTCTATGTCACCTGGACGCCCGGTAAAACCGTCGACAAGCTGCCGCCGTGATCCCCATAAAAAGCCTCGGGCACGCCGTCAACCAGGGGTGCGAAACCTTTTATGCGCCAGTAGGCAACATGATCCGCAAACTCAGCCCAAATGTGCGGTTCAGTAGCAATAGACGCACGCGTGTTGAGCTCGTGGAATTTTAATCTTGACTCCGCTAAGCTTTCTCCCGTTGCGCCGCGGTGTGGCTCGCTTCACGCATTCCTTTTCGTGTAAGCTCTGAGCCACCCATTGCTGGTCGGTATCACCGACGGGACGAATTCTCCATGCGTGTCCTACTCGAAATCCGTTCCGGCTCTAACGCGGGCACCAAGCTCCCGCTAAACCCCGGTCAACCTCTCCGCATTGGTCGCACCAACAAAGCCGACCAATCCTTTCCCGACGACAAACTCATGTCCGGCATCCACTTTGCCATCGAGTGCACCGAAAAGGGCTGCCGCATCCGCGACTTAAACAGCAGCAACGGCACCTTCCTCAACGGCAAAAAAGTCGCTGGGGCGACTCTGCAGAACGGAGACGAGATCGTCGCCGGCCGCACCAAGTTCCTGGTGCGCATCGAAAGCGAAAAAGTTGAGGCACCCGCTCCGCCTCCGCGAGCAACTGCGCAGCGCCCGTCCGCCGCCGCGCCACTACCTTCATGGAAGTCGGCGCCTTCCTCTCCGGCCGCTTCCACAGCTGCGCCTCCCCCGCTGGCCCCGCCGAAACCCGCCCCAAAGCCTCCGGTCCCTCAGACGCCGCAAGAGCATCTCCTTGCCTTGCTACGCCGGGACTTTCAGCCCCTCTACGCCTTGCTCGACGCCGCCCGCGAGCCCTCCGTCCTCAAAGTCATCTTCGAATCCAAGGAAGAGTACCAGTCGCTCTACGACGGCGCGGCCGGTGCCCAGCTCACCCACTTCGCTCCGTACCTCGTGCGCATCCCTCCGAAGTCGCCCCTCCTCGATACGCTCGTTCAACAAGCCTGGGCCAAAAGTTGGGGCGTCTATCTCACCTGCGGCCAACCCCTCAAAGACCTCCGCACCCATTTTCGCCACTTCCTAACCGTCAAGCTGCCCGACGGCAAGCAGGTTAGTTTTCGCTACTACGATCCTCGCGTCCTTCGCCTCTTCTTGCCGACTTGCAACGTGGAAGAGATCATCCAGTTTTTCGGCCCGGTAAAGCACTTTCTTGTGGAAGCCGAGGATCCGGGTCTAGCCTTGCAGTTCACACGCGGCGCCAAGGGCGCAGAGAAGAAAGAATTGCGTCTCGCGTCAGCGTAGGGGGGAACGCCTGGCACGAAAATTCTTGTTCAACGAAGTTTCGCAATATGTTAAATAGGCTAGCAAGCCTGCGCGCTGACGCCGTATCGGGGCGAATCTTCGCGCACAGTTTGGACCCATGTTCACGATCCGCAAAGAACAAATGGCAGCTTTCGCACCGCTGGGAAAGAAGGCGTTCGAAGACCGCGTCGTCGACCATCTCAAGAGGGCTTTTCCCCAGCAGTCTGAGGCACTGGGCGATGAAAAGATGCGCGAGACCATCCAATACGGAACGCAGCGCGCCGCCGCCTACCGTATCGTCGCCGAGCGTGACGTCTGCAAGTACATCGATCTTATGGTCCTATACGGCCGCGACTTCGACAAAGATCCCAATCTTCCCTGGGCGCAGTCTGTGTTGCAAAACCAGGCCATTAAGAATCCCTCAACGAAAGTAGACCGTCTATTCAAAGCGGCAAGGAAGCAACCTGCTGATGAGGGGGCCGTTCGTGGCGCACACTAAGCGCATTTTGTTTAACGCTGTATCGAAACCACTGCCGCCAGCGGATTTCGGTATCTGGCCCGCAGCAAACTGGAGGCCAACATAGTGGGTGGCAGTAACAACAGCGCGCTCTACAACGCGGCCAGCGACGCCAATCAAAACATGAGCCCCGCTCCCGCCGGCTCTCCCGTGCAGTCGTGCGGCTCCCCTCCTCCGGCCGACACGGTCGTTTCCCCAGACAAGAAGCACTGGATCGTTATCGAATTGGTGGACGAGGACGGCAAGTCCGTGCCTGGAGAAAATTACAGGATCAAACTGCCTGACGGCACAGAAATCGAGGATAGCCTGGACAGCAATGGCCGCGCCCGCATCAACGGCATCGACTCCGGCACCTGCAAAGTCTCCTTCCCCAATCGCGACGCGAAAGACTGGAAACGATGATGAGTCACTCTGGAGAGTGCCCTAGCGAGTCAGATGCATATCGTTGCGGACAGGTAATGTCTAACTAGCATTGCGTCCGACTTCGGCATTCCTTGGAAAGGGATTTACGACCATGGACAGTTCGAGGTATATTCTAATATTCTACGCCGATGGCCGATTGGCGGGCGTTGCGTCGCATGTCTGAAACCTACATCGTCCAACCAGGCGATTACATGGAAATCATCGCGGAGAAGTTCGCTTTTCGCGACTATCGCATCATCTACGATCACGCCAACAATCAAGCGTTCAAGAAGCTCCGTCCGAATCCCCACATCCTTCATCCTGGTGACAAGGTCTTCATTCCCGACAAGGATCCCGGCCAGGAGGCGGCGGAAACTGACAAGAAGCACAAGTTTGTGATCAAGTCACAGAAAATCAAGCTGATCGTCCGCATCCACCGTAACGGCAAACCCTTTGCGAAGCACAAATACACGTTAAAAGTTGGCAAGCAGACCTTCAGCGGCACCACGGCGGCCGATGGACTCATCCAGCATGACATTCCCATCGGTGAGCCGACTGGCGATTTAACATTTCCCGGGAAGCCTTCCTACACCCGCAAACTGAATCTGGGATTTTTGCATCCCATCACCGTCACGAGCGGCGTGCAGATGCGTCTTAATAATCTGGGGTTTGGCTGCGGCCCTGCTACCGGTGCGCCGAGCAGCGCGTATATCTCGGCCTTGCAAGCATTTCAAAAGCAACATTCGCTAGCCAACCAAACTGGATCTTTGGACAACGACACTCTCAACGCGCTCCGCTCGGATTACGAGCAGGGCATGCCGAGTTGACCCCCCGGTTCCTATGCCTGATCCCGCGCCGATCTCCGTCGATACGCCCAACGTCCTCGATCTTCGATTCATTCTGGTTACGGTGCGCACGGATTTTCGTTTTAAGAAACCCGACGGCACGATCGTTTTTCATTGGGCGCACGGCGAAGCGATTCCCCGCTCTACCGTCGAACTGCTCGGAGCGAAAGGCGGCGCCCCTCTTGACAGCGCCGTGACCGATTCGAACGGGCAGGCAACGCTCGAAACCAGTCAATTGCCAAACGGCAACTACACCGTAAAGATCACGCCGAGGAACTCGCGGAACTTTTTAGCTGGACCAGATATTGCCGAAACCGATCCGGCTCCATTACCGGACAGGATGTATCACCCGCTCGAAGTGGGAGTGCGCCTCTTGGGAGGAATGATTGACTCCGCCACCATCGATGCCGCGGTTAAGTTCGCCGGACTCGGCAATCGCATCCAACAAAAATGGCCGCCAGATACCCTTCCCACAGACCAACTTCCCATTGATCTGAAGCCCATCTGGATGCGAGGCTCGCGTGCTGCCACGGCGCAGACGCGTTCCACCGCTGACATTCAATTGTTTGTCATCCATAACACCGGCGCCGACGACCAGGCCGAGGCGAGTATTGGACCTGGCATCAACACCTTTATCGGCGGCGGTTCGGAAATTCATTACCTGATGGATTTTAACGGACACGTGATCAAGTTCATGAAGGACCACACTAAGGTCAACCATGCCGGCGGGAAGTGGAAGGGCAACGACCCAAACGACAACTCGATCGGAATTGAGATCGTTCACAAGGAGGCGGGCGTCCATGAGTATACCGACGACCAGTATTCCTCGCTCGTGGAATTTCTCGACCGTCTTATCGGCGCTTATCCCTTCGATCGAACACAGATCACCGGGCATAGCGACGTGGGCACGCACATTCTTGCAACGACGAAAACTCGTCAGAACCCCTTGGGGGTTCCGGCACATGTCGACCGTGACCTCCTGGACGGCCATCGCGACCAGGATCCCGGCCAAGTGTTCCGCTGGGAAAATCTCGAACAGCACAACTGGGGCATGATCCCTCGGGACGTGGCACTCGGGGACGCCTATGGCAAACTTTTCACCCTTACAGAAGACGTGGTCTTGCAATCGGGCGACAACGACGCCCATCATAAGTTTGGGGCTAAGATCCGAGCCCGTACACCTGGAACACCTATTACAGATCTGCAGAACGATCTGGCACAGATCGGTTACTCGCTGCACGTAAACGGCGTCTATGATAAGTACACGGAACTCGCCGTGGTGGCCTTTCAGCGGCATTTCTTTTCCGGTAGCAGACGGCGTAAAGACGGCGGGAGAGTGGACAAGGAAACGGCGCAAATGATCAAGAACGTCATAGGCGGGCCTTAATAGAACCATGATTGGCCGAGCCGGTCAGCGTGTAGTCTCGCGCTGCCTTTCCGGGCGATGGTTTAGCCGCGGCGCCTTCACAGCAAGCATTCCTTCGAACGAGCAGTTCTTGCGGGTCAGCGCGACCACGCGCAAATTTTTGTTCTGCGTGTTGTTGTCGACCTCGGTTCGCCCATCGTTCACACAAAGCTGGAGCACTTCCGAGAGCCCGATGATTCGCAGACCACGTCTGTGAGGGTTGGCGAGCCTCTGCTAGAATGCGATGAGTCTGCACGCACTCGGCAAGAAACGGAGCGGCAATACGTGGGAGTGCTCCTCGAAATCAAGGCCGGTCCCTTCGCGAGTAAGAAAATTACGCTTGCGAATGGCCAATCCATCCTTATCGGCCGAGCCCCGGACCGTGCCCAGTTTGCGATCCCTCATGACAATCACATGTCCGGTGTTCACTTCGCCGTCGAGTGCGGCCCGAACGGCTGCCGCGTCATCGACAAAGGAAGCACGAATGGCACCCATCTGAATGGCGCAAAGATTCAGGAGGCCATGCTCGCCACCGGCGACGAAATCAAATCCGGCCAAACCGTTTTTGTCGTACGCATTGTTACGGACGACCAACTCTCCCCAACCTCCTCCGGCCCGCCACCCGTTGCCCAACCGCCAGCCGCTGCCCCAAGAGAAATCCCCGCTCCCGCTCCCCCTCCAGTTCGCCCACCTGTCGTTCCCCCGTCGGTTCCTGCGCCCTCGCCGGAGAGCACTTACGAGATACCGGAAGCGCCTCCGCCATCCCCCGCAGTCCAAGATCGACCCGCCCAACGTCCTGTCGCCCCAACTCCGCGACCGCCAGCATCTGGCCGGGTACCGCCGCCACGCGTCGGCCAGCCCCCCGCCCTCGCCATCGGCAGTTGGGCTTTTCATAAGATTCCCAACGGTTGGCAAATCCAGGAAGGTCTTGGCATTCAACAAGATGTAA
>Ga0137362_10002165_pt1 | contig 12634 bp, 10 predicted proteins | sample MadtaG_2_FD_104801 | JGI IMG/M metagenome (GOLD analysis project Ga0137362, IMG submission 104801) | Vadose zone soil microbial communities from Angelo Coast Range Reserve, California, USA - Mad1_100_16 metaG | ecosystem: Environmental > Terrestrial > Soil > Vadose zone | place: USA: California... | reverse complement strand
CAGGGCAACAACCGCTCAACTGGACAGCCGATACAGGCGGCACAAATTGGTTGACGCTGGATATGAATGCCGGCACGCTTCAGCCTGGTGCCTCTCAAACAATCAATGTGCAGGCCGACACGATCAAACTTGCGCCCGGTGACTACTCAGCCACACTCACTATCAAAGCAGGTAGTGAGCAGATGCAGATCACGATAACGCTCACTGTAACACCACAGTCGACGCCTTCGCCGACACCAACACCTATTCCTTCACCAATGCCTTCACCAACACTATTCCCGTCACCAACACCCACACCGTCACCACATAAGCCGACGCCAACACCGAAACCATCACCGACACCGACACCGACGCCATCACCGACGCCGATGCCAACACCGATGCCAACACCAACGCCAACGCCGACACCATCACCGACACCGACGCCGACACCACCGACGCTGATACCATAGCGATTGTTGTGTAAGGTGTACAGCGAGAAGGCGTTGTTCTAGTGGGCTATGGTCCATTGCGCCTGAGTGTGCGGCTTGAGCTTTGTGGCATCTACGTCACCCGCTGTAGGATCAACGAACAACGGCAAGGCTACGGAGAAAATACTGCCTTCTCCAGGACTACTCTGCACATCGATACGTCCACCGTGTCGCTCCACAATTTTACGTGAGATGTAGAGTCCCAAACCTAATCCGATACTGGAACCAGTCTGTACCTCAATGCCCGGAACACGGTAGAATGGCTCGAAAATGCGGGATTGCATCTCGGTTGGGATTCCAACCCCCATATCACATACAGAGAAAATAGCGTCATATCCCACCTGTTCCAGCGTTACAGTGATAGGGGACCCCTTGGGCGAGTATTTGCGTGCATTGGACAGTAGATTAATAATCACCTGACTGATCCGATTACCATCCACATCGACCTCAAGCGCCTCGCCAAGGCATTCGAACGTAAGGGCCGGACCCGTTCCCGCCGTGTACTCATCTATTAATTTCCGGCATAGATCGACCAGGTCACAGCGTTTACGGTGCAGGACGAACATGTTTGTCTCAATGAGTGAGGTATCCAGCAGATCATTGACAAGCACTTCCATACGACCAATCGAACGTTCCATGTCCGTCAAACCCTGATAGACAACTTCAGTCGAAACTGCACGTTCGAGTTGTCGACGAAAAAGCTGTGTTCTCCCCTTCAAACTTGCCAGCGGTGTTTTGAGTTCATGCGAGACAATGCTGAGAAACTTGTCTTTGGCAGCGTTAGCCTCAACAAGCTCCTGTGTACGTTTCTGCACCATACGCTCGAGCGAACGGGCGTGAAGCTCCAGGGCGAACTGCTGCCCAATGACCTGGCAATGCAACTGGCGCGTCTGAATAGCACGCTGCAACGCAGCCACGAGGTAGTCGCGGTCAATCGGCTTCTGGATAAAGTCGTAAGCCCCCCCTCGCAAAGCCTGAACTGCGAGATCATGCTCGCCGTGACCAGTGATCAGCAGCGTGGGCGTATCTGGTCGCAACTCCTGTATCCTCGCCAATAGCGCCAATCCGTCCATGCCCGGCATCTTGATATCGCTCACAATGGCGTCGTAATCATGCTCCTGGATGTACTCAAGCGCTGTTTGAGCCGAATCGCAGGTATCCACCTTCACTTCCTCCAGACGTAGATACAACGCTTGAGGAAGCGCTTGTAGCAGCGCCGTGTCGTCATCAACAATGAGGATATAAGCTTGATTCATCACTTCGAATTACCTCACTTCAAATTACCACAACATTTATGAACGTTCACATAGAAGCTGGATCAAGAAGAAGGTTCCTCTGGAAGTATAACAAAACTTTTTCCCTAAGGTGCAAGAGCAGAGCCAATACTAGGAATATTGTGCTATTCAATACAGGAGGCTAATCGTACATCCTGCATCATCTGTCTCCTCCCAGCGAGTTTGGCCCCTTTGCCGCCATGGCAGTGATCCTTGCCTGTGGGATTGTTGCGCTAGTGAGCTGTATTGGCGCGATGCCGCAGAACTGATGAACGCTCTTCTACACCGTTCGTGCGTGTGGGGCACACGGTGTAGCTCTTGTAGAACCGACCAACACAGGCAGCGTAACGGAGAACGTACTGCCCTCGTCGGGAATGCTTTGCACTTCGATGCGTCCACCGTGTCGCTCCACAATTTTACGTGTGATATAGAGTCCCAGGCCTAAGCCGATAGCCGAGCCAGTCTGTACCACAGTACCAGGGACACGGTAGAAGCGCTCGAAAATGTGAGGAAGCTTCTCGGCAGAAATCCCTACCCCCCTATCACGCACGGAGAGGACACACGCATCTCCTGCTCGTTGCAACGTCATCGTGACGGGGGACCCGGCAGATGAATACTTGCGTGCATTAGAGAGCAGGTTGAGTATGACCTGACCGATGCGCTCAACATCCACCTCGACCTCAATCGGCTCGTTAGGAGCAGCGAAGGTGAGAGACAGGGCGGGGCCAGCTCCCATTTCGTACTCTTCTATAACATTACGGCAGAGCGCGACCAGGTCACAGCGTTGGCACTGCAAGACAAACATACCAGTTTCGAGGAGCGAGGTGTTGAGCAAATCATTGACGAGCACTTCCATACGGCGGACCGAGCGCTCTATCCTCTGCAGATTTGCAACTTCAGGCGAAGCGCTGCGTTCGAACCGCCGCCGCAAGAGTTGTGTCATCCCCTTCAAACTGGCGAGTGGTGTTTTAAGTTCGTGCGAGGCAATGCTGAGAAATTCGTCTTTGGCGGTGTTGGCCTCAACCAGTTCCTGCGTTCGCTCCTGTACCTTTTGCTCAAGCGACCTGGCATACAGTTCCAGGGCAAGCTGTTGCTCAACGACCTGGCGGCGCAACTGGCGCGTCTGAATAGCACGTTGCAACGCGGCTACAAGATAGTCACGTTCGATTGGCTTCTGGATAAAGTCGTAAGCGCCACCACGCAGCGCCTGGATGGCGAGATTTTCCTCGCCATGGCCGGTGATCAGGAGCGTCGGCGTATCCGGGCGCAGTTCGTGGATTCTCTCCAGCAGAGCCAAACCATCCATGCCAGGCATCTTAATATCGCTCACGATAGCATCATAATCACGTTCCTGGATACGCTCAAGCGCTGTTTGAGCCGAATCGCATGTGTCCACCTTCACTCCATCCATACGCAAATACAATGCTTGAGGGAGCGCATGCAACAAGGCTGCGTCATCGTCAACAATCAGGACGTATGGCTCATTCGACATCTCAGTACCTCAGAGGTTCTCTGCACGGTTAAGCGGAAGCTGGATCAAGAAGGCGGCACCTTCACCAGGGTGATTTTCGACCATGATGGTGCCCTGGTGCTCTTTAATAATGCCATACGTAATAGAGAGACCAAGCCCCGTCCCTGCACCAACTTCCTTTGTCGTGAAGAATGGATCAAAGATACGCTGCTCCAGCCCTGCAGGTATACCTGGGCCGGTATCGCGAAAACTAATCTCCACCATATCCGCCTGCACAGTACATGCGATCGTAATGAGCTTCCGTGTCGCGTTGCTCATGGCATCACGTGCGTTGGTGAGCAGATTCAGAAAAACCTGCTCCAGTTGGATCGCGTTGCCCATGATGCCCACATATTCCTCGGGGAATTGCAACCGCACCTCGATCTGCCGGAGACGTAGTTGCTCCCGCATCAGTGAGAGCGCACGTTGAATGACCTGACGGATGACGACTGGCTCCCGACTCACCGAGGCGGCGCGTCCAAATGTGCGCAGGTGTGAAATAATTTCGGTTGCTTTGTGAACCTGCTGCATGGCGCTATGCAGTTCATGCAGGATGTGCTGTGGGTCCGCTTTACCGAGTTCAATCAGATCAATGGCATTGCCTATGAACAGACCGATGTTGTTCAACGGGTTATTAAGTTCATGGGCGATGCCGGTGGTAAGCTCACCGAGCGTCGCCAGTTTCCCGGCTTGCACCAGTTGTTCCTGCTTCTCCCGTAACTCCTGCTCGCGACGCTGTACCTCCGCGGTTGTCTCGCGCAGATCGCTCATAATGTGGATCATGGCTTTGCGGCTATTTTCCAGGCGCAGATTGGACTGGTGCGAATCCTGCAGGATATGCATGAGAGCACGGCGGGAATTATCCAGGCGCTCTGTTTGTCTGGCAAGGCGGCTACGGTCCTGTTCGTAGTCGGCCAGGATATGAATCATGGCCTTGCGTTGATCGGCCAGCTTGCGATTGACATTGTTGAGGTCACTCAGAATATGCATGAAGGCACGGCGGCGCTCCTCGCTCTTGAGCACACGCATTTCCAGAGCTTCCTTCTGCTCTACCAGTTGTGTATATTCTTGTTGGAGCAATTCCAGTTCTGTCCCTTGATCCTGAGCCGTCTCCGGTGCAATCTGCTGCACTAGGTCCATCTGTTCTGCCCCCGATTGACCTTCTCCAGTTCCCGCTTGAGATTCTCAATCTCTTTCTCCAGTGCGATCATTTTGAGTTCGCGACCGACCACCACTTCCTCAAACTTCTCCAGGTCCAGGATTTTTTCTTGTAACTCGGCCTTTGACTCCTGCAGGTCACGCACGACTTTCTCATAGGCGCGCATGTCACGCAAGATGCCGATGGCACCGATGACACGCCCATCTGTATCGCGCAACGCGGAGGCATTGAGCGTTGTTGGAATAACCTCACCCGAGGCGCTGCGTGGGTTGAGCCGCGCATTGCGGGTTACTCCACGCTCGATAACCTCACGCAAGGCGGCAAGGAACTCACGGGTTTCTTCGGGACTGATGAAACGCGAAAGCGACTGCTCCAACACTTCATCTGGACGAAACCCCAACAACTCGTAGACAGCATCGTTGGCTTGCAGAATCTTGCCTTCCAGGTCCGAGACGAACACGGGGTCTGGTGCATTCTTAATCAGGCTATCCGAGTAGGCCAGGGCTTTATCCAGTTCGCGCATGTCGCGCAGGATGCCGATGGCACCGATGACCTTGCCGTCGCCATCACGCAGCGCTGAGGCGTTCAAGCTCGTGGGAATGATCTCGCCGGAGGCGCTGCGCGGATTGAGACGTGTGTTGCGGATGACGCCTCGCTCGATGACTTCGCGCAGCGCGGCAGTGAATTCGCGCGTCTCTTCAGGACTGATGAAGCGCGAGAGCGATTGCTCCAGCACTTCGTCGGTGCGAAAGCCTAACAGCTCGTAGACAGCATCGTTGGCCGAGAGGATCTTGCCTTCCAGGTCCGAGACAAACACCGGATCCGGCGCATTCTTGATGAGGCTGTCGGCGTAGGCCAGGGCTTTATCCAGTTCGCGCATGTCGCGCAGGATGCCGATGGCGCCGATGACCTTGCCGTCGGCGTCACGCAGCGCTGAGGCGTTTAAGCTGGTGGGAATGATCTCGCCGGACGCACTACGCGGGTTCAGCCGTGCATTGCGCGTGGCACCGCGCTCAATGACTTCGCGCAGTGCGGCGGTGAACTCGCGCGTCTCTTCAGGACTGATGAAGCGCGAGAGCGATTGCTCCAGCACTTCGTCGGTGCGAAAGCCTAACAATTCGTAGACAGCATCGTTGGCCGAGAGGATCTTGCCTTCCAGGTCCGAGACAAACACCGGGTCCGGCGCATTCTTGATAATGATATCAGCATCAAGTGCACCATGCGACCTGGTACTGGGGATATTGACGCGGGTAGGTGCTGTAGAGGTTGACACAATGGTGTCGCTCATGAAAAAGCCTCCGGTTTGTGATATGATGGTGGGTGACACGCCAGGGCCTGCGGTGGAAGCGAGCCATCTCACCAGGCATTCTACGTCATGTATGTCAGGAAATTGTCGCTGTTGTTGTTGGCAGTATAGCAGAATCTCTTTCTAAAGTGCAAGAGCAGAGCTTATACTAGTAATATTTGGCTATTCAACAGCAGAGTTAATTTACTTTTATTGAGTTATATCGATCAGATAATGAAACAAAAGCCTCTGCCATCATTCAATCACAAAACATAGCGCCTACCGCGCCCTTGATCAAGGGCACGGAGAGCACCTCGTTCTCTCAAAGCCTCCAAGTCGCGGAGCGCGGCATTCTTAGAGGTCCCTGTTATCGCCTGATAGCGTTCATCTGTAATGAAACCATGTGTATGGACATAGCGTAGCGCCAGCCTTTGCCTTTTCTTCCGGAGAGGATCTGACTCATCGATAGGAAGCATTCGCTCACCTGATGGTTTCTTTTTGCGCGTAGATGGAGGCGGAGATACCTCACTTTGAGATAATTTTGTTCCTTCGTTTGCAGATGCAGGAGTGTGCGAGAATATAACGATAAACTCTCCCTCTTCGCGAAATTGAGGATCAGGCAGACCAAGCTCACGCATCTGGTTGATCATAAAGCTGATACCGCTTCCTACTCGCTCCATATATCCACCTGGAAAATCCCGTAATACACTCGTAAGTACAGGATTACGAGGCTTCGAGCTTACCTTCCCTTGTCGCAGGTCTTCCAGACTGATGCCGGGCAGAAGCAAGCCTGGATTGCGAATTTCGATACGATCAGGATAGTAGAAAATCCGGACGGTCTCACCTTGCAAGCTATAGTCACGATGCACTACAGCATTTACCACTGCTTCACGCAGGGCTTCCAGTGGATAATCAGGCTCATCAATTCTGTGAAAACCTTCCATGTGAGCCCCCACAGGAACGTATTGTTTGAAGAATGCTTCGGCCTGGTCTATCTGTTGAGTGATGGTGCCGTGTAAGATACGACGGTCCACGTAGCGCTGCTTGCGTTGTGTATCTTTGTAGAGTATACAAATGATCTCTGCTTGTATCAGAAACTGTTGTGGGTCATAGCCGAAAAGCAGCATGCCTGTATTGGTCGGACGGACAACGTTCTGCTGACTTTCATCTTTCGTTATGGTAGTACAGCCGATATTGTAGAGGATGTCTTCAAGGTTTGAAAGACGGCCGGCGAGTTTACTGCGCGTGGAGCGTTGCGCCAGGTAGAGTTCGACGAGCGACATGTCTAAATCAGCCAGAGTAGCTTTTAACACGGGTCGCGTTTCCCAGGCCATAATGCCCCGTGCGTAGAGAAATCCTTCAACTTCGGCGGCTGTTAAGGGAACCGTATGTGTTCCACGTCGAACCCAAAAAACACCACCAGCCTGGTATAGTCTCCCATTGTTAGGCGGGATGTAAGCAATGACCAGTTGCTTACCTTCTAGCTCTGCTGTTTCTGGTAGAGCTGGATCGAACTGGACAGTCGGTTTACAGAGGCGAGCAGCTTGCAGGATAGTATCCATGGCTTCAGAGACATTTTTGACGCCGACCACTTCCCAGGTCTTATCCACTACACCCATGATGATATATCCGCCCAGGGCGTTGGCGAAGCCGCACATCCGTTCTGCTAGCTCCGAAGGGCGTGGGGGAGCCACCTTAAATTCAACCGTGGAAGTTTCCCCACCTTGGATAAGTGCCTCAAGCGATGCTACGTCCAATGTTGTCTGCTGCCTTTCTCTACCTGGCAAGATATCAGCAACTAAAGTATAGCAGCATCGTGGCTCTCTGCCAATAGCATTGACTCCATTCTCCCTCATATAGCGTAATATATGAGAAGACAGAAGTATTCTGCCTATTCACCCCACATGAGAGAAAGAGTTCAGACAACATGGCAATGAAATTTGGTTTGTTCGTTCCGCAAGGTTGGCGCATGGACCTGGTTGGCATCTCCGAACCGGTTGAGGCCTACGAGACCATGACGCGCGTAGCACTGGAAGCAGAGGCCCAGGGTTACGACTCGGTCTGGCTCTTCGATCATTTCCACACGGTGCCCATTCCAACACAAGAAGTCACTTTTGAATGTTGGACCAGCACGGCAGCCCTCGCCCGCGACACCAAACGAGTGCGCATCGGCCAGATGGTCACGTGTAATGGCTATCGCAACCCGGCACTGCTGGCGAAGATGGCAAGTACCGTTGATGTGCTCAGCCACGGACGACTCGACTTCGGCATCGGTGCGGGCTGGCACGAGCAAGAGTTCCAGGCATATGGCTATGCCTACCCCGATGGGCCTACGCGCCTGCGCCAGTTGCGTGATGCGGTGCAGATCATTCTGAAAATGTGGACCGATAATGAAGCGGTATTTGAAGGCAAGTATTACCAGGTGCATGGCGCGATCAACCAGCCGAAAGGGGTACAGAAGCCGCACATGCCCCTGCTCATTGGCGGAAGGGGCGAACAGGTGACGCTCAAGCTGGTGGCCCAGTACGGCGATGCGTGCAATGTCGGTCATCTTGAACCCGAAGGGCTTGCGCGCAAGTTTTCCATCATCAAAAAGCATTGTGATGAGGTTGGGCGAGATTATAACGCGATCCGGCGCACGGTGCTGTTCAACTGTGCCATTGCCGAGACCGATGAGGCCGCTATGGCAAAAAGCGAACCTTTCAGGCGCAATATTCCTTCGGGCCGCATCCGCGAACAGGCGCTTGTTGGCACACCCGATACTATTCGCAAGCGCCTCATAGAAATCGAGCAAGCGGGTGCACAAGAAATTATCCTGTATATGCCCGATTCGGCACAACTGGAGTCGGTGCGATTGTTCGCACGCGAGTGCATGCAGGGGAGGTGAGCCTGGCTCACCTCCAGCTAAAAAACCTACCGGTGAAGCCCTACGGGGTCGTACCTGACTGGATACTTTGCCTTGCTGATGTTACCGCCTGCTTCGTCGTATCGGCCACGTCCTGCCCGGTTTGCTTCACCTGTGAGCCAGCCTGTTGAGCTAGATCCTTGAGATCGCTCGCCGTTGACTGCACCCTCGTCGCCGCCTGCTGGGCATAGTCCTTCAGCGTACTACTCGTCTGCGAGACGCGATCAGACATCTGCTGCACATACTGGCTGAGTTGCTCGTTCTCAGGCAGATTGGCACGCAGTTCCTCAAAGCGCTGGCGCAACAGACGGCGCATCTCCTCGCCTCTCATTGGCGCCACGAGCAGGCCGATACCAACTCCAAAGAGGACGCCTTTCATAAAACTGTTCATCTTCTGACTTCCTTTCCTGATTTAGTACACATAGCTTTAGTAGAACGTCACTCACCTCATCGAATCGTGAGGGGCTCCGTCTTCGCCAGGCCTTGTTACAAGGACTCTCCTGGGAACACGAATAACACGAGCAAGCAGTTTCACCGCGTGCGTTTTTGCCCTATGGCGGTCAGCATCTGTATATACTCGGCAAAAGCAGCGTAAGGACCTGCGAACGGAATTTCTTTCGCCAGCTCTTGCACTCGTGCCAGGCTAAATCCTTGCTGCGCCAGCCTGGTAAACCAATTGTGAGCCAGTTGCACACGACGCTGATCCGCCTCGCTGGGCGACTGGCCCAGGCGACCACGTCCGTAATTGTACCGCTGCAGCAGGTCGGGATCGCGCAGGTAGGCTCGCAACAGGGGCAATAATACCAGGCGTATAGCCTTCTCGTCAAGACTATGGCGCAGGTATGCCACTAACATCGCTTCGTCAACAGAGGGGGCAGTACTCATTGCACGCAGGAGTTTCGTACGCTCCTCCAACGCCGAAAGCGCAGGATGAATCAGTTTGCCACCCTCTCCCAACTGCACTTCATATAATCGACCGATGAGCAGTGCGCCATACCCCAAATGACCAACCCAGCCCTCAAGCAAAGGCATCTGTATAGTGCTGCGTTGCCACTCTCGCATGGTGTCGCGTGTGACGGGCCAGCGCAACCAGACACGCGGCGGTGTCACCAGCGGGTCCAGAAACATTACTTCATGCACGGCAGCAATGACGGCTTCGATGAATACCTCTTGCTTCTCACGCCGATTATCCCCAATAATCCAGATGTCGATGATCTGCGCGTTGCGATAGGTGGTATGCCGGTGCTGCCATTCGTTCAATTCAAGCGGTGCGCATTGAAACTCAACCGCCCAACGCTGTCCGTCGGCATGAACGACAAAGATATCGGCGATACGGTTGGGCTCAGGTAAACGCTCCTCCAGCGTGACCGTGGCCTGGGGAAATTGCTGACGCAGCCACTGGGCAAGCACGATTTTCCCACGCATGTGGCGAACCGATTCGCTTTCGGTGCTCCACGCACACTCACCCTTTTGATGTGCAAAGTGAAGCTGGGCACGTTTCCCCGGACCGCCCCGCACATGCACCACGCTACGACAATTGGGGCAGTGCAGAGCACGTTCATGCGACCACTGTTGCAGTTGCTCCAGCGGTGTTTCTTCGGCGATGACGGGATGCCCATCAGGGCCATAGGCGACTAGCATGGCAGCATTATGTTCCCTTTGGTAGCTGATACCATCCTTAGAAATACATTCTAATACAGGGAAGGAAAAATGGTTATCAATGTGCTTGTTCTACTTGAAGAGGTCCAGAGGGGTCACATCTCAGAAAATGTGCAAACTCCAGTGATCTTTTCGTACGAAAACTAACGGTAGGCCAATAGTCCTAGGGTACTTGATCACTTCGCACGCTCAGGAGTATGCTTCTTCAAGGGAGTGTTTGCTTGGTCGGCGTGGTGGAATTGCTCGTTCCAAAGGGGTGTAGAGTCACGTTATGCAACTCATTCATCAAACGGTCCAGGTGAACTATCACTATGCCGTCCACTTTACACAGCAGCTCTTTGCTTGCGAGAACCTCCTCCTGCGAGACGTGATCAGTGGCGGCGACATGCAGCCTCCAAAGAAAATCCTTTGCGTCGTTGATCGCGGAGTCTGGCAGCACCACACTGACCTGCTGGATGCCATCTCCTCCTACTGCCAGCACCACCGTTCGTTGATGAGCCTGGTCTGTCCACCACTGGTCGTTCCTGGTGGGGAATGTGCCAAAAACACCCCAACGAATGTGGCAACGATCCAGGAAGCCATTCATCATTATGGTATCTGTCGGCACTCCTATGTGATGGCGATTGGTGGTGGAGCGGTGATCGACATGGTGGGTTACGCAGCCGCGACAGCACACCGTGGCGTACGTCTCATTCGCGTGCCGACAACGGTGCTTGCCCAGAACGACTCGGGGATAGGCGTCAAGAACAGCATCAACGCCTTCGGGAAGAAGAACTTCCTCGGCACATTTGCACCCCCAGTGGCCGTGCTCAACGATGCCGATTTTTTGACGACGCTGTCAACGCGTGACTGGCGCAGTGGTATCTCTGAGGCTATCAAGGTGGCACTGCTCAAAGATGTCGAGTTCTTCGACTTCATCGAGGAAAAGGCCGATCGACTCGTTGACAGAGATATGCAGGCGATGCTGTGGCTGATCTACCGCTGTGCCCAGTTGCACCTTGACCACATCGCGACCAGTGGCGACCCTTTCGAGTCTGGCTCCTCGCGGCCCCTGGACTTCGGCCACTGGGCGGCGCATAAGCTGGAGCAACTCTCCCACTACACGTTACGCCATGGCGAGGCCGTGGCTATTGGCATCGCTGTGGACTCGACCTATTCCTACCTTGCGGGACTGCTGCCCAGGTCGGACTGGCAGCGTATTCTTAGACTGCTCTCAGCACTAGGGTTTGCCGTCTACACGCGCGAACTGAGCCTCCACCTGCATGATCAGCGTGATTCCCGCTCCATTTTTACTGGCTTGAACGAGTTCAGGGAACATCTGGGAGGCCAACTCACTCTTCCCTTGCTTGAGCGTCTCGGACGAGGTATCGAGGTACACGAGGTGGATGAACAGACAATGAGAAGAAGTATCGCACTCCTGGAGGAGTATCAATCGAAGCATAAGATGGAGAAACGACAATGAATAGACAAGATGGCACCTGCCCATTAACACAACAGCAACTTATTGATGAGTATTTTATGGAGGTGCGGGCCAAATTGCTCGATGTAGCGGCCTTTCTGGATCGCATGCATCGCTCGGTTGACCGCAATGCCGAAGATGACTTCAGGATGCTGGCCATGCGGCAAGCCCTCCAAGCACTTAGTGCACCGAGCCCTGGTCGCGTCTACGATATCCAAATGATCTTCAGCGACCCGACCACTGAACCGTTGGTGCAGTTGGACCGCAAGAGTGCCTTCGGTGCATTTGATCACCGCGGAGGAGAGGTGCAGCTATGAAGTATATTGATCTTCACGCCCACATGGTTTCCAGAACCACTGATGACTACGAACAGATGGCACTCACCGGTTGTATTGCACTGACGGAACCAGCCTTCTGGGCGGGGTTTGATCGGCTGTCACCGGTCGTCTTCGCAGACTATTTCAATCGCTTGACCAGCTTTGAGCCCAGCCGTGCTGCGAAATACGGCATCCAGCACTATTGCTGGTTGTGCCTCAATCCCAAAGAGGGCGAGGACAGAGAACTGGCGCGACAGGTACTGGAGCTGATCCCCCAGTTCCTTGATCGACCCAACGTGCTCGGGATCGGTGAGATCGGGGTTAACCGGGTGACGCGCAATGAAATAGCGACCTTCATCGACCATGTCGACCTGGCACTGCGCTACAACCAGCTCATTCATATCCATACACCTCATCTGGAAGATAAGTATAAGGGAACCAGGGTGATTGTTGACATACTCGCCTCCAATAGTCGCGTTGAACCCGGTCGTGTCATGGTCGATCATGCGGAGGAACACACGATTGGCATGATCCTTAATCATGGCTTTTGGACGGGGCTTACCCTCTACCCACAGACGAAAACCTCGGCTGCTCGT
>Ga0137362_10002164_pt1 | contig 12636 bp, 11 predicted proteins | sample MadtaG_2_FD_104801 | JGI IMG/M metagenome (GOLD analysis project Ga0137362, IMG submission 104801) | Vadose zone soil microbial communities from Angelo Coast Range Reserve, California, USA - Mad1_100_16 metaG | ecosystem: Environmental > Terrestrial > Soil > Vadose zone | place: USA: California... | reverse complement strand
TGGCGCCCCCGGCCGAGCGGACTGGGGCGGATTTTGATCCTGGAGCGAAATACCACGTGCCGGGCAATGTGCCGTATATGCGGTATTTTCTGGCGCGGATTCTGCAGTTCCAATTTCAGCGGGCGCTTTGCCGGGAGGCGGGTTATTCCGGACCGCTGCACCGCTGCTCGATTTACGCGAACAAGAAAGCAGGGGCAAAGCTGAATCAGATGCTCTCGATGGGGCAGAGCAAGCCCTGGCCGGAGGCGCTGGAAGCGTTGACGGGCGAGAAGCAGATGGATGCTTCGGCGCTGGCGGATTACTTTGCGCCGCTGAAGGCGTGGCTGGACGAGCAGAACAAGGCGAATCACTACGCGGTGGGGTGGTAAAGATTTCTGAGTGGGCCAATGGGAGCGCCGTCAGCTCAGTGGAGTGTACCGGGGTTCTTGAGATAACGGTCCACGATGGCGTCGGCAGTGCGATAAACCAGGGCAAGAATTGTGGGAGTGGGATTGGCGGAAGCGTTTTGTGGGAAGGTCGAGCCGCCAAGAATAAAAAGATTGGGGAGTTGCCAGTGCTGGAGGTAGGGACTGACCACCGAGTCGGCCGGGGAGTTTCCCATGATGGTGCCGCCCTGGACATGAGTGGTTTGATAGCGGGTGGTGTCGTAAGAGCGCAGGCCGGAGAAAGGGTTTATTTCTTTTGCGCCCATGGCGCTGGCGACTTCGACGGCTCTGGGTGTGGCGAAATCGGCCATCTTGCGTTCGTTGTCGCGCCAGTCGAGGGTGAGACGCAGCAGAGGGTCGCCTAGCTTGTCCTTGTAAACTGAATCTAGATCCATGAAGTTGGTTCTGTAGGCGAGATGCTCGCCGGTGAAGACGATCGCGCCGGTGCGATCGTAGTAGGAAACCGCCGCCTTCTTCCACTCTGAACCCCACGTGGCTCTCACAGAATGCGGAAGCACTCCGAAATTGGCGATGGGCTGGAAGCCGAAACCACGCGCCGAGAAGAAACCGCCCCGAGTGAACGGAAGCGAAGTGCGCTCGAGATCGTCGCGATCGAAGTCGCTGAACATCATGCCTGCGGAGCCGGAACCCATGAAGCGGTTGAGGGGTTGCTCGAAGAAGGCGGTGGCGGAGTTGACGCTAACCTGATGAGTGAGATTGCTTCCTACGGTGCCGCGGCCGGTGGCGGGATTGTAAGGCTCGCCGATGCCGGAAAGAAGGAGAAGGCGGGTGTTGTTGAAAGTCCAGGAGGCGAGAAAGACGAGAGTGGCGGGCTGAAAAAGTTCTTCGCCGGTGGCGTCGATGTAAGTGACGCCGAGTGTTCTGGATTTGGGAGCGGAGTCTGAAAGGATGCGGCGGACCCAGGCGCCGGTGCGAACGACGACGTTTTTGCGTTTCTGGATGATGGGGAGAAGAAGATTTGTGGGCTGGGCCTTGGCTCCGATCATGCAACCGAATCTGGCGCAAAATCCGCAATAGGTGCAACCGCCGCGAGAGATGCCGTCGGGATTGGTGTAGGACTGACTGATGTTCGCCGAGGGTGCGGGGTAAGGATGATAGCCGAGGGATTTGGCGGCGTCGCGAAATAAGGCGGAAAAATAAGGAACTTTCGTGGGCGGCGTTGGATATTCCTCGCTGCGCCAGCCTTCAAAAATGTTGCCGCCTTCGATCTGTTTGCCGCGGAGATTGCCTGCCTTTCCGGAAAGGCCAAGGAGTTTGTCGACACGAGTGTAGTAGGGTTCGAGTTCGTCGTAGGTGACGCCCCAATCGCGGATGGCATGGCCGTCGGGCAAGGCTTTGGCGCCATATTTTTCAGTCGTGCGGGAGAGCAATTCAAAACAATCAGGAAGAAAACGAGGGCACTGAGCGTTCCAGTGCTCACCGGAGCCGCCGACGCCTGCGCCCGGCAAGAAGGCGCCGTGCTGGCGAAGAGGGAGAGCGCGCTTCCCCATGTTGTGGCGGAGGGTAACCGTTTCCTGAGAGAGGTCCTGCATCATGCGGAGACGGATAGCATAATCAAGTTCATCCATATCGGTGGCATAGTCAGCGGTTTGTCTAGGTTTGCCGCGTTCCAGGACAACGATAGAGAGCGAAGTGCGCGAGCCGAGCTCTTTGGCCATGAGCAGGCCAGCCCAGCCTCCACCCAGGATTACGGCGTCCACGGCGGGAAGCGTCTTCACGGCTCGTCCTCGCTGGGCCGAACTCTTGTTCCGGTCACTTGACGCAGGCTGACCGGCTTGGGGCGGAAGGGTTGGCCGTAATATTTTTCAATCTCGTCGTAGTTGCTCATGCGTGGCCCGGGAAAGCCGATGAGTTGCCAGCCAACCATGTCCGCGTTACCACCGTGCATGGGATCGCAGAACATGCCTTCGACGGTGTTTTGGCGGAGGAGAGAGAAGAAAAGGGTGGACTCAATCTTTTGCAGGGCTTCGTCCTGCCCGGCGGGAGGGAGGAGGTGAAAACCCATGAGATTTTTCAGGCCGTCGCGGTAGATCTGCCGAGGAGTTTCTTTTCCTTGATAGCCGAGCTCGTGTGTAGCATCTTCGAACGGGGGTTGCGTGTAGCGAAATCGATCGCGACCGTAGGCGCCGGCGAGTTGTCTATCGATATAGATCGCAACACCGGCTTCGCGAGCGCCGGGGCCGGAGTCGTCGGAAGGGAAAATGCGCGAGGCCGCGGCAGCGATGATGAGAGCTTCTTTTTCGGTGAAAAAGCGGAGCGGGATGCGGACTGGTTTCCGCTGTGAGGCGAGGAGAGTGGCGTGGCGGTCGAGAGAATAAAGGAGGACGCCGCCGAGAGTTGCTGCGGAGAGAGTGAGGAAATGGCGGCGGCGCATGGGCGGGAGTCTACCAGAGAGCGGATTTGCATGAGAGAGAATTGTGGCTCGTTGCGTCGGAGTGCGTACTAATCCGGGCACGGTAGATTTGCGGGAGGTGCGGGCCAATAGGAGGGCTGTGATATAAATAATAATTTGGCTCAGTATAGGTGGGGACCATAGTCGGATCGGAGAGACCGTGGAATTCGCGTTCACCGAAGAACAGCAGCAGCTACGCCGCAGCGTGCGGGAATTTGCCGAGGGGGAAATCGGCCCGCACGTGATGGAGTGGGATGAAGCGTCATACTTCCCCATAGAGATCATGCCCAAGCTGGGGGAGATGGGGCTGCTGGGCGTGATTTTTCCAGAACAGTACGGCGGGGCGGGGCTTGGATACATCCAATATGCGATGGCAATCGAAGCATTGGCGCGAGCGGACGGGTCGGTGGGGCTAATCGTTGCGGCGCACAATTCGCTGTGCAGCAATCATATTTTTAAGTTTGGGAGCGAAGCGCAGAAGCAGAAATACCTGGTGCCGCTGGCGCAGGGCAAGAGGATCGGAGCGTGGTCGCTGACGGAGCCGGAGGCTGGTTCGGATGCGGGCGGAACGCGAACGACGGCGAAGCGCGACGGAAGCCATTGGGTGCTGAACGGGGCGAAAACATTTACGACCAATGGGCATTATGCGGATTTTTGCGTGGCCATGGCGGTGACGGACAAGAGCAAAGGCTCGCATGGGATCAGCGCGTTCATTCTGGAAAAGGGGATGCCTGGATTCAGGCCGGGGAAGAAAGAAAACAAGCTGGGGATGCGGGCGAGTGATACATCGGAAGTGATTTTTACGGATTGCCGCGTGCCGCAAGAGAATTTGCTCGGGCCGGAGGGCGAAGGATTTACAGGAAGCTTGCAGGTTCTGGATGGAGGACGAATTTCGATCGCGGCGTTAGGGCTGGGAATGGCGCAAGGCGCGCTAGAGGCAGCAACGCGTTACGCGAAACAGCGGAAGCAGTTTGGGCAGGCGATCAGCGAGTTCCAGTCCATTCAATTCAAGCTGGCGGACATGGCCACGCAAGTTGAAGCGGCACGGCTGCTGGTGTACCAGGCGGCGTGGCTGGCGGACCGCAAGGATGTGCGATTCACCAAGGAGTCGAGCATGGCGAAACTTTTCGCCAGCGAGGTGGCGGTGCGCGTGGCGAACGAGTGCGTCCAGATCCACGGAGGCTACGGGTTCATCAAGGACTATCCGGCGGAGAAGTATTACCGCGACGTGAAGCTCTGCACGATTGGAGAAGGCACCAGCGAAATCCAGAAGTTGGTGATTGCCCGCCAGCTACTAGGCAAGAAATAATAGGGGAATGTACCTGGCCTCGTCGAGAGCCCTACAGGAAAAACATGCCTGCGCGCGTTGAGAGTTGGGCGGAACAGGTGCGCGCGGGCGACGTGCGCGCGGTGTCGCGGGCGATCACTGCGATTGAGAATCATCAGGCGGAGGCGGAAGCGCTATTGCGGCTGTTATTTCCGCACACGGGTCATGCCTACCTCACGGGAGTTACCGGTGCGCCGGGAACTGGGAAGAGCACGCTGGTGGACCGGCTTTCCGCCTACTACCGGAGACAGGGAGAGCAGGTTGGCGTGATCGCAGTTGATCCCACGAGCCCGTATTCGGGCGGAGCGATTCTCGGGGATCGCATCCGCATGCAGGGACACGCAAGCGACGCAGGGATGTTTATCCGGTCGATGGCCACGCGTGGATTCCTGGGAGGATTGGCGCGAGCGACGGCGGAGGTGGCGCTGTTGCTCGATGCCGCAGGGAAGAAGCAAGTGTTGATTGAAACCGTGGGGGTGGGACAAGACGAGATTGACATTGTGCGTCTGGCGGACTGCGTGGTGGTGATTCTTGTGCCTGGCATGGGCGATGACATTCAGAATATGAAAGCGGGGCTGATGGAGATTGGCGATATTTTTGTTCTGAACAAGGCGGATCGAGAGGGAGCGGACCGGCTAGAGCAACAATTACATGCGATGTTGTCGCTGGTAATGCCGCGCGAGGGCTGGCATCCACAGGTGGTACGGACGGTGGCCACGGAGAATAAAGGCGTCGACAGTCTGGCGGAGGCAGTCGCTAAGTTTCGAAAGCATTTCGAATCAAGCGGAGAGCGGCAGAGAAAGCACGTAGAACACTGGAAGCGGCGGCTGATAGAACTGGTCGAATCCAGGATGCTTGAAAAGGTGCTGGGCGGCGCTGGCGGGGAAGCACGGCTTGCGGAAATTGCCAAGGCGGTTGCGGAACGCAAGAAGGATCCGTTCACGGCCGTGAATGAGATTCTAGCAAAAAGCGGACTCGGGGGCTGAAATGCAAAGATTTCGCGGAGAGAAGAGAATGCCGCTTCAAAAAAGGAAAATACCGAAGCGCGGGGAAAACGAGCCGCAGGCGACGATCGGGATCATTGGCGGGAGCGGGCTGTACTCGATGACGGGATTGACAGACACGCGCGAAGCCCGCGTGAAGACACCGTTTGGAGAACCGTCAGATCTGCTCGTGTTGGGGACGCTCGAAGGGAAGCGTGTGGCGTTTCTTGCGCGGCATGGACGGGGGCATCGCATTTTGCCCGGCGAGATCAATTTTCGCGCCAATGTTTACGCGATGAAATTACTAGGTGTAGAGCGCATTATTTCGGTGAGCGCGGTAGGGTCGCTGCAGGAAGATTTGCGGCCGGGCGAGTTTTTGGTACCGGACCAGTTCGTGGACCGGACCAAACATCGCGTGTCGACGTTCTTCGGGGACGGGCTGGTGGCGCACGTTGCGTTCGACAAACCGACTTGCCCACAGGTATCGAATGTCCTGGCCGATGCCAGCGTGCACTCTGGAGTGATGGTGCATCGACGGGGGACGTATGTGTGCATCGAGGGGCCACAGTTTTCGACGCTGGCGGAGGCGCACATGCACCGGCAGTTGAAGCTCGATGTCATAGGGATGACGAACGTGACGGAGGCCAAACTGGCGCGCGAAGCGGAGACTTGTTATGCGACGATCGCGATGATCACGGATTACGATTGCTGGCACCCGGAACATGAGTCAGTGACGGCGTCGCAGATTATGGCGACGCTTAGCCAGAATGCGGAAAATGCGCAACGCGTTTTGCGCGAAGCGGTGCGGGCGATGCCTGCTGAGCGAGCCTGCAAGTGCGGGGCGGCGCTGAAGCACGCGCTGGTGACGGACGTGAAACTGGTTCCCAAAGCGACAAAGAAGAAGCTGGTCGCGATAATCGGTAAGTATCTTTCCTAGGAGAACGCCGTGTCCTTACTGGTGGTGGGATCCGTCGCGTTTGATGCGCTGGAAAGCCCATACGGAAAAGTGGAACGCACGGTCGGCGGTGCGGCGACGTATTTTGCGGTGGCAGCAAGTTTTTTTGCGCCGGTTCGTCTTGTGGCGGTTGTAGGCGACGACTTTACAACGAGGGACGAAGAGGTCTTTCGCGGGCGGCACATCGACACCGAGGGCTTGGAAAGAGCCGAGGGAAAAACGTTTTTCTGGGCGGGGCGGTACTCGGAAAACCTGAATGAGCGGGTGACGCTGGCAACGGAGCTCAATGTATTTGCGGAGTTCAAGCCAAGGTTGCCGGAGACGTACCGCACTTCGAAGTACGTTTTCCTGGCCAACATCGCGCCGGATCTGCAGCGGGACGTGCTGCATCAGGTGAAGGGAAGGCCGAAACTGGCGGCGCTCGATACCATGAACTACTGGATCGAGCGTACGAACAGCGAACTGCGGGAGACGCTGCGGCACGTCGATATCCTGATGATCAATGATTCGGAGACACGACAGCTTTCGAGCGAACACAACTTGCTCCGCGCCGCGAAACATATTTTCAAGATGGGGCCGTCGACTCTGGTGGTGAAGCGCGGCGAGCACGGGGCAATGATGGTGGACAAGCGCGGCGTATTTTGTGTGCCCGCGTTTCCCCTGGAAGAGCCGCACGATCCCACGGGCGCAGGAGACAGTTTTGCGGGCGGATTCATGGGCTACTTGGCGGCTGCGAAGGACATGAGCGATGCCACGCTGCGGCGCGCTATGGTCTACGGCTCGGTGATGGGGAGTTTCACGGTAGAGAAATTCGGACTCGATCGTTTGCGCGTTCTGAAGCGCAACGAGATACACGCCAGGGCACGCCACTTCGCGAAACTGACGCAATTCAAATTGTAGCGTGTAAAATCCTGCCATAGCCTGGGAAACGAATGAGACTATGCTTCCCCTGAGCAGCATCATCGCGCGTCTGGCATGGGCCGCATTGCTTGGCTCGATTATTGGGATCGAGCGCAGCGTGCGCCGGCGTCCCGCCGGAATGCGTACCGGATTTTGCGTTTCGCTTGGCGCTGCGCTGTTCACGATCGTTTCTGTCGAGGTCGCAAGACGCACGGGCGATACGAGCACGACTCGAATAGCTTCGAACATTGTCCAGGGCATCGGGTTTCTTGGCGCCGGCGTAATTATCAGGGAGCGTGGGAGTGTTGTCGGGCTCACAACCGCGGCGACTATTTTTGCCGTGGCGGCGCTCGGCATGGCAGCGGGTGGCGGGCTTTTTGCGCTCTCGGGGATCGCTTGCCTGATGGTGCTGTTCGCGCTGGTTTTTCTCGTTTACCTTGAAAACTGGCTGAACTTGAAAACGCGTTACATGCTGTTTCGCATCACCGTGGACAGCCTCGATGACATGGTCAAGGACGTGCATCGTATTTTTTCGGATCTCAAAGTGGATATCGACAACTTCCAGATATCAGCGGCCGGGGGGAAAAACCTGGTTCAGTTTGACGCGGACGTCAGCCCTCGCCAGCAGGAGAAAGTGCTCGCGGCTCTTTGCAAGCCCGGCGTCACCTGCGAAATGCTGCCGGTGGATCGGAAACCCGAATGAGCATCCGTGCCCACAGCCTTCCGGCATCGGCGATTCAAATGGAGATTCGAAAGCCACGCGCCTTGAGTTTGCAAAGCATGCTGATGCCTTTCGCGCCGGCGTCGCCGGCGGATTTTGCCAAGGTTATTGCGGGTTGTGAGGAGCTGCGCAGGCTCGGATTTCAAGTTGCCGATGCCACTCCGCCGTCAGCCGAGGGATATTTCGCGGGGCCCGTCGACGGAAGACGAAACGATTTTCTGAGTGAACTCGAGCGCGACGATGTGGACGGGCTCGTCGCTGTACGCGGCGGATATGGGTCGAACTATATCCTCGACAATCTCGAAGTTCGCCGTCCGGAGCTTCCCAAAGTCATTCTGGGCTACAGCGATTTGACGTCGCTTCAGATCTATCTGTGGAAGCGCTACGCGTGGGTCACTCTTTACGGGCCGATGCTGGCGGCGGGATTCGAGGCGGGAGCCGGTGCAGCGGGCGGCTATGATAAACAGTCGTTGCTCGCGGCGTTGGGAAAAACGAATAGCGGGTGGGGCATGAAGCTCGAAGGCGAGACGCTTGTTCCCGGCGAAGCAGAAGGCCGGCTCCTTGGCGGATGCATGACGTTGGTGGAAACCACGCTGGGCACGCCTTGGGAACTGGATACGCGCGATTCGATGTGGTGCTGGAGGACAGAGGGATGAAGCCGTGGCAGGTGGATCGCGTGCTGATGCACTTAAAGCAAGCGGGCAAATTCGAGGGCGTGCGTGGAATCGTGCTGGGAGAGTTTCCGCAGTGCGATCCGCCCACGTCGGGCAGCCCAACCGTGCGTGATGTTTGTGCGCGGTTACTCAAGCCGTTGGGTGCAGCGCTTGTTTTTGGCGCGCCGGTAGGCCATACGCGGCGGCCGATGCTGACGCTGCCGCTGGGCGTGAAAGCGCGTCTAAGCGCGAAGGGGGAAGGGGCTCTTGAAGTCATGGAACCGGCGGTTGCGCCATGAGTGAGGTGAAACACGTCCACGTGATTGGCATCGGCGGATCGGCCATGGCGCCACTCGCGGGGATGCTGCGCGAACACGGGTTTCGAGTGACAGGTTCGGATTCGGGCGTGTACCCGCCGGCTTCGACTTTGCTGGAGAGTCTCGGCATCGCATACTTCAATACGTTTGACGCGGGGCATTTGGAGCCGGCGCCGGACCTGGTGGTCGTCGGCAACATCATCGCGCGCGGAAATCCGGAGCTTGAAGAGGTTCTCGACCGAAAGATTGCGTATCGCTCGATGCCGGAGATTCTCGAGGAAGTTTTTCTGCCGGGGCAGCACTCGATTGTGGTGAGCGGGACGCACGGAAAGACGACGACCACGGCGATACTGGCGTGGATTTTTCACTCGGCGGGGAAGCGGCCTAATTTTCTGGTTGGCGGCGTGCCGGAGAACTTTGGGAAGAGCTACGGGCTGGGCGGCGGCGAGGAGTTCATTCTCGAGGGAGATGAATACGAGACGGCGTTTTGGGACCGCGGGCCGAAGTTTTTTCACTACCATCCGGACGATCTGATTATCACTTCGCTGGAATACGATCACGCGGACATCTATGCGGATTTCGAAACGTATGAGCTGGCGTTTCGGCGGCTGGTGAATTTGGTTCCGCGGCGAGGACGCGTGATGATCTGGGGAGACACGGAAGAATCGGGGCCGGCGCTGCGCCGGGCGGCTGCAAAGGCGTTTTGCCCGGTCGAAACGTACGGATTCTCGCGAGAGAACGACTGGGTCGCCGATGATTTGCGCGTGGAAGGCGAGACGATGCGGTTTTGCGTGCAGCTTCGCGGCGCGAAATTCGGCGAGTTCGCGATGCCGGCGACGGGGCGGCACAATGTGCTGAATACGATGGCCGCTATCGCCGTCGCGCACGGACGCGGCATCAGCCCAGATACGATTGTCAAGGCTTTGGAAGCGTTTCGAAGCGTGAAGCGGCGCATGGATGTGAAGGGCGAAGTGCGCGGCGTGCTGGTTGTGGACGATTTTGCGCATCATCCGACGGCGGTTCGGGCAACGATTGAAGCCGCACGCGCGCGCTGGCCGGGGCGGCGACTTTGGGCGATCCTTGAACCGCGTTCGAATTCGATGCGGCGCAAGGTGTTTCAGGAATCGCTGCCGCGAGCGCTGGCGCTGGCGGACCGCGTGGTGCTCGGCGGGGTTTTCCGGGCGCAGCAGCTTGGTGAAGAGAATCGTCTTGATCCGGAGTCGGTTGCAGAAAGCGTGCGCGGATTGGGCAAAGACGCGCGCGTATTCCCCAGTTCGGATGCGATTGCGGAGCAGCTTGCAGCGGAAGCCAAGAGCAGAGACATTCTGCTGATTATGTCCAACGGGAGTTTTGACGGGCTGTGTGACAAATTGCTTAAGAGACTTGGCCAGAAAGTCTCGCTCGCCTCCGAGGCAAGCACCCGGTGATCAACCGATGGGTCCGGCGTTGGAGCGGCATTCCGACGGTTTTCGCTTTTGTGTGTGCGTTCTGCTGGGCTCAACCGAGCCGGGCAACGATTCGCTATGAGGTTTCGCTCGACCATCCGGAAAAGCATCTTTTCCAGGTCAGCATGATCATCCCGGACGTCACCGGTGAGGTGACAGTCCAAATGCCGGCGTGGAATGCGCTTTACCAGATCCGCGATTTCAGCAGCCACGTGCGGCAAGTGGAGGCGTTTGTCGAAAACGCGAAAGCTCCCATTGAAAAAGTGGACAAACAAACGTGGCATATCACGGCAACTGGAACCGTTACGGTTCGCTACGCAACGTATTGGGATGAACCGGGGCCTTTTGCCACGCAACTCAATATGGATCACGCGTTCATCAATCCGGCGATGATTCTCATGTTTGTTCCCGGCCGGTGCTCCGAAGCCACACAACTTTTTCTGCCGGACGTCCCGCAGCAGTGGGAAGCGGCAGGCGCCACGCTCACGATGCTGGAATCCACGGGAGCAGCGAGAAATTTTGTCTTCGGAGCGAAAGGCTACGACAAATTGGCGGATGGCCCAATTGAGGCAGGAAAATTTGACGAATATGACCTTTCCGGAGTATCGCCCCGGATCACCGTAGTGGTTCACGGAGACAACTGGAAGAGAGGACGCATCGAAGAAGACCTCAAGCGGATTTGCCAGTATGAGCTCAGACTCATGGGGGGAGCACCGTTTGAGCACTACACATTCATCCTGCATATCGGTAAGGCCGCGGCGGGTGGCGTCGGCGGGGGAATGGAGCACGCGAATTCGACGGCTATTGGCGTGTCTTCCGATGAGTTTCTGCCCGGCGTTGCCGCTCACGAATTCTTTCACCTGTGGAACGTGAAGCGGATCCGGCCGGCTTCGCTGGAGCCAGTGGACTATTCGAAAGAGCAGTACACGCGGGCGCTGTGGTTTGCGGAGGGCGTGACGAGCGCGTATGCATCGTACACGCTGGTGCGGAGCGGAATTTGGAGCAAGGCCCGGTTTTATGAAGACCTGGGAGAACAGATCAGCGAGCTCGAAGCGCGTCCGGCGAACCGGTGGCAAAGCGCGGAGCAATCGAGCCTGGACGCGTGGCTGGAAAAATACCAGCTCTACAACCGGCCGGAATACAGCGTCTCCTACTACACGAAAGGGCAGGTCCTGGGCGTTTTGCTGGACATTCTGATCCGCGACCGCACGAACAATGAGAGGAGCTTGGACGAGGTGTTGCGGGCGATGAACGAGGAGTTTGCAAAGAAGGGCAAGCCGTATCGCGACAGCCTGGATGTCCGGCTTATGGTGGAACAGGTCGCGGGAGGTTCGTTTGAGGAATTTTTTCACAGGCACGTCGCGGCCGCGGAAGCGCTGCCGTATCGGGAGACTCTCTCTCTTGCGGGGCTTGAGTTGCATGGCGTCGAACGCCGGCGCGCAGTGCTGGGTTTCACGGCAGAGCGCGACGCGAGCGGAGCCGTGATTGTGCGGGATGTGGAAGCCGGCAGTTCTGCTGCGCGGGCGGATCTGCGGCCCGGAGATGCGATCTTGAGCTGGAATGGAAAAGACGTGCCGCGATCCCTGGCGCGCTGGCTACGGGAGCAGAAGGCGGGAGACCTTCTGCGGCTACGGGTGCGAAGGGAAGAGCAAGAGGTACCAATCGAACTCCGTCTCGGTGGAGCGGTGGAGACGTTGTACCAGGTTGCCGAAGAATCGAAACCGACTGAAAAAGCCCTGAGCATCCGCGAGGGGCTGCTCAACGGAGTGACGCGGGCAGCGGCGAAAAAATAAGGGCGCTTCCAGACGCCCGTTTTGCTTGACCTGTTCGAGTGGACACGGGAGGGTGCTGCGCTAGTCATGCTCCGAACCGCATTCATCGCTGTTTTTCTTTCCCTCTACATATTGCTCGTAGGCCCGCCATTCCTTCTGTACACGCTGCTCACGAAGCACATCGATCCTCTTTATTGGGCGGGGATAAAGGGTGTGATGTTTTTTGTCAGGGCCGTGGGAGTGCGCGTTCAGGTCGTCGGACGAGATAGAATTCCCGAAGGGGTTTGCCTCTTCGTCGCGAATCATACAAGCTCAGCGGATGCGCCGGCGGTGGTCGGGGCGATTCCCAGGCGCGTCGCGGTTCTTCTCAAAGAATCGCTCTACAAGTGGCCAATTGTGGGCCAGGCGTTTGTGCTGGCGCAGTTCATCCCCGTCAATCGCCACGCGCGAGACTCGGCGATTGAAAGCGTTGAGAGAGCGACCGAAGCCATGCGCGGAGGGCAATCGTTTCTGATATATCCAGAAGGGACGCGGAGTCCCGACGGGCGGCTACAAGAATTCAAGAAAGGCGCCGTGGTGATGGCCATCAAAGCGGGAGTCCCCATTGTGCCGATGGTGTGTTCGGGAGCGCATCGTGTGATGGAGAAACGATCAATGGTCATTCATCCGGGGGAGATTAACGTCGAGTTCCTCGAGCCGATCGATGCATCAAAGTATTCTTTCGA
>Ga0137362_10002159_pt1 | contig 12638 bp, 8 predicted proteins | sample MadtaG_2_FD_104801 | JGI IMG/M metagenome (GOLD analysis project Ga0137362, IMG submission 104801) | Vadose zone soil microbial communities from Angelo Coast Range Reserve, California, USA - Mad1_100_16 metaG | ecosystem: Environmental > Terrestrial > Soil > Vadose zone | place: USA: California... | reverse complement strand
GTACTTCCGGCAGGTCGCCGGCCAGCTCACGCTGGGATCCGTCGCCGGCATCATCATGAATACCGCCGTCGTTCTGCCGGCGATCCTCCTGGGTCGCGCGATCGATCGGGCGCTCGCCTGGGAGCGCGGGGGCGCCACCGCCGCCGACGTCGGCTGGGCCGCCCTCGCCTTCGTCGCCGGCACACTGCTGACCGAGGTCCCGCGCATCGCCAAGCGGTGGTGGCTCATGACGGCCAACGCGCGGATCCGCGCCAACGTCAGGGCCGACGCGTTCCGGGGCGTCCTGGGGTGGCCCATGGCCGACGTGCAGCGGACGCCGGCGGGCAACCTGATGGCCCGGATCGTCGGCGACGTCGAGGTGCTCGGTGTGGGCGTGCGCGAGTTCACCATCGAGATCTGGGACACCGTGCTCTTCTCGCTCTCGTTCGTCGTGGCGATGCTCGTCTTCGACCCCGGTCTCACGCTGCTGGCGCTGCTCCCCGCGCCGTTCGCGATGGTCCTCGCCCACGCCACCGGCCGCTGGGTCGCGCGGCGAACGACGAAGGCGCGCGAAGCGAACGCGGACCTCACGTCGGCGATCCAGGAGTACCTCGCGGGAGTCCGCGTGCTGCGTCTCTTCGGGCGCGTCAGCGCGTCGGTCGATCGGATCGCCGGCCTGTCCGACGGCGTGGCCGCGCGAAACTTGAGCCTCACCCGCCTCAGAGGCGGCCTCCAGCCGATCTACACGACACTGATGATCTCGGGCGTGCTCCTGATCGTCTGGAAGGGAAGCGAGCGCGTCGTGGCCGGCGCGATGACCGTGGGCGCGTTCGTCGCGTATCTCGAGCTGTTTCTCCGTTTCGTGAACCGCGGTCACCGGATTCCACAGCTCGTGAACTCGATCCAGAGTGGGGCGGCCGCCTACGCTCGCCTGAGGCCGCTGCTCGCCCCAGCGTTGAAGGTCGAGGGTGAGCCTCGTTTCGCGTCGTTTCAGCCCGGGCACGTTACTGGAATCGCGCGGAGCGCGGTCAGAGCCACCGCACGCACTCCCGGTCCGGTCGCCGTGGCGTTGCGCGGCCTGACGTTCCGATACCCGGGAGCCGAAGCGCCGGCGCTGAGGGCGCTCGACCTCGACATCCCCGCCGGGTTTCTGGTGGGGATCACCGGCCCCGTGGGCTCCGGCAAGAGCGCGCTCGCGCGCGCGATCCTCGGTCTGCACCCCATCGAGTCGGGAACCGTGCTCATCGACGGCCGTCCCCCTTCCCGGCTCACGCCCGAGGAGCGCGCGGGGCTGATCGGATATCTGCCGCAGGACACGCTGCTGTTCTCGGGCTCGCTGCGGCAGAACCTCACCCTGAGCGACGAGCGCGAGCCCTGCGACGACCGGCTGATGATGAACGCTCTCCGGTTGGCGGCCCTCGAGGAAGACGTGCTCGGCTTCCCGAGCGGGCTCGGCACCGAGGTCGGCGAGCTCGGAGTCCGCGTCTCGGGTGGGCAGCGTCAGCGAGTGGGCCTGGCTCGCGCGATCGCCGCCGGCGCGCCAGGCTTGCCGGGGCTCCTCGTGCTGGACGACCCGTTCTCGGCGGTCGACGTCGCGACCGAGGCGCGCATCGTCGCGTCTCTGAAAGCGTCGTTCGGCCCGGACGCCCCCCCGCGAGACCGCGTCACCGTCATCGTGTGCTCGCACCGGCTGGCGGCGTTCCCGTACGCCGATCTCGTCGTGGTGCTGCAAGCCGGCCGGATCGTGGCATCGGGCACGCATGCCGGGCTGCTGACCGAATCCGCGCTGTACGCGCGCATCTTCCAGGCTCAGCTGAACGCCGAGGTGGCGTCCGACACCGGGGTGCGGCGATGAACGGGAGCACCGTCATCGGCGACGGCCACGCCGCGGCGAATCGCTCGCTCGTCACGCATCTGGCGGGCCTGCTCGCGCCCTGGCGGGGTCGGGTCGTCGTCGTGGTCCTGTTCGTGCTCGCCGCGGCCACGTTCGAGCTGGCGCCCCCGTTCATCGTGCGGACGATCGTCGACGATCATCTGGTCGTCGGCCGGTCGTCGGGACTCCTCCTTCTCGCGGCCCTCTACCTGGGCGCCAGCGCCGCGGTCCAGGCGATGACGTTCCTCTACGGCTACCTCGCCGCGACGGTGGCTCAGGGCGTGCTCAGCCATCTGCGAGTCCGCCTCTACGCGCACGTTCAGCGGCGCCCGGTCAGCGCGATCGATCGGTCGCCGATCGGTGACATCGTCAGTCGATGCACGTCCGACGTCGAGGCGCTCGACACCGTGTTCTCGTCGGGCATCGCAATCTTGATAGCGAATCTCGTGCGGCTGCTGACCTTGACCGCGGGGATGGCCGTGCTCAGCCCGCCACTCACCCTGGTGGCGGCTCTCGTCGCGCCTCCGCTGGTGATCACGCTCCGGTTCCTGCAGATCCGCGTCCGCCAATCGGAGCGGGCGACGCGGATCGCGGTCGGCGCGCTCACCTCTCGCCTGCAAGAGAATCTCAGAGGTATCGAGGTCATTCGCGCCTTCGGCCGGGAGCGCGAGGCGGTCGGCGGATTCCGGCGGGTGCTCAGCGGCGCGCTGGCGGCCTCGAATCGCGCGACGCGCTATTCGGCTCTCTACACGCCGGTGACCGCGATGCTGTCGGCCCTGGCGGTCGCCGCGCTCCTGTGGGCCGGGACGCGCGAGACGTTCGCCGCGTTCGGCGTCTCGCTCGGCACCTTGGCGGCGTTTCTGATTCTCCTTCAGCGCGTCTTCCAACCCATCACCGCGCTCGGCGAAGAGTGGCAGACCGTTCAGGGCGCCATGGCCGGCGCCGAGCGTATCTTCGCGACACTGGCCACACCCCTCGACGAAGCGGCACCCGTCGCGAGAGACGTAGCCACCGGAACCGAGCAGGCTCCGATTCTTCTCGAGGACGTCGTGTTCGGCTACACCGCCGGGCAGCCGGTGCTCCACCGGATCACCTTGAGAGTCGACGCCGGTGAGCACGTCGCGCTAGTCGGGCGGACCGGCGCGGGAAAGAGCAGTGCGCTTCAGCTCCTCGCGGGGCTCTACACACCGTGGACTGGAACGGTCCGCGTCGTCGGGCATGATCCGGCGCGCCTGGGGGAAACGGAACGGAGAAAGCTCCTGGGCGTGGTGCCGCAGAGCGTCCAGCTGTTCTCGGGGACGGTGTTCGAGAATCTCACGCTCGGCGATTCGTCGGTACCCGAAGAGGCCGTGTTCGAGGCGGCGACGATCGCCGGGGTTGACGCCTTCGTGCGCTCGCTTCCGATGGGCTACCAGACGTTCCTCGGCCACCGTAGTGACGGCCGGGGAACGCAGCTATCGGCCGGCCAGCAACAGCTGCTCGCGCTCGCGCGCGCGCTGGTGCACCGGCCGGCGGTCCTCTTGCTCGACGAGGCGACCGCCGCGATCGACAGCGTCAGCGACGCGGCGTTTCGCGCCGCGCTGCGACGGTCGGTCTTGCCGGCCGGGTGCGCCGTCCTGACGGTGGCGCATCGGCTCTCGACCGCGGTCGAAGCCGACCGGATCATCGTGTTCGAGCACGGCTCGATCGTCGAGGAAGGCACCCCCAGCGAGCTCGCGCGCCGCGCCGGCCGATTCGCAGCCCTCCTCGAGCTCGAGGCCGCGGGGTGGGATTGGCGATCGGGCCCCTGAGCCTCATCTTCGATTTATAGGCGCGCACCGCTACGAGATCCGCGGTCGTCCGGGGCGATTTTAGCGACGCGCCGGCGGGGGCAAATACCGGGTCGCCTCGGACGCCCTGACGCGCGATAATGCCCGACACTCGAACCAGAATTGTCGTCGCGCCTCGACCGGCGGGGCCCCAGCCCCGCGACGGCCTGCAGCGCGAACCACACGGGAGGACCGCATGGCCAAGAAGATCCTGTTCGTCGGAGCCGGAGCCATTGGGAGCTATATCGGGGCATTCCTGTCGCGGGCCGGCCACGACGTGACGCTCGTCGATCCCTGGGCGGAGCAGGTCGAGACCATCCGCAAGAAGGGCATCTCGGTCACGGGGCCGCACGATCCGTTCGAGGCCCGTCCGAAGGCGTTTCACCTCAACGAGTCACAGCGCATGCCCCGCGACTTCGACCTGGCGTTCGTCGCGATGAAGGTCTACGACACGGCGTGGGCGGCACAGCTCGCGCTCCGGCATCTGAAGCCCGAGGGCTACATCGTCGCGTCCGAGAACTGCTGGCCCGATCCGATCGTGGCCTCGGTGGCGGGCGCCTCGCGATCGCTCGGGCTGGTCATGTCGAAGATCGGTGTCGCGGTGTGGAAGCCGGGCCAGGTGGAGCGCGGCGCCGAGAAGGGCCAGGGCACCGGACACGACGTGTTCCGGGTCGGCGAGCACGACGGCAAGGTCACCCCTCGCGCCACCGAGGTGGCCGAGATGCTCAAGGTCGTCGACGGGTCCCAAGTGACCGAGAACCTCTGGGGCGAGCGCTGGGCCAAGCTCTGCGCGAACGCCACGGGCAACCCCGTGCAGGCCATGTCGGGGCTCGGTTCGGCCGAGATCGCCTCTAGCGAGGTGGGCCGAGCGATCACGATCCACCTTGGCGCCGAGTCCGCGCGGGTTGGGTTGGCGCTCGGGCATCGTGTGCCGAAATTCGGCGGCACCACGGCCGAGCAGTGGGCCGCTGCCGACCGCCGCGAGGTCTACGACGCCCTGGACCGGATGCTCACGCCGACCTCGGCCGGAGGACGCAACTGGCGCTCTTCGATGGGGCAGGACGTGACCAAGGGCCGCCCGACCGAGATCGACTACATGAACGGCTACGTGGTGGCGCAGGGCCGCGAGCGCGGCGTGCCCACGCCGGTTTCCGTTGCGACGGTCGACATCGTCCGCGAGGTCGACGCCGGTACGCGCAAGCCGGAGGCGCAGAACATCGGCCTCGTCCTGAAGCGCGCGGGGGTCTAGCCCGCGCGTAAGGTTTTCGCGCCGTCGCTTGGCTTGACGAAGAACATTCGCGGGCGGACTCTGGACGCCTGCGTGTTCCAACGGGGAGGCTCGTCGTGAGTCGGTGGATTCGATCGATTGCGGCCGCGTGGCCGCTTGTCCTGTCCTGTGCGCTCGGCACGTCCGTCATCACACTCGTCACGCCGCTCGCGGAGCTCGAAGCGGCTCCGGAAGGCCAGGTGACCTACGCCTTCCACGTCACCCTGGCGCCGCGCTGGCTCGATCCGGGCGAGACCGAATCGGCCATCACGCCGTTCAAGGTCCTCTATGCGATCCACGACGCGCTGGTGAAGCCGATGCCCACCGGGCAGACCACGCCGAGCCTCGCTGAATCGTGGTCGACGTCGCCCGACGGCACCAGCTACACCTTCGTCCTGCGCCAGAACGCCAAATTCCACAACGGTGACCCGGTCACCGCGGAGGACGTCAAGTTCTCGTTCGAGCGCTACAAGGGCGGCGCGGCGAAGCTGCTCAAGGACAAGGTCAAGGACGTCCAGGCGGTCGACCCGCGCCGGGTCAAGTTCGTGCTCCGGGAGCCGTGGCCCGACTTCATGACGTTCTACGGGACCACCGCGACCGGCGCGGGCTGGATCGTGCCCAAGAAGTACGTCGAGAAAGTCGGCGACGAGGGCTTCAAGAAGGCGCCGATCGGCGCCGGGCCCTACAAGTTCGTCAGCTCGACGCCGGGTGTCGAGATCGTCGTCGAGGCCTTCGAGGGCTACTGGCGCAAGGTGCCCAGCGTCAAGCGGCTGGTCTTCAAGAGCGTGCCCGATGAGACGACGCGGGCGGCCGCCCTCAAGCGTCGTGACGCCGACATCGTCTACTTCCTGGGCGGCCCCGTCGCCGAGGACGTCCAGCGGACACCCGGTCTCAAGCTCACCGCCGTTCGGACCAATACCGTCATTTTCCTCGACTTCACCGAGCAGTGGGATCCGAAGTCTCCCTGGCACGACCGGCGGGTTCGCCTCGCGGCGAGCCACGCGATCGACCGGAAGACCTTGAACGAGGCCGAACAGCTCGGCTTCGCCGGCATCACCGGCAACATCGTGCCTCGACACATGGAGTTCGCGCTCGCGATCGACCCGCATCCCTACGATCCCAAGCGCGCCAAGCAGCTCCTCGTGGAGGCCGGCTATCCGAACGGCTTCGACGCCGGCGACCTCACGCCGAACCCGCCCTACTTCTCGATGGCGGAGGCGATCGCCGGCAATCTCGGCGCCGTCGGTATCCGGACGCGCGTGAGAACGATGGAGCGCGCCGCGTTCCTGGCGACCTGGGCCGAGAAGAAGATCCGCGGCATCGTGATGGGCGCGCAGGGCGCGGGCGGCAACGCGGCCACGCGCATCGAAGGGCTCGCCACCAAGGAAGGACGCTACGCGTACGGCGTCCTGCCGGAGGTCGAGGATCTCTTCCAGCGCCAGGCCAGAGAGATCGACCGGAAGAAGCGCGAGGAGATGCTCCACCAGATCCAGAAGATCCTCAGCGATCGCGTGGTCTTCGTCCCGATCTGGGAGAATGGATTCATTCGAGGCGTGGGTCCACGGGTAGAGGAGCCGGCCCTCACCCTGATCCCCGCCTTTCCGTATTCGGCGCCGTACGAAGAAGTCCGGCTCAAGAAGCAATAGTCCGGCTCAAGAAGCAATAAGAGAGTGAGGAGCGCCATGAAATATACGCGCATCTCGGCCGACTGCCACATCGACCTGCCCTGGATTCCGCCCGACCTTTTCGCCTCGAACGCGTCGGCGGCGATGAAAGAGCGCATGCCGTACGTCGCGGACGGGCCGGACGGTCCCCACTGGACGTGCCGGAACGGCCAGTCGTTCGGCCTCATGAACGGCGTCGGCCCAGCCGGACAGAAGTTCGTCCCGGGCTCGCACTACCGCGTCGACGTCATGGCCTCGACCGGGCTCTACGAGGACGGCAAGAAAGGCATCCGGCGGCCCACCGATCCGGCGCTGCGCGTGAAGGACATGGATCGCGACGGCGTGCAGGCCGAGGTCATCTTCGGCATCCTCGGGGCCGCCACGCGGCTCAACGATGCCGAGGCCGCCAACGAGATGTTCCGGATCTACAACGACTGGCTGAAGAACTTCTGCAATCACCATCCCGACCGCTACATCGGCCTGGCGTGCCTGCCCTACGGCGACATCGACGCCGCCGTGAAGGAGATCTACCGGGTGGCCAAGCTCGGTCTGCGCGGGATGGAGCTCTCCTGCTCCTGGGACATGGAGCCGATGTGGCACCCGGTTTGGGAGCCGCTCTGGAAGGCCGTGAACGACGTGAACCTGCCGCTACACTTTCACACGTTTCCGGCGCTCCCGCCGGGCAAGCTCGACGTGCAGAAGGGGCTCACGCGGCGCGCCGCGTTCTTCACGGTGGTGTCCGGCTTCCAGATGAACCTCGTCAACATTTTGGCCGCGGTGATCGGTGCCGCCGTCCTCGAGCGCTATCCGAACGTCCGCATCTCGTTCGGCGAGAGCGGGATCGGCTGGATCCCCTACGCGCTCGATCGCATGGACTTCGAGTGGGAGGACCGCTTCCGCGATCTCGGCCTCACGATGAAGCCGAGCGACTACTGGCGCCGCCAGTGCAAGGGCACGTTCCAGTTCGATCGTATCGGCACCAAGCTCATCGAGGACATGGGAGTCGAGACGCTCATGTGGGGCTCCGACTATCCGCACGGCGACGGCGTGTGGCCGGAGTCCTCGAAATACATCGAGGAGCAGTTCGGCCACCTGCCGGCCGACGTCACGCACAAGATCACCTGCGAGAACGCGGGCAAGTTCTACGGGCTGATGTGAGGCTCAATCAAGGAGACCGATCGTGATGAGTCTAACGAGAACGATGGGGTTCCGCGCTCTCCTGCTGGCCGTGGTGCTCTCGCTCTGGGCGGGACGCGGCGAGGCGGCCGAGCTTCAGGTGCTGAGCGCGGGGGCCATGCGCTCGATCGTGACCGAGCTCGCCGCGGCGTTCGAGAAGGAAACGGGCAACCCGGTGAAGCTGACCTTCGGCACGGTCGGCGCGATCAAGGCGAAGCTGGCGGACGGGGCGCCCGCCGACGTCGTGATCATGACGGACGAGGCGATGAAGGAGATGGCGCGCCAGGGCGCCGTGGTCGAGGGCTCGTGGACCGCGATCGGCCGCACCGGCATCGGCGTGGCCGTGCGCGACGGCGCGCCCAAGCCCGACATCGGCAGCCCGGAGGCGCTGAAGCAGGCGCTCCTGTCGACGAAGTCGCTCGTCTACATCGATCCCGCGCAAGGCGGGACCAGCGGCATTCACTTCGCGAGCGTGCTGCAGAAGCTCGGCATCACCGACGCGGTGAAGTCGAAGACCACGCTCGTGCCGGGCGGCTATCCGGCCGAGCTGGTCGCCAAGGGCGACGTGGAAATGGTCGTCCACCAGATCAGCGAGATCATCCCGGTGAAGGGCGTGACGCTCGTCGGCCCGCTGCCGAAGGAGCTGCAGAAGATCACGGTCTACGCCGCGGGTGTCACGATCGCCAGCGCGTCGCCGCCGACCTCGCGCGCGTTCGTCGCCTTCCTCGCCCGGCCGGCCTTCAAGCCCAAGCTCGCGGCGGCGGGCCTGGACTATAAGGAGTAGCCGCCCTCAGCGACCCGCCCCCTGCTGCGGGTCAAGCCAGTCGCGCAGGCCGTCGGCGAGCATGTTGAAGCCGAGCACCGCGATCAAGATCGCGAGGCCCGGGAAGACGACCACCCATGGCGCCTGCAGCATGAAGCCGCGCCCGTCGGAGAGCATCAGCCCGAGCGACGGAGTGGGCGGCCTCACCCCGACGCCCAGGAACGACAGCGCCGCCTCGACCAGGATCGCAATCGCCATCAGCACCGAAGCCTGAACCAGGAGCGGCGTGACGCAGTTGGGCATGATGTGCCGCAGCACCAGCCGCCGCGCCGTCGCGCCGACCGCGCGCGCGCCCTCGACGTACACCTCGGCCTTGGTCGCCAGCACCGCCGCGCGCACGACACGGGCCACGATCGGCATGTAGACGATCGCGAGCGCCAGCGAGACGAGGAGCACGCCGGTGCCGAACACGCTGGTGAGGGCGATGGCCAGGAGGATCGCCGGGAATGCCATCAGGATATCGAGCGGCCGCATGATGACCTGGTCGAGCACGCCTTCGGCGTAGCCGGCCAGGAGCCCGAGCGGCAGGCCGAGGAGCACGGCCATCAGGACCGAGGCGAGCGCGACGCCGAGCGAGACGCGATAGCCGTGGATCACGCGGCTCAGCACGCTCCGGCCGAGGTCGTCCATGCCGAAGGGCTCGACGACGGTCGGCGCCCGCAGCGCCGCGGCGCTGGCGATCTCGGTCGGGCTCCCGGGCAGCACCAGCGGCGCCGCCAGCGCCAGCGACGCCAGCGCGACCACGATGGCGAGCCCGGTCACCGCGACCGTCGAGGTCCCCCGGCTCATCGGCGCCGGAGCCTTGGATCGAGGAGCCCGTAGAGCACATCGGTCACGAGGTTCACCACCATGAACATCGCGCCGACGACCAGGAGCCCGCTCTGCACGACCGGATAGTTCCGCTCGAGCACGGCGTCGAGCGTCATGCGGCCGAGTCCCGGCAAGGTAAAGATCGTCTCGACGACGATCGCGCCGCCGAGCATGTAGCCCACCTGGAGCCCGATCACGGTCACGATCGGAATGGCCGCGTTCGGCAGCACGTGCCGCACGAGGATCGCGCCCTCGCTGAGGCCCTTGGCGCGCGCGAACTGCACGAACGGGCGATGCACGACGTCGAGGACCGCCGCGCGCGTGAGGCGGCCGAGCGCGGCCGCACGGCTCGACGCCAGGGTGAGCGTGGGCAGCGCCAGGTACCAGAGGTTCTCGAGCGGGGCCTCGGCGAACGGCACGAACCCACTCGATGGCAAGACGCCGGCCGCCAGCGACAGGACGAGGATGAGCATGATGCCGAGCCAGAAATCCGGCACGGAGATACCGAGGAGCCCGAGCGCCAGCGACGCGCGATCGGCCGCGCCGCCCCGACGGGAGCCCGCCACGAGCCCGAGCGGCACGCCGATCAGCGCCGCGGCCAGCGCGGCCAGCAGGGTCAGCTCGATCGTGACCGGCAGCCGATCGACGATCATCCGACCGATCGGCTCGTTCTGGCGGAAGTCGATCCCGAAGTCGCCGCGCAGAATGCCGCCGAGCCAGCGCGCGTACTGGGTCGGGAGCGACTCGTCGAGGTGGAAGGCCTCGCGCATCGCCCGGATGCTCTCGGGGGTGGCCTTGTAGCCGAGCACGACGACCGCCGGATCGCCGGGGATCACGCGCATGAGCCCGAATACGAGCAGACTCATGCCGAGCAACAGTGGCGCCGCCAGGGCAAGCCGCCGTACCACGTAGGTCAGCGACGCCATGGAGTGTCTAGTTCAAGCGAGCCAGACGTCCTCGAACCGGAGCTCCAGTGACGACAGCGGGACCATGCCGTTCACGTTGGGCTTCATCCAGTACCGCTGGATCTCGTTGCTGAAGATGACCAGCGAGCCTTCCTCCTGGAACCAGCGCACCAGCTCCGGGTACATCTTCTTGCGGGCGGCCGGGCTCGCGGTGTAGCGGAAGGCGTCCAGGCGTCGGTCGGCCTCTTCCGACTTGAAGCCGGTGAAGTTCCAGGGCGACGTCGAGTGCTGCATCGGGTTGTAGAACATGTCGGGATCGACGGTAACGCTCCACCAGGCCCCGGCGAGGTCGAACTTCTTGCCGACGAGCGCCTCGAAGTACTGGCCGGATTCGAGCGGCTGGACCTCGAGCGTGATGCCGATCTTCTTGAGCTGCTCGCGCAGGATCTCTCCGGTCTTGACCAGCACCGGCACTTGCGACTTGACGAGATAGGTCAGGCTCAGCCCGCCGCCCACGCCGGCCTCGCTCATGAGCTGCCTGGCCTTGGCCAGATCGGGCCCGTTCTTGTGCACGTTCATTCCGGTCGCCCAGGGGCTCGGCTCGGGCGTCGGCTCGGCGGTCACGACGTGGCTGCCGTAGTAGACGAGCTTCACGATCTCCGAGCGGTCCAGCGCCCAGGCGATCGCCTGCCTGAGACGCTTGTCGGCGAGCGGCGGCTTGCTCGCGTTGAGCATGAAATAGAACGGAAAGTACGGGCGCCCGGGCGACGACTTCATGTCGCGCGCCTTCTCGAGCTCCGAAATGCGCTGCGGCGGGACCGTCTGGATCCAGTTGAACCGACCGGTCTGCAGCCCGGTGAGCCGCACCGTGTCGTCGGGCGGCGCATAGAAGATGATCTTGTCGAGGTACGGGCGGCCGGGGCGATGGTACTTCTCCCAGCGCTCGAGCGTGATGTGATCGTCCTTCACCCACTCGACGAACCGATACGGCCCGGTACCGATCGGGAAGAGCTTGGGATCCTTCTCCTTGAGCGCCTTCTCGTTCACGACCTCGGTGGCCTGGGCCAGCATGGCCAGGAGCGGGCCACACGACCGGCTCAAATGGAAGCGCGCCTGATACGGACCGACCGCCTCCACGCCCTCGATCGGCGTGAAGAAGATGCGCATCGGAAGCTTGTTCTTCGTGTCGAGGATACGGGCGAACGTGAAGGCGACGTCCTTCGCCGTGAACGGCTCGCCGTTGTGGAACACGGCGTTGTCGACCAGGTCGAAGAGCCAGGTCTTGTCGTCCTCTTGCTTCCACGACTTTGCGAGACCCGGGACGAACTGGCCACTCTCGTCGACGTAGACGAGCTTGTTGTAGACGTTCTGGTAGACCTGGAGCGAGGAGTAGAGCTGGGCGTAGCCGGGATCCATGTTCACGGGCTTGTCGACGGTGGCGACGCGCAGCGTGCCGCCGCGCTTGCCCTGCGCCTGGGCGATCGTCGGCCTGATCGACGTTTCACCCGCGAGCGAGCCGAGGCCCGCTCCGACGGCAAGCCCGCCCGTTCGATGGAGCCACTCACGCCTGGTGGTCGCGTCGCTCATCGCTCGTTCCTCCCGAAGACTCCCTCGTAGGGCACTCCATCCTTCATGACCAGGCTCACGCGTCGCAGCGCCTGGATGTCCTTCAGCGGATCGCCGTCGATCGCGATCAGGTCGGCGCGCTTTCCCGGCACCAGGGTCCCGACCTGGTCGTCGACCCGGCAGGCCTCGGCGCCCCAGCGCGTGCCCGCCAGCAGCGCATCGCGCGTCGACACGCCGAAGCGGACGAGCGTCTCGAGCTCGACCGGCATCAGCCCGTGCATGCTGTCGGTGCCGCACGCGAACCGAATGCCCGACGCCAGATGCCGCGGAAAGCTCTCGCCCACGACCCGGCGGGCCCAGCGCATCTTGTCCATGATGGCCGGGCGCTGGCCATCGCCCTGCTCGATGCCGGTGGGGTGCATGAAGATCGAGAACGTACAGATGAGCCACACATGGCGCTCGACCATCAGCGCGATGTCCTCGTCGCCAGCCAGGAGGCCGTGCTCGATCGTGCTCACGCCCTCCTCGACCGCCAGCCGCAGGCCGGTCCCGCCGTGGGCGTGGGCGGCGGCGTAGCTGCCGGCCCGGTGCGCCTCTTCGACGGCGGCGCGGATCTCTTCGCGGGTGTAGGCGCTCGAGGTCGACATGGCGCCGGGCGAGCTGACGCCGCCGGTCACGAAGATCTTCACGTGATTCGCGCCGCGGCGGAGATTCTCGCGCGCGCCGCGGCGGACCTCGTCGACGCCGTCGTAGCTGGCGAGCGCCCG
>Ga0137362_10002156_pt1 | contig 12654 bp, 17 predicted proteins | sample MadtaG_2_FD_104801 | JGI IMG/M metagenome (GOLD analysis project Ga0137362, IMG submission 104801) | Vadose zone soil microbial communities from Angelo Coast Range Reserve, California, USA - Mad1_100_16 metaG | ecosystem: Environmental > Terrestrial > Soil > Vadose zone | place: USA: California... | reverse complement strand
TTGGTCTCCGGGCGCACCGTCTTGCGCAGGCCGTCGATGTGATTGAACAGCTCGATCACGCCCATCAGCGCGTCGCGTCCGTCCCACGCCTGCAGCTGGTGCGCCGGGGCACCGAAGAAGGTGTAGTGCACGACGTTGATGTTCATGCAGCAGCTGCCGAAGCCGGGCCCGGGCGCCTGGGTCGCGGTGGACGAATGGGAGCGGATCAGGACGTCCGCGCCCTTGAAGACCCCGCCATTGTACATGACGGTCTTCGCGGCGGGCGACGCGAGCTCTTCGGCCGGTGTGCCGTATACCGTCACCGTGCCCGGCGTCTTGGAGCTCGTGAGGAACTCCGCCACGGCGACGGCCGCGGCGAGCCCCACGGGTCCCTGAGCGCTGTGCTGGTCGCCGTGGAAGTCGCGGCTGGTGCCGCGCAGCGCGTCGTACTCGACGATCACGCCGAGGTTCGGGCCGGGCGTGCCCTTGCGGTAACGCGCCACGAAGGCCGTCTTGAGACCCGCCACCCCGGGCTCGACGTCGAAGCCGTGCGCGGAGAGATAGTCGGTGAGGATCTTCACCGAGCGCTCTTCCTTCCAGCCGGTCTCGGGGTGACGGGTGATGTCGTCGGCCATCGCCAGGAGCTCCCGGTCCATCAGGTCCTTGGCCCGGGCGATCACCGCGTCGCGCCGCGCGTCGCGCGCAACCGTGAGCCGCGCCACGAGCGGCGGCAGGGCGAGCGAGCGCTCGAGCTCGTTCATCCGGCGGATGACGTCGGCGGCGGCGGTCTTTTCGGTTGGTGTCTCTTGGGCCGTGGTGCTGCGGGTGGCGACGAGCAGGGACATGAGCGCAAGGCGCAGTGCAGCACGCATCGGGTGACCTCGGGCGGAGCGGTTCGGGTACCTGGTTCGGCCGGGCACGCAGGAACTTAGGGACCTCCGCCGCTGCGGCAATGGGCACAATCGACGGCGGCGCAAGCGCTTGGCCGACTGCGTGAGCTACGCTATTGCCATCCGGGTCGCCCTCTCCTATTTGTAGGCTGCCCTTGTCGGCAGGCGTTTCCGTGATGCGATCCCCTCGCTCGGCCGTACGGCTCGCGCTGGCGGTGGTGATGGGGGCAGCCGCGCTGGCGTGCGGGTTCGCGGATGTCTTCCGCCCCGCCGGCTCGGAGCCCGTAACCATCACCTATGTCGGCGACACGATTCTACACCGCGGCAGCACGGTGCCGTTCCGCGTCGTGGTCGAAGCCGGGGGTGACCCGCTCCCGGCCCTCCGTCTTCGCATGACGTCGTCGGACACGAGCATCTTCGATCTGACCGCGGGGCACGACTCGCTCGTAGCCAAGTCGAGAAACGGCACGGCGACGCTCACGATTCGCGTGGAGAGCTCCATCGTCACCGACAGCGCGCCTACACTGGCACAGCTCCTCAAGGTCTTGCCGTGAAGTGTTTTCAGTGTGGCGCGGACGTCGCGCCGGGGGCGCGGTTCTGCGGCCACTGCGGCACGCTGGTGGGCGACCCGCACGACACGACGCTCGTGGTGCCGACCGACAGCGGCGACGACCTGCTGCAGCGCCTCCGGATGGTGCTCGCCGGGGAATACGAAGTCGAGCACGAGCTGGCGCGCGGCGGGATGGCCGTCGTGTTCAAGGCGACGGAGATCGGCCTGCGGCGCGTGGTGGCGCTCAAAGTGCTGCCGCCCGAGCTCGGCCTCACGGCCCGCGCCGCCGAGCGCTTCAAGCGCGAGGCGCGCATGGTGGCGGAGATCGATCATCCCAACATCATCCCCGTGTACCGGGTCGGCCAGATCGGTGGCATCCTGTTCTTCGTGATGAAGTTCATCGAGGGGAAGTCGCTCGACGCCATCCTCCAGGAACAGGGCGCGCTCTCCGTGCCCGTGACCTTGTACGTGCTGCGCGCGGCGGCGCGCGCGCTGGCGTACGCCCACGCGTGTGGCATCGTGCACCGCGACGTCAAGGGCGCGAACATCCTCGTCGATTCGGACGGGCGCGTGATGGTGTCCGACTTCGGCGTCGCGCTGCGCTCGTCCGACGTGACCCTCACGGCCGACGGCACGGTGATCGGCACACCGCCGTTCATGAGCCCCGAGCAGTGTGCCGGCCGACGCGCCGGGCCGCAGAGCGACCAGTACTCCCTCGGGATCGTGGCCTTCCAGATGCTCGCCGGCTCGGTGCCGTTCCATGCGGACACGCTCGCCGGCGTGATGCACCATCATTTCTTCACTCCGGTGCCCGACCTGACGCTGGTCCGCGACGACCTGCCGCCGCAGCTGCTCGACGTGGTGGGACGGGCACTGAATAAAGACCCAGATCGACGGTTCAAGACGACGCGCGAGATGCTGACGGCCATTGAGGAGACGGCGTTCAGCGAGCGGGACCGCCAGAAGAGCGAGCGGACCCTGCAACATCTCGTGCAGGGTCGGGCCGTCAAGAGAATCACGACGCGCGCACTGCCGCCGCTCGCCGACATGCCGACACTCGCGATGGCGGCCCTTCCGGCGATCCCGGCGCGGCGCTGGCGCCTGACCTCGAGCCTGCGGCTCGCCGTCCTCACGGCAGTCGGCCTGGTCGCCGTCGGCGCGGCGTGGCTGCTCGGCCGGCCCTCCCGCGCGCCCGCCCCCGCCGTCGGCGCGAACTCGGATTCGGCTGGCCCGGCCGGCGCAGCCCGGCCTCCGACGGCAATCCCCCCGGTCGCGCCCGCCCCGCGCCGCGCCGCAGTACCGACCGGCCGCCTGCGGCTGTTCACGACTCCTACCACCGCGTCGATCTGGATCGACGGGCGTCGGGTCGGCACCGGTAGCGTGTACGATGATGTGCCGATTTCCCCCGGGGCCCGGCACCTCGAGGTTCGTGCGCAGGGCTACGAGACGTTCGATACGACGGTGGTGATCGAGGCCGGCGGCACGCTATTGCTCAAGCGCGTCACGCTGCGCAGCCGCGGCGCGGGATGAGGCCGCTCGCGCTGGCGGCGATCGTCGTCACTGCCACCATCAGCCCGCTCACGGCTCAGGGCAGCACCGCGGAGCTGTTAGGGCAGGCCCACGAGTTCTACGAACGGCTCGAAGTGGAGCGCGCGTTGCCGCTGCTGCGCCAGATCGTGTCTCCCAACTGGCCGTTCGAGGTGACGCAGGAGCAGCGGGTCGAAGCGTACAAGTATCTGGGCGCCTGTCTCACCCTCGCCGGGAAGCGCGACTCCGCCGTGCTGTATTTCCGGGCCGCCATTGAACGGGATCCGTTCACAGAACTCGATCCGAATCTCTTCACACCCGCCCAGCTCGCGACTTTCGGTGAGGCCCAGCGCCGCACGTTCGCCGTCGCCGTCCGACCGGTCGAGCCGGCCCGTGTGGACCCGCGGACCGCGCGCGTCACGTTCACCATCGTCGCCACCCATGCCGCGCTGGTAGACGTGAAATTGTCCGCCGTCGGCGCGGGCCAGCCGCGCTCGCTCGTACAGAGCACTATGGACGGTGTGCGCGAGATTACGTGGGATGGACTGCTCGCCGATCGGCGGCTGGCGCCCCCAGGGCGTTACGCACTCGCCGTTGCCGGGCGCAGCCGGCTGACGGGCACGTCGGACTCGGCTCGCGTGTACTTCGACCTGCGGCACGAGGTCGCGCCGCTCGAGGACACGCTGCCCGATCTCGAGCGGCGTGCGCTGCTCCCGGAGCGGATGTCGCCCGAGGCGGCGCGGCGCGACGTGGCCAAGGGATTGGGCGTGGCCGCGGCCGCCCTGCTGATCGCCGGCGCGGCCAACGGGGACCTCGGTGGTGGTGAGCGGGGCGGAGCGGACGTCGTCGCGGCGACCGCCGCGGTTACCGGAATTGTCGCGTTCCTCGTACACCGACACCACGGCGCGATCCCGGAGAACGTCGCAGCGAACGCGCGCCGCCACGCCGAGCGGGACTCGGCGAACGCCAGCGTCCGGGGGCGGAACGCCGACCGGATCGCGGCGACGGTGTTGCTCGTGTCCCCTGCCGCGGGCGAGGGCACGGGGCCGTGAGGGCCGCTGCAGTCATCGCGGGCGCCGGGATCTTAGGGGGCGCAGCGCCCGCGGGTGCGCAGCGCGCGCTGACGGTCGCGCCGCTCGTGTCCCTGGTCGAGCACCGGGTCGACGCCGGCTTCGGCGTGGAGCGCTCGCTCGGTCCGATCCTGGGCGGCGTGGGAACCCTTCGTTTCGGCCCGCGGCTCGCCGTGGCGGTGCGGGCGTTCGGAGGCTCGCTGTTCGGATCCACCGGCGTGCTCGATCGAGACGTCGGAGAGCTCGGCGTCGAGGCCAGCGTCGTCACGCTTCCGTGGCTCGTACTCCAAGCCGGAGCGGCGCGTCGCGCCTATTCGACGAAGCTCGGTCGTCAAACCTGGACCTTGGTGAGCCTTGGCGGCACGGCCCGGATGGCGTTCGCGGGGGACGCCATCCATAGCGTGTGGCGGGCGGCGCTCCTGCCCGCCGTGTCCGCGAGCGGACTGCGGGGTCCGGACATGGCATTCCGCGCGGCGACCGGCCTCGAGTACCGCATCCGCACCACGACCCTGGGGGTGGAGTACTCGCTGGAGCGCTACGATTTCCCCGCGGAGGCGGGCGTGCGCCGCCTGGAACAGCTGTCCGCGTTGTCCCTGCGACTCGAGCTGCGGCTCCGGTAGGGCGCGCCTCTTGCTCCAGGCGTCCGCAGCGTCATACCTTGGGCCGTGAGCCTGAAGATCGTTTTCAACGGCAAAGAGTACGACAACGTCGACGCGATGCCGCCCGACGTGCGCAAGGAATACGAGGTGGCGCTCGAGACGCTCAGGAAGTCGGGCGGCGAAGAGATCCTTTCGGTGTTGCAACGCGACATGGGCGTGTCGGGAACGCACATCAAGGCCACCTACCGCGAGATCGTCGTCAACGGAAAGAAGTACGACAGCGTGGACGCGATGCCGCCGGACGTGCGGCGAACCTACGAGCAGGCCATGGCGCGGGTCACTCCGAGCGGGGCGGCGGTGCGACCGCCCGTGACCGCTCCCGCTCGAGCGATTCACCTTGAAGGGCGGGGCGGTAGGGGAGGGGGAGGGCTGTGGCGCATCGTGTTGTGGATCGGCATCGGGGCGGCGGCGGCCTGGTTGCTGCTGCGCCGCGGGTAAGCAGCGTGTCCACGCCCGCGGCCCCCAGCCAGCGTTGGGCGCGCCTGTGCCAGGACATCGCCAGCGTGCTGCGACGCGGCGCATGGTATCTGGTGCGGAGCCTCGGGCCCGACGAGGCGGTGCTCGAGGTGGACAACGCGGCGGTGCGCGTTCCCCGGGAATCCCTGGAGATCACCGAGACGCGTCCGAGCCGCTGGACCATCGTGCCGCGCCCCCGCGACGCGGACAAGCTGCCCGAGAGCTGGGGCTTCTTCTATGTGGTGTGTCCCAACTGCGCCGCGCGCGCGCCGGTGGGCCGGCCCTCCGGCGAGAAGCGGTGCACGCGCTGCGAGCAGTCGTTCGCCGTCGCCTGGGACGAGCGCTACCTCCGGACGAGCTAAGCCCTTAAGATGACTGCCATGGTCCGTGGCCCGACACCGATCAACATTCTCCTGGTCGAAGACGACCCGGGCGACGTGGAGCTGACCCGGGGTGGGTTGCAGCGTGCCAAGCTGCAGAACCGCGTCTGGGTCGTGGGAGATGGTGTGGAGGCGCTCGCGTTTCTGCGGCGCGAGGGCGCGCACCGGGGAGTGCCCCGGCCCGATCTCGTCCTGCTCGATCTGAAACTACCGAGCCTGGACGGCCGGGACGTCCTGATGCGGATCCGCGAGGAGCCGCGCTGGCAGGCTCTGCCGGTCGTGGTCCTCACAGGATCGGATGCCGAGCACGAGCAGCTGGCGGCGCTCGCCGCCGACGGCTTCCTCACCAAGCCGGTGGACTTCACGCGTCTCGAGACCGTGATTCGGGGGATCGCCGGGTTGGGGTGGGCGATCGTCAAGACGGCAAGCGCCCAGCGTTAGACGGGCGCGATCTGGTGGTGGTTCAGGTCGACGTCGAACAACCCCTGACATCGCGGACAGCGCAGCCGCTCCGGCGGCCGCCCCAATGCCACGCGCTCGGCGCAATTGGGGCACACGGCGTAACGCTCGGCGGGGATGAGGGTCCAGCTCTTGGGGCGGGCGCGGGCGACTTCGAGATAGGCGAGCGGTACGATCACCGTCTTGCCACGCAGTTCCAGGACTGCCTCATCGGGCGCGAGGCTCAGGACGGGGTACCACGCTCCGCGGCGCAGCTGACAGCGCCGCACGTCTTCCCGTAGACGGGCCCACCGCTCCGCGGACGATTGGTCGAGAGATCCGTTCGCCACTGCCGTCCTTCCGCCGGCTTCGCGCGTTCATACTGCACATGCTGCACAGGCAATGTGCTGGTTCCTCGAATGGCCCGTCAAGAGTCGGGGACGTCGCGCCGGCGACATTCATTGGGATGCGTTAGCGACCCAGCGGGCGCCGGCCCGCGGCCACGCCGCGCAGCACCGCCAGGTCGCGCACGTCGACCGCGCGCCGCTTCGACGCCGTCACGCCGGCCCGCGCAAGGCGTCGCAGCTGCCGGTTGGTGGTCTGGCGACTCAAGCTGGCGAAGGCGGCGATGAGGTCTTGACCGACGTCGAGCCGGGCGCCCGGCGGCGAGCCGGGCGCGGCGGAAAGCCGATCGAGTAATAACAGGATGGTATGGGCAACCCGGCGCAGGGGATCGCGCAGCGCCAGCATGGCGAGGCGGTCCAGGGACATGCCGTATCCGCGGGCGTTCAGGGAGGCGAGCGAAGCCGCGAGGGGCGGGTGCGCGGCGACCTGCCGCTCGAGCACATCAGCCGGCAGTTCCAATGTGGTCGTGGCCGCAAGCGCTGTGGCGTAGCGGGTCTGCCATCCCGATGTGGCCTCCCACACCCAGGGGGGCAACAGCCGGCCGGGGCCGAACACCTCCAGCAACGCGGACGTTGAGCGGCCGGCGGCCACCCGAAGCCCAATCGCGCCGTCGCGGATGTAGACGTGCAGCCGCCTCAGTCGCTCGGTGGCGTCCCCCCCCAGCCGCTCACCCGTCTGGTAGTGGCGCGTTTCGACTTCGGATAGGTTGACGATGTCGCTTGCAACCAGGTCCAACTCAGCAACTCCTGAGAACAGATCCCTGCCAGCAGCGCTTCAAAAGCGGGGCCGCGCGGCCAGCCCGGGTGCGTGCGCGGTCGGCTGTGAGCGCCGCCTTGGTTTGTCGGTGAGACGACACAACAGTGGAAAGGCGACGACGTCGCGCGCCCGCGGCGACCGGGGTGTAGCGCGGGCGACACGCCCGCGGGGGGGTATGGCTGTGCATCTTGTGCAGTTTCGTGCCGGCCCACATTATACTGCAGGAAGAGGCACAGCATGGTCAGCGCGAGTAGAGCCGCAATGTTGCACGACGCGTCGGATGAGTTCCGACGCTGCCTCCGGGAGCGTGTGCGGCTGGCCCGGGAGCTCGCGGCGTTGCGCGCCGGGTTCGCGACGGTCGCCGAGCACTACGAGCGGGTCCTCCGTACGCTGCAGGCGCTCGGCATCGACCTCGGCATCAAACCTCAAGACATCGGTCATCCAACGGACCCCGAGTGGGGCCCGTCGGCGCTACTCATGTACGGGGACGAGCGGTTCCTCAAGCACGAGCAGGCGGTGATCGATCTGCTGCTGCAGAAGCTGCCCTAGCGGTCCGCGGCCTCCTCCGTCATCGCGGATCGACTCGGGCCGTATACGAAGTGTTGCGATTCCACCCCGTACTTAATACGCCATCAGATAACGCTCATCCCAGGCCACCGCAAAGACTCCTCGGCAGCGGGGGCAGGTTAGCTTTGCGGGACTCCCCTGAAGCGGAGCGCGGCCCCGACACCCGGGGCAAACGGCATACGGCGCGCCGAGCTCGGGCGGCAGCTTTGCGGCGTCGGGCGGCCGGGGTACGACGGACCATCGGGTGGGTCGACCGATGATCAGGTCGAGCAAACGCCGCGGCACGGCGACGGGCGAATGCTGGACGTCGAGAAAGATGTCGCTGGGCGTGAACCGCGTGACGCGGTACCACGTGCCTCGGCGGAGTCCGCAGTCCACATCCAGGCGCAATCGGGCCCACGCCAGCCGCAGTTCTTGCACCACTTCATCCATTGGGAAATCCGCAGCTGCTTCGTCGCGCCGCACAAACGTGAAAGGTGCTTCGGGCGCCCATGCGACCGGAGGGACTCGAACCCCCACGGGTTGCCCCACAGGATCCTAAGTCCTGCGCGTCTACCAGTTCCGCCACGGTCGCGTTGATGTCGGCCTCAACTTAGTCAATCGATGGGCAGAGCGTCAGGCGGATAGGCGTCACTCCCAGGCGATCGCGTACGTGCCGCTGCATTGGTCGCACTGCAGCTGCTCCGGTTGTCCCGACAAAGCCTGGCGATGGGAACAGTGCGGGCAGACCGCGTAGCGCGAGCCCCAACTCAGGGGCATGTCGACCGAGTCCCGGGGGCGCGCCACAACCGACCACCGCTGCGGCTGCTGATGGGAAATCTCCAGCCACGACCGCTCCAGGCGAACAGGTCGCCGGTTCACCTCGAGGATCGCGTCCTCACCGGTCACCCGCAGCACTTCGTACCACGCGCCTCGACGGACGTGGTAATTCATCTCGCCACGCACTCGGGCCCACTGCGGTGCTTCGGGCATCGGTCGTCTCGGCCGCTCTGGTTCCTACACAATATGTGAGGAGACCGAAAAACACGACCCTCGCGTCTGGCCGGAGCGCTCAGGCGTATAGCGGCGCGTCGTGGGGCGAACTGCCTTCGACCGGCAGCCCTTCCTTTCTCCAGTAGCCGATCCCGCCGATCATTTCCTTCACCCGGAAGCCGAGCGCGGCCAGCTTCGCCGCGGCCCGGGTAGAGCCGTTGCATCCCGGTCCCCAGCAATAGGTCACGATCACCTTGTCGCGCGGTAGCGATGCCGTCGTCTCGGGGCTGATGGTGCGTGTCGGCAAGTTAATGGCCCCCGGGATGTGGCAGCGCGCGTACGCCTCCGGGCTGCGCGAGTCCACCAGGACGATTCCGGGGTGACCACGCTCCAGATCGAGATGCACGTCTGCCGGATCGGTCTCGAACGCGAGCTTCGCCAGGAAATGCCGCTCGGCCGCGGCAGCCTCGGCCGCCGGGTAGTCCAGCACGAAGGAAAAGTTGGGATTGGTGGTGGCGGTCGCGCTCACTGGTCGGCTCCTGACGGGGTGCTCCAAAGGTCCCCGGTCGGCCGACGCGCGGTCAAATGCGCAGTTCGCGACGCCGATGCGGGGCGCGCATGGGCTCGTTGCCTACGCCCGTGCCACCCGCCGCGAGAGCACGCTTGGCCCCGCCGCGAGCAATGCGGCGAACTCGCGCAGGTGCAGCGGCACGGGCCTTTGCCGCAGCATGGCCGCGCGCCAGCGGCGCTCCAGCCCGCGGCGGGTGAGCGGCACGGCCCTGAGCTCGCCGGTCTTCAAGTGGGGCGCCACCGCCCAGCGGGCGAGCACGGCGATACCAGCGCCCCCTTTGACCAGCTCGATGATCCCCTCCGTCAGCTGGATGGCCGAAACGCGGCGCGGCACCACGCCCGCGGGGCTCAAGAGCTTTGTGAACACGTCATTCTCACTCGGCGGCAGGAGGTATACGAAGAGGTGCTGATCCGCGAAGTCGGTGGCGCTAAGGAACGGCTTGGCGCTGAGCGGATGGTCGGGGCGGAGCAGCGCGACCAGCTCGTCGGTGAACAGCGGGACGTAGGAGAGCCGGTCGTCGTGATCGTCGTTCGACACGATCGCGAGGTCGATGCGGCCGTCCAACAGCGCCGGCACGGGGTGGTGGGTCGCCTCCGCCACGATCTGCACATCCACCTGGGGAAAGCGGCGCGTAAAGCGCGGCAACACACCCGGCAGCCAGTGATAACAGGTGTAACATTCGGTGCTCACGCGCAGGATCGCAGCCCGGCCGCCGGCCAGCCGCCGCAAGTCTTCTTCGACGTCCGCGAGCTGAGGTAACGCACGCCGCGCCGCCGCCAACAGGCGCTCGCCCGCGGGCGTGGGCACCATGCGTTTGCCGAGCCGGTGAAACAGCGGCAGCCCGAGCCTCGTCTCGAGATCGAGCAGCTGGCGCGACAAACCGGACTGCGTGAGGTTGAGCACGCGGCGCCCGGGTGAGAGTGCCGTGCTCGGCGACGGCGCCGACGAGGCGGAGATGGCGGGTCTCGAGAATCATGCTTGGCGCTCAGGATCATGACGAACACTCATACGTCATTATACCGCCGTTCGGGGAGGTGGGCATGCGTGGATTGGTGACGGTGCTGCTGCTGGGGATCGCTCCCGCCCTCCAGGGCCAGGAGGTGGATTGGAGCGCCAACGGGCGTGATGCGCAGGGAACCCGCTACAGCCCCGCGTCGGATATCACCAGGACGAATGTCGGCCGTCTCGCAGTGGCATGGACCTACCGCACCGGAGAGACCGACCCCCGGTTCAAGACTAAGAAGGCAACCGCCTTCGAGGCGACTCCGCTCGTGGTGGACGGCACCATGTACTTGGGCACCCCGCTCGGGCGGGTGATCGCGCTCGACCCCGCTACAGGGCGCGAGCGCTGGGTGTTCGATCCGAAAATCGATCGCGACGTGTCGTACGGGGACTTCGCGAACCGCGGCGTGTCTACGTGGCTCGATGAGTCCGTCCCTGCCGGCGCGGTCTGCCGCCGCCGCATTTTCATCGCTACGGCCCAGTCTCAACTTTTCGCGCTGGACGCCCGGGATGGCCGGCCCTGCGATGGATTCGGCCAAACAGGAATGGTGGATCTCAAGGCCGGCCTCAGGATCGCGCCGTTCGAGCCCGGCGCGTATTCGATGACATCGCCGCCCGTGGTGGTGAACGGACTCGTGATCACCGGCTCGTCCGTGGCCGACAACAGCCGGCCCAATCCGGCGAGCGGTGAGGTACGCGCCTACGATGCCCGCAGCGGGGCGCTCAAGTGGACCTGGGACCCGATTCCCCAGGACCCGAAGGATCCCGCTTACGACGAGTGGGCCGGTGCGATGGCCCATAAGACAGGCGCCGCCAACGCGTGGTCGGTGCTGGCCGCGGACCCCGAGCGGGGCCTCGTGTTCGTCCCCACCGGAAGCGCTGCCCCCGACTACTACGGCGTGCTCCGCCTCGGGAGGAACCGCTACGCCAACTCGATCGTGGCCCTGCGGGCCTCGACCGGCAGAGTGGTCTGGGCGTTTCAGACGGTTCACCACGATCTGTGGGATTACGACAATGCTCCGCCGCCGGCGCTCGTGACGCTCACGCACGACGGCGCCCCGACGCCCGCCGTCATCCAGGCCACGAAGTCCGGCATGCTGTTCGTCCTCAACCGCGAGACCGGTCAGCCGATTTTCCCGGTGGAGGAGCGTCCCGTCCCCGCGAGCGACATTCCCGGCGAGCAGGCGTCTCCCACGCAGCCATTCACCACCGTGACGCCGCCGCTCAGCCCCCATCGCTTCTCCAAGGACAGCGTGTGGGGCACGAGCGACGCGGACCGCGCCGCCTGTCACGCGGCGATCGACGGACTCCGCAACGAAGGGATCTTCACGCCGCCGAGCGTGCGCGGGACGTTCGTGTTGCCGTCGAACATCGGTGGGGCGCATTGGGGCGGCGTCGCGGTGGACCCGATCCGCCAGATCGCCGTAATACCGGTGAACCGGTTGGGGGCGGTGGTGCAGCTGATCCCGCGCGAGAGCTTCCATCACGAGCAGGCCATGGCGGAAGACAAACGGCTGGGTCACGACTATGAGTACAACGAGATGTTAGGGACGCCCTACGTGATGCGGCGGCGCATGCTGTTGAGCCCAGCCGGACTGCCGTGCACGCCACCACCCTTCGGGACGCTGGTGGCCATCGACCTGAAAACGGGCGCCCGGCTGTGGGAAGTGCCGCTCGGCACTCCCGCCCGGCTGCTTCCCCCCGAGCAAGCCGCGAAGATCCCGGCCGAGTGGGGCTCGCCCACCCTGGGGGGGCCGATCCTCACGGCGGGCGGCGTCGTGTTCATCGGTGGGGCGCTGGACCGCTGGCTCCACGCCTACGACATCGAGACGGGCCGCGAGCTGTGGCGCGGCCCTCTGCCCGAGAGCGGCAAGGCCACGCCGATGACCTACCGGCTCGCGTCCGGCCAACAGTACGTGGTGATCGCGGTGGGGGGCGGCGGGGCGTGGGGAGCGGGCGACTACGTGGTGGCCTTCACCCTTACGAAATCCTAATGCCTGGGGCGCGGTCCTAATCCCGCGCTAATGCCGTTCCGGCTATCGTGAGCCTCGAGTCCCCACTCGAGGCTTTCGTATTCATGCTCGACATCGCCTACGTCGCCCTGACGGTGCTGTTCTTTGCACTGATGCTCGCCTACGTCCGTGGTTGTGACGCCCTCGGCCGCAGGCAAGAGGGCGAGGACCGCACGCCATGACGCTCGATTCCATCATCGGCGGCCTCACCGCCGTGGTGATCCTCTTGTATTTGCTCTACACCCTGCTCCGACCGGAGAAGTTCTGACATGACCGTCAGCGGATGGCTGCAGATCGCGTTCTACTCGGCAGGCGTTCGAAACGGCCGCCTCGTTCACGACCAACACGAACTGGCAAACCGCGCCACCTGCTCACCGAGCCCGGAGTGGGCTACTGGCTCAGGGTCGATTGACGAAGGCG
>Ga0137362_10002154_pt1 | contig 12660 bp, 7 predicted proteins | sample MadtaG_2_FD_104801 | JGI IMG/M metagenome (GOLD analysis project Ga0137362, IMG submission 104801) | Vadose zone soil microbial communities from Angelo Coast Range Reserve, California, USA - Mad1_100_16 metaG | ecosystem: Environmental > Terrestrial > Soil > Vadose zone | place: USA: California... | reverse complement strand
CGAATACTGTGCAGGTTTCCCACGTGTTGTCGGGTGCCCCCGGTTATGAAGGTTTCACCTGGCGTCCAGGAGGACCTCTTTTCCCAATGTCATTCACCGGTGCCACAGGCAGCGGCGAGGGACTTAGAACGGGTCTGGAGAAAGACGGAAATTCGAATTCATTTGTGACAAGGTTGGTGCCTTTCCATCCACGCACGCGCGATACTCGTGGGTTCACTCATTTGCGCCTTTGTGTTCTCATAGTAACCCCGTTTTGAAGCCGCGTTCGCGGTCACGGACAAAGCGGACATCACCGACATCGGGGTCTCGTTCGAAAACGAACACCCAATATCCCCTTACTCCTCCGAACAGCCCAGTGGCGTTCTTTATGTGAATGTTAATACGTACTGTAGTATGTGTGTACGGCCCCAGGGTCTTTTCCATTATGAAGCTCTGTTTAGAACCACATCATTGGCGTACTCTGCCTACATCTTGCGCGTGGTTTGGCTCGATGATGCGGTGTTATGTGTGGACCAGAAGCGATGCACTCTGGATTAGATGAATAGCCTCGTGGCGGGTGTGTCCTAGTACCGCCACCACCAAATAGGGCGATGTTTCTTCCCCGTCTACCCGGACATTCATATTGGTGACGCCTCGAGTGCGCCCTCTTCGTCACCCTCGAACCACCACGGGATGTTGCAGGTTCATTCGGACTCGACCTGTGACGTATGTCTCGATCCATACAACTTCTCAAACAATGCAAAGACCCCACACGCGATAGGCTGCGGCCATGTCTTTTGCTTAGAGTAGGTGGCAAAGGGTTACTCGCCCACCAACGCTGACACGCCCATAGATGTCTCGCTCATCTCAATCATCCAACGTCCTGTCCGCTATGTCGGAAATCGTTCCTAAGGGATCGCATCAAGAAGCTACACATCGACCCACACGTCCCTGGAGAACGAGAAGCGGCCACGACCGAAGCTTGGAGTTTAGTACAGCGTCTCGCCAGATGTGCGCGGAATGAAGTAAACATACAGACGACCGATGAACTGATCCAGGAAGCCCAGCAATGGCTGGAAGGCGGCGATCGCAAGGAATTGGTACGAGCAATCTCGTTAAATTAAACGATCTACTGTGATATATTTCGACTATTACCTAGTTTCCGGAGGTCGACGCTGTATTCTCGGCTCTGATCAAGTACAAGGCTCTCCAGGAACGATTTCGCGACCAGGATAATATGATAACAACGCTTTCTTCCAGACTGCGCAGCGAAGAGGCAATGAGGGAAGAGGGTAGGAGAGATGCCCTTGTGGAGCATGCCCTTAATCAGTGAGTGCTTACTTTCTGATTATAATGATCTTCCGCTCACTATATCACAGGAAGGTGAGCGGAAATTACACACATCCTCGGATTCACCTCAACCATATTGCAGATTAAGGAATTACAGTCTCAGCTTGACTTTTACAGGAGGCACTATCCGGGCGTCCGTGATCTAGCTAGGGATAACGCCCGTGCTGGTAGTCCATCCTCCGAGGACCGAGCCAATGGCGGCCGTAGCAATCAAGGCAACCCCCTTCCTTCGCCACCAAACCCGAAGTGGTTCCCTTACACTGTGCATAACCCAAACTTTGTGCCTTCCTCACAGGATCCTTATTTGCGCACAAGCATTCCACCAGTTCCCTCACAACCGTATGTACACCAGGTCTGTCGCTCAACCCCACCGGAGGAACAATACTGACTCGAATTCCTTGGAAGACTGGCGCGGGTGCCGTTTTTTATGAGGGTGCCAGCTATGACGAACGCGTAGTTCCCCCAGCCGTTCGTGACATGGCCTCTCGGGACGCCCCTCCTGAACGAGAACGAGCGCGAAGTAGGTCAGGTCACAGGGATCACAGCGCAGAAAGAAGAAACCGTCGGCGGGAGGGAGAGAGCGATAAAACCAGACGAAGACGAGATCACCGCAGACGAGATACATTGGAAGGTGCTGTCGATCCTATGGTTCTCCCGAGCGAACCGCCTCTCGCGTCGAACGCCCTTGGGTTCCATCCATCGGCCCTCCGTCCTGGCCAATACCCATCCTCCTCGATGTCGGCCCCACCGCCTGTCACCTCCGATCCGAGCACTTCACGTGCGGGGGGAGCCCCATCTTCTCGTCCGCCAACTAGTCACGGAATGGCCCCTCCAATCGCTGGAACCGCCTCCATTCCGGGATACCACGACGCGCCACACAGTAACGGTGCGGGTTCATTATATTCGCACCGAGGAGATAGTTCTATTTCCCGCCCATCTTCTACGCCGATTGGCTCCGTTCTTATGTCGTGGACTGCTCCAGGTCTCACGAATTCCTCATCGAACAGTCTGGGCCTCTCTGAGCCTTCACGAGATGTTGGTAGCATAAATTCACAAGCACGCCGGCCGGTGTCCGCTTCTGTTCCGCCGACAGCACGCGATACTAGTAGTGTTTCTTCATGGGGCACGGCTGATTCGACGCCGGCCCACAGTGACATCTTCGCAGGTCTGCGCTCGGTGGGATCCCCACCAGCGGACAGTGGTATCCCACAGAGCGATTTCCTCCCAAGGTCAGACGGTCAGCTTCTCGGCGTCGTGCGTCCATGTTTCCGTCCTTTTCACTGTCTACGCTCACCGCTTTTGTCAGGGTCGATTTGCACCACTCGCGACACCGCAACCACAGCTTCCGCAAGCTTACTTACCTCCAGTCGTCCGTGGTGTCCCAGACCGTGACACGGACAGCCGCTCGTACTCCCGTCACGGACAGCACCCGCGTTCTCAATCACAAACGTCGCTTCCTAGCCGTGACGCCTCCCAATCGGTGGCACAGCCGCTTTTCACTCCCGAGAATCGGGGATTCCCTTATGCTTCCATACCACCGCCCCCACCACCATCTTTTCCGGTCTCTTACGCTGCATCTCAATCAACCACTTCCGTTACTAGTACCCGACCTTCGTCTCACTCCATCCCGATGCCTTTGACTTTGATGACATCGTTTCCCTCGGCTCCTCCCCCAGTCAATGCATCGTCACGTCCCCCCATAAGTTCCTCACAGCCCTTCTTTCCTAGCGCTTCTACCCCGCAGCCACCAAATTCTGGCTATCGCTGATACCGCTGATACCGCTTTGTTGTCTCTGACATTTTCTGGATACACTGCCAACTGCGGGGCATATTCCTTACCTATTGCATTCATGGGCGAAACCGCGGCGAGGTCATGTCCACGAGCTATGTCCCGTCCTCCCCTACTGCACCGACAGAGACGAAGACAGGCGTTTCTAATGTTCTCTTGATAATTGCCATCCAAAGTGACTTTCTTCCTTTTCTTCTCGTAATCATCTGAATCACATACCTGAATCACATACCTGATGTACCAATAGAATGTGACAATAATGGAAGACTATTTGAGGGTACATATGGGCTGCTTCACGATGCCAGGAGCTCTGTGCTATGCCGTACGTATCTCAAAACACAAAGATCCTGCAGCAGGTCGGTGGCGCGGATGTATTCCGCGAGTGCGCGTTCGGCTTCCAGGCGAGCAGAAAATAATGGGCGTATGAGCTTGCGGCAGACACGGGTCGCGGGGGAGGCGCACACGTCCTGTCTTCAGCAGGGGGTGACGGATACTTCACGAACGGGTTCGGAGGTGGCGCGGTGGGCGAAGATAAGGTTTCAATCTGTCTCCAGAGATGGAACTTCCCATGAGTCCAAGTGCAAATTTCATCGCTGCGAGAAGGCGCGAGGCTCTGCAATATAGTAAGGCAGATTAGATACAATGTAGAGCGATATGAAAGAGCCTTCAACGTACCGTTCGCTATTCACTGTCGACAGGTGGTGGACTCAAGAGTTGAACTTTCGACTATTAATAGACATTTTACCCTCGGATCAGAGCACTGTACCATCTAGCAAATATCTTGCCTACAACATAGGCGAGCACCGCTGTACCGATGAAACCATAAATACGACCTCGGGATGACCGTGCACAGTTGGACTCTATGTATCGATTTACTCTCTGCTCATTCAAGTGCGGGAATGAACATAATGAATTGTGGATGAGGAATCGTCCTAAGGAGATGGGAGGAGAATGAACCTATCGCATGCACTTTGGGATGACGGCAGGAAGGCTTTCGTGAGGAGATTGATGTAATGGAGAGGGCCAGAATACCCTAGGAGCGAGATAACAGTACATCCATGCAGTTCTGAGTCAATCGTTGAACCCGTCGGTGAGAACAAAAGATGTAAGGCTGCGAGGAGACATGTGAAACGATATATTACAGAATGAAGCAGTGTAGCTTACGGGTTGGTAACTGAATGGTAGCGAAATCTCTGAGAGGAAGGCCCCTGTCTGCCCACAGTATACTGCGTCTAGCAATCTCTGCCGAATGAAAGACATCTCTAAAACGATCCATGAAGATCGGAGTGCACTTTTTGCACAGTTTGGACCATTGACTGATGGTCTCGACGGCACTTTTGCTATCCTCGCTGCAAACTCTGCCACAACAGCTCGGGCCCTCTTACTATCATCCGACTATTTCAGAGTGACATTCAATCTTCGAGATCGGCTGAAATGAGAGGTTCAAGTTCGCCATAACTTTACGTAGATCAGCCAAGAAACTGATTTCAATTATATGAATACCTACTGCCCCTAGACCTGCCAAAGCCCACAGTTTAATGCCTACGCGCAGAGATGGGTTTTGCCTAATACTCACCCGACTGAGATACCTGCGTTTTGTCACTATAGGCCGTGGTTGTTTTTATATGCTGACCATCACCGTCTGCGCTTTCTTGCATCCCCCTACTGTACTCGAGAGCTACCCACGCGGCGCCTTCTTTCACCTGTATGATACACGGTTAAGTGTAACTCGTGCCCTCGGGAAAGACTCCAACAACACGGTCGGGAAACATTCTGACAAGGCGGCTTAGAAGCCCATCCCTTGAGGACGCAAGCCAACGAGCGCACGGGAAGTAGCGAGAAAGAGTGTATCATTCCCGGAGGTACGAGAGGTGGTCATAGACGCGTTGCGCATGTTGTTTGAATTTTGGTGGACGGGGATGGCACCAGAGGAGACGAGGATGAATCGCAGAAATGGGACCGTCGCTGGTCCGCATTACGCATTACGCAAAAGGACATGCCGTGTCAAAAAAGGATGATATTCATTGGTGGAGGTCGACGTAATAGACATAAAGTTCACCGTGCGGAAGTAACCATTTCAGACCATTCGCTTTTAACGTACTGTACAGTCGACGAAACCGCCACAGGGGTGAAATATTTGATTTGTTCGGACTATAATTGAGGACTGATAACGATTCAATTCCTCAATTAGGGTCTGAACAAATCAAATATTGGATCGATGTACTAGCTATGGTCAGCAAGTGTATATGACCCCACTCCATCGGGACCTTTAGCACGGGTCTACCGCGAAGCGAGTAGATATCGCTCCATTTGTTCCTCTTTGTTGAGTCCCATCCGACCTCTCCAATGGGTAATAAGTGGGGTACGGGTTAGATCTAAATATGAGGGTTGCCCTACAATTGTATCAAGGAATCCAGGCACATCTTTTGGCCGCAATTGACCTAGCCTAATTGGCAGTCAACTTTCGACATGGCAGCGATAACGCGAAAGGCCCACCATTCACCGTACGGGAAGACAAGCACGTTCGCAGCGTGCCTGTAGAGGAGTGACTTCCCAGTTGAGTAAAGCAGCACAGCGAAACGATGGGAAAACATGCTGACTGGTGGCCCCCGACGTGTCCAACCTCTCCCAAAACAATCCGCGAGTATTTGCCTGTCAGATCAGTTTGCCTTCTCTTGAAGACTTCCTCCCTCAGAGCATCCGCGACCTTGCTACCCCATTCCCCACAGCGGCAATCTCGAGCACCATGAGTACAGACATAGAGATGCAACCCATCTGGATCGACGACGCCTGTTGAGGTTGAGGGACGTTCTGTGTAACCGCTCAGTTGGGTACATGTATCCTCGAAATTATCCATTGACACCGAAGGAATCCGCAACCGCTGACGGTCGCGTGCGAAAGCTAGAAGGCTGTAAGTTTCGGTGCCATCGGTTTCGTCCTCTGAGACATTGGGAACACGTCTGCTTCCATTTGGTGCGACCCAAGCAACGTTAACCAACGCTGACCAACGCAGTGCACGCTGCCGCAACGCGACGATCAGAGGAGATGCGAGTCGCGAAGGAAAAGTACGGGGGGAATGCTGGCCATGGAGAATGATGTATGCCTTGTGGAAGGGAACCATGCCAGTGAGACCACTTGGTCTTGCACTCAGAGATCCTAAGTTCTTAGTGGGTTGAAGTGAGACAAATGGCATGGGTGGAAGGATGTGTGGGACGACTCGGAATTGGTCGGGAAACGGCGGAAGCAGACGCCCGCGTTGGCAACACTCAGGCAAGTACGGACATGAGAGTAGTATAGGGTAAGGATGTCCGATCCATCCGAGATTCCGACGAACGGAAATCGGATAACTTGCGAGTATCCCTGCGCCTTTCTAAACTTCCCCCCTGCCTCTCACCACCATCCGCCATAATGACTCGCCAGTTTTTCGTCGGAGGCAACTTCAAAATGAATCCCGCGTCCCGCGACGCGAAGCGGGGGCTGATCAAAACACTCAACGAAGCCACCCTTGATCCCCACACGGGTGAGCAGAGTTGTTCTCAACCCTCATCGCCACCCTTCTCGACCTGACAATTCAAACGCAGAGGTCGTCATTGCACCCCCGGCCTTGTATCTGATCCCTACTCTCGACCTTTTGCGCAAAGACGTCAAGGTCGCGGCTCAGAACTGCCACTCTAAGACTTCCGGTGCCTTCACTGGCGAGACCAGGTGGGCTTCGCCCGATCGCCCGATCTTCCTCGTCTAGACCACCTCTGACAAGGGTTCATTAAACTAGTCCAACCCAGCTGGTAGACGCAGGGATTCCCTACGTCATCCTTGGTCTGTCGCGCCTGCTCCAGATCCTAGCGGTCTCTGATCTTTCTGAAACATTTGGACAGGACACTCCGAACGTCGCACTCTCTTCGGAGAAACGTCTGCGATTGTTGCAGAGAAGACCCGGGCGGCACTCGATGCCGGGCTCCGTGTCATTCTCTGTGTAGGTGAAACGCTCGCGGAGCGAGAAGTGGGGCGCACGCAACAGGTCGTCGAAGAACAGCTCCAGGCCGTCGTAGCACGGCTCTCACCCGAAGACTGGAGGTCTGTTTTCCGTAGTCTAGATGCCTGCCGGACGGGGAGGTTAACTTAAGATGTTTAACACAGCCGCATCGTCATTGCGTACGAGCCCGTTTGGGCAATCGGCACAGGGAAAGTGGCTACCTCCGCACAAGCTCAGGAGGTGCACGCTGATACACGCAAGTATCTCATTTCTGCTGTGTCTCCTGCAGTAGCGGACAGCACCCGCATCATTTATGGCGGCAGTGTTACCGCTGCCAATTGCAAAGAGCTCGGTGCGTCCGCTTTCAGTGCTAAGTTTTCCTCCAGGAATTGAACGGCCATGCAGGCGCCCAACCAGACGTTGACGGTTTCTTAGTCGGTGGTGCTTCTCTGAAGCCCGAATTCGTTAACATCGTGAATGCAAGGGCCGCGTGATTAGACGATATTGAAAAATGGGAACGAATGCAGACGACCGTGTATATGTAGCAGTATTACCATACCGTGAATTGACATCATGTCTCTAGAGGGGTAGATGTAACAGGTCCAGCTATGTACGCATCCCCGATGTCGAGTGTCGTGATTTCTACTGAAGCAGGGTAGTCTCGAGGGAGGTCCAATGAGCTTGAAGACAGTTGTACCCCAACACAGTACAACTTAAGAAAGCCAAGGAAGAACTGAATTGTCGCAAGACATATCGCCGAGAGGCGCCAGCGCAAGATTGGTACTGATCCGAAGTCAGGATGCGAGCGACCAGTAAAAGGAATCAGGGGAAGCAGGAGTGATAACAGCTAACAGACTCAGTTAAGTTTATTGAGCAAAAGATTGCGAGGCCTAGCAGAGAGACCGAGAGCGTAGGGCATTAGCAACTTGTGTACTGTAGTAAGTTATGCCTGCCTGGCCGCGGCAGTGGTTGAAAGCCGCGTCCCCCGATTGGCTGGCGGCAGTTGCCGGAGTTGGGAGAGGAAGCGCCGTAATGCGCGTTCGTACGCAGTGCCGCACCGTGACATCGGTATGGCTCTGACACCAGACGCCATCCACTTATCCCCCTCATTGTCCGCGCCCGATCCTGCAGCGGATGCCAGCCTCGCAGAGGGTCTCGCTGCTCTAGAGTCCTACAAGAAGAAAGATCCCGCAAAAGGTTCGGCATGACATGGCCATCATATCATGTATCTTCGAACCTGACTGGAACGTACTATAACCGTCACGTCGATTTGCAGTTGTCGTGCGCTTCAAGGCGGTTGGAAACGCGCCGATAATGAAGCAGAACTTTTTTAGAGTGACGGTTTCGAACCACTTTCAGGCCGTTATTCAGTTTTTGCGTAGGGAGCTCGGGTGGAAGGCCGGGGATCCGTTGGTGAGTGAGCATGAGCATAACCCCCGTTTGCGTTGGATGCTTTCTTTGTACGCCTCTGATCGATTTCACTACAGTTCACGTATATCAATCTCGCTTTCTCACCCGCGCCCGATGATACGATCGCGAATCTCTATCGCGTGAGTCCTTTGTCTATTCGTAACCACGTGCAGAGACCAACGAAACAGAGAAAGTCATTCGCGACGGATGGGCATCTCATAGTAAATTATAGGTAAACAGTCCTTTCTGATTCATTTCCGGTCAACGTTCTTAAATATTATCTCTGTTATTAGTACGACTGCGGCATGGGGCTAAAATGTACATTATCAGCTTCTTTGAGGAGATGGTGTCTCGTAGATGTATCCGGATTCCGTTACAATATCGTTCCCGCGGCGTGAGTCTGCGTAGCTGCATAAAAAGGGTATCTTTCTAGCGTGATCGCTCACGCTCAGTGAGCCGAGCCGTAATTAACCAAGGTGGGACGTATCCGGTTTGTGCGCAGTGGGATCTCTTCGTCGGGGAGAGGACGCGAATTAACCATCTCGTCCTCCTCGTATTCATCAACACCCGGCATCTCAAATTCTTCTGCTGCCCAGCGTATGAGCTTCGGGTTTCTCGTGCCCCGTATAAATTGTGCCCGGCGAATCTCCCGAACGCGTCGCCGTAGTATGGCAGGCGGACGGACTACGAGGTATCCTAACCCCAGCAGCGTTAAACTTCACCAAACATCAGTGACACAGGCGCAGGCAATTCCACAAAAACGCCTACCCGGACCATATGATTATCGATATTATAGAGGGACCCTTTTTATCGGGAGAAATTGGTGTGTAGAAGTCCTGGTTGGGAGACGACTCTTCGGAATCTTCAGGTGGGCGATCTGTCTCTTCGCCCTCAGGTGGTGAATTGGATTCTCCCTCCTCTTCTTCCAAGAACGTCTGATACAGTCGTGCACACGCATGTTTTGTGGCCCAGGTGAGAACATGCCTGTTATTCCAGATGCCAGAAATTCTCGGCACCTGTTCCCATAGCATTAGCGGCATCTTGTGGACTGGGAATGAACGTACGTCGTCATCCGACTCTGCGCACTCAAAGTCGATTTGAACCTTTTGCGGTACGTTCATGTAGTACCCGCCATGCATATGAAGGGAAAGTGAGGCTGTGATACATTATGAATGACAGTGCAAAGTGCCCATGTGGGATAAGGACATACGAGAGTTATCCTCGACCGATTTCCTCAGCTCAGCATAGGTGCCTAAGTCCTCCTTAAGCCCTACAGAGGAATCTCGTTCATTTTGTGGGACTCCCATGACAACGGGGATGTCTTCTGCTTCACGGTCGTCCTTCCCAAGTTCGGGCCCTGGCTGGCGCGTATAATCTTGAAAAGTTCTGTTAAGACAGGAGCAGGACAAGGGGATGTAGACAACGGCTTACAGCTCACGCAAGCCCAGGTACCACTAATACACTGCATGATGACGCATAACGAAACTGATTAGCAATAAACACCATAATTTGCAGCAGCCACACCAACCTGCTCGCCGTCGAAAAGCACATCTGACCTTCGAAGCGGGCCATTGAGACTTATGTTGTATACGATCGTGGTGATAGTTGGTGGTGTCTGATGATGGAGGAGGAGGTCGAGCTGGCCGGAGTTATTACGTCGGTTAAGAAGAGGGCAAAGATCAAAGTGGTAACTGTCAAGCGTGATCTGGCATCGGTTGATAGGCGAGTAGTAGCGATTCGCTAAGACTACTGCCACAAATTGCACAGCGACGAGGGCGAGGGAGAGGGCTCTCATGGCCGTTGAATATTGAATATTGAATGCTCAGGGTATGCTCAGGGTATCCTCCGACACTCCGTCTGAGCAACCCCAAACTGGCGTGCCTGTGGCTCCCCCACGTGCTGCGTCTCACCGGAACCATGACAGGCTTGGCGTCCGCCCCACCACTTCGCCTTGTCCGTGGGGCCACCCTTTCTTTCTTGGTCGTCCATGCCCTCACAACATGTCCCGTAGTCACGTCCCAGGTGGGATAACTCTCAGGTCGGGCAGTTCTCCAAAATAATTGTCACATCGTTTCCAATGCACAATGATTACTATAAACAGCAACACCGGTCATAATTAAGTTCCGTGTTTTTCTGGGATGGCATTATGCAAGTTGCAACGGAAAGACGGTTTGAGCCTGAGAGCGTGTATCGTGAATAGGTCTAGATCAGGCTCCTTAGCTACTGTGACTACCCCCTTGTCTGCCCCGCGTTATGGAAATCTTTGGGGATAGTCCCTAACGTACTCAACGGCCGAATTCTTCGCACGGAACGGAGCGGGATTACTGGCACATATCGACCGTGGAAACAGGTTCTCGCCCCATCGACGAGATTGCTTACACGTTCACATTTCGGGCAGGTGTGCGACCATCTCGCCATGCACGGTTGGTATTGCTAAATGTAGACACCCCGCAAAAGTAGAATCGAATGGAAGCATGCCAATGAACACCGCTCTACATTCCGATGAAGACGAAAATTTCCCGACCTCGAGCACATTCCAATTGGTTTTTCAATTCAATGTGTTCCATAACAGATATGTTCCAAAGATACATCGTAGCGCCATCGTTTAACCTCTATCCCCGACAGAGAGGCCCATGGCAGAGTAGCAATCTCCTTTTTCTATCTATGAAATGACCCGTGTCGCAATTTTCTGGAATTTACGTCTCGGCAACATGGTAGGTACCTCCGGAGGGCTCGTGTCTGCCGAGTGACTGTCCAATCCCCGTCAGTCGGTATTGCTTTCTCCGCTGTGGCGTCTTTCCCGATGGAAGAATTACATCTCACAGAAAATCCAATTGCAGAGCCTGGGCCCGTAATGGAGGGTGGAATGGTGTCCTGGAATGGGACGAATTTGACGTCGACGATCTTGCGATGCAGTCTCAACTGCGACCACACTGTACCCCAGAAAAGATCAACTATTTTTCGAAGTTATGCTGTCTCGAGGCTCGGTACTGGTAGGCACGGAGCGGGAGTGTCCTGAAGAAGTCGTCCGCGAGTGCCGGTCATGGTCATACATGTTCTTTAAAGACGATTGCACCTGCTCTGTGTTCTCTCGACCGCAACTCCGACCCGGAGTTCGATTTCGTTGTTTTGGAACAACCACTGAGTAATTGTATGCAGAGGCTAATCAGTGCGCGATCCTGCAAGATCTGCATTCTGTTCCCCCTTTCAAGTTCCCGCCAAGCAAGGCTCTAATGGTATTGGTTGGTCACCTTGAGAAGTCAACTCCATTCCAAATAATCGTGGAGACTTGGCCTCTATGCCACAGTATCCCGGACTAAGGTTGCATTTTATATCAGAATTCTTTATGGATATATATCGCTGCTGGCAATGTCCGGACAATTGGAGTTTGACATACAGATCCATTGGTAGCCCATGGGACTCTTGGTAATACACATGACCTGGTTATTGTCGACCAAAAGGGCGATGCGCTTGACAGTCGTCGGGCATTCCTATACTAAGAGGCACTTGCCCGCTTGCACAGACCAGAGCTGCATCACGCCTGGAGGAGAAAGGGAGAAGGGGAGAAATAAGCAGAGTTGACGTCTATTGTCCAAACCGTGCTCTTGTCTGTCGTAGGTCCCAAAGCGCTCTCCGTTGTGAAAGAACTTGACGTTGTTGATGTGGCCTTTAGAAAATGAAAAGAGAATATCGCTCTCTTGGTTGGAGAACGCTCATGTCCTGTGTGTGTGCACCCTCGTTGTACGAAAAGGGAATCGCAAACAGTAACTTTGTAAGGTTGGTTGGAAGAAAGAGTGAGCAGTTGCGAAGAAGGAATGACGCACTTAGGGGCTCACAGCTCGAAATTTAGCTTGCTTGACCCTTCTGCTTCTGCAGATAGATTTCAAGTTATTGCTCACCTCTAACCGCGTACCCCTTCCCACTTGTGTCAGGTGCACCGACCGGTGGATATGGTTAGCCAGAATACGATATGTCACCTGTATCGGGGACAATTGCATTCGAAACCGGTATGGACCAGAAACAGATTCCTCGGACAGTATTGCTACTGCACCACTTGTGGGAGACACCATCCAGCTGAAGAACATAGGGTAAGTTGAGTCGGTAATATCCCTTTTCTCCAAGATTATATTGAGTAGTGGCTGGATCTTAAGCGGCCGTG
>Ga0137362_10002153_pt1 | contig 12666 bp, 11 predicted proteins | sample MadtaG_2_FD_104801 | JGI IMG/M metagenome (GOLD analysis project Ga0137362, IMG submission 104801) | Vadose zone soil microbial communities from Angelo Coast Range Reserve, California, USA - Mad1_100_16 metaG | ecosystem: Environmental > Terrestrial > Soil > Vadose zone | place: USA: California... | reverse complement strand
CATCAGCCCGACATCAAAGCTAAGCCATTTTGGCGAGGCTTGTCGCGGGATTCGTCTGCAACCTCTGCCCGACTGAATGTCGTGCTAGAACTCGGGATGGTCCTGGCGAACCTTGGCCGAAAGCGCGTAGCAATCTTGCGCAAGAAAACCGTCGAACAGCCCAGTGATATCGACGGATTGATATACATCCCCTTCGATGAACATATCGATGAAATCAAGATCAAGCTGTACCGGGAGCTTCAGGCAGCTGGCTACAAGCCAAAACTGGAGGTGTAGCGCGAACAGCCACCAGTTGCCAAAACCGCTCCTCCGTCCTCAGCGCGACAAAAGTGCGCCCTTGTCGACCTCAACTCCCCAGTGCTTCGAATCGTTATGCATTCGCGTTCCGTCCTTGCTGCTACCGGACGCTCTTGCGCTCTGATCCGCACTGCTAAAACTGTCCTCCTCTCTTTTTCCAAAAACAAGTCTTTGGAAGGCACAAACACTCCAACGCCAGTGTTGAAGAATCAATCGGTTGTGCAGTTGGCCGCAAGCACGTTTTTGGAAGCAGCGGCTGCATGCCCCAATGCGCCTGGGGTGTGCCAGAAGAGCCGGTCCGACGGGACCTCTAAACGACAGATTTTACGAGTCAAGCCTTTGGGGATTGGGGCGTGCCGGAACCGGCACCTTTTCGGCCGGACTTCTGCTAAAGTCCAACGCGATGAGCCAAGTCGACAAACTGGGGGTCGGAGCGAATGCTGTCTAGTCTCGGGTCAGCATTCAGGTAAATCAGCAAGTCAGATCGATCCGTGTACGCTTTTTCGAGCCACTGAAGGGCTTCATTCTTCCTACCAAGAGCGACGTAAATTAGTGCAACCTCGAACGGGCTTACGTACGTCCGTCGTGACGACTCATTCAATTCCTCGAGTATTTTTAAGGCCGCCGGTTTATCTCCGGAAATGGCATAAACGTGTCCGATGTCCGCAACCAAGGCGGTGTTGCCCTTAAGAAGTTCTTGCGCTTTGTGCATGGCTTGCAATGCGTCAGCGTATTTGCCCTGCTGCTCATAAACCCAGCCCAAGTACCAATTACCCAGGCTGTGGTTAGGATCCAGCTCCAACGCCTTACGAAGTTGGGCTAGAGCCAGGTCGTACTGGCGTGCATAGATGTAGTGCCACCCTAGATGCACATTCATAGCGGGGTTAAGCTGGTCAAGGTTGAGCGCCCGTTTGCTTTCAGCCAGGGCCTCCTCACGTCGGCCACTCGCCATCAGAAGATGTGCATACCAGTGGTGGGCATTTGCATAACCCGGGTTTAGTGCCAATGCGCGTTTGAATTCTGCTTCCGACCCTGGCCAGTCCCAATCGTAGAGTAGCCTGACATACGCCAGAGAGTTGTGCCCTTCCGCGAGCGTGTCGTCCAGTTGGATTGCCCTTTCCGCCGCAGACTTAGCCTGTGGAAAGGCCTGGGTGGGCGAGAGTGACCCAACGTCGAAAGCAATCCCGGACAGAATGTAGCAGTCCGCCAATCCACTGTAAGCCGACGCATACCCAGGATCTTTGTCAATCGCCTGATGGAAAAGAGTGATCGCCCTGTCCGTCGATTCTTGCGTCCTCTTGTTCCAGAAGTACCGCCCTTTCAGGTACAGCCCATAGGCTTCAGGGTCGACCGGACGCCCCCTAGTGAGTAATGCTTGTTCTTGCGGTGTTAGCTGGATTTGAATCTCTTGCGCGATGGACCTCGCAATCTCTTCCTGGACGCGCAGCACATCATGCAGATCTCGATCGTAGGCCTCGGCCCATAGATGCTGCTCCGTTGCCGCGCGGATGAGTTGCGCTGTGATTCGCACACGATCTCCCGAACGCTCGATCGAGCCTTCCACGATGGCATCAACATTGAGATCCTTCGCAATCTCCGGTACGGATCTCTGCGTCCGCTTATAGCGCATTACTGAGGGCCGTGAGATCACGCGCAAAGCGCCGATCTTCGCAAGATCGGTGATGACGGCGTCGGTCATACCATCGGCAAAGTATTCCTGGTCGGGGTCACGCGACAGGTTTTCCAGCGGCAATACGGCGAGCGAGCGAATCTGCGGAGGACGCTCCCGCCCGACCAAGCGGTCCCACGAACCGCCTACATCAAACCCCACTAGAACCGCTGCCAACAGAACCATTCCGAACCCGGCAATCAGAGCTGTCCGCCGCCGCCCGCGATTGTCTGGCTTCGCAAAGCGCACCGCTACAGTCGTAGACCCGCTTGCTAACTGCCGCAGATCGACCTCGAAATCTCGAGCCGATTGATATCGGTTATCGGGATTTTTTTCTAAGCACTTCAGAATGATTCGCTCAAGCTCAGGGGAAATCTTTCGGCTTACGGCGCGCGGGGAAATCGGCGGCTGGTGGAGGATAGCATCGATGAGGCGTGACGGCAGTTCCTCTCCAAATGCCCGCTGGCCAGTGGCTATTTCGTACAGCACCGCACCTGCCGCGTGAAGGTCACTCCGCTCGTCGGCAACCTCCCCTTGCAACTGCTCCGGCGCCATGTACGGCAATGTACCAGCCATCGCCTGGGTTTGCGTAATACTGCCCGTCACCGCCAGATCATCCGCGGATCGAACCAGTCTGGCCAAGCCGAAATCGAGAACCTTTACCCGCCCTTTCGGTGTCAGCAAGAGATTTCCTGGCTTGAGATCGCGGTGAACAACCCCGTGATCGTGCGCCTCCTCGAGTGCTTGGGCTAACTGCGAACCGATGGACGCCACTTCCCTTTCTGAGAAGGCACCGCCCTCTACTCGGTGCGCCAGCGAAGTACCCTCCACGTACTCCATCGCGAGAAAATCCACTCCGCCCTGGCTGTCAAAATCGTAGACCGTCGCGATATCGGATGATTCAGTTTGGAAAGTGCTAGGGCTTCTTTCCGAAAGCGCTTGCGAGCCAGCTCGTCACTCAACAAACCTTCCGGCAGGACTTTCAGCGCCACATCGCGTTCCAGTCGCTCATCTCGGGCGCGATAGACCACACCCATTCCACCTTCACCAAGCTTCTCGACGATGTGGTAGTGGCCGACTGTCTGCCCGATCATGGAGAGGCCACCTCCGGGCAGGAATGTTAGGCTGCGCCGGTAGTCAAGTCAACGCGAACAAGCCGTGTATCAATCACAGGGGGGCGCCGAAACCATTATTGGGCGAAGCTGGTGCTGCTTACGGCCTCATTCGCGCGCTGTGGCCAGATCAGCACACAATCGCAGGAGTCCACGAACAATCCTCCTGTACTACCCAAAGCTGAGCCCACCCGTACCTCCTCCGCCGATGGTTATCATCCCACGACCGCCACTACCATCGCCACTGGACGCGCCCGATCCCTGACTTGGGGACTCTGCCCTCCGCTCCAGACAATTCAAAGTCGCGAGCAAGGCGTGCAATCGACCGACTTGCTCCCAGACGTCTCGACACGGTCTTCCACACCTGCTGGCAGTCATTTGGTCCCCGAAGTGAGAAGCACTCCTGCCTATGCGAAGTACGGGAGGACAAAGACATAATAAAGACATAATAATGCAACGCCTTAGCAAAGTTGCTTGGCCGACGCTTAGGCGAACATCGTCACGTTAGGCTGCTTGTGCCGTCAATTGCGGCACAGCAGCCCTCTTTATTACCGGGGAGTTCCGGCCAAGATGGTGGTGACGGTCCAAATTCAAGGAAAGCCGACAGGAAAGTGGAACGCTGTCACGTCGATGTGGTTGCGGAGAGCTGGCGCCTAGACATCTACTTCAGCGCGGAGCGCGGGGTCGTTGGCCTGATCTGCAAATTGAAACTCGAAGAGCCGTGTTGCCCAGACCCGGAGGTCGGCGTCGGCAGGGCCGGGCGTCCCAAAGTAATCGCAGAGAACGTTGAAGGTGACAGTACGTACAACATCGACAATGTCTGCCTGCCCCTTGCCCTTCGCGACGATCGACTGACCTGAGGCGAGGGTGGCAGGGATGAGTGTGGACTCAATGTCGGTGCGGCGAACCACCATCCGCATGTTAGTGGTGTCGCGGGTGTACGCTTCGGAATTGGTCATGCCGAGAAAGAACGGGTGGCCGTCCATGATGACGTCAAGCTTCTCGTTATAGGGATTGACGAAGACTTGGCTCAGCGACACGACTTGCTCAACGTCGTCGAATCGGGTGACGAGAGCGAATTTGCCTATGACGGGAATGGGCCAGAAATTGCGCAAGATGCGGAAAATGAAATCAAGGTGATCCATCCCCTTAGGTTTTAAGCCTTGCCTTAAATGTCGAGTCGGGCGGTGGAGCTGGACGAAGAATTGGTGCGGGTGCGTGCGCTGGAACGGCGGCTGGCGTGGCATTCATCAGAGTGCCCCCAGGTACCGTAAGGCGCGAACACTGGGCAGAAAGAAGTATCCGCCGCCGACCGGGATGATGAAAGTCTCGATGATGGGTTGCTGGCGGACCGGTGTCGATGGAATGCTGAAAGGACACTTGGAGCCGAGTATTGGGTCGCTTTCGTTATAGCCCAAGCCAAACATCGGATTTATAAGCCAGGTATGCTGGACGAACTCGAACTGGCGCTCTATCTCGCTGTTCATGCAAAGGAAGAGTAGGCCTCGGTCGAGTCCGTCGTCGCTATAGCGATCCTTAGCGGGTTCACCGTAGAGGCGTCCTCGGCGCATGATGCGATGGCGGTTGGTGGCATTGATCATGTCCTTTGTGTCGTCCTTAGTGGGAGCCAGGCCGTCTCGCGGATTAGCGCGGCGGGCGTGCGAGGTCATCGGACAGCCGAAACCCGCCGGGTCGGAGGCAAAGAACGTCATGTCGTTGCCAGCTTCGGATCCCGCAGGGGTGAGCATCTCTCCGCCTAGAGTGCGGCCGACTGCCTTCTGCGCGAGCCACTCATCGGTTGCCGGATTCCGGTTCTCGTCAAGCAGATCAGCCGATACTGTCTTCATGTTGTTCCAAAATTTGGCGACATCTTGCTTGAGCTGGCGAAAGACCATGTAGGTTCCGTTCAAGCCAAGGTCAAAGAAGCCTTCCACTAGGGCGGGTTTGAGGTATTGAGCGGCGTTGGAGGAGTTGGGAACGATCGGGCCGGCTGCGGGAGCGTTGTAGGTGTTGATCTGGGCAAGCACCACCTCGCCAACCGGGATCTCGTGCAGAGCGCGCTTTTCGACGGGAATCTCGCCATTCACCAGGATGGGTTGAGATATGCCGTCGGCAAAGCCGAAGTGCTCGTGTCTCACCTGATTCTTATCAAGATTTACCCGCAGTGGAATTTGGCCGGCGATGGTGAGGCCAAAGCCGAGAAGCGTTTTGGTTTCAGCCGCTACGACTGGATCGAGCGCTGACTGCGTGCGCGCGTAAACCAGCAACTGGGCATGGACGCAGTTCGTGCTGGAGGCGCAGTCGCTCCATTTCCATGTGGCTGGTGCGTCCCCGAGAAAGCGCGCCCGGTTGTTCGTCGTCATCCCCTCCTGAAAGGGACGTGAGAAGGTGGCCAGCACCTCTTTCGATACGCCCAGTACGGCGATGCCAGCCGCGGAGAAAGCTAGGTTGAGGCAGATATCACGCTCACCGCTCGAGTCGGTGATGCGTGGAGTGATATCGGCAACCCAAGCGTTCGGACCAGGCGCCGGAGGCGCCGGAAATTGCACCATGATCAGCGTCGCAAAAAGATGCATTGGGTAGGAGCTGATCACGATCCCCTGCAGATCAGCGGCAGTCTCGCCGATTGGCTTCCACTCAGGATTCGGTGACGTAGCGGTCGCTGAGATTAGAGAAGCTGAGCCCATTGTTCGGCCTCCTTCTGCTTCATCGATTCCTTGCGAAGCCCGTCGACGATGCTGGTATTGCGGATAATCTGGTTGACGGTAAGGGTTGGGTAGGCGCTATACCAGAGAATGTTCTGAGTCTGAGACTGGCGCGCCCATGCCTTGAATTCGGTTCCATGCGCCGCTCCCTGACGAACAAGATCCTCGGTGCGCGGAAAGCCAACGCAGTTTCCCCAGGCGAGGGTAAGTCCCCGATGGGCCTTATCAACGAAGTCGTCGAGGTAGCTCTGCCAACTTCCATCGAAGTTGCTCAGGAACAGCAGTCGTCCAGAGTTCCCGACGAGAGTCCAGTGAGCAAAGTGGATGGTGCGCATGGAGCCGAGGTAGCCATTCCAGGCTTTGAGCGGGACCACGAACTTGAGCGCGCGAAGGGCGGCCCGTATCAGAAAGCCGCGAAGCATGCCAGGTTTGACCAGGACCATGCTTGCAAGATGATTTTGAACGATGTGATCTTCTTGCGCAGCGAAAAGCTTCAGTTGCTCGGGAGAAAGCGGAGGATGGTCCTGAGTGAAGTCCGATTCCTCCAGGCGGCGAAGCAGTTTGTATAAGACAAAGCCCACGCGAAAGACGGGTAGAGCAGTCAGAAGAAGCAATAACCAGCCGACGACGAACCTGACCGCCAAGCGCGCCGCAAAGTGCACGGTGGGGCTGTGTCCCGGAAGGCTTGTCCACCAATGCATCAGATAATTTGAGAGGACTGCGGCGAGAAAAACGAAGACTAAGCCGAGAAGAACAATGACCGTCACCAGCCACGGAGCAATTGGACGCAAAGTGCTCCACTTATAAGTGCGGAGCGCCTGGTCCGTTGTCGGGATCTCAGCATGACGGAACCATTCATACTTTTCGAGGGCCCACTTACGGAGGGCCTTATGGACACCGGGCGCGTCCAATTTTCGGTAGCCCGAGCCTGTAGGTCCCAGTTCCGTCTGGATATCTTCGAAGACTTGACGACCGCGAGAGATGCTTAGAAGCGAGTTGGCGACTGCGCCGAAGTGCTGAGCGGACGCGCTACACGAGTGCGCTCGAAGAAACTCTGCAAGAGAATCGCTATTGCCCGGGAAGAAGAGGCGCGCCCATTCTGGCTTTGTTGCTTCCTTCGTGCAGGCGAAGATCCCCCGCAGATCGTCCGAGAGTTGCGCCAGAACGCTTTGCCAGTACGTCTCCGGTTCTCCTTCAAAGTTATTCTCGAAGACGAGCAGTGGATCGAAGTGACCATCTTCAATGATCTGCATGGAGATGAAGTGAAGCTGAGAGATCTGCTGCAACCGTACGAAAGATGGGACGCCGCTGATCTTCGGATCCTCGCGGTTGGCGAATGCCTGAACGCGTTGGCGCATCAGTTCAAGGCTGTCTGGATTGGCTTCGAGCAGTATGTCAGCAATGGTAAGCATGGTGCTCCCGCATATTACCGTACGACTAAACTGGGACCCGTGGAGACCTGTTGTTACTCGCCTTCGAGGGCGGAGCGCATAATTTGGTTTGCTTTGAGCAATGCACAGTCAACGGATCGGTAACACGGCTTCTCGGCATTGGCTTCCACTAGAGTGACGAATGGCCCGGAATGTTTTTAGACTTCAAAGATGGGTGCCATCGTAGCCCTGACTCACGTTCGCGTCAATCTGAAGCAATACCGTCGAGAGCCCGCCAATTCCTCCCGACGCATTGACGGCGCGTAGGGCATTTTGGCTTAGGTTAGTGCTTTTGGGGCAATGCCCTGGGCAATGGCCCCGTAAGCGCTAAATTAAGAATTGCTGTCGCGGTAGGGACGACCATCGCTGATCGCCCACCGGACATGAACCTCTCGGCGCATCAGGCTCCCATCAAGCAAACACTCCGGTCATACCGATATCCCAGTGTACGAAGAGAGCCCTTTGTTCCTTGGCAAGCCTTTGTAGGAACTGGCTCGCCCGGACCTTTCAGAGCCTTAGCATAGGTCTCCTGAACTAAGTCTTCGGCTTCTTCGCGATTCTGTGTGAGCCAGTGAGCGAAGTTGTACAAGTGATCGAAGAGCGGCATGGCCAGTTCTTCGAACGAGTCGAGTTGAAGGTCCGCTCCTGACACGTGCACATAGTAAAACATCGGAGTCGTTGATTTATTCTTCAAGAAAACAATTTGTTTCGGAAAATTAAATGCAGGCTGAGCGAATGGAAATACCGCAATTACGGCAACGGCTTCGCATGAACCCCATAAACCTTGCATAATCCCGATTAGCCCATGAGAACAATCTTCTCTGCTCAATATTTCGTTGAAATGAAATTAATTTATCGTACCGCTCCACAATCTATGTGATCGAAGTGGAATAAAAGATCAGAAGATCCGTTATCTACGGTGAGGCGCATTTTGCAGGGAGGGGATTGTGGACAATAGAAGAAGCAGATTCGTTAGATTCAACTCGGCGGCCTCGGCAGTTCTTACCACCGTGTTGCTGGTGTCTGGTCGAGCATCGGCCAAGGATCACAGACTCAAAACGACCGACGGCCAGGCTGGTGTGGTCGCACACATTTCGTTCACTGGACTATCGGCTGCCGACATGTCAATTCAGAAAAGAGTAAATGACAAATACTATCTCGATGTGCAGCACTCAAAAGATCAAGGCATCTCGATTATCGATATCAGCAAGCCCGCTCAGCCGAAAGCCATTGGAGTAGTCCCATGGCCGGATCCAGCTGTGTCGAGCATGATGAACGTGACCGGTGATTTAGCGGTCATTGCCGAAACCGGGACCCTCCCGATGCGCGGCAGCACCTCCAAGGGCGACCTTGTACTTTGGGATTTGTCAAATCCAGCTGTTCCTCGGGCAATGCAAAAGTTCTCGGGAGTGGTGAAGTGGCTTCAAGACGAGCGGAATTTTATTTATGCCATGAATGGCGACGGAAGGATGACGCGATGGTAAATCCTTTCGATGTTAAGACCGCATTGCTGGCGAAGCACGCACAACATGTTGTGCTGATTCACTTTCCGATCGCACTTTTCATCACGGCAGTGGCGTTCGACGCTATCGCGCAATGGACGAAGCGCAGCGGCTTGGCGGATACAGCCTACTACAACCTGTTGGTGGCGGCGATTTCAACGCTTCCGGTTCTCGCGACGGGTATTGTCGCGTGGCAGTTCCAACTCGATGGTCAGAAACTGAAGGGCATCCTATTACTGCACCTGGTACTTGCGTGTGTCTCAAGCGTGATGGTCTGCCTGGCCTGGTGGGTGCATTTCCGCGCGCGGCGGCGCGAAGAAGTCTTGCCGAGCTACCGTCTGGCGGTTGAGTTTGTGGGCGTCGGTCTTGTCGCCTTGACGGGGTACTTGGGCGGCTTTCTAAGCGGCGTAAACACGCCTGGCTAGAACTCAGCACGAATCGCTGAGGAAACCGAGGAGGTTCTCGCTGGCTTAAGCGGCCAAACTCCCGGTTCCTTGGAAACCGATCCTGTCCTGCTGGGCTGCCCAAATGTATCTCCCTGCGACGCGTCATTCAATGTTGGATCATGCCGGCTGCTCCTTCGACCCCAATTACTTAAACTGGGCTGACCCGCTTTTGTCCCCGCCAGAGACACTCCTGTCCGCTATGCCAGAAGAGTTTAGCCGGCGGAATAACTCAGTGGAATAAAAGTGCCTCGTGCCAGTTATCAGCTCAGAACGTTACAAACCACGGAGGACAAATGCCTGACAAAAAGCAAGATCTTATCGATCAGACGTTGCAAGACCTCAACAACGACGGCGTTGATCGTCGCGGGTTCCTGAAGTGCATGGCATGGGCGGGTACAGGCCTGGTCTGGACCATGAGTGGCGGTATTCCGGTGTCTCGGGCTTTCGCCAAAACCGCTGATCGAAGTACCGGCAAAAGTGGGGACTTCAGCTTTGTGCAGATCAGCGATAGCCACATCGGCTTTAACAAGCCGGCCAACCCGGATGTTACCGCTACGCTGCAGACGGCAATCAACAAGATCAACGCGATGTCCCACAAACCGGATTTCATCATTCACACCGGTGATCTGAGTCAGCTCTCGAAGCCGAGTGAGTTCGATGTTCTGGACCAGGTATTAAAAGGAGCATCCGCGAAACAGATCTACTTTGTGCCGGGTGAGCACGACATGTTAACCGACAACGGCGAGCAATATCTCCAGCGCTTTGGGAAAGGTACAAAGGGCACTGGGTGGTACAGCTTCGATCAGAAGGGTGTCCATTTCGTCGGTCTCGTAAATGTTGCCAATTTGAAGGCTGGAGGCATGGGATCGCTCGGTCACGAACAGCTGGAATGGCTTGAGGACGACCTCAAAGGCCGCTCTGCCAGCACTCCAATCGTGCTCTTTGCACACATTCCGCTGTGGACCATCTATCCAGATTGGGGCTGGGGAACCGACGACAGCGAACAAGCTTTGTTTTACGTCAAGCATTTCGGTTCTGTGACTGTGTTAAACGGCCATATTCACCAGATCATGCAGAAGATCGAAGGCAAGGTTTCGTTCCACACCGCAATGTCGACTGCGTTCCCTCAGCCCGCGCCAGGAACAGCTCCCTCAGCCGGACCGATGAAGGTGCCAGCCGACCAGTTGCGGCAGGTTTTGGGTATTACCGATGTGAACTATGTGGTCAGCGGTCGCAGCCTCGCAGTCGTCGATTCGCCACTTGGGGACTCGGGATCTTCGGCTTCAGGGAAATGACGACGGCCCTGGCGGTAGTTGACTCAATCCTTGGGCAGACCGCCAAGGACCCAGTCCAAACAAACCGGTCCAAACAAGGAAGATTGAACAAGAAAATAAAACCTAGAAAGGAAACAATAAAATGACGAGGAAAAATCTGTGGATTGCGAGTTGGGCGACGCCGGCAATGATTGCGATGCTGCTGCTGTTCGCGGGATCACCAAGCGTCACGGCGAATGACCAGCCCTCAGCAGCAAACGCGGAGGTGAAAATCGATAATTTCAGTTTCGGGCCGGAGACGCTAACCGTACCCGTGGGCACGACCGTTACCTGGACCAACCGTGATGATATTCCCCATACCGTGGTCAGCGCCGACGGCGTGTTCAAGTCCAAGGTACGGGATACGGACGAAAAGTTCTCCTACACTTTTGCCAAGGCGGGAACATATCCCTACTACTGCTCGGTCCACCCCAAGATGACCGGCAAGGTCGTGGTGCAGTGAGACTCCGACTTCTAGCTAAGCTAGCATAGCAACGGGAACGACTTTCCGTTCCCGGCAGGATCAATTCCTGCCAGAAGGCTGTTGTTCTCCAAAGTGCCTTGAACGAATATGACTGCAGACTCGGCACAATTCGCAGCGAGGACAGTGGCAAGCGATGACCTGGATCTTGTCCACGCTACCAAGGACGGGGATGTTGCCGCTTTCGAGCAACTCGTGAAGAGATACGATCGCAAACTTCTCCGAATCGCTCAATGCGTCACACATAACAGAGAAGATTCGCAAGACGCGGTTCAGGAGGCCTTCTTAAAGGCCTACCAAAACATGGCCGAATTCCGAGAGGACTCCCAATTCTCAACGTGGCTGATTCGCATCACTCTGAACCAGTCGCTGATGAAGCTGCGAAAGCAACGCGCCGTAAGAGAGGTGTCCCTGGACGAGGGTTTTCAGGCCGATGAAGACATACTTCCAATAGAGGTCACCGATTGGGCTCCCGATCCTGAGCAACTCTACCGGGCGTCTGAATTACGAAACATCCTAATCAAGGCCCTAAAAGAACTGCGGCCGGTCTTGCGAGCAGTCTTCGTGCTGCGGGATATTGAAGGCCTTTCGACGACTCAGACAGCAGAAGTGCTGAACCTGAGTCACACCGCGGTGAAGGCGCGGCTATGGAGAGGTCGGCTGCAGCTTCGTGAACGCCTGAACAGGTACTTCAGCAAGGAAACGGAATCGGCGCGAGTCGAATTAAGCCCAGCAGGAAACACCGCCGAGGAACTGAGGTCGCAAGCGGGCCGCGTCTAGGAGTGGCTGCACGGCGCAGGCCAGTTATCTCGGACAAGTCTAAGCCCAATGGCAAGACATAGGTTCATGGAGCCTGGCCACTTCCAGTATCTCTGCAAACTTCATCCCAAGATGAGGGGAATCGTTATTGCCGAGTAGAAGGTCTCAGACCTCTCCCACAGCAACGGACAGGCATCAGCGAGGACGCCGATTCCCGAACGGAGTCGGACCGAGTGATGTCCTGTCCGCCTCCCCACACACTACTCGGCGTTTTAGCCAGTGTCTGCTTCCCTCGATATCTCAGACCTACGCAATCTGCTTTACCAGTCAACTCGCAGTTAGGTTGCTACCCGTGTTTTCGAGACCGGCTCGCCGAGGATTTGACAATCAGTTGACATCCCGTCCGCATCTCCGCGGTTGGTCCCTGCGTCTAACCCCACATACGCTGTGATAAGCATTTGACAACCGAGACTCAGAAGACGCTTATGGAAACTAGTCTCCCGCGCGCAGTTATCAATAATGAACTTCAAAACATGTCAACATGGAGAAATCATGAAGAAATAGTATTTAACCGTTGTATTTACTCTGACTTGCCTGCTTGGGGTGGGCATTAGTGCCCGTGCGCAAGACGCGTACAAGATCGCTGTGAATATCCCGTTCGAATTTATAGCCGGAGGTGACACGCTTCCCGCAGGCACATACAGCCTTAGTCGTGTCTCTCCTGAGGTAAGTCGAGCCTTAGCCATCCGCAACTGCGACAATAGCGTGTTTCTGCTCCCTATGGTTTTCGATGGAGCTCCTGCTGACCACGCAGAGCGTAGCTTTGAGCATATAGGGGACAAGTACTTTCTGAGTAAGGTTGAGACCCTGGCGGGCATCTATTCCATCAGGACACCACGAGCTATGACCAAGGTAGCCCAGATGAAGGATGACGGCTCCGGATCTTCCTCTG
>Ga0137362_10002151_pt1 | contig 12667 bp, 17 predicted proteins | sample MadtaG_2_FD_104801 | JGI IMG/M metagenome (GOLD analysis project Ga0137362, IMG submission 104801) | Vadose zone soil microbial communities from Angelo Coast Range Reserve, California, USA - Mad1_100_16 metaG | ecosystem: Environmental > Terrestrial > Soil > Vadose zone | place: USA: California... | reverse complement strand
TATGTACCACACCATGATCCATAATCATCTCCAGCAGCTGGTGCGTGTCCTTGGGCTCCACTACAATGGGAAGGGATGGGAGGTGATCCACGTACGCCTTCGGGAGGCGATCCCGCGTGGTCATCCCCTCGAGAGGGCTTGGCTAGGTGAGGAGGCAAAAACAATACCGGGAAAATGTTACATGCGTATGCGTTTAGTAGGCGCATATAGACATGTGAGTTTCCTAGCTCTTGTTTGCAATACACGTTCCCTCTGACTCGGAATGCCTCGATCACAAGCATTTACATGCACCCTTCCCTAACCTCGTGTATTACACTGGTTCTGACGAAGATAGTCTCGTCAACTGGGATTCTGAAAAATAAAATCACAGGCCCAGGGTTCTAGAGCTTTCTCCGGTAGTGATGGACGGGCCTGGCCTGGAAACCCAAGTCCTGAAATCCCTAGCCTGAGAAAGCCCAAGCCAAGCCATAAAGCCCTTAAAAGCCAGGCCAGCCCAGGGCTTTCAGCCAAAGCCAGGCCCGTCCATCACTATTCTCCGGGCCCATTACGTGCCGTCACGGTTTTACTGTATGCCCACTCGTTGAACTCGTGCCGCCCAAGAGGGCTGGGGCTGGGGCTCGGCATCACTATCATACAGCATGGAATGCTTTGGCAGATTATAGAAGACAACATTTTCTGATATGTAACAATTTTCATCAGGAACCCGAAGGAATCCACGTGTCATGACGAATCTTCTCGCCTTTTAAGCCACTGGTAGATACATTCTATTTTTGTAGGCTGCGTTACTGCATCATGAAGCGCCTGAATGTTCATTCAATGTGACCTCTACGTTCTTTGCAAGGAATGATACAGTAAAAGCGTTATTCCTGTTTATCTCCGTAGTCATGGAGGTTCCGAGCAAGAGGAAGTTGGAGTTTCAGTCCCACTGGCAATTCGAGGACCCTCATAGGCCTTTAGCTTGGTCAATTTCAAGGGAACGTACCTCACAAAGGCTCTCATTCTCACGCAAGCACGACATTTACGAAATAGATAACCCCTCGTGTTGGGCCCTACATCACGTACACCGTCCCGGCGATTTTTCTGCTGCGGTGGGTGCTCAATACAGTACCGTCCTCGAGCACCGTTAGCCATGTGCTGTCTGTCATCTATGGCGCTCCGGGTAAGGCGGGTATCACGCCCTCTGCGAGCTATTCGAATTGACCCAATATTCGAAAACGCTTTGTAACAAATGGAAAAAAAGAAAGAAAAAAAAGGCACAGGTCTCCTTTGGTGTTGGCACTAGCCTCACGATAACGCTTCCCCTCCGAGGTCTCGAAGGCCTAGCACTGTCTGAGTCCGAGTCCAGTCCAGCCCATGGTTGGTGACATAAAAGAAACCCCCGTTTGCGCATGGCATTCATTACCTTGTCCCATCTATCTCCGTCATTGTTCACCAATGTACCTGACCACGACCCCAGAAAGATTAATCACGTTATGGTTATGGTTTGTCCAGGCGTTCATTCGCACGGGTGGTCATAAATGTAATAAATGATGAAAGCTTCGCGGACAACGTTTTTTTACGTTATCCCCCGGTCGGTTTACTTGGCACCCGACGAGACTCGGATCCGGGGAAGGCCGCGCGTGGTCCTCGGCATCACAAAAAGGGACGTCGGGGAGCATTGTGCCGGGTCGCCGGTGTTCGTCTTGGCCTGCCAGTGCTGCTGAGCACTCTTGATCATGCCCACAGCATAGCGAATTATTCCTAACTGGAAAATGTTCGAACTGGGGTACTCCTATCGTGGGAGCGGGGCCTGTCAACAAAAGTCTAAATCAGTACCATAGACGCCTCACGCGTCCAATGAGCCAAGCCATTCATCAACTTTCATCCCGAATCCTCCTGTCTAATATGTTCAGTCATTTAGGAAGAGGAGCCGAGGCGGTGAATATAAGGGTCAAAAGGAGTGAGATTTGATCATGCTGAAGGTCTGTAACTTCTCATTGTGCCTCTCGGAGTAAAAGCGGAAAGTAGGCATGTTAAATAAGATTACACAGAAAGGCTATTCCTATTCGCTTCGGCTACAGTGAGCCCATGTATCAGCATACTAATTGTAGTGCGTAACGCGCACGCCATTGACGATCTCGTACTCGGTCCCATCTTCCGCCCGTTGTAGCTGAGTGACGCCATAGGCTGCCGCCCTATTCTTGCGCCATGTTTCCTGTGTGGGAGGGTCGCCGCTAATAGACTTGTTGATGCCCTCTCTCTGGACGATCGGACTCTCCAGTAGCGGAGCAATGCGGGTGTCGTCGGACATGTAATGGAAGTAATATAGACCGAGCCTCCGGTACCCCGCCTGGTCGGCTGGGGGTTTGATGACACGGTGAACTGCAGATTTATAATATCCACCTGACAGGTACTCTGTCGTGTCACCGCAATTTACGACCTGAGGCACTCTGGGTCAGGAGTGTGGTCGGGAATGCGCGCACCAGGACTACTTACGAGAGCGTTGTCGACATGTCTGACATAACGCCATTCACCGTCCCAGTCCTTGATTTGCAAAGCTGTAACTGGTTGGCTCCATATTGCCGTGAAACTTGTATGATCTATAACAATTGTCGTGTGAGATATGGATAAGACAGGCACCATATACTGTAGGCAAGTCCTCACCGGCGTGACCCTTCATCCAAATATTGTTTGTTTTTTCTTCTTCTTCCTGGGTGCGGGGGTTGCTAAAGCCAAATACGTCAGTTCTCGTCTGGATTCGGGCATGCAAGGAGACGCCGTACTATAACATAAATCGCCCTGGAGAATATCCGAATAAGTGACAAAACGGAATGACAGCTACGCCCACTTACAGAAGGAGTGGTTAGTCTCGTCAAAGGGATGCAGATCAGGGAGCGTGTTTTCCGGAAGCTCGAGACCCAGCGACAGAAGCCTATATTAATCGTCGTGAGAAAATGAGAACAGGCCAACTTGAGAAGAATTGACTGACTTTTGCACTTCGTTCAAGACCTCGCGATGGGTAAACTCGACAATCTTTTGAATTTCAGGTAAGAATGGACGAAGTACGGTGGGATGTTCACGTCGGGAGGTGTCTCGAGGAACTAGTGTCTCATCAGCAGGGTAAGGTTTAAAGTTTTCTATGTTGGCAGCTCACAGTTGTAGTGCTCTATTTTGTCCTTGACTCCATTGGCTATATGCTGATAAAGGGTTATCATCGGGCGGCAATAGTTAGGTGTGCCACATACCCAGTATTGAGGAAGTTTGTATCCCAAGTACTCTCCCGTTTCCTTGATGCGGGCCTGATAGCAAAGCTTCTCGTTTTCACTGACATCGTCAAATGCAAGGGCGGCAATATCAACCATTCGATCAACCTGGCAGAACCGTGTTATGCAACTTGAGCGGCACAGAACAACACTCAATTGTAACTCACGATCGCCTGGTCAAGTCCATGGTTAATCACATAAAAGAATCCTTGTTTGTGGGTCGCATCGCGTGCCAGACGGACTTGCTCAGCGCGACCCTCTGGCGTTTTGGCCTTGGCAAGATCGATAAATGTCAGGTCCGCCCAATCAACTAGATGGACAGTGAGCGATCTCCGCCGAGAGTAAAACTGCCTGGCCTTCACTTACTATCCTCCTTCGTGACGGGTGCAGGGACCCAGCGCCGCACAGGGGTGTTGGTCGAAATGAGGGCGGGCATTATCGGTAAGAACACAAAGAGGATGAAGGTTGGAAAGGCGGGATACTATTCTACGACCATATTATATAGGCCTCCGCGTGAAGGGCACGTGGAAGAGTATAATTGGCAAAAAGTTGACATCTAAATGAAGAGATGAAATGCAGAAGAATGTCTCCAGAGGGAAAGCAGCAGTAGAGCAGAGGCCACAAAAGGCGCACGCCTAGTCGCTAACTTTCCGCCTTCTTTCCGAGATACATCCTGGGCAAAATTAAGGTCGTGAGATCTACGGCTCTTGCCAGCGATGGTCCGATGGAAGCGTAAGGACACTACTTTGGGACATAGCGCGAGCATGCTACCAATGCCTTGACAGCTGACACAAAGCTTCGAGAAAACTAATTTTCTGGACAAATCGACAGACACTTGGCAGTGTGCGGGCAGCGGAGAGAAAGAAAGGCCAAATGACGACACGGCGGCCGCCGGTCCTGGACGGCTTGGGAGAAAACAGTTTTGGGAGGTGATACAACCTGATCTTCTGATACGCCGAGCTTGAACAGGCACCGGTATCTGTCTTTTCAGTAATCAGGATTCTATGGAAGAGGATTTTCGAGTTTCTCGAACAGATCAAAGATGATTTTTCTGCTTTGACACGCCCGGCCCCACACCGGTAAACACGTCCCGGTTCCGGTTCCGGTTGTGCGCTCCAATTTAGTTGCCGCTCGCGCTGTAGTGCTGGTCTTTGACGCCAACCACTGCATGGAGGACGACGAACGCTCGGCGTCCCCTAGTAGCGTCTCTACACACCCCGCAGTTTCTGAGGACACTCAACAACCGGATGTTCATATAGATGCAATTAGTCGGTCCCTCGATCTCCACCATATCGCTTCCTCGTCCCCAGACTTGAACTTGAAGATCAAGCCTGCGCTTCCCTCTCTTGCAAACGCTGGCCTATCTCGCACCAGGACTCTCCCGCTGAGATCTCCGAAACGTACCACAAGTATCTTTCCGACTCTCCAAGGGATTTCGTTCGAAGTTGAAAACATAGAGCGCCTACGTCGCTGGGTCTTGGGGTTAGCAATAGGCAATTGTTGCTTGTTGGTCTAGCCGTACACCTTGTGTGCTCAACTATCGCACTTTCAGTTGATTTTGATCTTGAGCAAGGTCCCTCATTGAGCTGCATATTTCCTCAGTTGCCGTTATACCCATTTGAAGCTGAAAATATGTTCGTTTCCTTTACTGTCTAGTGTGTGGCTGTTGAAATATAACTTGAAATAGTGCTTTCTCTTCATTTCCCGACTCGACATTATTCAAGGAAGGTTCAGAGACACATTCCTTTCGCATACGAGAACAGGTTGTGAGAACAAATCAAGGAGGTTCCTCTTCAAGTCTGTTTGATAGCCGACGTGCGCCGTCTCCAGACGGCTTCCTTTACGGCTTTTCTCGGTTTAATCAAGAAAGGAGCGCCGCGTCCAAGCGCGGGTACTCTCAGGTATTGTCACTGAATTGAAATGGCTGCGTCTTCTCATCTCCGTTGTTCCAGAGGTGCATTGTGGCGTTGACACATCACCCTTATCCAGCACTATTCTGTGCCTTACTAGACAAGTTAGGGCCCCTCTATCAAGCTCATGGTGACCCTATATTAGAAGTTGCGTCACATAATATAGCCAAATGGTGAGTTCCAGTCCGTGTACGTGGAACTTTATAAACGGAAATCATTTGAAATCGGATGCAGGCCTCCGCCGGTTCCCGGTTCTACTAGGGAGCTCGGCTTCCTGGGCTCTGTCCTCCATGTCGAGCTTCCTCATGACCTGGATGAACAGCAGCTGGGTAATGGTCCTCACACGCAGGTTGTAACGGACCAGGATTGGCATGTACGCTTTGAATGCTCATCTTCATCCATCTTCTATATCATAATTGACGTTTAGCTTCTCGCGTGTTCACCGCCCATTACCGCACTGAGCATAATTCAAATTTTTGAGGCGTCATTATCCCATCTTTGGTCTATCTGGGAGTGCCTCGTATTATGTGAGCCAATTATCATCTTCGGGCAGTCACCTGCGTGGACCAGCAACGCAATATGGTGGCTCCGTGACGTGATTAGACCCGTGAGAGGCTTGCTGTATACTGGCCTAATGGTACCCTAAACCCGTCACCACGTCATACAGATTCCGTGGGCCGGGGACTTCAGACCGTATTTCACGATCCATGATAAGGAGCACAAGGCTCTGGTGAATGAAAAGCCACCTAAGGCTGGCCTACTCCTTGGAGTTACGAACCCATTCTTTGAGAATACGTGCAGTCATTGGCCCCATGTCCTCACCCTCGGTGGGAAGTCTAGGTAATTATAGGAAAATATCCAGCTCCGCCGATTCTGATCGCTTTTCCAGCCGTCAAGACCCTTCGCGTTTCGCTGGTCCGCCACCCGGATGGAAAACAAAAACGCACAAACGGTATACGTGTAAGGACCGCCAGCTCCTTCGGACGCTGGAAACCGTAGCAGAGAGTAGAAATGCGAAAACGCGTGAGTTATACGCACCACATACGATGTGCGACCGTCCCATGACGCTCTTCGTCCCAGTGGCTGAAGCGTCTTTTAACCTCCGCCGTCATTTTTCCTCTCGTTCTGCGGCGCTGCTAGTACCCCTTAACCGATACCTAAACACACTTATCCCCCGACCCTCCGAGGCAAGTACGGACTTGCGTCTCAAGTCCTTCAACAACGCCAATTTCTTCGCTTCGCTCAAGACGCATGGAGCGGTACTTCCCTTTAGGTCAAGCACGAATCAGCGCTTGTTCTACGAGCGATGGCTACGGACTCCGGCATTCGGCATTTGGCTCGCGAGGCAGGAAGACCTTGTTGCACGTGCGCTGGGAAATTCAAGGGACGGGAAAGAGTCCTGAGAAGTCACAATATTTGGGTGATCGCCACAATCGGGTGCTTCATTCCTTTTGCTCCGATGGATGTCTTGGGTATGATCCGCACTACAGGCATCATTTATAGTTAACTGTATTGTTGGTGTTGGTGATGTGGGGGTTGACTAGCGCCGTTTCGGGCCAAGATCCGGGCGGAGTACGGTGCGGGCGGCAAAGTGTCAAGGGTGAGAGTGGATGGCGAGAGAAGTGGCGAGAGAAGATCAGACGATATAAAAGTCACGGGAACTGGCACTCTCCATGCAGGATCATTACCGCAGCAGCGGGACACTATTGACATTAATTGGGTGGTTGGGTGGCAATGATGGCACCATCTATGATGGGTGGTGGGGCCCAAGATGAGGTAGTTATGGAAGAAACCAGTCAAGTCCCCATCCGCCGCTATTCCCACACCTGACTTGTGAGTGGATGCCTGAATGATGACAAGGGCAGTGATGACAAGCCATGAACTTGCAACCCGGGGATAATATCAGAGGACGAGCGATAGTTGTTATTCTGGCCAATCGTTCGGAGTAGACATTTCTTTTAGTCAAACATATCCGATATCCGAGTAAGTTACTGCCAACGGGAAGCGAAGCTGTCACGCGTCACTGCCCGTTGCAACTGCCAGTGATGAACAATCAAAATGAACCCGGATATCCGTGCATAGGCACAAACCTAGTCCATAACACAATACCCTGAAGTGTGAATTTTGAAAAGCCTGTGAATGAGAAGCCCGAGTGGGTCTTTATTCCATTAGGCAAATTACTGTGCTGTTACTACATGGTCCTTGGTTCTGGGACACGGCCGCACTTATCCTCGTTATATATTGGATGCTCGCATTCTCAGGATTAGTACTCCTAACTGTTAGATTACTTCGCTCATAGTAAACGACTAATGCATGATAATACTCCATGCCACAGTTCTTGGCGGATATCCAGAGCAGTCCCTGATGGTCATCCCGAGTCTTGGCCGTGTCTAGAGGACATAAACCCAGCTGGGACTTGTTTAAAACCTCCCAGAGCGAGGAATCGACTCGATCACTTGGTCTAGGTGATTAAACTTCATATTTCCCGAGAAGAAGATCGTGCTTACAGCGAATGTATAACTTCAAAAGGTCGTAGAATGGAAGAAACGACATGTGACTCTCATGAGACGCTCGCCCACACGGTGGGTTACATTTTGCTTTTGGCAATAGCCATCCAACTCTTGGCAATATATCGCGCGAATATTTCGGTTTCTGAAAGGGCATTTTCGAAATGTGATGCCGATTCAAAGAGGGAATCGAGGAATGCGGGAACGGTCGGAGGCGATGTAAGTTGGTGGAGCTCTTGAAGACAAACATATGTCAAAGTAGGTGGAGGGAATTAAGAGCTGTCCTACCAGCGGCAGCATAAACGGCCGCAAGTGTGGCACGCTTCGTGTACCAGGAAGGCTTTCGCACATAGGTCAAGTGGCCACAGACACGCGTTTGAAACAGACGTACCCCAATAGACGCATCGTTGGTCATCTGACATGCCTCGTCAGCGATACCTGCTGCGTGCTGTATCGCGGGAAGCAAATCAATAGGCGGAATACCGAGACTCGGAGAGGCAAGAAGTCCAAATGCCTAGGATCGTCGCCTGTAAGCATCCGTGTGGCACATAATCAAGCTTATTGAACACACCTCGGGGAGATGTCCGAGCACAGGCACGTTGTACTCCAGGCGGGCGAGGAGCGCACGTTTTAAGCCATCGGCCGGGACAGCTCGCATGTGAGCTCGTCCTTCGTTGAGCCATGCATTGATTAAAGTTCGTCGTGCGGCATCACCTTGGCCAAACAACGCCGTCACCGCAGAATCGGAGAGTGGCTCCGCATGGGGTTCGGAAAGGCTTAGTACTGAATGAGCTAATGCAGTACGGGTGAAGCCATGCTGCTGAACGAGGGGAGTTGCAAGTTTCAAGAGCTTCGTCCTGCGATTTGGAGGTGAGGGGTGTGTTGAGGCAGAGCACTGGCCCGACTGAGGGGTACACCCACCTGAGGTGGACGCCTGACATGAAGAGCGCGTGGCGGGCGCTTGCCGTTTCCGTAAATCGTTCACACCTCTCTACTCGACTTAATCGATCTCTGCTGCTTGGCAGCCCCGACCGTCCTTACGCCCCTTTCTCGTTTCCAAACGTACCAATGTCTGACTGGGGTAAAACCACTCTTTTCTTCCTCGTCGCCGTTTCATTACTGATGATCAGGGCAGAGGGTTCTGGGGACGATTCACCTGCGCGTCCCATACGGAACAAGCCTCTTACAACTAAGAACAAATGGGAAGGGGAGGACGAGGATGACGATGGGCCCGTCGTGAGCCTTGCCTAACCGTGTATCCGACTGAGACGTATTTCCCTGATCGATGCGATTCGTTGCAGAGTGATTGGGAAGCATCTTCTGATGAGGAGAAGCCTGCACCTGTCGCTGCGCCAGTAGCTCCCCCAAAGAAGAAAGGAACTCTCAAGCAAAAGCTCGCAGAGAAAGAGGCAGAGCGACAAGCCCGGCTCGCCTCGGGGGATGACGAGGTCGAGTACGATGAGGACGCGGTGCTCGATCCTCATGCCAAAGCGCAGCTCGAGAAACAGCGCGAGCTTGAATCCGATCTCAAAAATACCACGGAGCTGTTCGGGACGACCACCATCAAAGGTGTGTGTGTGTGCAACGAATGCTTTCTCTGGTATGCTCAAGCCAGGCCTGGCCCTTGTACTTAGGCTCGTCCGACGCAGATCTCGATGAGATTCTGAAATCGACTCCCAAGTCCAAGGAGGATTTTGTCGCTCTTTCGGATGCCATCATCACGCACATCATTAAACGGCACCAAGACAAGCCGCTGTATCCCACTTTCGTCGAGCACCATGTGCGTGCCCTCGCTGCTCCTCTGCGCGATGTCGACGTGCGCAAGGTGGCGAGCGGATTAACTACGCTTGCGAATGAGAAACAGCGTGAACAACGAGAGAAACTTAGTGGAAAGAAAAAGCCAAGATCAGCCGGAAAGCCCATCCTTGGTGCTAGTAAGTTGGAGAACAAGTGAGTGCCCGTACCCACGATAATATCTGTATGTGTCAGAGCTAACATCTCATCATAGATTGGATACAAGTGTGTATGACGAAGCACTTGACGATTTCGGGTCCAATGCAGACGACTTTATGTGATTGTAATATTGCTCAAATAGCTGTTTGATTAGTCTAGCTGCCGTCATGGTCGCCTACCCTACATGTAACCGAATATGTAGCTTATAGTATGGCTTTTCTGGTGACATGCCCCCAATACTCGACCACTACCCATTCTCTTCTTGAGTCAACTTAATGCTATTGATGCTAAAAATGCTCGAATGCCAGCTGACAATGCATGAGGTCGAAACTAAGATTGATGCGGCGTCTATAGGATTCGGATAGGCACAGCGTATGGACATCAAAGCCCAAGCCGCATTGTCCAGGGAGTGTCAAGGAGAATATATGCTCATTACAGTCCTGAAAGTGGTGGGGAATATTTAAGCCAATTCGGTGATATGATGTGTGCGCACTGCCAGTGAAATGAGTAAATACTGTACACAAGTAATTCAGTGCCAGTGAGTCAGTGACTGAAAGATTCACAACGCATTTATCTTGTTCGAGTCTCTGTTTGTTATAATTAGCCCAGGGGAACCGCCCTGCTCATAGACAAAGCGCATAGATGGTTACTATGGGGGTTTACGTAGTGACATGCCCACTCCCATGTCGCGGACTCGGAGGAACTGCGGGACTTCGCTTACAGTACGTCCGACGAGCTGGCGTACCTGGACGTATACACCACTATCCTGGATCGGAGACTGCTCGACGCGATCCGAGCCCAACGCAAGTTGGATGGCGTTCGCTGGCCCTTTTGGGGGTTGTGTTGGAATTCATGCGGCCACAAAACAAAACAAAGCCGCTGTGCAAGTTGAGAATCTTATACTGCTCGGGACATCGAGACATCCATTACACCAGCACATTCACCCCATGCAGACTCGTCATGATGTGTGGATACCTTGGCTTCATAGACTCCGAAGCGCCTGCGTGTTATCGAGCTTACGACGGTGCTGGCACGGCTCAGGGATGCCTGGCCAGTGCCGGCTGTGGTGCATACTGTGGTTTGCAACAAGGGCAGTCGCCGTGATTCACTGGCACTCTGTGGGTGGGGATTCCCAGTATGAGTTGGAATAAGGAGTGGTAGTATAATTGCAGGAATGTCGCCCTGAGATCTAAGTAGTGCTTTGGGTCAGCTAGAAGCTGGTGTGAAGCATCCAGCACAGATTTGAGGGTCCCAGCGATTTGTTAGGGGGTGAGAGGGGAATTTTTAGGCATGGGAAGATTGGACATGATGGTGGCATGAGTTCAAGATGCGTCTCATCCGTTCTACTACTAATCCTCATCATCGTTGTCATCATCCTCATCATCCTCGTCGTCCACAACGCCGATGACGCCTCCATTCTTTTTCTCTTTCAACGCGCGCCCAGCTTTGGCAAGTCTCGTTCCAAAGACTTTACGCGCGCCAAAATTAGCGCCGACGTCCCAGATCTGTAACTTTGCCTTTGAACCAGCAGCTGCCAGTGTCAACGGGTCGTCAGGCGACCAGACAGCAGAGAAAACCTCGCCCTGAGAGCCGATGAGCACACCAATTTGTACCTGATTATGTATACGTTTACGGCCTTACCAGTCCAAGGTCGCGGCCAGCAACGAGGCTGACCTGTCGCTTCCCGCCTGTCTCGTCGCCTCCTTGAACATTCCATATTTTGACCATTTTGTCCGCGCCCGCCGTGGCGAGGCATCCGCGGATGTGCGTATTAACGTCCAGGGCGCATGCCGCGCCGTCGTGGGCCGCAATTGTGAAGCGTGCGGGTGATGATTGGTTGAGATCTGATGGCAACGTTCGCGCGTCGAAATTGACCACCATTCCGTTCTCCAACGAAACCTGTATCGACAATGTAACCATTCCTTCCCAGATACGCGGTCATTAGGGAGAAGAAAAGAACTGAGGGCGCACATAGAAGCCATGATTGTCCCACGGATCCCACCGTATCGCCTCGACGTCTGCGCCCAAGACAGCACCAACACTCGCATCCGGTGCTCGCGAGTCAAACACCCGCACGGTACGGTCGTAGCTGCCACTGAGTAACACCGCTGGCTCTGTCGGGTTCCACTGCACAGCTTGCACCTTGTCTTTGTGTAACTTCTCGAAACTACGAAACGCCCCCTCTTTCTGATCTCGCGACAGGTCCCACAGCTTGACCGTGCGATCCGCACTGCCACTCGCGAGCATTTGCCGTGCCGTGCGGTTCCAGGAGAGCGACAGAACAGCGTCAACGTGGTGTTTGTCGCTAATCGTGCGGTGCTTCGTCTTTTTGCGCTTTTTCTTCCCTGTGCCGGAGGGCTCGGGGACATGCGCTGCTGTTTCCTTGGGGTTTCCGAGGACCAGGTCGGGGTATACAGATTCGAGAAGGTCCACAGAGAAAATCTCGATCTCTGGGTCCATAGTGCCTATCGCGATGTAATTTCCGAACTGTGACGAAGAAGGTGCGAGGTGGTCGATGGCAGAGGTTGTCGACGAGATTGGATAGTCGAGCCATTCGAGGCAGAGAGGCATGCTACTTAACAGTAGATCGTGGTGTGGGCCCAAATACTCTGTAGATTCATCATAGATAAAAAAGTGGAGCTGAGGCACATTTTGTTCCACGATGGCGGTAACGAGTATGTTATCTGCTGGCAACACCTTATTTTCTTCGCGCTCAAGTTCATCGTCGTCCTATACGTCTACATATTTATCAGGAGAATCGCGAAGTGAACGGTATAGCGCACCTCTTTAAGCGTAACGTATGGGTCGTCGTCGTTGTTGCGGTAGTACTGTAACCCTTTTATGTTGGTGAAAGGACCAAGAGCTGGATAGGACATATGGCGGTGATCCCAAATACGGCGTGACCAGACGCACTCGATGCCGGCCCATCGTCATCTTCGTCATAGGTATCTAACTTATACTCGGAAAGGTCCCCGTTTCGTTTTGGAGCGGTTCCTTCCGCTGTCGTATCCTCGTCCATGGGTTCACTACGTAAGGTTAATCGGCCATCCGCGGC
>Ga0137362_10002147_pt1 | contig 12673 bp, 10 predicted proteins | sample MadtaG_2_FD_104801 | JGI IMG/M metagenome (GOLD analysis project Ga0137362, IMG submission 104801) | Vadose zone soil microbial communities from Angelo Coast Range Reserve, California, USA - Mad1_100_16 metaG | ecosystem: Environmental > Terrestrial > Soil > Vadose zone | place: USA: California... | reverse complement strand
TGTCTGGATTGGCTGGATTGTTGAACTGCTGCGGCATGAAGTAATCGCTGTTTTCTTGCAACAGCTCTTCGGCTCTGTGAATCGCGCCACCCATTCCCTTGGTATCCGGGGTAAGAATCAAATGAGCTCCGTACGCCGATAGAAGGCTTCGTCGCTCTTCGCTCATCGTGTCCGGCATGGTCAGGATGAGCCGGTACCCCTTGACCGCCGCGATCAACGCCAGGCCTATGCCGGTATTACCACTGGTGGGCTCGACGATGGTTGCTCCGGGCTTGAGTTTTCCCTCGCTTTCGGCTGTTGCGATCATGTTTAGACAAATACGGTCCTTCACTGATCCGCCGGGGTTGAAGGACTCCATCTTCGCCCACACTTCCGCGTCGTTTTTTCCCGGAAGAGCTCTCAGTCTTACGACAGGAGTGGAGCCAATAAGATCCAGAACGGACCGAGCGCCATTCAATGTTGCCACAGTAGTCTCGTGTCTCTGATTTCAGGTGAAATTCGAAATGACTTGAAGAAGATGGTATATTTTTGCCATTTCGAAGTCAACGAAACTAACTTCCCATGAACATGCTAGAACCGGCAGCACAGCGATCGCTTGTCCTGTTTCCTGGCGCCTTGGGCGATTTCCTTTGCTTTCTACCTACTTTGCGGGTTTTGAGCGAAGGTCAGCAGGTTGATCTTCTGGCCCATAGTGAGTTTGGCGATCTAGTTCCCGCGGCTGTCAAAGTTCGTCCTCTAGAATGTTATGAGATCAATCGGCTTTTCGTTTCCCAATCTTCGCAGGAACAACGATTGCGTGACTTTTTTGGTTCTTACTCGTCTATCTTTTCGTGGATGGGAAGCGGGCAGGGCACGTTTGTCCAAGAACTTTATTTTGCGTCCGGAGGGCGGGCACGTGTCTTTCCGTTTCGACCGACGCGCGTCGGGATGCATCAGGCTGACTATTATCTCGGGTGTGTGGGCAAGCAATCGCCAAGAGTTGGGATTGTGGAAATCCCTATGAAGCCGGAAGCGGTCGCATGGAGCGAGCGCTATCGGCGGCAGCACTTTCTAATTGGCAAGCCAGTCATGGCCCTTGCCCCAGGGAGTGGCGCGCGGGAAAAAAACTGGCCCGTTGCCTATTTTCGCGTGGTCGCTGATTGGTGGCGTCGGCGAACTTCTGGCTCGGTAGTCGTTGTTCTTGGACCGGTCGAAGAAGAAAAAGGAGACTATACCGCTTTGTGTCAAGAGGCGGTAATAGTTCGTAACTTGAGCCTAGGGCAGCTGGCGGCACTCCTGGCGCGATGTGAGCTGTATCTTGGTAATGATAGTGGCGTCAGTCATTTAGCCGCTGGACTGGGTGTAGTCACGGCAGTCTTGTTTGGCCCGTCAGACGTCGCCCATTGGGCACCCCGCGGCAAAAACGTCACGGTAATGACTCAGAACGTCGATTGTGCGCCATGCACAGTCTCGACGATGAAAAGTTGCCCGCATCGAAAGTGCCTGACTACACTAGAGCCTGAATATGTAATTAGAAAATTGGACGGCTTGGCGCAGGTCACCTTGACAAGGTGGGGGGTACGGATTAGAGTAAATCCTGAACTTCCTCCACCAAATTGAGAGGGGATAACCGTTTGCCGAGCCGAAATTAGGCGTGTCGTTTGCGCTGTAACAAGCGTGGCATAGCGATTAAACATAAATCTTCAAACGAGTGCCTGGAGAGACCCGCTGGCTAGATAGCGGAAATCGTTTCCAGGCTTTTTTTCTCTCTAAGGAGGCTGAATATGGCCGAAGAGGAAGAAAAGCAAGAGGGGAAAGGATTCACGGTTCAAGACCGGCGCCGGTTTTCACCGGAGACCGGTGAAGCTCGTGACACTTCCGAAGAGCCCAAAGGCTTTACACTGCCCGGTGCAAGTGAAGGCAGCAACGAATCCCAAAGCAAAACCCCGCCGCTTGAAGAATCGCTTCCTGAAATCAATTTTTCAACCTTTATCATTAGTCTAAGTACACAAGCGCTTATGCACTTAGGTGAAATCCCGAACCCAATGAGTGGAAAAAGCGAAACCGATGTTCCCGTGGCTAAACAGGTGATCGATATTCTCGGCATGTTGCGTGAAAAAACGCGAGGCAATCTAGATGCGGGCGAACAAAGGCTTATGGAGGACATTCTTTTCGACTTGAGAATGAAATATGTGGAGGCGGTGAAGAAGAAATAGGAGCGTTAAATGAATTTGAAAAACATCTGGGGCGGAAATGTCGGCTTTAAAGGCGTCATATTAGTCGCCTTGGTCTCTCTCGTGGTTGGGTTGGGGATCAGCGGCAGTCTCGATTGGTTGTCACCCAGCCGAGCTGTGAACTTGATGGGCGAAAGCGGAAATCCCGAACCTCGATCGTCCGGTCAATTGCCGGACTTTGTCGCGCTTGCAAAGAAGATGAGACCTGTGGTCGTTAATATTTCCACCACGCAGGTCAGTGAAGGGCGCGGCCCGCAAGAGTTCGGCAGTCCCTTCGGCGAGGATGATCCTTTTAATGACTTTTGGAAGCGATTTTTCGGTGGTCCGGTTCCTCGGGGTCCGCAACGACAAAGGAGCTTGGGATCGGGTTTTGTCATCGATGCCGATGGGTCGATTCTGACGAACAACCACGTGGTCGAGAATGCGCAAAAGATCGTGGTGAAATTGGCTGACGAAGAAGAGTATGAGGCCAAAGTCGTGGGGAGGGATCCAAAGACCGATATCGCTATTATTAAGATCGATGCTAAAACCGGCTTAACAGCCGCCAGTCTCGGAGATTCGGACAACCTCGAGGTCGGAGAATGGGTGATGGCCATAGGCAATCCCTTTGGCCTAGACAGCACCGTGACCTCAGGTATTGTGAGTGCCAAAGGACGCCATATCGGCCAGGGCCCCTATGACAACTTCATCCAGACAGACGCTTCGATTAATCCAGGAAACTCGGGCGGCCCGCTGATCAATCTGCGTGGCGAAGTGATTGGTATCAATACGGCGATCTTTAGCCGTTCAGGCGGAAACATCGGAATCGGTTTTGCCATTCCGGTCAATCTAGTGAAAGAACTTCTCCCGCAGCTCAGAGGCAAGGGTAAAGTCACGCGCGGTTACTTGGGCGTTCTGATCCAGAAGGTAACCCCTGAAATCGCTGAGAGTTTGGGGATGGACAAAGGCCGTGGCGCTCTGGTCGCCAACGTCTCAAAAGACGGCCCAGCGGAAAAAGCCGGGATCAAAGTTGGTGACGTCATCACCGAATTCGATGGTAAAGAGATTAAAGACTCCGGTGACCTGCCGATCGTCGTCGCACGGACTCCTGTGGACCGCCGGGTGCGTATGAAGGTGTTGCGCGACAAGAAAGAACTGCAGCTTACGGTGACCGTCGGTGAATTGAAAGATGAAGAAGTGGTCGCGTCTGCTCCGGAAAAGGGCGAACTAGGGATGACTGTGCAGAAGCTGACGCCGCAAATTGCAGAAAGTTTGGGCCTCGAAAAAGCGGACGGTGTCGTTGTATCGGCCGTTGACCCGGGGAGCGTGGCTGATGAGGCCGGCATCCGAAGAGGAGACGTCATCGTTGAAGTCGATCGGAAGCCGATACGCAGCATCGATGAATACAAGAAAGCGGTCGCCGGAATTCGAAAGGGCAAAGGGGTTCTGTTACTGGTGCGCCGTGGTGAGAGCACGCTTTTCTTAGCGCTCAAGCCGCAGAACTGACGTTCCCTTGCAATCCTCCCGCCTACGAGAGGGCCGCAGTGACCCCACGCGGCCCTCTTTTTGTTGCTTTTGACTAGGAACTGAGTAACAATCCCTTTGGAGTGTTAGGTTGAAAAGGCCCAAACTTCGAATCTTTAGTATCCTCTTCGTTTCTCTTCTCATCGTCACCTCCAGCGGGATCGTTTTTGGCAGCTGGTATCTCAAGCGGCTCGAGGAAACGGTCACGGCAAAATTTGAGGGACCAAAGTGGCGCTTCCCGTCCAAGATTTATTCGGACTCGTATTTGCTCTATTCCGGAATCAATCTCCGGTCTGACGATCTGTTGGAGAAACTCCGCCGGCTTGGTTATCACGAAACCCAGTCTCCACCCAAAGCGCGAGGCGAATATCATTTCCAACCCTCCCGCGGACTACTGGATATTTATCTAAACGATTTCGCTTACCCTACGGAACAGTTCAAGGGTTTTCCGGTTCGCGTCTCGTTGCAAGGCACAGTTATCACTAAAATTGAGAACAGCGCGACGGGGCAAGAAGTATTTTCCCTCGAGCTGGAACCGGAGCTCATCACCGGTCTCTATGACCGAGTCTGGAAGGAGCGCAGAGTCGTCCCTCTGTCTGAAGTACCTCCCATAGTTGTTAAAGCCATCTTGGCCATCGAAGATGAGCGATTCTATAATCACCATGGCATCGACCCGGTCTCCGTCATGCGCGCCGTCTGGGTCAATCTTCGCAGCGGTGGAGTGGTCCAGGGAGGCAGTACGCTGACCCAGCAATTGATGAAGAATTTTTTTCTTAGCGATGAGCGCAAGCTCAGCCGCAAGGTCAAGGAAGGGATCATGGCGCTCATCGCGGAACGGAAGTATTCCAAAGACGAAATTTTGGAAAACTATTTAAACGAAATCTATCTCGGCCAGAAAGGATCTCAAGGGATTTTCGGTATCTGGGAGGCGTCGCAGTTCTATTTCTCCAAGCCGCTATCTGATCTCACAGTAGGCGAGGTCGCGCTGTTGGCGGGTTTGGTGCGGGCCCCGAACAAACTGTCTCCTTACCGGAGCCTGGAGGCCGCGACCAAGCGGAGGAATGTTGTTCTGACAAAGATGCTGGACGACAAGGTTATTACACGCAAGCAATACGACCTCGCGGTACGGGAGAGCTTGCCGCATCGGGAATTAATAAAGGTAACCAACGATGCTCCTTACTATGTCGATTACCTCCGACGCGAATTAGCGGAGAACTATTCCAACGAGGTCTTGACCGCTGAAGGACTCAGAATCTTCACGAGCATGGACTTGCAGCTTCAACGTATCGCGGAAAAGTCCCTCGTAGAGGGCCTCAAGAAATTAGAAGCGTCCTATCCGGCTCTACGACGACAAGGGGAGGAAGATAATCTGGAAGGCGCCATCGTTGTGCTTCGGCCGCAGACAGGTGAGATCAAGGCGATGGTGGGGGGGCGGAGCTATCAGAAGTCCCAGTTTAACCGTGTCTTCCAAGCGAAGCGGCAACCGGGGTCGATCTTTAAGCCTTTTGTTTACTTGGCCGCTTTAATGTCGGGGGGTGAAGGTGGTAAGAAGTTTACACCGGCGACGATGGTGGAAGATTCCCCCTTTAGGTGGAGCTACGACGGGCAGGAGTGGGAACCAGGCAACTACAACGACGAGTATTTTGGCACGGTCACCTTTCGCCGCGCGCTTGAGAAATCTCTGAACTCGGCCACGGCGCGCATCGCCCGGGATGTGGGCATCAAACGCGTTCGCGACGTTGCGCACCGTCTTGGGATTCAAAGTTCTCTTCCGGCGGTTCCATCGTTGGCTCTCGGTGCTGCGGAGGTGACACCCCTGGAAGTCGCGGTTGCGTTTTCGACCTTGGCGAACAACGGCGTGCGCACGCGTCCGCTCGCGGTGAAACAGGTTATGAATCCGGATAGTCGAGTGCTGGAAAAGCGCGATGTGCGAGTCGAGAAAGTTCTTACACCGCAATTAGCTTTCATCATGAACTACCTTCTCAAAGGAGTCTTGGACCGAGGGACGGCGGATGTGGCACGAAGATGGGGCTTTACCCGTCCGGCTGCCGGCAAGACCGGGACAACGAACGACTACAAGGATGCCTGGTTCGTTGGATATACCCCCGATTTGTTGGCTGTTGTTTGGGTGGGATTCGACAACAAGGCGAAGCTGGGCCTTTCCGGTGCTCAAGCGGCGCTTCCCATCTGGACTGAATTCATGAAACGCGCCACGGCCAGTACTCCGATAACCGATTTCGTCCCGCCACCCGGTGTCAAGATTGTTGAAATTGATCCCTTGAGCGGTCAGCTGGCGACACCTAATTGTTCCTATGTTTTGCGCGAGGCTTTCCTCGAGGGTGACGAACCAACCACCACTTGTCCATTGCACCCCGGGACGCCACAGCAGGTTTCGAAGCTTGACTGAGTTGATTGCTCTTACGATGAAAATTTTTCCAATCAACTTGCCGGAACGGACGTTTCTCGTGCTAGCGCTGACTGCGATCGTTGGAGCAGCGGGAAGTTGTGCGCCTCGCCCGCTGTACCGAACGCCTCTGCCGTCTACCACTGCTGCTTCTCCTTCTTCATCCGCTTCATCCCCTAAGATTTCACCGGCTCCTCCCCCGCCACCGGTGCAGGAACCAGCGAGAACTCCGTTCCCTCAGGAAGCAAAAATAAGGGAGCAGAACCTTAAAACCAAAGATCTGACCACATCCCCGGCCCCTAAAGAAACAGTTAAACCATCGACTGGCGTTACCCCGGAGGCCAATACCGCTCCGTTGCCGGATGACGGTTCACTGCTTGCGAAGATTACCCCCGGTACGTCCCCGCAACGCGCCGCCTCGCTGCGGCTTACGGAAGAGGGTAAGAAACTCCTCGAGGCGGGTGATCCTGCGAAGGCGCTTAGCCGCCTGGAGAAGACCATCGTTATCGATTCGACAAATCCTTACGGTTACTTTTATTTAGCCAAATCACATTATCGCCTCGGACGTTACAAGGAATCGCTAAGTTTTCTTGACGTTGCGGAATCCCGTCTCAGCGGAGAACCCTTTTGGCTCGCCGAAGTCTATGCGCTCCGCGGGGAGAATTTTCGTGCCCTCGGGATGCTTGACAAGGCGGAGGCCAGCTATGCCCAGGCACTGCGGCTGAATTCCGGTAATCGTACGGCCACCGACGCGGTGGCTCGGCTCCAGGAACCAAGTCAGCCAACTTCTCGCTAGAAGATCTTTGATCCATGTTGGTCCTAGGCGTCGAGACTTCCTGTGATGATACCGCGGCTGCGGTGCTGCGCGATGGGCGGAGTCTTTTGGCCAACGTCGTCTCGTCGCAAGATCATATCCATGGTCTTTACGGCGGGGTCGTACCGGAGCTGGCGTCGCGTCAGCATATTCAAAATATCCTGCCTATCATTGACGCGTCATTGCAGCAGGCAGGGATTGCGGTAAAAGATCTGGGCGGCATCGCTGTCACCTATGGCCCGGGCTTGGTGGGTTCGTTGCTCGTCGGGCTCTCGGTGGTTAAAGCCCTCGCGTTTCGCTCACGCATCCCCTACGTCGGCGTGAACCACCTGGAGGCGCATCTGCTAGCGATTCATCTGGAACACGATGTTCCGTTTCCTTATATTGCATTGCTAGCTTCAGGAGGCCATACCCTGCTCTACTGTGTTAAGGATGTCGGTGCCTACGCCTATCTCGGCGGCACGCGTGACGACGCTGCCGGAGAGGCCTACGACAAAGTTGCCAAGATGATGGGATTGGGTTACCCGGGCGGAAGGATCATCGACGATCTTGCGAAGAATGGAAACCGTGAAGCGATCCGTTTCCCCCGTGCACACATCAAGAAGGGCTCTTACGAATTCAGCTTTAGCGGCATCAAGACCTCGGTGTGGAACTATCTAAAGTCACAACCAAAAGACCAGTGGAAAAATCGAATGGCCGACATCGCGGCGAGTTTTCAAGAAGCCGTTGTCGATATGCTCGTCAAGCCTACAGTTAGAGCCGCCACTGCCCACGGCGTTAACCGGATTGTGTTTGCCGGCGGCGTTGCCGCGAACAGCCGTTTGCGGGAGACGATGGTAAAGAAGGCGGACGCAGAAGGGTTGAAGGTTTACTTTCCCGCCCCAAAGTTTTGTACGGACAATGGAGCGATGATCGCCCTGGCGGGCTACTACTGGCTCAAACGCGGACGGCGAGACGATTTTCGTCTTAACGCTCACGCTGATCTTACGCTATAAGCCACCATCGACAATGCACAGTTTGTAGGGTTGATACAAATGACGACCCTCCATGAAGAAGTGCGCGCCGCGCTCCGGGAGTCTGAATTTCGACCCCGCAAGCGGTTGGGGCAGAACTTTTTGATTCACGAGAGGATCATAGAGTCGATTATGCGGCTGCTTGATCTTGCTCCCCGGGATGAGATCGTCGAGATCGGTCCCGGGCTGGGATTCTTAACCCGCCGGTTGGTCGAAATCGTCAATAGGGTATGGGCCGTTGAAGTGGATTCCTCCTTAGTCGATCGCTTGAAACGGAGTTCCTTAGGCTCTCATCCCCGTTTCCAATTGATTCACAACGATATTCTGAAAGTGGCTCCAAAGGATTTTTTACCACCACACAAAGTCAAATTGGTCGGCAATTTGCCATACAACATCTCCACGCCAGTTTTGTTTCGTCTCTTCGACTGGCGCGAGCATTTTTCCTCTTTGGTGTTAATGTTGCAAAAGGAAGTCGCCGATAGAATGACCAGCGTTCCGGCCGTAAAGTCCTATGGGACGCTTTCGGTCTGGTGTCAAGTGCACGGACGTGTCGTCGATAAGGTATCGGTATCGCCCGAGGCATTCTTGCCCAAACCCAAGGTGAGGTCGGCCATTCTAAAGATCGAACTCTATCCAGAGCCGCTGGTTCCCGTGGCGGAAATCCCTTTGCTTCGCGGGCTGGTCCGATCGGCCTTCGGTCAGCGACGGAAGACGCTGAGTAACGTTTTAACCGGTTGGCTCAAGAGAAATCGGGAAGAGATCGAAAAGTTTCTGCAGAACGAATCCATCGATCCGAGGCGTCGCGGAGAAACGCTGAGCATCGATGAGTTTGTTCGTTTGACGGGCGCGCTCAAACGAACCGCAATCGCTGAACCCCATTGAGGGATGGAGTCATGCCGGAGCTACCCGAGGTCGAAACCATCTGCCGTGGGCTGCAACCCTATCTAGTGGGGCGACGTATTTTACACGTCAAGGTGAAGGAGCGGCGGCTGCGCTGCCTCGTGGACCGGAAGCTATCGGAGTACTTGGAAGGTAAAACCATACTCCGAGTCGAACGAAGAGCGAAATATATCCTGATTTTTCTCAGCGGTGACATCGTTTGGCTGTATCATCTGGGGATGTCGGGAAAGCTTGTCCATGTCGATCCCCAGACGCCGAAACAAAAGCATGATCACATCCTCGTAAGTCTGGATAGCGGGCGCGAACTGCGCTATCACGATCCCCGACGGTTTGGCCTATCCCTCGTGGTCGCGGCAAACAAACTTCACGATTTGCCGCAATTGAAACATCTCGGGTTAGACCCTTTCGATGCTTGCTTCACGGGCTCCTATCTGCACTCGTTTACGAAGCATTCGGACCGGCGCATACGGGATCTCTTGCTCGACCAGCAGGTCGTGGCGGGAATCGGTAATATCTATGCGAACGAGATTCTCTCGCGTGTCGGCGTTCGTCCCACTACTCGCTCCCACAGGTTGAGACGGAGCCAAGTGGAAGAGATCGCAGCCATGATTCCCACGATCTTGCGCGAGGCGATCCGCTGGTGCGGGACTTCATTTTCAGACTATCGCGACGCCGACGACAAATTCGGGGAGTTCCAAAATCAGCTGCGGGTTTACGACCGCGACGGAGAAACGTGTCGCCTTTGCCCAAGCCCGATTAAGCGAGTCGCCATCGGCAACCGCAGCGCTTTCTATTGCCCGACCTGCCAAAAATGAGTTGCAGCGCAGACAATGACTCCATCAGACTTGGCTGAGACCGAACCGGGCGTTGCGCATACGCTTCTTTCTCCGCTCCGTCACCGTGATTTTCGCCTTTTCTGGACGGGTTTGCTCTTGTCCAGTATCGGCAGCCAGTTCACCACTGTCGCCATCGCTTGGCAAATCTATGAGCTCACGAATTCATCGCTGCAAATCGGCCTGATCGGACTCTCGCGCGCCGTTCCCCAGATTGCAATTATCCTGTTTGGGGGCTTGTTGGCGGACGCGCTAAATCGACGGCAATTGATGATGTGTACGCAAGCGAGCTTATTCGTTGTCTCCGGCACGCTCGCTTTATTAGCGTTGGCAGGCAAAACAGTGCCCCTCACGCTTTACCTCGCGACCATGGCGCTGGCTCTCCTTACGTCATTGGAATCGCCCTCGCGGCAGGCGATCGTCGCAAACTTGGTTCCGCGAGAAGATCTGCCGCGAGCGTTAGCGATGTATAGCTCTCAGCGTTACGTCGCGGTCATCGCCGGTCCTTCGCTGGCCGGACTCGTTTTGGCGCTGTTGGGCTCTGCTGCATGCTACACTATAGATGCCATTTCATGGTTGGTCATGTTCACATTCCTGTCGTTGATAAAGAGTCCGATACCGGAGGGGGAAGGGCGGAGAGCCGTCTCCCTCGGTTCACTTCATGCCGGATTGCGTTTTGTTCTTGGCCATGCGGTGATCTTCCCGTTGTTGGTCATGGACTTCGGGGCGAATTTATTCGGCAGCACCCGCGCGCTTCTGCCCATCTATGCTCGGGATATCCTTATGGTTGGACCGCAGGGTCTGGGGATACTGTATGCGGCGAGCGCTATCGGCGCTCTACTGGGTGCCGCCGGCTTCAGCTTTGTCGGTCAGGTTCGTCGGGCCGGTCTCTGGATTCTGATCGGCGTTTCTATCTATGCGACCTGCATCGTGCTATTTGCCAAGTCCCAGATCTTTTGGCTTTCCGTGCTGTTCCTCATCGGTTCGGGCGTCGGCGACACGATGAGCGCGGTTCTTCGCGCGACGATCAATCAACTCAGCACGCCGGACGACCTGCGCGGGCGCATGGCGTCGATCAACAGCATTTTTACCAATAGCGGGCCCCAGCTTGGACAATTCGAAGCTGGCGCTCTAGCTGCAGTCGTCGGAGCCGAGCTCTCGGCCATGACCGGTGGGATTATTATCCTTTTGATAGTCCTAGTATTGACGGTGGGCTTCCCGAACGTCCGCGACTATCGCCTCAGGGAAAACTACCAAGGGAAAGCGTGAGGCCAAGAGCGGTGCGATACCTGGAGCGAGTGTCTGCGCGGGATGCGTGGTTAGCGCTTAGAGCCGGTGCCGAAAAGTCCGATGAACTCGCCAAAGACCTGATTGCAAAGTTCGCCGAGACGTCCCAGACACCGAGGCGTTTCAACGCGGATGGCATTCGGATCGAAGTCGCTTTTGAGACCGGCGATCTCCCTACGATTCTCGGCGGCGTTGAGCCAGCTGTCGATTATCGCCCCATCGACTTCGAGGTGAAATTGCAGCGCGTAGATGTTATTGCGGTAACGAAAGGCTTGGTTCCTGCACAGTGATGAAGAGGCAAGGTGGACCGCTTCGTTCGGAAGGTCGAAGGTATCGCCATGCCATTGGAAGACTTTCTCCGTCAGGCCTACGTGGCGAAACAACGGATCAGCTTTTGCTCCTGCTGTCGTCGAAAGATCGTACCAACCGATTTCTTTGATGCCGCTGGGATAGACCCGAGCGCCGAGAGCGTTGGCGACGAGCTGCGATCCTAGGCAAATCCCCAAGACCGGCAGATTCTTCTCTGCCGCGCGCTCGATCAGTTTTGTTTCCATCGTTAAATGAGGATACTTTTCAGCCTCGTAGACGGCCATCCGGCCGCCGAGAACCACGAGCCCATCGTAACCGTCCAAACTCGGCTGCGCCTCAGGTTCACGCGAAAAATTAACGCTATCGATCTGGATGCCTGCACTCTGCAGTAGAGGTTTAAGGTTTCCCAAGTCTTCATACGGGACATGTTGAAAAACGAGAAGTTTTTCATGGCTGTTGAGAAACGTTCACGATTCGATCGCGATGGGTTGTACGGACTTTCTCGCCTACACCCTAGGCAAATCTCGCCTTTAAACGGCTATCGAATCGTCATGGGACTGCAGAAAACGGCGCCACGCGGATCGCGATGGGGCGACCGTTTGTTGGAGTTTTTTCCTGTTACTCTCGCTCATCGGGGTAAAGTTCAGCGCAGCGCGCACATTTTGTTCCAGGGGAGCCACCTGCTCGCAACCGATGACGACGCAGGCGACAGGCTGACTTAGATTGAACTGTAAAAGTTCCGACGGCGATGCGCGGCCGGCGCCGCTGCCTACTAACATTCCCTGTCCCATGACTTTCATGGAGAGGATTCCCATACTTTTCTGCAGTGCTACCGGCAACGCCGACTGCTCGAAGGCGGGGATCGGCTCCATCTTGCGCGCGGCAACGGGATTGGCGGACTGGGCGGCATTGAGCGCCATCAATACGGTGTCGAAATCGTGGCGGCGCAGCGCCTCGGTCATGGCCGCGCCGTCGTTGTGGCCGGTGATGCCGATGAAGCGCGCGACTTTTTGCTCTTTTAGTTGTTGGATGGCGGCGAGAACACCGTTGGGACTGCCGATGCGATCTAGGTCGTTGAGGTCACTCAGGCTGTGGATCTGGATCAGGTCGAGATAGTCCGTCTGTAAAAACTTGAGACTGGTTTCTACGGAGCGCAGTGCGCCGTCGCGGTCTCTCGGATCAATCTTGGTGGCGAGAAAGATATCTTTCCGGCGCTGTTTGGAAAACTCTCCAAGCCGATTCTCGCTTAACCGCTCCAGTGGCCGACGCGTATAGGATCCCGCGGTATCAAAATAGTTGATTCCAAGTGAGAAAGCGCGCTCGAGCAGCGCTTGTGCGGCATCCTCGTCTTCAATCGAGCAGAATCGACTGCCGGAGCCAAACCCGAGGATCGAGAC
>Ga0137362_10002145_pt1 | contig 12676 bp, 17 predicted proteins | sample MadtaG_2_FD_104801 | JGI IMG/M metagenome (GOLD analysis project Ga0137362, IMG submission 104801) | Vadose zone soil microbial communities from Angelo Coast Range Reserve, California, USA - Mad1_100_16 metaG | ecosystem: Environmental > Terrestrial > Soil > Vadose zone | place: USA: California... | reverse complement strand
GATCGTGACCGTGTGCTCGGTGCTCACCGTCCCGAGCTTCGGATGCAGCTTCGCCGCGCTCAGCGCCGCCCAGCGCTGCGAGAAGTCACTGGTCCAGCCGCAGGAGCAAGTGACGACCCAGGCCATGCTCACTCCGGGATGTAATCAATGCTGGCACACATCTTCCGCTTCGGCGGAGCTTGGGCGACAAGCGTGTCCCAGTCCAGCAACCTCGAATACTCGGCACGCACACGGTCATCCACCCACTTGTAGAGTGGATCGTCCACGCCGCTTGGCTTCGCCATCTCAAAATGGTTCCGGGTGAAGCCAACAACCGGCGAGCTGACCAACTGGCTTATCGATGCGGCGGCGCTGGCTTGGGTCACCACTAGAAGGGGGCCGATGTATTTCGTCTCATACGCCGCATGCAAGTGAACTGCGCGACAAGCATTGCGTTCTGCCTTCCCTTGCTCTTCCCTGCGAAACTGATCAAGCATTGTGAGGTATAGATTATTTTCCTTAAGGGACTTGAGTAGCGCATCGTTCATCCCCAAGGCGGATGTCAGGACGGAACCGATGTCAGCAATCTGCGAGCCAAGAACCGGCGTCGCCAAATTCACCACGAATGCATGCTGAGATCGCTGCGGATGGCCCAACGAGCTCTTCACCATGTGTATATACGTCGACACAATGTTCCCCCCGAGACTGTGAGCAATGAACCCGATCGAACGGTAGCGACGCACCCGTAACGGCTTCATCACCTCGAACACTTTACGGGCAATGGCGTCGAAGTGTGTTTCGTGTCCTTTTGCCCAACTAAACAGCTCGGTCTGGTACGTCAAACGAAACACATCCACGCCCGATTCCCCAGGCGGCGTGGCAATCAGTTGGCCCTCCTCGAAGTAGGATGGGAAGCTCTCCGCCCAATCGAAATGTGTTGCTTGGTTCTTAAACGTGTCCACGTCGCCGTAGATCCCATGCACGAAGACTACCGCGTCAAAACCCTCGCATGTCGCCCGTTGAGGACCGCAGCGCTCCGGCCTAACTGGGGTTAGCGCCGTTCGCTCGGCGGCACTTACACCTTCGCTGATTCCGAGTCCGGCCAACCAACTCATGAGAGCAAGAATCAGCGCGAGGGTAGTCGTCCGCAGTCGATCCATACTTCGACCTCCGTTCTGAGTGATAAATGTCAGCCAGGGCCGCATCGTCTAGGAGGGGACGGGGCGGGGCGGCCAGCGGGTCGAATCTACATCAAGGCGCCGGCAGGTTGGTCACTCTTCCAGTCTACGGGGAGGGGGAAGCTCGGCGGGTTTGACGGGATGCACGATGCTGGCCCCGCCGTCACACGTCATCCAGACGATGGTGGGCTCGACACAGGCCTCGAGATCCCCACACCGGCGGCGTTCCTGCAGGAAGGCATCCAGCGCGGCGAGCAGCTCGAGCATGAGCGGGAGAATAGCAGGGGTGGCCCCGGGACGGGAGCCGGAGATGGGGCCGCGGGGACCGCGACGATTGATCAGTCTCGGTAACGTGCCTCGAGCGCCGGCTCGGCGCCGCGCGGTTCGCATCCGTGCTCTTCGGCATTCAGTTCAAGCGCCTCCAACAGTGTGAGCTCCGGTGGCGCAGTCGTCCGCAGCCACGCGCTCAGCCCGCCGACCGTCTGGGGGCGCTCGCAGTCGGTCAGGCGATACCCCTGGGCCGCCGCCCCCGCCGCGTAGAAGGACGCGACGGCATGGGCCGCTCGCGCGTCGTAGGCCTTCTCGATCGTTGCGAGGAACTGGCGCCACTCCGCGACCGTCTGGACGCCGGGGGGCTCAGCCCTGGCGGGCGTGGCAACCGCGACCACGAGCCCGAGCCCTACTAGCAGTCGTCCGACCGGTGCGGTAGTGCGGCTGCTCCTTGAGCCCCGGCCCTGGCCCCTCATGGCCGCACCGTGTCCGGTAGACACGCCCATCGCACGCGAGCCTCACCGTAGTCCTTCGGTCCACGCGTGACTTCTTGCTTGGCGGTGATGCCTCGATCACAGGCCGCTTTCGTCTCATAGGCCGTCACGATCTGCCATGGATCGACTACGCCAGGCTTCTCGTAGGAGAGTTGCGCCCACAGCACCCAGGCGCACAGCAGCGTCCGCGGCAGCGAGTTCATGACGTGGCGCCCTTCGGCCGCCCGTCAGTCCTGCCCTTCCGCTTGGCGGCGCGGCGCTTCGCGACGCTGGCCCCGCTCCCTCGCTTCCGACCGAGGGATTGGGCGTAAGCCGAGACTCCACCCGCCTCCAGGATCACGCCCACCGCTTCGTGGAGATCGGCCTTGTACGGTTTCCCGCCAGGACAGGTGATCGTGTATGGCTTGCTCCGTCTCCGACCGCGTGCGCCCGCGCGAGCGTTTTTCAATTCTCGACCCTCCTGAAGCCTTGCCGGATGTACTCCCGAACGCAGGCCTCTCGCGACATGGATCGCTCGCATCGCTTCAGCACCCTCCGTCCCTCTACTCCTTCGTCCCCTCCAGCATGGCCGACCCGAATGTTCGGCGCGCGATCCCGAGCATCAGCAGTGCCGCGAGACCCTTCATCGCGGATCCTCCGTGCGGTCAGGCTCGGGTGTCGGCGAGGCCACGCGGTCGCGACCGGCGGCCGGATAGGCACCGCGCGCGCGCTCGGCCGCACAGGCGGTGCCTCGACGGCGGCCGGCGGTGACGACTCCGGAGAGGCCGGCGCCGGGTGCGCGTTCGTCGCATCAGAGAGCGCGGCGCCGTCAGCGGTGCCCGGCGCGCCGATCTGCCCCAGGCGTCCGACGAGCACGGCCAGCGCCGTGAGCCCGAACACGAGTCCCACCACTACGACCGCCGGCTCGTGCTTCGCCACGCCGAAAGCGACTAACCCGACCGCGATCGTTACCCCCAGCCAGGTCACGGTCACGCAGAGCCGCAGGAGCCGCATGACCAAGTACGCGAGCGGCGCAAAGATCGCCACAGCAACGGCCACCAGGGCGATCGTCGCCACCGGGGATGGGCCAGCGGACTTCGCCCCGCCGCGGCCCTTGCCGAGCGCCTTCCGGAAGTAGAGGCCGCCCACGCCGCCCGCGACGTATGGCCCCCGCGGCCCGATCCCCACCCGGGCGCCCTTGACGCCCGCCGACACCCCGATGCCGCTTTTCGACACGTTCACGCGCACCGGACCCCGCTGGATGGACTTCCGGAAGGACCAGCCCATGTTTTAGCCCCCTGTCCTCGCCGATCAGGCCGCCGAGCGGCACCACCGGACTCATGCAACGTCAATGCCGGGGACCCCAAGTCCGATAATCACTCTTCTCGGCGGCCTTCGACTCGTGCAGTTTGCCGCCCTTGACGGCTTCGTCCAGAAACCCACTTACCCAGTAAGCACAGAATCCCCGTCTATACCGGGCCTGGCGGTGCGAGACTCGCCCCCCTTGGCACCAGGGGGAGGTGGCGAAGATGGGTACAGGGCTCTTGTCTGCCATGGCTGCGATGGAGGGAGGGCCACTGAAGTCGCGCGCGACCTTGGACACGGGATTCCCCTACTCGACTTCGCTGTAGCGGTGCTTCTGGCGATCGCAGGTGCGCTCGTTTTTGCAGACCCTCGGCTAGAAAACTGGCTCCCGAAGGGACACGCGCGGCTGCCGGTTGGCCTCGTGTTGGCGGCGGCAGCCATCGTCGCGGCTGGAGGAGGACGGACACTTCTGCCGGGTACACAGGTGCTTCGCTTGGTCGCGGTTGCCCTCGGCGCCATCACGATCGTCTACATTCGCCTCGTCACGTGGGAGGACACGACAAAGAGGGCGGACTTCGCGCGTGAGATTGCGCTTCTCGCATTGATCCTCAGCCTCGTCGTCATGTTCCGGGCGATCGGACTTCCGCCCGAGCGGGTTGGTGGTTTGCGCGTGGCGATTCCTCAGTTTGTTACGGGAATCTTCTCGTGGGCGGTGTGGCTGTACTGCACTAGATCAGACGAGCGAGCACGAATTCGACGAAAGGTGTCCCTGAGCACGGCCGCCTTGACGGGAAGCGTATTCTTCATCCTGAGCATCGCGGCCTAGAAAAGATTACCGCCCCACCCAGGTCCCCTGAAGTCGTGGGGTGGGCGAACAGATGTGGTCGCGCAGCCGGCGAGCAGGATGCTGGCGAGCAGCAGGAGAAGGATGGGGAGCCTTCCTGTGTTCCGCATGGTTGTGGGTTCCCCGCTGTCGCCCCGTCCGCCCTTCTGCTATTCTTCCGCTCCCATGCCGAGGGGGCTTGTCGGAATCGTCACCTTCTTCCGAGAGCGTCGGCACCCTGGCCAGCGAGTGCAGGTGGCGCTAGGGCCCGTGTCGCGCCGTTTGATCGCCGCTGCCTTGTTCTTCAGTGTGGACTTCGCGTACGCCGCAGAACTGACCCCGGCTTGTCAGCCGTGGCAGTGGCGGGAGCCTGGCTGTTTTCATGCATGGAAAGATTTTTGGGGGGCGATACTTGGCGCCGCCTTGGGCTCTGGGTTTGCAATTCTTGCGGCGCTGATAGGTGTTATCGCTTTGTACTACGTGACGAAGAAGCAGATTCACGATGCTCACGAGCGCGACGAGGCCGCGCGACGAAGAACTCAAGTCGCTCTGCTCGACGTGATGCTGGCCGATGCGGCAGATTTGTCCATTTCGCTCAGGGATGCTCGCGACACGATGAATCGGATGCATGAGAAACTCTGTGTAGTTGTGTCCCTCGCCTCTAAGGAAGATCCGCATTGGTGTGCTCGGTATTCCCATCAGACCGGAAACGGCAGCGACAGATACCTTTGACTTAACTTGGCGTGTGTCGTCCGTAACAATCCGCACGTCCACATCCGCGCCCCGCAGCTTTTCCGCCAAGGCGATGACATAGGGGTCCGCCGGGTCCTTGCCGCTGGAATCCGGCTCTATCAAGTCGGGGTGGGCCTTCAGGATCGCCTTCCCTTCCGCGAGGAGTCGATCACCGTGGCACGCCTTGGCCTCATGCTTCTTCGCCCACGAGTAGGCGACGTCCGTCTTCAAGACCTTCGGGTTTCCCCCGGCGTACTCCTTCAGCTCATCGAGCACGTGACGCGGGTAGATCAGGCGTCCCGCGCCGACAAGCGCATCTAGCGTGGCGACGACTTGCGGACGGATCACGTTGGGGACGTTCGGAAGCTCGATGATCGAGCTACTGTCGATCACCCAGATGACCGTTACGGCGCTGGGCACTATGCCGTACGGCGGCGCCTACCGACAAGTTTCGATAAATCCGAATCAGAAATGTTCAGCGCGTCCAGCACGTCCGTCCGTCCGAGTACATCTTGACCCAGCGCGCGAAGGAACAACCCGACTGTGCGGTCGCCATACTGGCTAGCCCGCAATTCGCCCCGCTCCATGCCCCCTCCGCCGCCGCCTTTGGGCTTCGTTTCTGAGGCGGGTTGAATCTCCTCGTACAGCGACCACTCAGCCAGATTCATTTCAATCAGCCGGAGCGTTGCTGCTCGGAGGCTGACACGGAAGCGAGTGGCGATACGAGTCGGCACGTCAAGCGTGGTCACTCGGAGATTCAGCGGGCGGCGGAGCTGCCGACTAATAAACGACTCTACGGCCTCACGTGGCAAGAGAACGGAGGCAGCAAAGCGTTCGCACCAGCGTTCGATGTTGTCCGTTGGGCGCGCGAAACGCGGGCCAGCTTCCAGACAGGCGGAAGCGGTTCCTGTCAGCAAGTGGCCCAGCTCGTGAAAGACGGTGAAGCTCCGGGCTTCGCTGCGCCACCACGTATTGACGGCCACTACGGGCGCGGTATCGCTCGAGAGCGAGAACCCATGCACCGCGCCACGGCCAAGAGGGAACCCGAAGACCAACACCCCGAGACGTTCAAGCGAAGACCGCCACCACCGGAACGCTTGGGCCGGGGTCTGTACTGAATCGTCGTCCGACGGGTGCGGCAACATTGCACAGATATGGGCCGCCGCGGTTTCGGGCTCGAGGTTAGTGAATCGCGGGAGCGGTTCGACCTGCTCCCGCATTTCACCCTCTAGCCAGCTCACCAGGGATTGAATTCGGCTCGCCTCGCGGATGTACAGCCGCTCCCGCGGCGTTAGCGCGGTTCGCGTCGCGCTAGGCGAGCGCCGGAATTCGACCTTCGGAGTTGGCCGGCTCGGAGGTTCCGGTAGCAGGAGCGTGCTCGGCGTCCGGCGTAAGAGCGTCGCGAGCCGTCGGAATTGTGTCATCCCAGGCTGGCTATCTCCTCGCAACCACTCGTTGAGTGTGTCAGCCGATACGCCAACCTTCGTCGCGACCTCGGCCGGCGCGTAGCCAGACTCTTCCATCGCCCATTCAAGGACGGAAGGCGTAACTGGAACCTGCGCCGCTTTACCCATGATGGTTAGCCATTCGCGGCGAGACGGCCGCTGTCGAGCGAGAGTCTATCAAAAGGGAGTCCCCGAATCATCGGTCTGGAAGAACTGCGGCGCTGGTGTCTATCCCTTCGGCTCCCACCCGCGCTCGCCCTCTAGGTAGTTCCGCTGCTTCACCTTGAGCCACGCGAGCGTGCGGCCCGGCACGTAGCGCGACTCGGGATTCTTCACTACGATGCCCTCGAAGCCGCGGGCCGGAGCCTCCTCCCACGCCTTGAGGCCGTTCCTTGAGAGGCGCCGCGTGGCGAAGATCATGCCGTGGCTCCGCACTATGCGCTCCAGCAGTCGGCGCCGCACCTTCAACGGCTCCCGTTGCAGATCCCGCCCGTCGAGCTCCAGGAGGTCGAAGGCCATGTAGACCGGAAGCGTCGCCGGCTCATCCGTGGGCCGCCGGCGCAGCCACTCGAAACGCGAGATGAACGCGCGATCGTACACAGCCACCTCGCCGTCGAGGATGAACGCCTTGGGCTTGAGCCCGGTGAGCGCCTTGACCAACTCGGGGAATCGCCCGGTGAGATCGCGACCATTCAGGCTGACAAGTCGCACCGTGCCAGTGGTCTTGATTGCCACTATCCGCCAGCCGTCCACCTTCTCCTCGTAGACCCATCCGGCGCGATGGAAGGGGCGCGCGACGAGGGTCGGGTGCATGAGGGGAAAGGGAGACGGGGCCACCACGTCCAGTGTAGCTGGCCGATGCCCGGCCGACCGGACAGTCTATCGATCGGGGCCCGCGGGCGGGACCCCGTGCACGATGGCGGCACCGCAGTCGCAGACCATCCAGACGCGCTCCCCCTCCCGGCCGCCATCCAGCTCGTCGCAGCGCTGGTGTTCGCGCACAAAGGCCACCAAGTCGGTGAGGGTTTCTGGCCTGGGGCGGGGAGATTAGCACGCTGGCGCTGCGGCTAGTGGCGCGGGGCAGTGGAAACCGCACGCGCCGGTAAATCTTACAGACTGCTAACCGCCAGCACCGCCCAAATATTGGGGTCAACTGGCCTAGCCCGCGCTAGAGTGAGCGTCGCTCGATCCTGCCCGATCAAGGAGGCTCCGATGATGATCCCTCGAGTCCTTTACGGCGCAATCGTCTCTTCGGAACGGCAATCGGTTGCGTTCGTCCGCACCCTTCATGTGCATTGCCTGGTTGCAGCAATTCTTTTGATCGGGTCCGTCGCTGTTGGGGCCTAGTCCGGCATTCAGCTTGACGATCGACGCAGCCAATGCTTGGAGGGATATTAGCAGCTCCAACACGGTCGTGTTTCTCACGGGTGACCAACTCTTCTTTGGCGCAATCAGCGTGCTGCCCGCGGGGCCTCCTACCACCGTGTCGGCGACCCAGAACGGACTGACCTTGCCCTTGGTTTTCCTGGGCGGCGGTATGGGCGATGTGGCGCCTGGCCAGTACGGCCGAGACCTTGCGTACAACCCCGCGTTCACTGGCTCTTGGTCGTTGAGCGGTACGCGCGGGTCTGACACAGCGACTGCCACCACGCCCGCCCCGGGCGCAGTGGCCAGCATGCCGTTCGCCAATAGCTAGCCATCAGCGGGGTGGGGACAACCCCCACGTTCTCGTGGACAGTACCGCCTAGCTCCGCCGGCTTGGTTCGAATTGGGATATTCGATGATGAGCAGCCAGCCGCCCCGAGGAAGCCGATAATTTTCGAGATAGAAGGCCAATCTCACGCTCGAGCACGCGCGCGGGCTCAGGTCCAGGACACCTAAAAGCAGCTGCTGCTCCAGGGGCGTTCTCTTGACAGCAGAGAGCCCTTCGGCTGTGAACTGGTGGAGCTACCGGCAGGAGGTGATTCCGCTGCCACGGCCCGACGGGTCGGTTCTCCTTGTGTCGGTGCTAGGCGAGGCCTCGTGACGCTCGAGTCGTTGAGGAGGGTGCTATGGTCGATATCCCTGTTCTCCCTTCGAAGCGCATTGGTGACGCTCTTGAGGAACAGACTGCCGGACTCCTTCGGCGGTGAGGTATCCACTGTCAGGCACAGCACTCCTTTCTGAGCGTCCACGGGGAGACGATCACTCCGGACTTCTGGGTCCCTCCTACGTCACCGACACCCGGAGTCGCGATTGAATGTAAGAACTTCGGTGTACAGGCCAAAGTTCTGCGCAGTGTGCGACACCGCAAGGTTGAAGAGGCCCTGCTCCTTTGTGCTAAATTGCGACGCTATTGTCCCGATGCTGCAGACTCGCGGATTGTCCTCCTCTCAGGCCTCCAGCGCTTTACACCCGTCCAGGTCGAGTTCCTGACGGCCGAGCTCGGCCCGGATTTTCACGTCGTCGCCATTGATGAGGAAGCCAGGCTGCGTGAGCTCCTCGACAACGCCCTGAAGCCGTCGGACAATGCGACCAGCTGATGCCCGGCGTCCACTCCGCGCTCCGAGCCTTCGCGGTGGACCACCGAAGCTGCGGGGAGCTCCGAGGCGACGCCGACCCGATCACGCCCGAAGGCTACGAGGTGTGGGTGAGCTGCAGCTGCGGGGCGCGGCTCGAGCAGTGGGTCTCGCCGGAGGATGCGGCGGAGGATCTCCTGCGGTCGACGCTGCTGGCATTCGAGAACTGACCTGAGCCGAGGGGATCCCCATGCTGGCGTCGGATGGCCTATGGGAACTGATCCCAGTGGTCGGCGCGTAGCCGGCCGATTGACGCGACGGTCTGGCTCCGCACCGCATCGGGAGCGCTGTGTGACTTTGCCGCTGAGTGAGGACTGAGAACTTGGAAACACCAGTGCTTACCGCAACGACCCTGATGATCATCCTCGGTGTAGTGCTGTCTACCGGCCTCGCCCTGGTTGCGATCGTTCTTCAGTATCGGAAGGCACTCCTCACGGAGCAGCGTTCCAAAGATGCGATCGTGCAGTCTGCCGTGGCTCCGGAGGCGGTCGATAACTTGTCGAGTCTCTTGATACAGAACTTCAAAGTACTCAATACCTATTATTCTGAGAACCTTCGCCAAGCTCGCACGAGCACTCTAGCCAGTATTTCGATCTCCGTTGTCGGATTCGTCGTCATCATTGGCGGCATCGGCATTGCGTTTACGGTCAAAGAGCCATTGATAGGCACTGTGGCCTCAGCGGCCGGGGTCGTCTCTCAGGCCGCTGCGGCTCTCTTCTTTCGGCAGAATCGAGTCTTCTTGGAGCAGATGCGTGACTCCCTTGGGAAGCTCGTCTCGACGCAATACTTGATGACGTCGGTGGCGCTTACGAAAGAAATGAGCACGGGTGGCAGAGAGGACGAGATCAAAGAGATCAACAAACATCTTCGGGGCCTTATGGACTCCTTCCACCAGAACCGTGCCTCTCCAGCCAGCCGCGCATAAGAAGCGCGACCCAAGCACGTCAGCACTAGCCTTCTCTCCGTTCATCGTCTTGCAACGAGACGTTGGCCTACGTTCTAGGCTCCCACCCACGCTCGCCCTCCCGATAGCGCGGCGGCTTCACCTTCAGCCACTTCAACGTACGCGTGCCCACGTAGGGCGAGGCGTCATCCTTCGCCTCATAGCCCGCTTTCACCACCTGCTGCCACGCCTCGAGGCCGTTCGCCGCGAGCCGCCGGGCTGGGAAGAGCACCACCTGGTCGTTCTCCAGCACCCGCTCGAGCTCGGCCCGGCGTTCACGGAGTGGCAGCGGGCGGAGATCCAGACCCTCAGTGAGATGCGGGGGAGGTCCGGCACCTGCCAGGCTCCTGTTCGCGTCGAGTAACGGCTCTCTAGAACAGCACGTCCTTTCCGCACGCTTCGCGCTTAAAGCCGACACTAAACAAATTATCCTTCGCCTGACGGAGTCCCGCTGCAGCGGCGAATTGGTAAGCCGCTCGTGCCTCGGCCAATCTGTCCTCGCACTCATAGGCCACGCCGAGGTTGTTGAGTGTGACCGCTTTGAAAACAGACGCGTTCTTCAGTTCTACCTGTCTCGGTTCAATCGTAGCGATGGCCAACTTGTACGCTTTCTGATTCACGAGCACTTGGGAATAGCTGGCCAAGGCCGCTGCGCGCTGCTCGCCAGTGATGCCGGTCGCAAACGCCAATTCGAAGAGCGGCACCGAGGCCGTCGGGTGATTGCCCTTCGCTCGTACAGTCTCGCCAGCTGCGTAGGCGATGTTGGGCAGATTGGCCATCGAGACTGCGACCGATGTCTTCACCTGTTCGGTCAGAAGTGCGGTATTCAGGTCGATAACAGCTTTGCGAGCAGGCTCCGCATCGGGCGCAAATGGATCGAACCCAAGATCCGATAGCGCGACCACTCCGCCACCGCGCTCACGAATCTCTTGGGTAAGGACCGCTCTACCCATTGGGTCTGACCACAGTGCCTCGATGCCACCCTGGACCCTGCGCGCCTTCACGGCGTCCGACAGTTTGTACTTGAGCCAGGAGAGAAAGTTGGGATCCTTGATCAGTTCGCCGTGGCCCTCTGAGAGGGAAGTGAGTGAGGCACTCGAACTCCGGTAGCCCTCATTGAGGGCACTGGTCACGGGGACGCGTCCGTCTCCCTGCGGAAGGGCTTTCCCCACGATTTGGCCCCGACTCACTTGGACCTGATAGACGGTATCGCGTCGCTCGCTGTAGAAGTAGTGCAGTCGAGACTGTGCGCTGTCTGGACCTCCAATAGGCTCTTCCTGTTGGCGAAACTCTTTGCGGAACCGCTTGCCTGTCTCCAGCAATCGTGTGAATAGCGTTAGGAATGACGCCCGAGACATACCCAACTGATCCCAGACGGGCTTTGTGCCAAACCAACGCGACAGGAAACCAGGCTCCAGCGCCGGAAACAGAGTCTTGTCCCACACGGCAGGATTGAAGTGGTCGACTGCTGTGGCGGCCCCACTTACTCCTGAGTCCACGACTAGACAACTCGTCCGGAGGTCGTTGTCTGCTGGACTCGCCGGAGAAGGTACCAGCAATTCAAAAACGCTCGGGAACGTATACGCGGCCGCTTTGAGCGGTCCAAAGAGGACCGCATATCCAGATCGTTCCACTGCACCGGCTCCGGTGGCAGGCTTGTATCCTAGCAGAAGCATTCGAAGGATCTCACAACTCCCGTGGAGCGGGGCTCCGAGGACGACCAGGTTCGAAAGCGTGAACTCGTATTCGCGACGAGAGGGCCCGTAAAACCGATTCTTCCAGCTCCAGGCTACGAGGCTTCCCATTGAATGGGCGATGATGGTGACATGCCGATGCCGAAGCGTTGAGCGCCACTTGCCCTTGATGTCCTGGTCAAGCCAAGTGGCAATCGTATCGATGTCGTGGCGCCAGTCATATGGAAACTCGAGTAGGTCATCGCGGTTCGGCAGCACACTCTGCAGGAGTTCGTCCCGCATCCGACCATAGATGTCCTGATAATAGTCGAGCAATAGATCCGCGTTAGCGCGACTACTTCCCTCGCGTAGGGGCAGGTTCCCGAGCGCCAGTGGGTTAGGAGTTGGCCAGATAACGCCAGTCGAATCTGTCAATCTCGACCCAAGAATCCCAGGGATGAAGATGACAATGTCTGGCTTTTGACTGGCCTCGAAGGCCTCTCGAGATCCGAGAGGAATACTGTTTCGCGGAAGCTTATCGAACATGTCGGCTAGCTGCGAGACAGTGGCACGCGTCGGAATGATGTCCTGCGGGAGCTCGCTCTGAGCTAGGACGTCGCTGACCACTCCGATTGAGAGAATGCCGGCAACAATCGAGTAGGCCAAACGGGAACTGCGCATTGCCTCCCCCTGACTAGCGACCGGGAGGGCACAAGGATGCCCGCTCGGCATCGCTGAGCCTCCGCTGAGTCAAACTCGTGAAGAGACACAACCGAGCCCGGCCCGAAGTCTAGCAGACAACCCTCGAGACTCGGCCGGCAAGATGTCCTTACTGCGTGACAGAACGGATTGTGATGTTGGCCTGGTAGGCTCCGCTCGGTTCGCTCTCATGCGCTGTGCGCTACTCCTCCACGCCCTGGTCGCGTGTCGAACAAGGCCCGCAGCACGCCCGCCGGGTCGAGGCCGACGCGATCTACGGGCCGCGGCATCTTGGAAAGCCTTGGCGATGCCGGCCTCCCAGTCGATGAGTGTCCCGTAGCAGTGGAGTTGCCCCGGTTTCGTGGACGGGGCGCGGCTTTCGCCCTACGCGACGACTGGGTGTCGTTGTTCATAGCTGATCGGCGACAGATAGTCCAGGCCGGAATGCCGCCGGTGCGGGTTGTACCAGCCTTCGATGAAGTCGAAGACGGCCATCCGGGCCTCGACCTGGGTCGGGAAGCGCCGGCGGTCCAGCAGCTCGCACTCGAGGGTGGCAAAGAAGCTCTCGCAGAGGGCATTGTCGTAGGCGTCGCCCACG
>Ga0137362_10002140_pt1 | contig 12685 bp, 10 predicted proteins | sample MadtaG_2_FD_104801 | JGI IMG/M metagenome (GOLD analysis project Ga0137362, IMG submission 104801) | Vadose zone soil microbial communities from Angelo Coast Range Reserve, California, USA - Mad1_100_16 metaG | ecosystem: Environmental > Terrestrial > Soil > Vadose zone | place: USA: California... | reverse complement strand
GACCCTGGAAAGCGTCGCAGGCGAAATTCACCTTAGGGAAGTTTCCGGCTACATCATTGTCCGCACCACGGAAGGCTCGCTGGTCTGCACGCAGTGCGCCGGCAAATTGGATTTCAAATCCATCAGCGGTGGCGCTCAGGTTCTCCAACCGGCGCTTACCAACGTCAGTCTCTTCACCACTTCGGGAAATATCCTCTTTGACGGCGATTTCGTACGCACCGGTCTCTATACCATGAAGAGTGGCAAGGGCCTCGTTGAGGTTCGCTTCTCGGGCAACGATTCCTTTGACCTGAAGGCGCAAACCGCCGTGGGCACAGTCGACAATCGGGCTGCGGCATACCTCAAACCGGATCCGCACAGCAGCATCAGGCGCGCGGCATCCAAGTTCACTCGTGGGCTCTTCGGCACTGTCGGACAGGGCTTGGCCAAAGTCGAACTCTCCTCCTACAGTGGTACAATTCGCATTCTGAAGCGCGACTAGCTGTTCGCGCCGCGATCGCGTGACAACTACACCTCCTTTGCGCGGGCAACCCCGCGTTCCAGTGTTGTGTCTCGCCGGGTTTATGGGTTCCGGCAAGACCACCATCGGCACACTCCTGGCGCGGCAATTAGCCTGGCGCTTTGTCGATCTCGATGACCGCATCGAAGCTTCTGCGGGCCTCGCGATTCCTGAAATTTTCGAGCGCCTCGGCGAACCTGCTTTCCGCCAGATCGAAGCGGATCAGCTCCGCTCCGCCCTCGGCCGCGCCACGGAGCTGAGAGAAAGCACCGTTCTCGCACTCGGCGGCGGCACCTACGCGCAGCCAGGCTGCCCAGATTTTCTGCGCGCTGCCGCCATCCCGGTTTTGTGGCTGGATTCCCCCATCGAAGTTCTGCTCTCGCGATGCATGACCATGACCGGCCGCCCGCTTTTCCGCGACGAAGCCAGCTTCCGCGCGCTCTACTCGGAGCGTCTCCCTTCCTATCTACTTGCCGAGTATCGCGTGGACAGCTCCGGCGAACCCACACAGGTGGTTGCGGAAATTCTGCGCCGCGGCATTGTTGCATCCGGTGGAAACACCGCGCATCTGGTGGTTGAGAAACCGCTGCCGTGAGAGAGAATGGACGCGGGGGTAAGAAGCACTGTGAAATTCAGAATAGGTTCGATCGCTCTGACACTGGGAATCGTGGCGTGCGCCGCGTTGTCTCTCGTTGCTCAGAAAAAGGCCACGCCATCGTCCGGCGCCGTTGTCTTTGCTCAGGACAAGGGCAAGTTCACCATTAAGCTCGGCGGTCAGACCGTCGGCCACGAGGAATTTGAAATTGCGCCGTCCGGCGGCGGCTGGCTCGCCAAAGGCACCGCGGAAATCAAGCCGCCCGAAGGCCCCGCAAGCAAAGTCTCCGGCTCACTCACGCTGCAAGCCGATGGCGCGCCCATCAGCTATAACTGGAGCGCCCAGGCGGAAAAAACCAACGGCGCTCACATCCTCTTCGCCAACGGCGTGGCGAGTATCACGCTGGAGATGCAAGGCGCGCGCCCCTTCCAGCAGGATCTTACTTTCAATTCTCCGCTCATCGCCGTTCTGGACAACAATCTCTACCACCAGTACGCCGTCCTCGCGCGCATCTACGACTGGTCAAAGGGTGGCGTGCAGACTTTTCCGGTTCTCATTCCCCAGGAATTGACGCCTGGCACTATCACCGTGCAATCCACGGGGTCAGCAAGCGCCGACGGAAAGACCTTCGAGGGCCTCAAGGTCTCTACGTCCGACCTCGAGATTCTTCTTTTGCTCGATGGCAATCATCGCTTGATGCGCTTGGAAGTTCGTGAAGCCAAAGTCTCCGTCATCCGCGACTAACCGAATCTTTGATCGAATCACTTGCAACAAAAAAGTGGGACAGACATTTCTGTCTGTCCCACGATTGTGCTCTGCCTTGAAAAAAGCTTATCGCGCGAGCGGGCGCTGAAAAATAGGTCCGCCAGGACGCCGCAGCGGATAGCCCTGCGGATTGCCATGAGCGTGCGAGTGCGCAAGCCCATTCGAATGGCTCATGCCGATGTGGCCGTTGCCGTTGCCATTCGCCGACGCGTGCTGCGGCAGCCGCGCCGGATTACCGATAGGGCGGAGATTGATCGGCCCTGCACTAACGTGGTCACTGATCGCCTGCAGCCTCTTCAATATCGACTGCCACTGTTCCCAATCCAATTGCCGCAGGAACGGCCGCAATCCCTGGATGAACGGATCTTCCATCAGCGCTTCGCCGTCGGATTCCGGGATAAAGAACCGGTTCAAACCGACGCTCAGCGCTTCGGAGATCTTCTCCAGCGTGCCGAGGCTCGGCGTCATCTGCCCGCTTTCGATGCGGGAGAGGTAGGAGCGCGAGACCTTCGAGCGTGACTGCAGTTGGCTCTGGGTCATGCTGCGCGATTCGCGCAATTGGCGAATGCGCTGGCCGATATTCTCGACCGTCTCCTGGTTAACAAATCTTTCGGCGGCTGGTTCAGCGACTGCTTCCTCCGGAGGCGCCGGTGGAGGAATCAGGAACTCCAAGCGCTGAGGTAAGGCGCGCACGCATCGGCGGCAATTCCCCGTGCGCGTACGGTACTGGACGAGACCGCAGGTCTTACAGCGGATGACTTCCCGATCCATTTCTAACGAACTCATCTCTTTTTCTAATTGTGCGGACACCGGCACTCCTTGCTGACTGTTTTTCCGGCGTGCGGATAGGGGAAGAAACGCTGGAACGTTCTTTCGGAAGGCAGTGACTGGCGCAGTGGGAGTATCGTGTGAATCGCCAAATTCTGTCAAGAGTATTTTTGAACTATTTTTGATTCCGCTCTCCGCGTTTCGCCGTGTTACGCCCGGCGTTCGCCTGTCCGTTCGGGCAGTTCTGCTTCTTCGTCCTCTTCTCTCTTTTCAGTTTCCGCTAGTCCTTGTATACTCCTCCGCCTCACACCACACCAGTAGTGGTTCCCTTCGATCCTCAGCTTTTCCACAGCCCCGCTTTTTCTGTCTCGTAGCGCCGGGCTTCAGCCCGGCATCCTCTCTTTCGCCTCTGTAGGGGCCGGCTTCTGAGGCGGGCCACTCTTTCGTCGCTCCCCGCCTGCGTCATCCCGAGCGTAGCGAGGGATCTGCTTTTCTCTTCCTCGTTTCGCATCTTTCCATTTTGTAGCGGCGACTTGACGTCGCCATCTTCGCTCCGGCGCCCTCGCAACAGCAACAGAGACTTCGCCCGCGTCGAAAAAAACTCGACATCCTCTGGACGATGTAGCCCCGAACTCTCCTCTTTCTAGTTTCTGCCTTGTAGTTTCCAGTTTTCCCATTCTCACCCGAAGCCCGCCGAAGCATCTCCTGCGAGAGAGGGCAAATCCCCACGCATTTAACTCTTTCCGCAGCTCTGCTGAGACTGCAGTTTTTCTCTTCTCAACTGCAGAGGTATTTGTGGACTTCGAATTGCATTCTTAGGCCACGCTATGAACCACCGTTCCATTCCTACCACTCCCTCGAAATGTAGTTGGCACGCCAGGCTAGCCTCTACTACGGTGCAGAACACACCATATGGGGTTGATTTCCACAGCATGCCTCCTATATTTTGGGGTACCCTTGCTAGGGGGACTAGCTCTCGTGCGCATGTTTCATAAGAGAACTGGATTCCACCAGCAGAACCTTTTTGGGGACACCGCTGGGACTAGCCCAATGAACCCTAACCTAGGCTGTGTGTATACACCGAAAATACTGGCGGATTGGGTCGCAGCCGAACTCATCCATCGGTTGCCAAGAAAAAAACCGCTTCTGATACTAGACCCCGCATGCGGAGACGGAGCACTCCTCCGCAGTGTAAATAGGAGCAAGGGGGGGGCTTGCATACGGCTTGCAGGTGTTGATATTGATCCAGATGCGATTCGAAAAGTTGGCGCCAATGTACCCGCCGATACGATTCTCAGACGCGCCGATGCCCTTCAACCCGCGAAGAAACCCTTAAGCGTCGAGTCCGGTTGGAATGCTCTCCTCGACACTCGTGCTATCTCAGGAGTTATTTCGAACCCGCCGTGGGGAGCTGAAGTTCGGCAGGCCCCCGGAGAACTTCGCCAAGCAGGCTTCCAGCTTGCTCAGGGTCAGTTTGATTCATATGACCTGTTTATTGAGCTGTGTCTAAAGGTGGCGCCGGAACATACGATTCTCGCTCTTATCATTCCTGACTCGCTTTTCCTACCCGAGCACAAGGCACTTCGCACGATGCTATTGGAACGGACGCAACTGTTGCTAATTGCGCGACTGGGTGAAGGTTTCTTCGACAACGTTTATCGAGGCACTGCAGTCGTGATCTGCGAGAAAACTAAGCCACGCCCTTCACGCTCGATCGAATGCTTCAGGCTCCGTAAGGAACAGCGCGATCAAGTTTTGGCAAATGAAATCCCCTTGAGCGAAGCGAAAGCTCGCGCTACGCATCTTGTACCTCAGGTCCAATTTCAGGCTGACCCTGAGAGGCGGTTCACAATTGACGTTAACGAAGTAGATCTTTCATTTTTCCAGCAGATTCATGCCCACCGCAGCGACTGGGCAACTTGGCTGGTCTCCGGCCGAGGAGTTGAGCTATCAAAAACCGGGGCGGTCGTCATATGCCCCAAGTGTTCTACTGCGAGACCAGAGCCTCGCGAGCGCGCTAGTCTGCGGTGCGAACATTGCGGAATATCGTTCGAATGGGAAAGGGCAAAAAAGAAGCAGATCATCAAAAAGAGTCTTACTCCTTTGCAGGGGTGGAAACGGTTGATCGTCGGCGAAGACGTAGATAGATATAGATGCGCGTCGTCCCGAATCATCGAGGTAAACATTCCGGGAATAAACTACAAGGAGTCCTCAACGTTTGAAGGAGTCAAGCTTCTGGTCCGGAAAACCGGTGTGGGGTTGAAGGCCGCTATCGACGATTCGGGCGCGTTTACCAATCAGGTCGTGTTCCACTATAGAGCGAGACCCAATAGAACGCCGACGTTCTTCCTAGACTATGTTCTAGGAGTGCTATGCTCACGTGTCATGCTGGCTTACCATCTAAAGCGAACGGGGGACAGTGAGTGGCGGTCACACCCCTATGTGACTCAAAAAACGATCGCGGAACTCCCGGTACCCGTTGCATCTGAAGGACAATGGCAATGGCGCCAAGCAAAAGCGATCGCAGATGCCGTATCTCTTCGCCGCGCCACAAAATGCCCAAACATTGACTCTGACCTTCATATAGACTCATTGGTCGCAGGGTTATACGGATTGGACAAGGACGCCTGCGCATGGGTGCTCAACGTCCTAAACCAAGCGCAATCTCTTCAGGCTATTACGAGTATGCGAGCAAAGCCAAATCAACTCCAGTCGCTGAAGGTCTAACTGAGTGTCATACAGATATATCGGCAACAAGACGCGATTTCTTACCCAGCTTATGTCTGCGACCTCAAGATTTGTAAAACCTGGGCAGACTGTCGCCGATCTCATGTGCGGTACTGCCAGCGTCTCGGCTGCCCTCAGAACATCAGGGTATAAAGTCATTGCCTCAGACCTGATGACCTTCGCTGTTCAGCACGCAACGGTACGACTGACAATCGACTCCGCCCCCCTGTTTTCTGAGGTCGGCGGATCCTACTTCAAAGTCCTCGACTACCTACAATCGCTGCAACCAATTAAGGGCCTAATGGTTCGCGAATACAGTCCCGGGGGAAAACCTGCTGCGGGCTGCCCTCCTCGGATGTATCTCACGGAACTGAACGCGGGTCTCATAGATGCGATCAACCAGCAACTTAACTCTTGGAATGCTCAAAAGCTTCTTACACATCAAGAGTATTCACTGCTTCGCCATGACCTTGTTCTGGCGACAAACCGCATTGCAAACATTGCCGGTACGTATGGCCATTTCAGGTCGAAATGGAGCAATGGATCCCTTTCGAAGCTCACTTTACTTCCTAGCGAATTTGTTTGGGGCTTCCCCACCGATCACCTTGTCATGCAAGGACCTGCAGAATCTGTGTCCCAGAGTCTGACGGCAGATCTCTGCTATCTCGACCCGCCCTACATGAAGCGCCAGTACGCCGCCAATTACCACCTTATCGAGACGATCGCGCGCGGTGACGAACCCGAAGCAATTGGTGTGAGCGGCCTTCGCCCGTGGAGGGATCAGTACTCTGATTTTTGTTCAAAAGTAAGAATTCGGGACGCGTTCTCGAAAATCATAAGTGGAATGAACTGCCGGATGTTCTTGATCAGTTACAGCGAAGATGGACTCTTGTCGCGAGAAGAGATGTTGGAACTATTTGGACAGTTTGGTCACGCCGAACTTCTGGAGTCTGTGGTCCCACGGTTCCGAAGCAATAACAGCCCGCTCGGTCGCACGATGGCTGAGTACTTGTTTACCCTAGAAAGGCCCGCCGTCACGTTCTCTTCTCAGCATTCATTGCGGCAGCAACCACGCGCTCAGCATGCTTCGGATGCCATGTGATTGTGAACGACTCACCGTTGATCTTAATTTCCAGTTTGTTGTCGACTACTCTGCTCAAGTCTAGTCCGACGACGTCGGCGTAATGAAACATTCTGTGAATTAGCGGGCTGACGATGATCAGGTTATGCGGTGAGTCGGCCCCACCTTCTCCGAGGGGGACCAGGTGGTGAGCCTCACAGTAGAGACGACCGTCAGTTTTTTGAAACACATACTTCTTCCCGGTGAGCTGGCATTCGCCCCCATACAGTTCTTTCAGCGAATCCACGGCCTTTTCGTTCCGCCTCAAAACCTTCCTGGCGATTTCCACCTTCTCCCTCGTTGGTACGGGTGAAAGGTCGTTGGAGAAGAGCTCTTCGATTACCTCCTCCTCCGTTTTCTGTTGATAGCGAGACGATTGCTTCCTGGCGGTTGCCGTTCGCGTCGGCTCCACATTCGGGGCAATCGCCGCAATCGGGCGGATTGCGAGCGCAGGTTTTTGTGCCCCCGGATCTGGGGCAGCGGGAGCTACTTGAAACGGCCACCTACCATCTGCCTCATCAAAATCAATGCCAGGATCAAGAGAAATAATCCCATCCTCTTGGGTGAACATGGACTCAAGCCTTTGATCTACCTGCCAATGAGGATCAGGGGCCGCGGCCTGGAACCAGCCCGCCCAGAACTCCCCTCCCGTTGTACGGATAATATAAATCACAAGATTCGGAACGCCAGCCCGCTTGGTCGGGTCCGCCGGTTTAGGGAACCCTGTATACTCTGGATGCCATGAGAAGAGACGGTTTGACTTTGCTGTTCCGAGTTTTTGTGCCCGAATGCTGAAGCGTGTCTTGGCGCGCTGACCGATTTCTGCGGTTTGCGGCTTGCCCACACCGATGCTATTGACCGTGAATTGCCAGAGCGGGCCGCTTTTGGGCGCCGATATCTTCGCACCCGCAAAGAATTTCCTCCAGCTGGCTAGACTGACAGTCGATGTCGGAAAATCGATGTATGACTGTCCACCACCTCGAGCTTCGGATCCCTTTAGTTTGTTGATGTTGTAGAACTCAGCTCGCGTGATTCGACGAAAGACTATTTGTGCGGCTTCCTTCATCGGCAAAATTCCTCTCGGCCGAGATCCCAGCCCGAGTCGATTCGCGTATGGTACTCCGTCTGCGCTTCTAGTGAAAAGGTTTCTAGCAATGTCGTCTCTGGCCGATGGCCTACGCTTTCGTTCTTCTTTGAAAGCGTGGGGCTTTTCACATTTCTCCTGTCCCCTTACCCAAGACTCTCCTAATGAAGAATTTTCGCTTCTCCGCCCCCGCATCCCCGTTTCTGAACTTCAACCTTCAAACTTGTAATCTGCAAACGTTTCAACGTCTTAAAACCCCATTCGAATGATATCCAATGAATAATATTTATTGACAGTTAGCGCAGGCTATGCTACACTCTTGCATGAACTGGACGCCAGCCACCCCGATCAGCCCGCACTCCGCGTTATTCACCGGTCCCGCGATTTTTTCTGCATTCGACTTTCAACCCTCCCTCTCCTCTAAGTCCTTGCCCTTCAATCCTTTTGCCGACCCCCACCTCCTAAACCTATACGCTACAATCTTTTACAAAAACAGGCGGGGAGGAGGGGGTGCTCTCGACGTTCCAGCCTTTCAACGCTCCGACGTGCAGACGTCCTTTATCCCTCTAAGTTCTTTAGCTGCAACACTTATGCATCTCCCCGTAAGTGTTGCAAACAAAAGACTTACGGCATCGTCTAAGTCTTTTAGATGTAACACTTACAAAAAACAGGGGGTGGGGCCTCGCTTTTCGACCTTCGACCTTCCGCCCTTCGACGTTCAGACGTCAGACGATTCTCTTGCGCTACACTATCCGCTCCATTTGGGGGAGAACCGCATGCCGACACGCGAGGATGCCTGGAAACTGCTGTGCGAGTACACCGCCTCGGAGAGCTTGCGCAAGCACATGCTGGCGGTGGAGGCGTGTGTGCGCGCCTATGCGCGCAAATTCCGGGCGGACGTTGACCGCTTTGCGGTCGCACCTGACGAAGAGACCTGGGGGCTGGCCGCGCTGCTGCACGATTTCGATTACGAGCGCTGGCCCAATCAAGAGCACTCGCCCGACCAGGGGCATCCCTCGGAAGGCGCAAAGATTCTGCGCCAGCAGGGCTACTCCGAGGAGATCGTCCACGCGATTATCACCCACGCAGACTATTGCGGCGTGCCGCGCCAAACCGCGCTGGAGCACACGCTCTTTGCGTGCGACGAACTGGCCGGCTTCCTGACGGCTTGCGCGTACGTGCGCCCGTCAAAAAGTATTTTGGACCTGGAAGTGGACTCAGTGAAGCGCCGCATGAAAGACAAACTCTTCGCCAAGGGCGTCTCGCGCGAGGACATGCGCAAAGGCGCCGAAGAACTTGGCGTGCCGCTGGAAGAGCACATCGCCTTCTGCATCGCCGCCCTGCGCGAACACGCTGACGCGCTGGGCCTCCGCGGATCTCTCTAATGGCGCCCGGGACTCCGCAACTGGCTCCGCGCGCTGCTTGGCGTGGAATGCGTTGCGACCGACAGTTAGCATCCGCAGCGCGCTCTTAGATTTGTTTTTGACGACTGGCTGGAGTTGGCTAGAAATCAGCGGTGCGCGTACAACATCAGCGCGGCGCCGAACAACATGCTGGCGATTACCAGAGTAACCACGCCAGCGGTAAACCATCTGGAATGGATGGCGGTCCGGAAGAATGAAGCCTTGCCATTCGCATGCTCCGGAGCCGCACCGGCGGACGAGAGTTTCGCAGACTGTGGCGACTGGGACGATTGCGGCGCAACAGGCCGGTCAAGATACTCTACTTTGGCAACAAAGCTGTAACCCTTGCGCGGAATCGTCTCCACGAACGCAGGCTGGTCGGACGAATCGCCGAGCACCTGCCGCAGCTTGTTCACGGTAGTGTTCATGTTGGAATCGTAGTTGACGAAAGTGCCGGACGGCCAGAGCCGCATGCGCAGCTCTTCCCGGGTCACGACCTCTCCGGGCTTTAGAAGCAGTGCCACGAGCGCCTGATAAACTTTGCCCTGCAGCTTAACTCGCGAGCCGTCCTTGAGGAGATCCTCTTTTTTCAAGTCCAGATGAAACCTGCCAAAACGGATGTAACGCGCGGGAACCGCTGGAACGAATTTTGGACTTCCGTGCTCTTTCGGCGAATGCATGGGAACCATTTGCGTGCTCATTAGAAACACCCTTGCCCACAATGCCAGACCGATTCCGCATTCGTTTTATTCCACTCGCGGAACGGCGTCCGGCCCGGCCATGGAAGGCGGCCCCGAAATACCTGTTGACGGCCAAAAGGAATGTGCTAGGCTTCCAATTTCTCCTGTTGGCGGTCTAAAGGAATATATGGCTGCTCCCAAATCCGAAGTCCTACAAGGAACGCTCGATTTGCTGGTGCTGAAGACGCTCGACTCCATGGGACCGATGCACGGCTTCGGGATTGCTTTGCGCATCCAGCAGGTATCCGAAGACTTGCTGCAACTGAACCAAGGAACGCTCTATCCCGCGCTGCTGCGGCTGGAGCAACGCGGGTGGGTCGCATCCAAGTGGGGCGTTTCCGAGAATAACCGCAAGGCGAAGTACTACTCCCTGACGAGAGCTGGACGAAAGCAGCTTGAGGAGGAAGCGGAGAGTTGGGGACGCATGTCCGCGATGATCAACCGAGTGTTGAGGACGAGTTAGCTTATGCGCGAATTTTTCCGTACGGTTATGCAACGGCTCGCGGCACTGTTTCGGCGGCGCCGTCTGGAAGACGACCTAGACGAAGAACTGCGTTCGCACCTGGAGATGGCTGTCGAGATGAACATGGGCAAAGGGATGAGCGCTGAGGATGCGCGACGCGAGGCGCTTCGCAACTTCGGAGGCGTCGAGCAAACCAAAGAAAATTACCGCCACCAGCGAGGACTGCCCATGATCGAAACGACGGTGCAAGATCTGCGCTTTGGCTTGCGCATGCTCCGGCGCAGTCCGGGATTTTCTGTCCTGGCGATCCTTTGCTTGACCCTGGGGATCGGCGCCAACGCGGCGGTCTTCAGTTGGGTCGAAGGGATTTTATTCCGTCCCTATCCGGCGGTGACCCACCAGGAACAGCTACTCGCTCTTACCGGAACGGCGCGCGGCGAGTCTGGCCCTACGGGTACTTCCTGGCCGGATATCCTCGATTTGCAGAGAAGTTGCACGCTGATTGACTCATTTATCGTGACCAAAATCATGGGGACCACGCTCAGCGTCGGCGACCGGGCCGAAGTCACGACAGGCAGCATCGTATCCGCGAACTATTTTGATGCCATTGGAGTCCATCCGATTCTTGGGCGCGGATTCGAGCCCGGTGAAGACGTTGGGCGCAACGCGCATCCGGTGACGGTGATCAGCTACCAGTTGTGGAAAGGACGATTCAAGGGCGATCCGGAAATCATAGGGAAAACGCAGCGGCTCAATAATGTGGTGCATACGATTGTTGGCGTCGCGCCGGAGGGCTTTTACGGGACGTTCGTGGGCTGGGCGATGCAGTTCTGGGTTCCGGCGTCGATGGAGGAAACATTTGAAGCGGGCGGGTACAAACTGGAGGATCGCGGCGCGCGGTGGATTGAAGCTTATGTACGGCTCAAGCCCGATGTGACTCTCCCGCAAGCGCAGCAAGAGATTTCGGCGGTAGCAAAGCGATTGGAAACCGACTATCCAGCAACCAACCGTGGCCACGGCATCAAGCTTTGGCCATTGTGGCAAACGCCCTTCAACAACGCGAACACGCTGCTCCCCACTCTTGAAATCATGCTCGCGGTGGTGGTTTTTGTATTGCTGATCGCGTGCGCGAACGTGGGCAATCTGTTGCTGGTCAGGGCGTTCGCGCGGCGGCATGAAATGACGGTGCGGCTCGCCATCGGCGCGGGTCGCGGCCGGTTGCTGAAGCAGCTTTTTACGGAAGGATTGATCCTGTCGGCCTTTGGCGCAGTCGGCGGACTTCTGGTAGCGCACTGGTGCCGTCACGCGCTGGTGCTGCTCTTTCCGGCCCGGGGGGGTGTGACGATGCATCTGCCGGGAGAAATTGATTGGCGCGTGCTGGCGTTGAGCGCGGGGGTTTGCCTGATCGCAACGCTCCTGCTTGGACTCGTTCCCGCGATGCAGACCAGCAAGATTGATCTTGCGGGCGCGCTGAAGTCCGATTCTGCCGGGGTCGTCGGGGGCGGCGGAAGAGCATGGGTCCGCTCGGGCCTAGTGGTGGTGCAGGTTTCGCTGAGTTTCGTCTTGTTGGTCGGAGCGAGCCTGCTGATGCAGAGCCTGCAAAGAATAAGGACTACCAGCCCGGGTTTTTCGACGCATAAAGTGCTGGACACTGCCGTCAATTTGGTGGCAGCGGGATACGACGCGCAGCGTGCTCAGAGTTTCCAGGATGAGCTGCTCGACCGCGTGAAGGCGCTCCCTGGCGTGGAGTCGGCAGCATTTGCGCGAATGACGCCGCTGAGCTACGGGAGTTTTTCTTCGACGCCGATTGCCGTAGACGGCTATCAGCCCCCGCCGGAGGAGCAGCCCATTGTGCAATACAACGAAGTCGGCCCGGACTATTTTGCGACCATGGGCATCTCCTTGGTGTCCGGCCGTGAATTCGTCCGTACGGACGACGAAAAGACCGCTCTGGTGGCCGTCGTGAATGAAACGATGGCCGCGAAGTATTGGGGCGGCAAGAATCCGATTGGCGAGCGGGTTCAGGTCAAGGGCCGATGGATGCAAGTGGTCGGTGTTGCAAAAGATTCCAAGTACGAGAGCGTTCGTGAAATGCCGAAACCATTTTTCTATGTGCCTCTGCGCCAGAATTTCTCGCGCGGTGCGGGCTTGTTCATCCGAACCCCGTTGAGCCCGGAGACGATGGCAACGGCGCTGGCGCACGAAGTGCACGCGATCGACGGGAATCTTGCGCTGTTCGAGGTCATCACGCTGCAGGAACAGCTGGATCGTTCAACATCGCCGCAGCAGGTGGCGGTAACTTTGGTTGGAGTGTTAGGCGGACTGGCGCTGTTACTTGCCGCCATTGGACTGTATGGGGTGATGTCGTATGCGGTTTCGCAGAGCACGCGGGAGCTAGGGCTGCGCATGGCGCTCGGGGCGGGCGCGTCCAATTTGCTGCGCCTGGTGCTGTCGCGTGGTTTGGCGTTGACAGGCGGGGGGGTACTGCTTGGCGCGGCAGTGGCACTCGGATTGATGCGAT
>Ga0137362_10002130_pt1 | contig 12708 bp, 8 predicted proteins | sample MadtaG_2_FD_104801 | JGI IMG/M metagenome (GOLD analysis project Ga0137362, IMG submission 104801) | Vadose zone soil microbial communities from Angelo Coast Range Reserve, California, USA - Mad1_100_16 metaG | ecosystem: Environmental > Terrestrial > Soil > Vadose zone | place: USA: California... | reverse complement strand
GCAGGTCGCGACCGAGCTGGTCGACCCACCCCCACCCGCGCCCATCCGGGAGCCAAAACTGAATGATTTCCGCGAGCCGGGGGGATGGAAGCGCAGACGCCAGGTCGACGTCGATGGTGACGCGCCCAGCGGGAATCTCCGTCCATGCCTCGGCCGGAACCGACGTCCCGTTCATGCGCACATCGTTGATCGTGCCCTCGAACCGCATGTAGGCGGGGCGGTGCGAATCCTGATTCGTCCAGCGCAGCGCCCCGGGGGGCGGCACCGCCTGTAGCAGCACGCCCCCCGCGATTCCCGCGACGACCGCGACGCCATACAGCGCCGCCGCGCGCAATGCGAACGGAGGCGACCCCATGATGCGGGAGCGCAGATGCGGAAGTACCATCCCGATCAGGCCGCCCACTCCATTTGCCAGCACATCCCACACGCTCGCCTGGCGCCCGGCGACGATCGTGTATTGGAGGAATTCGACCGTGATGGTCGTCGCGAGTACAACGGCCACCGCGTGGCGCGGTCGCACGCCGGCCACTGTCAGCGCCCATCCCAGGGGGACGAACAGCGCGACATTGGCTATCGCGTCGGCGAGTCCATAGTCGCCCAATGCGGGATACCACGATCGCACCACCCCATTGGCCGCGTCGCTCGATCCGGGGATGAGCGTCGCGACCGCGATCAGTGCGAGCGCCATTGTGACGAGCTTCCGTCCACCGGCGGCGCCGATCATGGCCCGACGGTCGCCAGGGGCAGGTGTAGCAGTCGTACCACACTCGACCAGCGAGCGGTGCGCGGATGCCGAGAATCGGGCCGCGCGATGATCGCGGCGCAACGGAAGAAACGTAGAAACACGGTACCGTAAACGTACGATTCCACGCCCATTAGGGCACGTATCTTGCCCCCCCCGCCTGCGGCGAACGTTCCCGCGGCGGAGGTGTGATCGTGTGCGGCATTGTGGCGTTTTGGGCGGCTCCTGACGGACGTGCGTCGCGGTTCAGCGCACGTCTGTTGCGGCGCGCCACCGAGCGCCTGACCCACCGCGGTCCCGACGGCGGCGGACACGTTGGCTGGTGCGTCGACGGGACGCTGCGCGTCGACGCGGAGCTCACCGATCAAGACCTGTCGCTGGGGCTCGGGCATCGGCGGTTGAAGATCCTCGATCTCACCGCCGCCGGGCGTCAGCCGATGGAGGGCCCGGGAAGCTGCTGGGTCACGTTCAACGGCGAGATCTACAACTATCGGGAGCTGCGGACCGAGCTCACCGCCCGCGGATATTCGTTCAACACCGGCACGGACACCGAGGTGATCCTCGCGGCCTACGACGCGTGGGGTGCCGAGTGCGTGCGTCGCTTCAATGGCATGTGGGCGTTTGTCCTCTACGATCCGACGCGCCGGCGGCTTATTGCGAGCCGCGACCGGCTCGGCGTGAAGCCGCTGTACTATGCGGTCACGCCGCGCGGAACGATGTTCGCCAGCGAAGTCGCGGCATTGCTCGAGTGTCCCGGTGTGCGGCCGACGATCGACATGCCGCGCCTCGTCCAGTATCTGGTCGACCGTCGCATCGATGACAGCGCCGAGACGATCTACCGGGACATTCGCGAGGTCCGCGGTGGCCATACGCTCGAGCTCGACGTCGACAGTGGCAAAATCAGCATCGCGCGCTACTGGGACCTCCCCGAGGAACCCGATCTCGACCTCGATGATGACGCCGTGCTGGAGCGCTACAGCGAGCTCATCGAGGACGCCGTGCGGCTGCGCCTCCACGCGGATGTACCCGTCGCAATCACCCTGTCTGGGGGTGTGGACTCATCGGTCCTGACCGTAGCCGCGAGTCGCGTCGCCGGGAGTACCGTCCAGACGTTCACGTCGCGTTTTCCGGGTGATCCATCGATCGATGAGTCACAGTACGCGTCGTACGTCGCGGCCAGCCGCGGCGCGGACACGCACTACGTGCAGCCCTCGACTGACGGCGTCCTCGACGATGAGATCGCGCTGACGACCCACCAGGCACTGCCGTTCGGGTCGCTCTCCCTGTATGTGCACTGGGCAATCCTCGCCGCCATCCGCGGCCAAGGCGTCCCCGTCGTCCTCTCGGGTCAGGGCGGCGACGAGGCATTCCTCGGATACGACCGCTACCATACGAGCGCGCTGCTGCACACGCTGCCGAATCCGGTACGAGCGGCACGGGGCCTGTGGCAGAGTGGGCGGAACTCTGGTCGCGGAGTTCTGACACTCGCGGCCATGTCGGCATACTTCACCACGCCCGCGCTGCAGCGCGCCCTGCGGCGACGTCGCGTGGACGGCGTCGTGCGCGCCGCGTGGCTGCAGCAGCTCCCGCGCCCGGAGCGGGACATCTTCGGCGACATCCGGCGTCAGCAGCGATCCGAGTTGTTCTTCCGCTGTCTCCCTACGCTGCTGCGATATGACGATCGCACCGCCGGTGCCCTGGGAATGGAGACGCGGCTCCCCTTCCTCGACTATCGACTCATCGAGTTCGCGTATCGGCTCCCGCTCCGGCACAAGCTGCGGCATGGATGGTCCAAGTACACGTCGCGGCGTTACCTGGCACGTCACGGTCTCGAAGGAGTCGCGTGGCGCCGCCGGAAGTTTGCGTTCTACGCGCCACAGGCCGAGTGGACCCGGCGTCTGATCGCCGCGCGCGGGCGCGCTGTCGAGGACACCGCGTTTTCCCGCGTGCTGTTCGAGCCGGGTGTGTCACTCGCCGATTTGTCGCTGCCGGAGGCGTGGGATGCGTACAACTGCGCGCACCTGGCCGCCGTCCTTGGTTGGGAAGGCGACGCGGGTGGTGACCCGGTGATCGCGCCCGCCGAAACTGGCTATTCACCATCCGTGACGGCTCGGGCGGTCAGCTGATGTTTCAGCGATCGCTAAGCGGCGTTGCCAGGATGCCCGTCGCTGATCCGGTCCCTGCGGCGCGCGAATCGCGCAGGCCGGGCGCGGGCGTCCGCGTCTGCCACCTGAGCTCGGTCCATTCCCCCTTGGACACCCGCATCTTCGAGAAGGAGTGCCAGTCTCTCGTGGCTGCCGGGTACGACGTCCATCTCGTCGCCCCGACGACCGAAAGCAAGCGCGTGCGGGGTGTCACGATCGCGGCGGTCCCACGGGCGCGCGGCCGCCTCAGTCGAGTGCTCGTCACGACAACGCGTGTCCTGGTGCAGGCCCTCCGGGCTCGCGCCCACATCTACCATTTTCACGATCCCGAGTTGATCCCGGTGGGCGTGGTGCTCCGCATACTCGGCAAGCACGTCGTGTACGATGCGCACGAAGACGTGCCCGCCGACATTTTGGACAAGCCGGACCTGCCCCGCTGGCTGCGAGCCGGCCTGGCGCGCGTGGTGGACGTCGTCGAGCGCCTGGCCACCGCCACGTTTTCGCACATCGTGGCGGCCACACCCGCCATCGCGCGTCGTTTTCCCGCGGCCCGCTGTGTGGTCGTCCAGAACTTCCCGCTCCAGACAGAATTCGGACCGGTGGCCGGATCGCCGTACGCCCGCCGGGGACCTGTCGTCGCGTACGTCGGACTGATCAACGAGATCCGGGGCACCACCGAGATGGTCCACGCTATCGCCGAGGTGTGCGCGCACCAGGATGCGCGCCTCGTGATGGGAGGACGGTTCGAAACGCCGGCGTTCGAGGCACAGGCACGCGCCCTGGACGGATGGCGGCACGTGGAGTACCGAGGCGTCCTGTCCCGCGCGCGGGTGGTGGAAATGCTGGCGGAGGCTCGCCTCGGCCTCGTGTTGTTCCACCCTCGACCCAACCACCTCGAGTCGCAACCGAACAAGCTGTTCGAATACATGGCAGCCGGTCTTCCCGTCGTGGCGTCGTCCTTCCCGCTGTGGAAAAAGATCGTGGAGGGAACCCGCTGCGGGCTGGTCGTCGACCCGCTCGACCCGCACGCCACCGCGCACGCGATCCGCTGGCTCCTCACGCATCCCGACGAAGCCGAAGCGATGGGGGCGCGAGGGCGCCAGGCGGTCCACGATCGCTTCAATTGGCGGCTGGAAGAAGCGACCCTGCTGGATTGCTACGCCCGACTCTGTGCCCAGAGCGCGCCGCAGCGAGCTTTGTCGTGAAATTCCTCACCGTCCTCGGAGCGCGACCCCAGTTCATCAAAGCGGCGCCGCTCAGCAAGGCGCTGCGCCGCCGCTTCACGGAAGTGTTGGTGCACACCGGCCAGCACTACGATCACGAGATGTCTGACGTCTTCTTCGAGCAGCTCGGCATCCCGGCCCCGGATCATCAACTGCACGTCGGCAGCGGACCGCACGGCGCGCAAACCGGAGCGATGCTCGCACAGCTCGAGACGGTGATGCAGGCCGAGCGGCCCGACGTCGTGCTCGTCTACGGGGACACCAACTCGACGCTCGCCGGTGCGCTCGCCGCCGCCAAGCTTCAGATCCCCGTGGCACACGTCGAGGCGGGGCTGCGCAGCTTCAACCGCGCCATGCCCGAAGAGATCAACCGCGTGGTGACCGATCACCTCTCGACGTGGCTCTTCGCGCCGTCGGTGCACGCCGAGCGCCAACTGGCCGTCGAGGGTATCGGTCGCGGCGTGCACGTCGTCGGGGACATCATGCTGGACGCCGTGCGGCAACATGCCGAGCGGGCGCGCTCGTTGTCGCGGTATCCCGAAGCCGCGAACGTCTGCCCGGGTGCCTTCTATCTCTGCACCGTGCATCGAGCCGAGAACACCGACCAGCCGGAACGGCTGGCCGGAATCCTCGCCGGTCTCGCACGACTCGATCGCCCGGTCGTGCTGCCGCTCCATCCACGGACCGCGAAGCGCCTCAAGGAATTCGGGCTCACCCCCGCGGCGACGGTGCGCGTCATCGAACCGGTGGGCTACTTCGACATGCTGCAGCTGGAGCGCTCGGCCGCCGCCGTCCTCACGGACTCGGGGGGCGTGCAGAAGGAAGCCTACTATCTGGACGTCCCGTGCGTCACGCTCCGCAACGAGACGGAATGGGTCGAGACGGTCGAGGTCGGCTGGAACATCCTCGCAGGCACAGATCCGGACGCCATCGTGGCCGCCCTCGATCAGCATGGTCGTGGCCGTCCGTCGCATCCGCCGCTGTACGGCAACGGGGATACCGCGGATGCCATCGTGCGCGTGTTCGATGCGTCCGACTGACGGGCAGCGATGACCGCACTCGCACCGATTCGCCCGTGGCACGGCGTCTTCGAGCCGTTGTGGTGGGCCGCGGGAGCGCTCCGCAAAGAGCTCCTGGACTTCCGCTTCGAGTACCCGGTGGAAGTGATACCAGCGGCCGGCGCGAAGGCGTCGCTGCACTACTACGTGTACAGCGATCGTCTGTTCTTCGACGCCATGGAGCCGGATGCGGACGGAATCCCGATCCAGCGCTCGCGCCAATTCCACACCTACAATCCCGCGTATATCGCCTGGTATGGCCTGATGAGCCTGGAGCGTTCGCTGCGCCTGGACGTGTCGCGCCAGGCGATTGCATTGCAGCAGGCGGACTGGCTCCGGACCCACGCGGTCGCGCGCGCCGATGGCAGTGTCGTGTGGCCGTTCACCGTCGACTGGAACGAAGGGGCATGCCGGCTCAAAGCGCCGTGGATTTCCGCGATGGTGCAAGGACTGGCGATCAGCCTCCTCGTCCGGGCCTACCGGATCACGGGGGAAAAGGAACTGCTGGACCAGTGCCGCGGGGCGGCGGTGGTATTTGCGCGGACCGTCGCGGACGGCGGAGTACGCACGGTGGAGGGAGGACACGTGGTCTACGAAGAGTACCCGGGCGTTCCTTCGCCGCGTGTGCTTGACGGGTACCTCTTCAGCCTGCTCGGCCTCTACGACCTCGCCACCGAGACGGGCGACCCCGCGATCCGCCGACTCTTTGACGAAGGAATCGACGGGCTCACACACAACCTCCCGTTCTGGGACTACAAGGGAAAATGGAGCTGGTACGGGTCGCATGGGTATCTCTGTCCGCCCCACTACCACAACCTGAACTGCGTGCTACTGTCGTCGCTGGCTTCGCTGACCGGTGAGCCGGCTCTGCAGCGATATGCCGACGCGTGGACCCCCGCACACCTGACGGCGTTTGGCCGCGCCGAGGTCTTTCTGTGCTTCATGCTCACCAAGAACCGCTCGCGGCTGCGGCATCTGCTCCGGCGCCGCGCGCGTGAGCACGCGGCATAGACGATGCGACCGACGAGACTGAAACGCATCAAGACGGCCGTCCTGGCGTCGTCGAAGTCGATCGGCCTCTTCTCCGCCATGGGACGCAGTCGCTGGCGGACCGACCGGCTGCTGATCCTGGGATATCACGGCATTTCGCTCGATGACGAGCATCTCTGGAATTCGGCGCTCTACATGTCGCAAGAGGCATTGGCGCGCCGGTTGGAGCTGCTCGTCCGGAACAAGTGCTCGGTCTTGCCGCTGCGCGAAGCCGTGGATCGCCTCGCGAGCAATGATCTCCCTCCGCGGTCGGTGGCGATCACGTTCGACGATGGCTTCTACGACTTTGCCGTGCGCGCGCATCCCGTGATCCAGGAGTTCGGCGTCCCGGTGACGGTGTACCAGACGTCGTACTACTCGACGTTCAACCGTCCCATCTTCGACGTGGCGTGCTCCTACATCCTCTGGAAAGGCGCAGCGCAGCGGCTCGACGGAGCGCCTTTCATTGGAGCTCCAGGCCTGCTCGATCTCAGTACCGCGGATCGTCGTGCGGCCGTAACCTTGCGAATCCGGCAAACCATGCTGCGCGACGGACGGTCGGCCCAGGAGAAGGACGTGCTCCTCGACCGCCTGGCTGAAGCCCTCGGCGTGGACATCGGCACCATGCGCAAGAATCGCGTGCTGCATCTGATGACCCCGGCAGAGCTGCGGCGCGTGGCCGCGGCGGGCGTCGATTTGCAGCTGCACACCCACCGGCATCGCGTGCCCATGAATCGGGATCTGTTCCTGGCGGAGATTGCCGACAATCGGCGCTTCCTCGCGGACGTCGGCCAACCATCCACCGATCACTTTTGCTATCCCAGCGGCGCGTACGACGCAGCCTTCCTGCCGTGGCTCGCGGAGGCGGGCGTGCGCGCGGCGACGACGTGTGATCCCGGTCTCGCGACCCGGAGCTCTCCCCCGCTCCTCCTCCCCAGGATCATCGACTGGTCGGGTTTGTCGGATGTCGAATTCGAAGGCTGGCTGAACGGCGTCAGCGACGTCCTGCCCCGTAGGCCCGTCCAACGGTCGGTCGTACTGACGGCGGAGCCCACGCGGTGACCACCGGCGGCGCGGCAGCGATCCCCCGGCCGGGACTGCTCGGGCGGGCGGCCACCCACATTGGTGCCCTGCTCGAACGGAGCGGTGTCAGCCCCGCGATGGTCAGGGGCGCAGGGTGGTCGATCAGCGGGACCGCCGCTGGGGCCATCGCATCGTTCATCGTGCAGATCGTGCTGGCGCGCGAGCTGGGGGCCACGCGCTACGGCGTGTACAGCTACTTGCTCGCGTGGGTCAACGTCGCGGTGCTGCTCGGCAAGCTGGAGTTCGACGTCGCCGCGATCCGATTCGTCAGCGCGTATGAAGGCCAGCAGCAGGACAGTCTGCTGCGTGGCTTCTTGCGCTATGCGATACGAGGCGTCGGTGCCACCGCCACCTCGATCGCCTTGATTGCCGCTGTGGCAGTATGGGCGGTGCGGGCCCAGCTCCCCGCCGGGATGGCGCAGGCTATCTGGGCGGCGTGCGCGCTCGTGCCGCTCAGCGCGTTGCTGTTGTTCAGCGGCAGCGCGCTGCAGGGATTTCGACGTGTGCCGCAGGCCCAACTGCCCTCGCAGGTGTTACGACCGGTCCTGTTCACCGGTGGGGTTCTGCTTGCCGGCTCGGCGCTCAGTATGGGGATGAGCCCGGGAGGCGCCGTCGCCCTCAACGCGGCTGCGACGGCGGTCGCGCTCGGCGTGAGTCTCCTCCTGCTCAGTCGCGCCATTCCCGCGCGCGTCGCAGCGGCCGCGCCCGCCTACGACAGCGCCAAGTGGATGCACGCCGTGCGGGGATTCCTGTTGATCTCCACCGCGCACCTCGTTCTGTCACAACAGGCGGATGTGCTGGTCGTGGGAACACTGTTGAGCGCCCGCAATGCCGGACTGTACAGTGCGGCCAGCCAGCTTTCCACGCTGATCGGCCTCGGTGCGACGGCGATCATCTTTGTCGTGCTCCCGTCCGTCTCCGATCTTCACGCGCGCGCGCGGGTGGATGAGCTGCAGCGTCTCGTCGTACGCACCGTCCAGACCTGTGCGTTGGTCAGCGTGCCCGTCGCCCTGGTGTTGGTCGTCGCCGGCCCCCTGGTGTTGGACGTCTACGGGTCCGCCTTCGCCGCCGGGTACCCGGTATTGCTGATCTTGAGCATCGTCCAGGTCGCGGCCGCAACGATGGGCGGGTTGTCCGGATACCTGTTGACGATGACGGGGCATGAATGGCAGGCAAGCCGCGTCGTCGTGGGCAGCGCCTTGCTCAACCTTGCCCTCACGATTGTGTTGACGCCTCTCCTGGGGATCGTCGGAGCCGCGTTGGCGACTCTGGCGGCAGGGTTGGTGAAGCTGGGATGGTTGTGGTTGTACGTGTGGCGCTTCGTCGGCGTCGCGGTGCTTCCGTACGTCCCTGCGGGCCGGGGGCGCTCGGTGGAGCGCGCGCAGGGGGGGGAGCGCCTGATTCCCACCAGTTTCCAAATCTTCGCTCACGGTTCTCCCGAGTGGGAGTCCTGCCACCGCGCACTCGCTGCGGCGAGCGTCCGGATCCCGTTACCCCATAACCCGGAGTGGGCGCGGGCGCGCCGCGGCATCGAGTCGCGCGGCGTGGGACTCCGCGACCCGGATGGCAACTGGGTCGCCGCCTTCAGCGTACACGTCGCCCCGAGCCGCGCGCTGCCCGGCTTTCGGCTCCTCCGGGTCGAGCGTTTCGGCGAGGGCCTGCCTCGCTCGGTCTGGTCGACCGCCGTCGACGCACTGGCCGAGGTCCTCCGGCGGGAACCCCGCGTTCTCAAACTCAGCGTCGAGGTGTTCTCGGCGGATGGTGAGTGTCGCGCCCGGCTTGGGGAGCTGCTCGGCGAGGCAGGGTTTGCGCAGCAGCCAAGTGCAAAAAATTGGAGCACGACGCTCGTGCTCGATCTGCGGCGCAGCGAGGACGAGATCTTCGCGTCGTTCAGCACATTGGCACGGCGCGCGATACGGGCAGTGGCGAAGGGCCCGCTGGAGGTGCGACCCATCGACGACTGCGGACTCGCGGATCGCCTGAACGCCTTGTCGCGCGAGACGTTCGCACGCACCGGCGCGCGCTACGAGGCGTGGTGGGATTGGGCCGGCGTGATCGAGCTTACCCGGCAGGTTCCGCAATCCAGTCGACTGATCGGGCTGTTCCGGACGGACCGGCAGGGGCCGGATTCCCTCCTCGGTTTCGCGTGGGGCTGGTGGAACGGACAGAGCGTGAGCTATTTCGCCGGCGCATCGGCGCGACCCACGGATCTCGGACGTGTCTGGATCGTCCATCCCCTCTTCTGGGACCTCATCACCTGGGGCAAACGCATCGGTGCGACGATCTATGATCTCGGCGGGGTTTCTGGCGGGACGGTGGAATCGGGGGATCCGGTTGCCGGCATCTCCGATTTCAAGCGCTTGTTCAGCAAAGACGTGGCTGCCATCGCAGATGACTGGATCCTGGAACCCCGGTGGCTGCCGGCCCGAATGGCGGCGGCGGTGAGCGCGGGCACGGCCTGGATTCAGAAGATCACCAGGTAGGACGCGGTGCTGCGATTACCTCGTCAACTGATCATTGAGCTCGCAGGCACCGACCTCCTCGCGCCCATGCTGCGCGCGGTTGGCCGAGGTCTGGTGACGATCTTCACGCTGCATCGGTTCACCGATCCGGAACACGGGATCGTCGGACACGACCCCGTCGCCCTGGCCAAGCAGCTGGCGTACTTGCGCCGCTACCGTTACACGCTCCTCAGCCTTTCCGAAGTCGTCGACCGCATCACGGGCCGAAATGGCCATTCGACGAGCCCGGCTGTCGCCTTCACCGTGGACGACGGGTATGGTGATTTTGTGCGCATCGGCGCACCGGTGTTTGCGGAATACGACTGCCCCGTGACGGTGTTCATTCCGACGGGATTTCTGGACGGCCGGCTGTGGTTGTGGTGGGATCGCGTGACCTACCTCTTTGCCAACGCGCGCCGGGCGTCGTTTCTCACGCCCGAGCTCGGGGATCGGCCGTATCAGTGGTCGACGCCCGAAGACCTGGCACGCGTGCAGCAGTATGTGCTCGACGCGTTGGAGCGCGTGCCGGCGCCGCAACGCGAAGCCGCGATCGCTGCGCTGTCACGCCAACTGGAGGTGGAGCTGCCGGAGGCGGCACCCGCGGCGTATGCGCCCATGAGCTGGGATGAGGTACGCAAGATGGCTCGCCGGGGCGTGACATTCGGTCCGCATACTGTGACGCATCCGATCTTACCGCTGACGCCGGCCGATATCTGTAAATGGGAGATCGAAGAGTCTTCTCGCCGGCTGCGTCTCGAGACGAGCTCGACGATACCGGTATTCTGCTACCCGGCCGGCCACGCCGGCCAACGGGAGCTTCAGGCGGTCCAGGCTGCCGGGTTCAGCGCGGCCGTGACGACCATCCCCGGGTACGCTGCCCCCCATGGCATTCGCGACTGGGGGGCGCTCCGCCGGTTCGCGCTGCCACGCTTCCCCACCGCCGAGGACCGGCCGCACCTGGTGAATGTCGTCGCGGGTCTCGCCCGTCTCAGACCGAGGATTCGCCGACCACGACCACGGAAGTAGGCGCCGGCGTTTCGCTGAGGCCCTCGTACACGCGCACCCACTGTGCCAAAACGTCTTCCGCTGCGTACAGGTGGTGACACTCATCGAATGCCGCGGCAGTCAGGCGCGGCGCGAGCTTGGGATCTTCCAGCAATTGCAGCGCGGCTGTTGCCATGGCGGCATCGTCGCCACGCGGCACGAGCAATCCGGTGTCATGGTGGCGCAGGATAAATGGGATGCCCCCCGCGTCCGTCGTCACCACCGGAACGCCTGAGGCAAATGCCTCGAGGATCGAGCCGGGCATGTTGTCGACATCCGGAGCGTTGAGGTAGACGTCCGCGGCGTCGTACAGTGCGGGCATCCGCTCCGGCTGCACACGGCCTATGAACTCGCAATGCCGCAGTCCCAGCTCGCGGGCCAGCTGCTCGAGGGCCGCACGTTGGCTGCCCTCTCCGGCCACCACCAATCGGGCGTCCGGAACAGCCCGCTGGATCCGCCCGAAGGCGCGCAGCACGCACGCAACGTTGTACATCGGCTCGAGGTGCCGGTTCGCAAGAAACAGTGGACGGAGCGGCCGTCGCTCGCGGAACCGGAATTGGTCGAAGTCGATGATGTTGGGGATCATGCGCGCGCGGAGGCCGGCGCGCGCGAACACCCCCATCAGAAACCCCGAGCTGACGACGAGCGCATCCGCCTGCCGCATGACCGGAATCGCTGTGCGCCCCCAGCGTCGCAAGTGATCCTCCGCTTCGCCGCTGCGGTAATTCAGAATCACTTTCTTGCCGTATAGCTTGGCCAGGAGCACGGCAGGCGTGGGATTCAGGACAAAGGACCAATAGGACGCCGAGAAGACGTGGACGACATCATAGGACGCGAGGGACGTCAGCAGCGTCCATACATACTTGACCACGGTTACGATCGTGCGGAGGTAGCGGACGCGCTGCAGCGGCCGGAGGATGCGCGGCAGCACGGGATTGGTGGGCACGAACCCCACCTCGACCGACGGGATCCGGCGCAGACCCTGATACAGTCGCGACGCCTGAATGGCCTGCCCCCCGGGAATCGTGAGGGCAGGCGCAACGAGGCAGACGCGAATGCGGCGCTTGGCCTCCGCGCCGCTCACGCTTGCTGCCGCACCCATCCGATCCTTGGCGTGCGGCGCGCTGCACCGGGGAGCGCCGGCGCAGTACTCGAGGCCCAGGCCCACGTGCGCCGCAGCCCTTCCTCGATCGCGACCTTGGGATGGTACCCGAGCAGCCGCGTCGCCCGCTCGAGACTCGCCAGCGAGTCCCGGACGTCCCCGGAGCGTGGAGGCTGCTTTACGCAAACCGGCTGATGCCCGGTCACGACGCCGACCATTCCCAGGAGTCCGAGCAGCGAGGTCCTGACGCCGGCCCCGACGTTGGCGACCCAGCCGTTGACCGTCTCGGTCGGGCCGGAAGCGGCCAGAAGGTTTGCGTCGACGACGTTGTCGACATAGGTGAAGTCGCGGGTTTGCTCGCCGTCGCCGAACAGCACTGCCGGGCGTCCCTCGAGCACCGCCTGGAAGAACATGGGAATCACCGCCGCGTACGCCGAGTGCGGGCTCTGGTGGGGGCCGAACACGTTGAAGTAGCGCAGCGCCACTCCTTCAATCATGCCCGCACGCGCAAATGCCAGCACATACTGTTCGCCCGCGAGCTTCGAGGTCGCGTAGGGCGATCGCGGCAGTGGCTCCACCGATTCCGTCTTGGGGAGAACGGGCGTATCCCCGTAGACCGAGCTGGAGCTCGAGTAGACGACCCGGCGAACCTTCGCCTCCACACACGCCTCGAGCAGGCGCATCGTCGCGTTGACGTTTGCGTCGTGCGATCCCCACGGATTCTTGATCGACCGCGGGACGCTCGGCAGCGCGGCAACGTGGAAAACGACATCGACTCCTGC
>Ga0137362_10002121_pt1 | contig 12720 bp, 12 predicted proteins | sample MadtaG_2_FD_104801 | JGI IMG/M metagenome (GOLD analysis project Ga0137362, IMG submission 104801) | Vadose zone soil microbial communities from Angelo Coast Range Reserve, California, USA - Mad1_100_16 metaG | ecosystem: Environmental > Terrestrial > Soil > Vadose zone | place: USA: California... | reverse complement strand
CCGATCGCAATTGCCGGCGACTTCTATGTGGTTATGCAAAAGGTTACCGGCTCTGCGCCGCTTGCGATCGTAGTGTCAGCGACGATTCTGCTTTTCTTTTATCTGTTGTGGTTTGGTTTTACCACCTATCGTCGCGCGCAGATTACTGAGGAACGCGCTTAGTGTGAAGTATCGTGAGGGGGCCGATACTCGCATGGGACGCCCGCTCAACCAGAAGAAAAAGCGCCCGCCTCTGTGTATTTCGCTTCAGAAGCGGATTCAAGTTACGTTAAGGGCGAAGTCTTAACTCCGCTAGGCAGCGAAGCTACAGCGGGTGATCTCGGCTAGCTACTCTGACGCTTGTGTTATCGGGTCGTCTAATGAAAGAAATTTTCTGTCACGATTTGCCTGCAAGCGTCAGCAGTTGATCGATAAACGGTACTTGGCCTTTTAGTATCTTTCGTTTGGCGACTTCGGGTGTTAGCCAAGCGGCCCGATCGATTTCAGGGAATTGCTGTAATTTCCCCGTATGCGGCGGCCATTCCATTGGAAACATATTGCTCCGCAATTTGGTCGGGTCGAAGTCTCCATTAATCGCCCACGCATAAACGGTCTTGCCGCCCGGCTGCTTAACCGGTTCGAGCGCAATAAACTCTCCATCAGGTGGAGCAGTGCCGCTTTCTTCTTCGAATTCTCGCTTGGCGGCTTTCAACGGATCTTCGTCCTCGTCAAACTCTCCTTTCGGAATAGTCCATGCTCCATCATCTCTCTTCTGCCAAAAGGGTCCGCCCGGATGGACTAATAGCACTTCGAGCCCTCCCGAATTCTCGCGGTACAACAAAAGTCCTGCACTCTTCTTTTTTGCCATTTACTTAATTTGGTCCACGACTGTAAAAGTCAAATCTCGCGATCGTCGATGGACCGGCCAGAGATGCTTCGCGGAAAACTATCGACCAACTTTCGGACGTTTGGGGTTTCGCTTCGGGTCTGAGCGAGCGGCTTCCTCTTCTTCCGCGGTGCCGACCCATTTACGTTTCGATTAGCGCTTCGGCTCTCGGCGTCGCCCGCGGGTCTTCGTAAGGAGCGGCGCTCTCTGCTGAAATTCGATAACGCAGTAGCGCTCCTACTCCGCCCAACTGCGCAAGGCGCGTCGCATCTTCTACGAAAGTAATGCGCGCGGCAGAGAGTTCTTTCGCGCGTCGCACCAACTCGTCGGCAATGGTGTTTCGATCCAGCACGGGCATTGTTTCCCTGTGACCGCCGTACATCGAAAATACTTTTTCAACTTCGGCTTTATCGTATTGAAGACTTTGTGGTGAAGCAGCAATCAGCATCTCTTGTGCTTGTCCGTTTGAAAGCGCGGCGAGCGTCTCGGGGACGCCGGCAACCGCCAAATTGTCGGCGCGGTACTCGCTCAAGAGTTCTTCCACCTTCTGCATGTCCGTCAGCCTGTCATGAGCACGAAAGGCCCCTAACGACTGCTCGAGTACTTCCTGTTCGGCGGTATTTATGCCCAGACTCAGTACATCGATCACCATGTCTGAGAGCGCTTTTGGCATTCGTTGTTGCAGAATCGGAATTACAGTTTCTTGATCGCCCGCAAGAATGATGTTTTCAACCGCGTCTTCCGCGACAGTGCGTTCGAGCATTTTGATTATTTCGTTCGCGTGGAGCAGATAACAGTTCTCGTCGTGGCGGTGATATCTGGATTGAACCCAGCCACCCACGTCCGCGCGTTTTGTGGTGAGGTTTTCCAGACCGTGACGATCGATCGTGCGGGCAGCGGCGAATACGAAAATTTGTGCTCGATTAGTATTAGCGAGCACAACCGCATACCGCCGATAATGATCAATCAGCCGCGCAAGTGGATAAAGATGGGGCTGGTTATATACAAAAAGCCGGTTACGCTCAAAAGGAGCGTCGAACAAACCGACCTCGAAGTAGTCGTTTGCGGCTGAACAAGCAAAGATAGCTAGGCCTTGAGCGGACGTCGGTACACCGTTCTCCAGATAACGCACTATCCGCACGAAATCCTCTTCAAAGCTTTCTCGTTCAGCAGAATGCGGCGAATAACTTTTGCCGCGGTCTGCCAGTTGTTTACGCGCGAACGTCAGAAACTGATGCTTTCCCTGCTGGTCCACGCGCGCGTCAAGGTAAAGACTGATGACCGGCATGCCCACAGGGTCGAACGCCAGCAGGCGCTGCATCAACTCTTCCGGCGCGACGGCTTCAGGTGTCGTCTCTACGCGATCTAAAACGGCTTCTGCGGTACTCATTTGGTCTGTGCTCCCTTCTTTAAATCTCTACTCGCGATGAACGGCCTATGCGGCCTTTTGCTTACGCGCTAAACTTCTCTTAAGAACTTCTACCAGGTCGACGACCTTGCCCTGTGCGCGTTCTTCCGGCTCTTCCACTTCGACAATGTCTTTGTGCTGCTTTCGCTTCTTTTCGACCAGCCTAAGAAGATTCGCGGCCTTTTCATCCTTCAGGTCTTTCAGCGAAAGATGATTATTCGAGTGTTTGGCGATGAAGTTTTCAAACTTCTTAACTGTGGCCGCCGGAACTTTTTTCATATCCGGTAAACCAACTTCTTTAGGTGCGCGCAATTCATCCTTGAAACGCATCGTTTCAGCGCGCAGGATTCCATTTTCAGGGAAGATCGTCACCAGATATTCTTTGCCGCGCATAACGAAAGTGGCGATGCCCGCCAGGTCGCTCTTGGCCATCGTCTCGGCAAGCAACTTGTAAGCCTTTTTGGATCCTTCTGAGGGCGCCAGGAAATACGATCGATCGAAATAGAGCGGAGGAATCGATTCGAGATCGACAAATTTTCGCAAATCGATATCGCGGCTTTGTTCCGGCGCCAACCGTTCTAATTCTTCATCAGTAACGATAACGTACTTGCCCTTTTCGTATTCGAAACCGCGCACCATCTCATCGTCTTCCAAGTCGTCGCCGGTCTTTTGTGAATAGTAGCGGCGGGATAACGGCTCGCCTTCGGGCCCCAACATGCGCAACGGTATGCGACTCGAACGATTGCCGGGATAAAGATCCACCGGCACGCTAACTAATCCGAAGGTCAAAGTTCCCGACCAGAATGGCCGGACGCCCGCTCGGACGCCGCCGTTACCTTTGTCACTCCGCTTTTTTGTTTTTCTTTTAGGCAGCTTTCTTCTCCTTTCGTAGCGCCGCGATACTTCTGGACAGAACCTTATCCAGCGATGCGGCCTTTCGTTTCGTTTTTACCAAATGCAGTTTCGGCGCATGGCCCTTTGCCTTTTTTTCGATAAATTCCATAACCCGCTGGCGATATTCGTCTTTGTATTCATTGGGATCGAATTCGCCCTGCAACAAGCCCACCAACTGTTTCGCCATCGTCAACTCTTTCTTGTCGGGAGCACGGCCTGCGGGTTTCGGTAAGTCCTTCGCCGATAACACCTCTTCGGCATTCCGCAGCGTAAACAATACGAGGTGATCTTCTTCGGCGCGCAGCGCGCCGGCGTAGCGCTGCTTGCGCATCACCCAATGCGCGACGCCTTCTTTTTCTTTATTGTGCAGCGCTTGAGTTAGCGCGAAGTAGGCGGATTGATCTCCGTCTGGTCCAAGATAGTACGGGCGATCGTAGTACTCAGGCGGAATTTCTTTCGGCGCTAGAAACTGTGTGATTTCGATTTCGCGCGAGGGTTCGGGCTCCAACTCCTCCAGCTCCTTCCCATCTAGAATGACAAAGGTTCCAGGTTCTACTTCGAATCCCTTCTGAATTTCTTCGTTGGGAACTTCTTTTCCCGATTCATCAACCATGTGCTGCTTTACTCGTATCTTCGATTTCTTATCGAGGATGTGAAAGCGAACGGATTGATCCTGCGCGGCGGAATACAACTTAACCGGCACTTTCGCCGGACCCATTTTCAAATCGCCTTTCCAGATTGCGCGAGCTGCCATCACGAAACCTCACTTTCCACTGCGGAAGCTGAGCAAGGTGGACAGAAGATTTCAATTTCCGTCGTCCGTGTTGCGCATATCGCACAAACCACGCCGTCGCAACCTTCACATCGATACTCCGTCTGAAATACGTACGTTTGACCGCATGCCGGACATACTTCAGCGCCTTCTTCCAGCCACCATACCCGCTTGTGCTTGTTCTTTCGCACCGTCTCTAAACTTGAGGCATATTCAGTTCCAAACTTCCGTGAAGCCATAGACAGATCCAACCACGGAGATACTTTTCCTCTCCGCGTACCAAGTCAGAGGACTGCGAGTTGCCTGCTGGCCCAATGGAAAAACACCACGAGCCTCTTGGATGTTATGGGGAGGGCGCCTTGATTTTCATTATTGTCGTCCTGGCCGCAGTGTTATTTGGTGGACGGCTCTTGAACCGAGGCGGCGGCACGAACGTGAATATCACCATTCCCAAACAATAAGTGATTAAGGGAACCATGGACGAGTCTTCTTAAATGCAGCCGATACATCTGTGACTGTTTCAATTGCGCGTAGGTCGCTTTGGGACTCGACGGAGATTCATTCATGCGAGACGTAAGAAATCAAGCGGGAAAAATTGGATACATTATCTTGTGGCTGCTCGGTGTTCCGTTTAGTGTTCTATTGCTGATTTTCCTTTTACGCGGATGCACGTGATGGCGTCGCGCGAACACTTGACGGCGTAAACTCTGGCAATTGCGATTGGAACAACGGCCCAGCCGGGCTAAAGCATCCGCGAATATCGTCAGCTTCGACTGTGTCGCGTTCCAGCAGCAACTGGACCAGGCGGGCTATCGACTCGTGTTGTGAGGTTACGACCTCGCGCGCTCTTTCCAGTTGCGAGTTGATGATGTCATTCATCGCATCTTCAGCTTTATCCAGCAGAGTTTGACTTTGACTATCGGTCCGGGAATCGACCAGGTAGATTGGACCCAGAGGACTCATGCCGAATTCTCTGACCATCTTTCGGGCAATCTCCACGGCGCGCTCGATGTCGTTTGCGGCGCCGGCCGTCATCGTCGACAGCACAACTTGTTCGGCGGCTCGTCCTCCTAGCAGTACTGCGATCTGATCTTCAAGATATTCGCGTTTTTTCATCAAACGATCCCGCTCGGGCAATGATTGCGTAACTCCCAATGCGCGCCCGCGCGGCAGAATCGAAACCTTATGAATCGGATCGCCGTTCTTCACCGCTAATCCAACCGCGACGTGACCTGCTTCGTGAACCGCGGTGGCATATCGCTCGTCCTCGTCCATCATGAATCCCTGGCGTTCCGCGCCCATCAGAATTCTGTCGCGAGCATATTCAATGTGTTTGCGGCCCACGGCGTCCGAGTTGTCACGCGTTGCCGTGATTGCGGCCTCGTTTAAGAGATTCGCGAGATCGGCTCCCGAGAAGCCCGGCGTTCCACGAGCGATCCAGTTCAGATCAAGGTCTCGATCCTGTTGAAGGCTTCGCGCATGTACTCGCAAAATAGCTTCGCGGCCACGCAGGTCCGGCAGATTAACCACGATCTCGCGGTCGAACCGTCCGGGACGCGTTAACGCGTGGTCCAAAACATCCGGCCGGTTCGTTGAGCCGATGACGACTATGCTCGATGTTCGATTAAACCCATCCATCTCTATTAACAATTGGTTGAGCGCCTGGTCCTGATCCGCGGAACCGGAGTCGCTACCCCGGCCACGCTTGCGACCGAGGGCATCGATCTCATCGATGAAGATTACACAGGGCGAAAGCTTTCGCGCGCGCGCAAAAAGCCGGCGAACGCGGGCGGCCCCCACACCGGCAAATTTTTCCTGAAAACTCGAACCTGAGACTGAAAGAAACGAAACGCCTGCCTCACCGGCAGCGGCGCGCGCGAGCAGAGTCTTGCCGGTTCCCGGTGGGCCGCAGAGGAGAATGCCGCGAGGCGCCCGGCCGCCAAGTCGCCCAAAGCGAATCGGGTCTCGCAGAAACTCAATGGTTTCTGATAATTCTGCCGTGGCTTCATCTACGCCGGCCACGTCCGCGAAGGTCACATTCTGCTTGCCATTGTGGTCCATCAGACTAAAGTTTCCGCCGCGCCCGTTTACCGTTGCGTAAACTCGCCAGCCGATGAAGCCGAGTAACAGGCAAACAATGACCGGAATTGAGTAGGTAAACAAAGTTTCAGCGAGACTGGGTTGCATCGATGAAAACTCAATGGGTACGCCGTTCTTTCTGAAAAGTTCAACCACTCCTTGCCGAAACGAATCGCCAGCGACGGTAGCTTGAAATACGGAGCCGTCCGTGCTCTTAACAGTTAGAGAATCGTTCTCGATAATTACCGAGGCCGCGGAACCAATTTCGGCGATCTTGTAGAGGTCAGAATAGTTGATCTTCCTGGTCGCAGAAGTCTTGCTCTTATGGACCACAATGGAAATTGAGCCGACCATCAGCACGGTCGCGATTAAGATGACTAGAAGAAGAGTTGCCCTTTGTGAACGACCGACAATCTTCATGATGCGAGAAGTCATTGTTGTCTCCTAAAGAGTGTACGCGGCTATGCGCGAGTCGATCGAAAACCGCAGGAACTAAGGATTGGAAGCGAGGCGTGTCGGGAAATACCGGCGCAAACGCAAAACCTATAGACCTAAGTAATACGCTCGCCAATAATCACCAGCGGCGAGCGCGGTTTCCAATTTAGCAACAATCCTTCCGGGAAGTCCAGCACGATTCGTAGAATTCTGTGGGTGTTTTCGATCGAGAGTCGCTCATTGGCGGCCATCGCGACCTGAATCAAATAGTGATCGCAACGCCTATGAACTGCCATAGTTTGATACACCATTCCTGAACTAGGTATCGAATTAGGCACAGCGATCGCCATCAATGAACTTGCCTAGATACAGCGGTTTATCTTGTCCTGGCAGCGCAGGGCATACATTTTGCCGCTTTCATTTCCTGAAATCACCCGATTCAATTAGTTATCGAAGGAGGAAGGAACAATGTTGTGGGCAATTTTCGTGATTCTCTTGATCCTGTGGCTGTTGGGCATGGTGTCGAGCTACACGGTAGGAGGGTTCATTCACCTGTTGCTGGTCCTTGCGCTCGTAGTGCTCTTGATTAATCTAATCACTGGACGAAGAACTGTTTAGTCCTGGTCCGATCGGATGTAGATCCGTACTTGCCCTCCCTTTTCGTAGCCTAAGTTGAGGTGCGGCCGATCCTCACCTCGGTAAATGTAAATATGGACCTCACCATATTGCCTCCCACAAGGCCGCGAGAAACTTTCTTATCATTTGGAGATCTATTCGTACCGTAGCGCTTCAATTGGATCGAGCGCGGCGGCTTTGCGAGCCGGATAATAACCGAAGAAGATTCCCACAGCGCCCGAGAAGATAACTGAGCCGACGATCGCCATCATCGAGATGAGCGTCGGCCAGCCGAGCATTTTGGGAATCGCCAACGAAACAGCGACACCAAGCAGAATGCCGAACAGCCCGCCGGTCAGGCTCAATACAACGGATTCGATCAAGAATTGGCTGCGCACTGCGGACGACCGCGCGCCGATTGCCATGCGAATGCCAATCTCCCGCGTGCGCTCCGTTACCGACACCAGCATGATGTTCATGATGCCGATGCCGCCGACCAGCAGCGAGACGCCCGCAATGCAAGCCAGGAGCATCGTCATCGTGCTGTTTGTTTGGTTGGCGGCTTCGGCTATGTCCGACATATTGCGAACCGTGAAATCGTCCGGATCGTTTGGGCCCAGCTTGTGCCGCTGTCGCAACAAATCGGTTATTTGCTGTTGTGCGGTGTAGGTCGCGTCGGGCGATACTGCAGATGTGTAAGCTATTTGTAATCGCGGACTGCCGAGGATTTTCTTTTGCACCGTGGTGTAAGGAGTGAAGACGATGTCGTCCTGATCGCGACCCTGGGCATCCTGCCCTTTTCGCGCCATTACTCCGGCCACGCGAAACGGAAGATTCTGAACTCGAATCGTCTGACCGACTGGATCCATGCCGGCGAATAGATTGTCAGCAATCGTCTGTCCAACGACGAGGACGCGCGCGGCGGTGCGGACATCTGAGTCGGTGAAGAACTCGCCGCTTTGCACGGCCCACTTGCGCACCTCGGGATATTGCTCGCTGACGCCTTGAATTGATGTGTTCCAGTTCATATTGCCCGCGACCAGTTGACCCCGCGCATTCACGGCGGGCGTAACCATGGAAACGCTTGGCACTTCGCGCTTGATAGCGTCGAGATCTTCGACGGTCAGAGTGTTCGTACCGCTGTCGCCCGTGCCGCTGCGGACGCCGCCGACGTTTTGCGCGCCAGCGCTCACGAATAAAAGGTTCGTACCGATGCTGTCGATCTGTGCTTGCACTGCGGCCTGCGCGCCCTGGCCGATGCTCACCATCGCCACGACGGCAGAGACACCGATAATAATTCCCAGCATCGTCAGCGCTGCACGCATCTTGTTGCGCTGCAAGGCGCGAAAGGCCACGCGAATGATCATTAAAAGGTTCATGATTTCCTACTCGTTTTAGTTCGACAAATTCTCCTGATCGCGTCGCCCTCTCCCAGTGGGAGAGGGAAATTCACTCTTCATCATCATCGTCTTGAATCGCCGGCATATGCTTCAGTTCTTTGCCAGCATCACGCTGAACTTCCACCTGATAATCTTTTCTGATCTTTCCATCTTTGAAGACGACTATCCGCTGTGCGTACTGCGCGATGTCCGGGTCGTGCGTGACCAGCACGAGCGTGATCCCACGTTCGCGATTTAAGCGTTGGAAGATCTCCATCACTTCGATTGACGTGCGCGAGTCGAGGTTACCCGTCGGCTCGTCAGCAAGAATCAGCGCCGGATGATTAACCAAAGCGCGCGCGACCGCCACGCGTTGCTGCTGTCCGCCCGACAACTGGTTCGGATGATTCTGTTCGCGCCCGGCCAGGCCAACCGAGGATAAGGCTTCTCGCGCACGCTCATGACGGAGCGTGCCGCTCACGCCCGCGTAAAGCATCGGCAACTCAACATTCTCCAAAGCCGTTGTGCGCGAAAGCAGGTTGAAACCCTGGAACACGAAACCGATTTTCCGCGAACGAATATCCGCCCGTTCGTCCTTGGACATCTGCGACACATCCTGCCCGTCGAGGATGTACGTTCCCTTCGTCGGGCGATCGAGACAACCGATGATATTCATGGTCGTCGATTTGCCGGAGCCCGATGCCCCCATGATGGCGACGAATTCGCCTTCCTGGATCGTCAGCGAGGCGCCACGCAGCGCGTGGACCTGAACATCGCCCATGGTGTACGTCTTATGGATGTTCTCCAACTGAATCACCGGGGGAGTCTGGGTCAGTTCGATCATTCCCGCGATTGCCGGGTTCGGTTTTATGATTTCTCGAATTGCTTGCATGATTTTCTTTCATTCGTACCTTTTCGTGTGTTTTCGTGGATCCGGTTTTTCGTCGAGAAGAACGATCCACGAAACGACACGAAACGGGCGAAACAACAACACTAGCCTTTTAGTTTCTTCTTCCTGGCGCCCCGCTGTTGGTTCTCGGCGCGCTGCCGAATCCGGGCGCGGACGTTTGATTCGAGTTTGACTTGCTCGCGCTCGATAGCGTCTGGCCCGTAATGACCATCTCGCCTTCCTGCAAGTTGCCTTCAACAACTTCGGTTGATGCGCCGTCAGTCAGCCCCACCTTGATTCGTCTGGATTGTGGCTTAGCATCCTGGCCCATCACCCAAATGATTCGAGTCTGGCCATCCAAAATTGGCGCCGTGGGTGGAGCAAAATGTGACTCACCGTTTCCGGATTTCGGAGCAGGATTGTTCCCGCCATTTCCATTACCGCTCGGTTGACGACCCTGCCCATTTGAATTGGCGCTGTTGGTTTTTTGACCGCTCGCATCCTGCGGGATAAATCGCAACGCGGCGTTCGGCACCTTCAGCACGTTATTGCGCTCATCAATCGTGATCGTGAGGTTGGCAGTCATGCCAGGCTTCAGTTTCTGATCGGGATTGTCGACGTCGATCACAACGTTGTAAGTCACGACGTTCTGAACATTCTGCGGATTCAGCCGCATCTGCTCAATCTTTCCATCGAAGTCTTTGCCCGGAAATGCATCAACTGTGAATTTGACGGACTTTGCGTTTTCTACCACGCCGATATCCGCCTGATCGATATTCGCGATCACTTGCATCTTGGTCAGATCGTTCGCAATCGTAAACAGTGTCGGCGCCGATAAACTTGCAGCCACGGTCTGGCCGACGCTTACATCGCGCGAGACGACGATACCGTCGATGGGCGAAGTGATGGTCGTATGCGCCAGATTTACTTCCGCCAATTGCAATGCTGCCGCGGCTTGTTGCACTTGGGCTTCGGCTGCTTGCACTTGGGCTTGCGACTGTTGCACTTGAGCTTGCGACTGCTGCACCTGCGCTTGCGACTGAGCAACGCCTGAGCCGGCGGCCATTTGCTCGCTCAATATTGCCTGATTTAATTGAGCTGCCGCCTGATCGTATTTTGCCTGCGCCGTCTGATAAGCAGTTTGAGCGACGTCGAGATCGCGCTGTGGAACCACACCACTTTTCAACAATGATTGCTGCTGCTTGAGATAACTGAGCGCATCATCCTGCTGCGCTTTCAACACCGCGAGATTAGCTCGCGCTCCGGCGACGCCGGCCTGATTATTTTGCGCTGTCGAGGCGGCTGCCTCAGCTTTCGCCTGCGCATCGCTCACTCCGGCGCGAGAGTTTGCCACCGCCGCGCGCGCTTGTTGCAGGCTCGCCTGCGCCTGTTGCAGATTGGCGCGAGCTTGATCGACTTGAGCTTTGCTCACGGCCGGATCGAGTTGCGCAACGATCTGGCCCTTCTTTACGACCGAGTTGTAGTCGGCAGAAAGAGCCGAGATTGTTCCGGAAGCCTGACTGCCAACCTGCACGGTCGTGACCGCCTGAAGTGTTCCCGTCGCAGTCACCGTGTTGCGCAGGTTTCCACGGTCAACTTTTGCAGTCAGATATTGCGCGGCGTTGGCCTGCCCGCCCCAAAAATAGAAAGCCACTACTGACGCCACTGCGGCGCCGGCGATCCCCAGAATCAAAGGCTTCTTGCGGCTGAGCACCTTTTGCGATGCTAACTTGATCCAATTGATAATGCTTGCGCCGCCCAATCCATTTACTAGCGGCCTTGCTCTAATAATTTCAGTCGACATATGTTCTTCCTGCTCTTATGGTTTCTCAGTGTGCCCGGAAATTTCGCACAAATCAGGCACTAATCAACTAGACACCGCACGTTAGCAAACCGTTACATCGTGTCAGAAGCCCGACCGTGAGGGAGGGCAAGTTTACAATTCAGATCGGGTTCTGTTTTTCTGACTTGCCCTCCCTCACCGTCGGGCTTCTGACAGCGTCGTAACCATCGCAGGGGCGGCGGTGTCTTACCTGGTCGAGAGGCAAAATCTCGGATTTTAGAATGAAGGAGTAATAGGAATGAAAAAACTTGGAAAAGTTAAGATGCTGGCAATAGCCTCTCTCTCCGCTGTTGCTTTGGTTGCTTCGATTGCCGTGGCGCAATCGGTGAAAACCGATCGCGGAAGCGGACCTCGCCATCAGTGGCGGGGCGACGGAATGAAGCGTGGATTCCACGGACGTGGCGCGTTTCTGAATCGTCTAAATTTAACTGACGATCAGAAAGCGAAGATGAAACAGATCCGCGAAAGCTTTGCAGAACGCAACAAACCGTTGCTTGAACAGCTTCGGGCGAAGCGGCAGGAGTTGCGTCAGGCGAGTGAAGGCGGTACGTTCAATGAAGCGCTGGCCAATCAGAAATTGACGGAAATGGCGGGCTTGCAAGCCAAGCTGATGGGCGAAAGATTTAAGCTCCATCAGGAGATGCAGTCCGTTTTGACCGCCGATCAAAAGGCCCAGCTTGATCAGTTGAAAGCGCAGTTCAAAACGCGTCATGGCGAAAGTCGTGGAGCGGGCGGACCGCGCGACAACCAGTAAACATGAGGGTGTCAGAACCGCGAGCGGTAGCGGCCGGATCATAACCTCAACTTGAATTGACTCGGCTTCGACCGCGACCAGATCAGATTCGCGGATCTAACGGCCGGTTGCTATTACTCGCGGTTCTGACACAAATGAGAAGCGCTTCTGTCGCACGGTTATGAACAAGCGTCCGACCTCGAACTGGCGCGTCAAGCACGCGCGGAAGACGAGTCTGCGTTCGCTGAAATCGTTCGACGTTACAGCCCGCGAGTCTTTCATGTTGCTTACCGATTTTTTCGCGAGCGAAGCTTGGCTGAAGAAGCAGCGCAGGAGACTTTTTTGAAAGCGTTCTCGCAACTGAAAAGCTTTGAAGGGCGCGGTTCGATGGAGGGATGGTTGACGCGAATTGCCACTAATACATGCTTGAACATAATTCGCGCGACAAAGCGACGCCCAGAACTTGTGGCCGCCGATCTTAATGAAGATGAAAACGAGTGGCTGGAAAAGAAACTTTCTGCGACGTCTGGTGATCGGCACCGAGAAGTCGAGAACAGACGCGTGGCGGCTGATTTGGCTGAACGGTTGCTGGAAACTTTGTCAGCCGAAGATCGACTGGCGTTAATGATGATAGACGGCGAAGACGCTTCAGTCAGCGAGGTGGCGCAGATGACCGGTTGGTCAGAATCGAAAGTTAAAGTTCGGGCATTTCGTGCTCGAAAGAAGGCTCGTGAAGCGTTGGAGAAATTACTGAGCCGAAAGGGGCAGTAGCTCGACCCCACGATCCCCGACGGCGCAGCGCCGTTGG
>Ga0137362_10002113_pt1 | contig 12741 bp, 5 predicted proteins | sample MadtaG_2_FD_104801 | JGI IMG/M metagenome (GOLD analysis project Ga0137362, IMG submission 104801) | Vadose zone soil microbial communities from Angelo Coast Range Reserve, California, USA - Mad1_100_16 metaG | ecosystem: Environmental > Terrestrial > Soil > Vadose zone | place: USA: California... | reverse complement strand
CAGGGTTTCTAGAGCAATTTTAGGATCACTGTCGGCAACCTACACTGATTTCACTCATCAACTCTTTCCGTCTGCTTCGCAGCTAAGGCTTCAAGTATTGTAGGCGGTTACCGTCGCGGTGACCTAAAAAGCCAATTACGTAATTCTTCAGCGAAAGTTTTCCCCTAACATAATATCGCTACCGCTCTGATCCATCTGAGAGAAAAGCAGCCACCGTCGATCCGGTGAAATTGCGAGGCCCGAATCTGACCGAGAGATTGGTTTGTCCAGCGCCGCAATCGACGTCACATTATGCGTTGCAAAGCTGAAGAATTCGATGACTGGATGTGAGGGCACATTAGCTGTTGCAAAGTAAATTCCTTTTTCTGTCAGCGCCCAGAATCTCCAATAACCCGCTTTGTGATTGTCCAGCAGCAGTGTTTCTTCGCCGCCACCGGGAGGAACCTGCCAAATACCGGGCACCGCTCTGCCTTTGGAATAATAAAAAATCTTGCCGTCGGTTGATTCAAAACCTTCAAAGCCTCCGTGTTGGGTCACCTGTATTGGCTGGCCGCTTTCGGCCGCGACTTTCCAAATTTGCATTGCACCGCTACGCATAGAACCAAAGTAAATCCATTTACCATCTCGCGACCAACTAGGAACGATATTTTCAAAAGTTCCAGAAGTAATGCGGCGTGGTTGCCCATCTTCGGCCCTAATGACATAGATGTCAGCGTTGCCTTCCTGCCCAGAGTCATTCGAACGGGAATCAAAAGCGATCCAGTGCCCGTCGGGCGACCAACGCGGAGTGCCAGTAAGAGACGGACCTCGGTTAATCAACTCCCGTGGATTTGTTCCGTCACGATCACAGACCCAGATTCCATAGCCTCCGGAGCGGTTTGACGCGAAGACAATTTTCTGGCCATCCGGTGAGTAATCCGGCGCATCGTCTGTGAGCGTCGAGGCAATCAAACTCGTTGCTGTCAGGCCGTGGCCTGTCGAATCTATCTCTAGTCGCCAGATGTTTTCGTCATCCAAGGTCTGCGTATATGCGAGGCGGTCTCCCTGTCTGGAGATGGCAGGGCTGACGATATTTCGTCCGATAGTGGGTAAGCGCTCCGGCGTTCCCCCAGCCGTGGAGATTCGCCAGAGGCTATGGATGCTGCTCTCGCGTCTGGACGCAAACACCATGTCCCGCCCATCTGAAGTCCAGGCCAATCCAGTGATCGATGTATTGTCAAAAGTAAGTCGCCGAGGTTCACCACCGGCGAGCGGCGCCAGATAGAGATCGTCCGTTGTCTGGCTCGATGATCGAATAAACGCGATAGTCTTTCCGTCTGGAGAGAAACCCGGCAGCGAATCTCCTTCGGTCCCTGCCGGAGGCGAAGTTATCTTTCGCTTTTGGCCTGTTTCGATCGAAACCAAAAAAAGACTGAAAGGCTCTTCCTGGGAATTCTTGTCTGACACAGCTAAGAACTTTCCATCGGGCGAGTAATATTGGCTGCTTCCCAAGGTGCGATTCTGATGATAGAAGACATCGGTCACCTTCCGCTCAGGACCGCCCAAAGCAGGGATCAGATAGTACCCGCTACGGTCAGGCGATTCCCGGAAGAACGCGATGAAGCGTCCGTTAGGCGACCAGGTCGGACGCGTGTCGGCCGCCGGATCATTGGTCAGCCGCAGGGGCTTTTCGGCTCCGATCAGCTTAACGTAGATGTCCTGGTTGTCGCCCTTTTCGCCGTCCCACACGAAGGCGATCTGTTCTCCATTCGGCGAGAATGCCGCATGGGTCTCGCGTCCCGGAAAGCTCGTGAAAGGGACGATTGTTAAATGAGGAGCGACGGACCTCGTTTTCAGGGCAGAACCCAATATCAACCAGGCCGCAACCACAACGATAAGTCCGAGAACAACGAAGACTGCCGGCCATTTCAGGCTCCTGAAACGAGATTCAGCCAAACCTGGAGGGACGCCTGGGCCTGTTTGCAGACGGAAACCGGGATGGGTTTCGTCGTGCGGTAAACCTGTCATTCTTTGGGGCTCTTGATTGACCGCGGCCACCATCATTGAAGCCGCGTCTTCTTCCGAGATCTCTTTGACGCTGGGAACGAATCGATAGCCTCGCTTTGGAATAGTTTCGATATATTGATCTGATTGCTCTCCACCCAGAGCCTTCCGCAAGAAGGAAACGTTTTTGGCGAGATTAACTTCTTCCACGAAAGTATCCGGCCACACTCTCTTGAGCAGCTCGTCCTTCTCAGTCACACGCCCACCGTTCTCAACGAGGACGCGCAGAGTGTCGAAAGCCTTTGGACTTAGCGGGACATGAACTCCATCGCGAAACAGGAGGTGTTGCTCAGGGTCCAAAAGGAAGGGCCCAAACTCATAGAGGCATTTGGCTGTCTGGTTCATAAGGAACGGAAAGACCTCGCCACAACCAGGCTAAAACTTTGCCAGCAATTTCCCAGGAGGTTTCCAAGACTTCGGAAAGACGTCCAGCCCATCCTTAAACTACTCTCTAGCCAGCGGAAATCCTCGAAGGGTCGAGTTGCAGGCCTGAAGCCAGTGGACCGCATTATCACAAAAAAGATAGGCCCGAGCAATGGCGAGAAAACGAACGAAAAGCGGCCCAGTAACGGCGATCGTCACAATGGCGCGGCTGGTCTGAAGCTGTGAGATGTCTAGTATCTAGTCGCTCATGAATCGGAGCGCCTGGGTCGAGTAGGTTCTTCCGGATTCATCGCCCGGGCGCTCAAACTCTCGATCGTCCGTTACTCTGCAAACCAGACAACGGAGATCTTAATGAAGAGGCTACTTCTCTTGCTTGCTTGTTCTGTTGTTCCCTGCGCCGAGATCTACGCCACAGATTTCGAGGGCTTGGAGAGCATCGGCGCTGTTGTAAACCACAGCACTACTTCATCGGACATCATCTTCAACTGTCGCGATAACTCTCAGGTACAAATAACAGTGCTCGCGCCTGATCTTGTGAGGGTAAGAGCAACATACGGAAAGCCACTTCCGCAGCGTGATCATTCCTGGGCCATCGCCAAAGTCAACTGGGAGCACGCCATGTGGCAGCTTAACGAAACCTTTGATTCGTTCATCGTAATCACCAGCGAATTGCAAGTCATAGTAAATCGATCTCCATTAGTCATCGAGTTTCGTGACGCCAAGACTGGTCGTACGATCAACGCGGACGCACGCCCGATGGCCTTCGACCCTAACGGATCTACTGTTGCCGCCGCGAAGAAGCTTGGATTCGACGAGCACTTTTATGGCTTGGGAGAGAAGGCGGCCCGGCTGGACAAAAGGCGCGGACAGTTCACGATGTGGAACTCTGATACTCCGGGTTATTCCGAGGGCACCGATCCGATATATCAAAGCATCCCCTTCTATATAGGACTCGAAGGCGGTGCCGCTTATGGCATCTTCTTTGATAACAGCTACCGGACGCATTTTGATTTTGGCCACGTGTCGCAGGAGTTCGCCTCGTTTTCCGCTGATGGCGGCGAGATGAACTACTATTTTTTCTGGGGCCCGTCGATCAAAAAAATATTAGGCCGATACGCGGACCTAACCGGGCACATGCCACTGCCCCCGTTATGGGCGCTCGGCAATCAACAGAGTCGTTACAGTTATTACCCGGACACACTTGTCGAGGAGGTCGTGCGCCGCTATAGAGAAGAGGATCTGCCGCTTGATGTGCTCCATCTCGATATTCACTACATGAATGGCTATCGCGTCTTTACCTGGGACCCAGCCCGCTTTCCCAATCCCAAGGCCCTAACCGACAAATTGAAACAGCAGGGGGTGAGGGTGGTCACCATAGTCGACCCCGGCGTGAAATATCAGCCGCCGATCTTAGCGGCCAACGATGCTTCGAAGACTCCCGAGCTCTCGGCTCAAGATAAGATCTACTACGTCTACAAGCAGGGAGCTGAAGAGAATTTTTTCATGAAGCGCCAGAACGGAGATCTTTACATTGGTAAAGTTTGGCCCGGTGCAAGCGTACTCACCGATTTCACATTGGAGCGATCGCGGCAATGGTGGGGAGACTTGCACCGCGCTTATACGGAGAATGGCGTTGCGGGTATTTGGAACGATATGAACGAACCCGCCGACTTTAACGATCGGAGCGGCAAATTGCAGACGGATGTCACAAGCTATGACGAAGGGGAGTATTCGACGAACGCCAAGAATCGCAACGTGTTTGCGCTCCTCATGGCCCGGGCAACTTATGAAGGTCTCGAGCGCCTTGAACCCAACAAAAGACCATTCGTCATTACGCGCGCCGCCTATGCGGGCATTCAAAGATACTCAACTACTTGGACCGGGGACAATACCAGCACGTGGGAAGCGATGGCGCTCAGTATTCCAATGTTTCAAACGCTGGGTCTGTCCGGTGAGATATTTGTCGGCGCCGATGTCGGTGGATTTATCGGAAGGTCAGACGGAGAGATGCTGACCCGATGGTATCAGATCGCATTCCTGACGCCTTTCTGCCGGAACCACAAACAACTCGACAGTTACGATCACGAACCTTGGCGATTTGGAAAGTACTATGAAGATATAATTCGCAAATACCTTAAGCTCCGTTATCGGCTTCTGCCGTTTCTTTACTCTTCGCTTGAGGAAGGTAGCCGCACCGGAGTTCCGGTGTTCCGCCCCTTGCTGCTCAACTATCAGCAAGACCCCAACACACTAAATCTGGACGATGAGTTCATGGTAGGGAGTGACCTGCTTGTCGCTCCGGTTCTCCGGCGAGATCTGACGAGCCGGATGGTCTACTTACCGAATGGCGTCTGGATAGACTACTGGACGGGAAAGAGGATGCAGGGCGGCTCGATGATTCGCGTAGAAGCTCCCCTTGAGAGTGTGCCAATGTTTGTTCGGGCCGGGGCAGTCATTCCGATGGGACCAGAGATGAATTACGTCGGCGAGAAGCCATCTGACCCGCTGAGTTTTATGATCTATCCCAATGAGAATGGCGAATCTGCGACTGCGCTTTATGAAGACGACGGAGTGAGTCCAACGTACAAACATGGAGTATATCGTCGAACGCGAATAGCAGCGTTACGAGTTAACGGTGTGATTAAGATCGAGCTGAGCGAACCCGATGGTTCTTACAACCCCGGACCGCGAAATTTTGTATTTGTCGTGAAATCAGTTTCTGCTGCGTGGCGGGTACGATTGGATGGGAAGCTTCTCGCTGTAACTGCTGCGAGTGAAAAGAAGAATGGGTGGTACACCAGCGATGGCAGTGTGGCCGTGCGAATAGTGGATGATGGCAGCGCTCATCAGATTGACATCGAACTCGCCCGAACCGGTCTTCCTCGCGCTCAATAGCAATATCGTCTTGAGAGTTATTCTGATAGAACGGTGCAGGCCTCTGTTAGGGCGGGCGGCGCGCAATCCGAGCCAAACCTTTAACTCTCCGGTGGGCCGTTAACAAAGACGTGGCGCGCGGGAGCCGGAAAGAAAATACCAGAACTCTGCCAAGACGTTGCCATATATCTCACCCGCAACTTTCCAAGTCTTCGGAAAGACTTTTAGGCGAAATTTCCCCTATGCTGGCATCCGAGCGGGAATCATTAGGACCAGCTTGGAGAAATCGAGGCTGTTGGAATCTGAAGCGCACTCCGAACCCGAGCAAATCCAAGACTGTTAGTCAAGAGGGGCTCGGTGATCGGACGCTAACGTCCGTTCTGTTCGCTCCGTGAACTGTGAATCTCGTTGCGTCTTAATCCCTAAAAAGGGTCACGCAGGTTAGGGACTCGCCTTCGCGAGTCTGGAAAACCACAAACCCAAAAGATCACCAAAGGAGAGCAAATGATAAAGGACCTAGCAAACCGTCTCCCGAGATTGGTACTCACACTTTTTTTAGCAACTGCTCTGGCCAATGTCGCTGCGACTTGTTTAGTCTATGGCCAGGCGGTCAATGGCACCTTGCTAGGCACTGTAACCGACATTAAGAACGCCGTGGTGCCGGAGGCAAACGTAACCGTTATCGACGTCAATACCAACATCAAGCGTTCAGCCAAAACGAATGAGAGTGGAAACTACGTCTTTGCTAATCTTCCGCAGGGCACCTACCGGGTTGAGGTTGAGATGGCTGGTTTTAAGAGGGTTGCTCGACCGGCAGTGGAAGTGCCCGTCAACACCACAACCCGCTCTGACATACAACTCGAACCGGGTTCTGTTTCAGAGAATGTAACAGTAACGACGCAAGAGCCGGCACTGCAGACGGACCGCGCGGACACAGGCAGAATCATTGAGGGCAGACAGGTCGCCGAGCTGCCCCTGGGCTTTAACCGAAACTTCCAGGGCTTATTAATCATTGTGCCCGGCGCGACCCAGCCGCAACGTTTTCACTCGCAATTCTTTAACTCTCAGGACAGTCTATCCTCAAGGGTCAACGGCCAATCGCGGATCTTCAGTAGTGTCGAGATCGAGGGTGTGGATGACAATCAGAGGACCGGCCTCCTCCAGGTGCTGATTCCTTCGGCCGATGCCATTCAGGCCGTAAGCATTTCTACGAGCAACTTCGACGCTGAACTTGGCCGGGCCGGCGGGGCCGTCTCAAACGTGACGCTCAAATCGGGAGCGAATGATATTCACGGCAGCGTTTTTGGCTTCGGCAATAATGACAACACGCAGGCCACCGATTATTTTAGCGGGACGAAGGCACCGACGCACTATCGCCAATTCGGCGCCACGATTGGCGGACCAATTAAAAAGAATAAGCTTTTCTACTTCGGTGACTACCAGTACACCAGGGACGAGTTGGGAATTGTCAATCGGCTCACAATTCCATATCCGGCGTGGTTTAGTGGAGACTTCCGGAACGCTCCGACTAAAATTTATGATCCCGCAACCGGAAATCCGGATGGCACGGGCCGGCAGCAAATTAGTTGCAATGGTGTCCTGAACGTGATCTGCGCCAATCGCATCAGCCCCATTTCCCAAAAGCTGCTCAGTTTCCTCGGCGCGCCCAACATCGCTGGGGCCGCGTTTGCTCAACCCAATTACCTTTTTAGCGAGGTGCGCATAAAGAAGACTCAGGCGTTCGACGTTAAGGTGAATCATCAAATCAACAAGAACAACAACATCTCCTACCGGTTTAGTTTTCAGCGCCCAAACGTCTTTGATCCCGGCGCCTGGGGCGTGTACGGTGGTCCGAACTCCAGCACGGGCTTTGACGGCAGTGGCACACAGAACACGATCAGCACAGCGGCCAACTACACGCACACTTTCAGCAATAGCTTCGTCCTGGAAGCGCGGTTCGGCGTGAGTTGGTATCACAATGTTGCGAGCACACTCGCGGCCGGTCAGAACACCTCATCGGACGTCGGCATCAAGAACATAAACGTGGACGACTTTTCGAGTGGCCTCACGATGATCAATATCAGCGGCTTCACCGCTCCGGTGCTTGGCTTTTCAGCCAGCCTACCCTGGAATCGCGGAGAGACTACCTATATCGGCTCTGGAATCATCACGAAGACTCACGGCAACCACACTTTCAAAGTAGGCGAGGAGATACGCAAGAACCGCGACTTCCTCCTTCAGATCCAAGACCAGGGCGGCGTGCGTGGTGAATTCGCGTTCCAAGGTTCTCGAACAGCGATACCGAGCGATAGCGCGGCGATTAACGGTCCGGCCAATGCCTTCGCGGCATTCCTTTTGGACTTGCCCGGCACCGTCCGGCGTGACCTCAAAGTTCTTGACACGCCTGGTACGCGGCACAAAGCTTTCTTCACCTTTGTCCAGGATAGGTGGCAGGTATCCAAGAAACTCACCTTAAACATCGGGCTGCGCCACGAGTTCTATACTCCATTGGTGGGGATCGTGAACCAGGGGGGGCTCGCCAACTACAACCCGGCTGACAATACTGTGCGTGTCTCTGGCTACGGCAGTATTGATCAGGCGGCGGGTGTGACGAAAAAGTGGAAGAACTTCGCGCCACGTCTCGGCTTTGCCTATCGGGTCAACGATAAGACAGTAATCCGCGCCGGGTTTGGGACAAGCATCGTGCCTTTTCCGGACAACACCTATGCTTTCAACTTTCCCGTGAAACAAACTAATGTTTTCAGCGCGGCTAACTCATTCGTTGCCGCAGGGTCGATGACCGCAGGCTTGCCTGCGCCAATTGTCTTCAGCATTCCTGCAAATGGAATCGTCGATGCAAGCCTACCGGTACTGAAGACTGCGGCGCTCTTCTACATTCCGCCTGATCTTAAGGAAGCGAAGGTTCACTCCTGGAATGTGGCCTTCCAACGCGAGTTGTGGTGGGGCTTCACGGGTGAAGCGGCGTATGTGGGCAATGTCGGCCGCGGCATTATCCAGAATCTAGACCTGAACGCCGCCACCGCCCTGGGCGCGGGATTGCCGGGTAATGATAATGCGGGCCGGCCATTCTTCGGGAATTTTGGGAGGACCACAGCGATTACAACCAAGATTGGCGTCAATACCAGTTTCCACTCACTGCAGGTCAAGCTCGATCGCCGCTTCAGCAATGGCCTTCTTATCAACACCAGTTACACCCTTTCGCGAGCAATCAATTATGGCGATGACGCGGCCGCCACCGCGACGATCGACGCGCCCGCGAATATTTCGATAGACCGCGGTGTGGCTGGCTTCAATCGGACCCACTCTCTCGCCGAGAGCGTCGTCTGGGCCATTCCCTTCGCTCGCAAGACTCATGGTTTGACGAAGTGGGCGCTGGACGGCTGGCAGGTGACTGGGATCTTTGTGGCCCAAACCGGCACGCCGCTCGACATCACGATGAGCGCCGTCAACCTGCACGCGCCGGGCAACACGCAGCGACCGAACGAGAGCGCCGTACCCCAAGTCTTCGGAAACATCGGGCCGGGACAACTGTATTTCGATACCTCAGTCTTCTCCGCGCCAGCCGCGAATCTAACGGGGCCAAACGGAGTCGCATACGCTCCGTTCGGCAGTTTGACGCGAAATGCTTCTGGTATTACAGGCCCGGGTTTTCTGAATCTGGATAGTGCGATCTTTAAGCGCTTCAGTTTCACCGAACGGGTTAGGGCGGAGATTCGGGTTGATCTCTTCAATGCGCTAAACCATCCGAACTTCAACAACCCGAACACTACGTTTGGCGGTACCACGTTTGGACAGATTAACAGCACAGCCAGCTCGCCGCGCCTGGTGCGCTTTGGGATGCGGATTTCTTTTTGACGCTCAAACGCCATGGGCCGAAGGCGAAAGCACGGCTGGCGAGAATGCTTTTTCGAAGCAGCACAAATGACCCGTTTAAGACCTGGCAGCAGACGAGTCCTTCGTCTCTTGTTTACGCTTCAGATGATACTTATTTCTTCTGTTGCGTTCGCGGCTGAAAATCTTACCGACTACGCGAGCTATAACCGAGACGGACGTAGCATTGTCTTCACGACTTCCATGGGTCAGCAACTGCGTCTTACTCCGTATGGTAACTATGTGATCAGAGTGCAGGTCGTGCGACGGGGTGAGGCGTTCTTTCCAGACGACCATTACGAGATGGTCGAAACCCACAACTGGCCCGGCGCCTTACGCATCGTCCAGCAAGAGTCTTCGTTCCAGATTACAACCGGTGGCATTACCCTAAGACTCAGTAAGAGTCCACTGCGCATCAGTTTCTATCAGCTGGGCCAACCAACGGCCCTGCTTAAGGAGAGCGAGGGTGCGGTATGGGAAGGATCCAGAATCATCGAGAGACTTAGCTTTGACGACGCGGAACACTTTACAGGCCTGGGGCATGATTACTTCGGCAGGTCAGATAGCCTCGACCTGAAAGGGCAGGTAACCCAACGGAACTACGCGACCGCGCACAACCAGCAATCTCCGCTGATAGTGCCTTTCTATGTCTCCAGCAAAGGCTACGGATTATTTCTCAACAGCACGTTTGCGAATTCTTTCAACTTTGGCAAAGACGGGCAGTACGAATTCTCTCTGGACGATAGCGGCTATGGCGGCCGGTTAGACTTCTTCTTCATCCTCGGTCCGAAAATCGCTAGCATTCTTGACCGCTATACGAAGCTTACGGGCAGGCCGCGGCTTCCTGCTCTTGCCATGTTCGGTTTGGCACTTTCCGATAAATCAAACGATGAGACTACGAAGGATCCTTCGGATGAGAATTGGTGGAAACGGAAAGCCGTTGCACATTGGCAGGCCGGATTTCCTTTGGATCATTTTGTTAACGACAATCGGTGGAGGGCAGGCGGTGGCAAACGATGCGAGTCCTACTTTGACTGGGACAAAACTCGATTCCCTGATCCGGCCGAATTCGAAAGGTGGATCAAGGCACATGGACTCATGGTGACGATCGACTTTAATCGCTGCATAGCGCAGCGTAGCGATGGATACCAGCCGTCTTACAATATTCCAAACACCCGGGGCATTGACTTTGCTGCCAGCACTCCTGACCTCACCAGAAGGGAAGTGCGTGACTGGTTCTGGAAAATCTTCTGGCGAAAGTCCCTTGACCCAGGCTTGGGTTACCCGGGAGACGCTTTGTGGATAGACGAGTTTGACCAGTACGGTCCGGCCCCGGTGGACATGACTCTCGGCAATGGCAGCCGTTGGGCCGAGATGAGGAACTATTGGTTCTTTTTGATCGCGAAGGCGTTGGTTCAGGATGGATGGGATCGAGACATCGGCCCCGCGAAAAGACCATTTGTCTGGGTGAGAGGAATGACAGCGGGTGCTCAGCGATACGCGACTCTTTGGAGCGGCGACATCAAACCCAATTACGACGAAATGAAAAAACAGATTCGAGGCATGCAGCTGGCCGGTTTGTCAGGTTTCCCCTTTTGGGGGCACGATGCGGGTGGATTCTATGACGGGGACAAGAAGATCGGACCGGATGATAATATGTATCGGCAGTGGTCCATGGCATTTGGCAGTTTTACTCCCTTCTGGAAGCCACATGGACCTGGAGGGTCGCGGTGGCCTCTTGATCGCTCTGTCGATGCACAGAACGACGCCCGGAAGTATGGTCGTTTAAGGTATGCGCTGATGCCGTATACATATACTTACGCGCGTCAAGCCAGTGAGACCGGCTTACCCATCGCGCGAGCCATGGTTATCGATCACGAAACCAACCCTCTGGCGTGGAAAAGCGACTTACAGTACATGTGGGGACGAGAGCTTCTGGTTGCTCCCAATGCGTCTGATGGCGGAGTTGTACCTGTCTGGCTACCTAAAGGGACCTGGTACGATTTTTGGAATGATACGAAGTACTCGGGTGATCGAGTCATTAATTACAACGCTTCGATAGGCAATCTGCCTCTGTTCGTTAAGGCAGGTTCAATCGTAACGATGGCTCATCCTGCTTTAACGACTTCAGCGATCGAAAAGGACAAGCTTGTAATCCATGTCTACAGCGGCGCGGACGCAGAATTTCGCTTGTACGATGACGACGGCATTACGGAACAATACCGGCTGGGAAGAGAGTTCACGCTAACGCTACTCAAGTTTCGGCAGGCGAGCATGAGCCTGACAATCAGTCCAGAAATAGGAACATACAAGAATGCTCCGGGCAGACGATCATACGAGCTTGTTTTTCATGGGCTTTCCGGATTGATTGGTATGGCAATTAACGGAAGAAGATTACCGACATTCAAGTCCGAGGGCGACGCAGTTACAGCGGGCGGAGGAACAGTGTGGGACGAGGATGGGAAGATGCTCCATGTTTACATAAGCCCGACTTCGGTTCGGCTGCGCATCTCGGTTGAAGCCTCCTCAACTTACTGATTGGCTCACATACTGGCGAGCACCTACGTCAGAGATGGCAGCCACCCTCAGTTGTTAATTCCAGGCGGCGCCGGCAGCTCAACTTTGAAAGTGCTTCTGACTACCCGTCAGTTCACGCCGGTAGTCGGCTGGTCGTGGCGCTTGGGTTTTCTGGTCTGCTTAAGCCTAATGTCGAATCATTGATTTTCTACAACACGACGCCACGCATTGTTTGGAACACCGCTAACAGGCGCCAACCAAAGATAGTCACAACTCGGGGTCCAGGCGTACGCGGTGATGGTCAACTCTGGTGATATCAACGGCGTTCCGGCCCATGATAATCATCGTATTCTGACCGACATCCTGAGTGACGATCTCGGCATTTACGTTGAAGTAAGTAGTTAGATTCGATGGGAGATGTGATCCGCACTGACAACAACCGCGGTTTGCCGATGCGTAAGATAAACACTCGAGACTTCAGTGTCGCTACGCGCACCACCTCGCGGGAGATCAACCGTCGGATTGTACTCAACCTTATTCGTGAGCGGCAGCCAATCTCGCGCGCAGACCTGGCCCGCTGCATGAACGTGAGTCGCGGCATGGCTGGCGTGCTCGTGCAGGATCTCATTGCCCAGGGCGTTATTTGTGAAGGCGCCACCGGCGAACCATCGCGCGGGCGCAAGCCAACCTTTCTTCACATTCGCACACGTGATCGTTTGGTGATCGGGGTTGACGTGAGGTTTAGCAAAACCTCGGTGGTTAAACTCAGCGCGGTTTTTCCTACCCACCAAGACGAATCGAAAAAGCTCTTCAATTTCACGAAGAGTCCGCCCCCAGACTCGTTAGCGGGAGTGCATACTATGCAACTAAACCAAGCAATAACTGAGTTTTTTAAATGGCTACTTTTCCACCCATGACAGAAGCAAGAAAACCGAGGTGGCGTACAAATCAGATTTGGAACCGCTTGCGGCGTACGCGCCCGAGGAGTGTTCTCTCTCTTCGCTTGACGCCGGCCTCGTCGAGAGCTGGGCT
>Ga0137362_10002112_pt1 | contig 12743 bp, 9 predicted proteins | sample MadtaG_2_FD_104801 | JGI IMG/M metagenome (GOLD analysis project Ga0137362, IMG submission 104801) | Vadose zone soil microbial communities from Angelo Coast Range Reserve, California, USA - Mad1_100_16 metaG | ecosystem: Environmental > Terrestrial > Soil > Vadose zone | place: USA: California... | reverse complement strand
TCCTCTTCCTCCAGCATCGCGCGCGTCAGCAAACGCGATTCGCGCTCGAGGGCCCGCAGCAACGTGCGGCATGCGGCGCAGTCCTGGGTGTGCGCGGAAACCTCCTGCGCTCGCGCGCGATCCAGTTGCCGCTCGATATACAACAAGCATGTCATTTCGTCGAGGTGCCGCATCGCTGCGTCACCCGATAAATTATCGGCTTCCTTCACGAGGTCCCTCCCGCAGCCAGCGCGCCGACTTGCCCCAGCGCCTGCCGCAGTTCATGCCGCGCGCGCAGCAGGACCACGCCCACGAAGGCGCGCCGTACTCCCAGCGCATCGGCAATTTCGTCGTAGCTCATATCTGAGTAGTAGCGCATCACCAGCGCCATGCGCGCGCGCGCTCCCAGCTTGTCCAGCGCGCGCCGCACCTCCTCGCTGGTTCTCTGTTCAATCAGTTTGTCCAGTTGATTCGGATCCGGATGCTCCAGCGGAACGTTCTCTAAATCGTCCGTCTCTTTATCCTGGCGTGTCTTGCGCCGCCGCAGCACGTCCCAGCAATGGTTAGCCGCGACTTTGTAAAGCCATGCCGTGAACGAACGGCTCTGGTCGTATTGGAGCAGCCTGTTGTCGCGCATCAACTTCGCAAAAATGTCCATGGTGGCGTCTTCGGCGTCTTCCCGTGTCGGCAGAGCCCGCCGGCAAAAGCGGAAAATCGCGGCTGCGTATTCCCGGTAAAGCACTCCCCAGGCATCGGCGTCCCCTGTCCGTGCCCGAGCAATCGCTTCCGTAGGCTCGGTCTTTCCCGGCGCGCTCATCCGCTCTGGTCTCGGCGCATCCATAGACTAGTACGCAGTGAACACCGCAAAAATTACACATTGCAATGCCGCAGGTTTGCATAAAGCTACCGCTCAGCAGGGGACCGTGTAAGGGTGTCCTACCCGCTGGCAACCCATACCGCCCGCGGCGCACTGGTCCAGCACTCTACCAGAAAAGCAGCGCACCCTTCCGTTAAGGGTTTTTGCCCGCGTTCAACACGGCCTTCGCTCGAGTTAAGGGATTCAGGTGTCTGTAACATCTGGACTGCAGGACTATTCGGCGGTTAATTCGGTTGGGCCGCTAGGCGGCGGTCCAGATTCATGGACAGGTTTTGGTCCAGAACGACGGCGACGTAGCGGGCGCAGGTCTGCATTTCCTGCGACGCCCAAGTCGAGATGCTCGGAATCTTGGCTCTGCTGATCTGCTCAAGCTTCGCTATTACACGATAGTAGCGGGAAACTTCGTTGAGCCAGGGGCTGCTCTTTTTCAGTTCGGGGGACAGCTGGTCGCACAAATTCATTAGCCGGCCAAAGTCCCCGGCACCGATGGCTGCAGCGTCAATTCCGGCGCTCAGTTGCAGCGAATCCGACACCGGCTGGCTCGCGGAGCTGATCCAGATAGCTCGCCATTGCGATACGGCGAACCGTATCAGCGCCATGCCTGAAAACAACAGGATGCAGAGTGAGAGCATCTTCGTTTTTCTCGACTCCGTCATTTTGCAGTTCTAGGGTGTTCGAGCCAATGGTCCAACAGTACCGTCCCAGCGGGACTTCCGTACAGCTGCACGGAATCCTAAGCTCTTATAAACAAAGCCTTTATGGCTCTCCAGGGACAGCGCGACAGAATGCACGGTTCTGCGCAAGGGCAGTAACTACCGTGCAATATCTATCGGAATCCGCCTTGACCCTCAGACATCACCACCCTAAGGTGGATAGATTACTTTTCCATTTGGCTCTGTGTTGCGCAATGAGCGACTCGACCTATGTCCGCCCCCTGCCCTCTCCCGCGGAAACAGGCGCGAAGGAGTTGGCGGAGGAACGCCGCCGCATTGAAAAACGCGACTGGTGGGTGCGCGGCTATTCCATCTTCGTCATTCTTCTCCTTACTTTCGCCGTAATCTCTCTCACCCTCCCGGCCCTTCAGACCGGTGCGGAAACATTCTTCAAGATCAAGCTAACGGAAGTCGTCTTTGGCCTGATTACTCTGATCGTGCTTTTCAACATCTACACAATCTATCAGGAGATTCTAATCAAGCGTCTGCGGCGGCAACTCCTTGAAAAGCAAGACCATTCCTATATTCTGCGCAACCTTGCGATGATTGATCCCCTGACCGGCCTCTACAACCGTCGTTTTGCGGAGCAGCGCCTCGCTACCGAGGTCGCTCGCTCCGAGCGCCGTGGCCATCCTCTAACCGTGCTTACTCTGGACTTGAACAATTTCAAGGAGATCAACGACACGTACGGCCATCCCGCCGGCGATCAAGTCCTGCAGGAATTTGCCTCGCGCTTGAACAAAGTCATCCGCGGATCAGACTTGGCTGTTCGTTTGGGGGGCGACGAGTTTCTTGTGGTGTTGCCCGAGTGTACTCTGGACCAGCTTCAACTTGTCCTGGACCGCCTCAGCTCTTTTGAGCTCGATTGGCAAGGTCAAAAGACTCCCGTGGTGTTCTCCGCGGGTTGGACGGATTACGAAATGGGAGACCGGCCAGAAGAAATGCTAGCCCGCGCCGACCAAGCTTTGTACACCAGCAAGCGCGCCACCAAGAAGCCTATGCCCAACCCTCAGGTCAAGGTCAAAACAAAAACCTAGTTCCCGCCAACAGGAGTTCTTTCCCACTTCTCTTCTAGTGCGCTACAGTGGAATGTCCATTGCTGCCGGAGCTTAGCGGTGTGCCCCGCGGCTCGCATCCATGACCAAAAACCTGCCATCTCTGGTAATTGTGGGCCGCCCCAATGTCGGCAAGTCCACGCTTTTCAATCGCCTGACCGGCACGCGCCGCTCCATCGTGACCAACGAGCCGGGCATCACGCGCGATCGCATCTATGGCCAGGCGGAGTGGCGCGGCCACTCATTTGAGATTGTCGACACCGGCGGCATCGTTCCTGACGACAAGGCGCTCATTCCGCAAGAGATTTTGCGGCAAGCACATGTGGCCATCGACAAAGCGGCACTGCTTTTACTCGTGGTCGACAGTCAGGCCGGAATCACACCGCTGGACGAAGAACTCGCTCGTCTTCTACGCAGCACCGGCAAACCTTTCTTCGTGGCAGTAAACAAAGTCGATTCACCCCTACAAGAATCAAACGCGGCCACCTTCCACCGCATCGGAGTACCCGTGTTTCCCATCACTGCCGAGCACGGCACCGGCGTGGACGACCTCCTCGATGCCGCGATTGAGCGGGTCTCAGGCGCCTCTAGTCTGGTGCCGGAAGATGCTCCACCGACGACCGCAGATGAAGAGCGCGGTCCCGTAGAGATCGCCATTATTGGTCGTCCCAACGTCGGTAAATCCACTCTGCTCAATCGCATGGTTGGCGAAGAACGCGCCATCGTCTCTCCCGTGCCGGGCACAACCATGGACACCGTGGATATCGAAGTCAGTCGCGACGGCCGCATTTATCGCTTCGTCGACACCGCCGGCATTCGCCGCAAGGGCAAGACCAACCTCGTCGCGGAAAAACTCAGCGTGGTGATGGCGCGTCGCGGGCTCGAACGCGCCGACGTCGCGCTGCTTGTCGTCGACAGCGAGCAAGGCGTTACGCAAGGCGACGCACAAATCGCCAGCTACGCCGAGGAGTCCGGCCGCTCGGTCATCATCGTTATGAACAAATGGGACTTGGCTGCCGAAGCCGCGCGCCAATCTGCCGCGCGCGATGCAGCCACCACCAAGGGCCGGGCGAAGCGCGGCCCGGACGAACACCACAAGTTCGATGACTTGGATAAGAGCAAGCTGCTGTTCGACTACGAAAAAATGGTCCGCGGAAAACTGAAGTTCCTTAGTTATGCGCCCATCGTCTTTCTGTCCGCCAAAACCGGTGAGCGCGCGCAAAAATTGTATCCGCTCATTGATCAGGTGGCCATTGCCCGCAAGCGCCGCATTCCCACGCCGGAGCTCAATCGCTGGCTGAAAGAGGACGTCGACCTGCAGCGCGGCAGCACGCCGAAGGCGCGCCCTGTACGCATCTACTACATCACGCAAGCAAAGGCTTCGCCGCCCACATTTCTTCTCTTCACCAACCAGAAGACGCCCCTGCACTTCAGCTTCGAGCGCTTTCTCGAGAACCAACTGCGCAAAAAATTCGCTTTCACCGGAACGCCTGTTCGCTTTGTGCAGCGCCTCCGGAAGCGCGGAGAACGAAGCAGACCTGAAGACTGACGTACCGTTTCCCTCGAAGACCCTCTATTGCGATGCGCGCCAAACTGCTAGGATTGTGCCAAGCAGGCCGGATCACGCATGGCGCACAACGGCACCGCAACGCAAACCGCCACCGAGCAGCGGCTCTATCGCATCGGCGAAGTCAGCCGCCTCACCGCACTGAAACCCTTTGTGCTGCGCTATTGGGAAACCGAATTTCCCATGCTTGAGCCGGTCAAGAGCCCCAGCGGACATCGCGTGTACCGGCAGGAAGATGTCGACCTCGTCTTCAAAATCAAGCGCTTGCTCTACGACGAAGGATTTACGATCGCCGGCGCGCGCCGCCATCTCCGCGAAAACGGTTCCGTCGGTTCCGAAACAGTTTCCTCAGTGCCGCACAACGAAAACGCCGCCGAGCTTTTGAGCCGCAAAATGCTGCTTGATCTGCGCGACACCCTGCGCGCTTTCTTGACGCTTCTCGAACGGCGGTGATACGCTCGTAGTCTGCCGCGGTCGGGACGTAGCGCAGCCTGGTAGCGCGCACGCTTGGGGTGCGTGAGGTCGCTGGTTCAAATCCAGTCGTCCCGACCACTCTTTCCTCCCTCGCGACGACGGACTCAGTTTTCGTTGCGTCACGCGCGCTCGGTTTTTGAGACTGCATCTTGCCAATGCCTCACATTTTGTTGACTAATGACGACGGGATTCACGCCGCAGGGCTGAAAGCGCTCGCGGCGGGGCTGGAAGGATTTGCCACGCTGAGCATTGTGGCGCCGAATCGCGAGCAGAGCGGAACGGCGCAATCGCTGACGCTGCGCCAGCCGATTATTTGCAACCACGTCGGCGAACGGCAATGGGCGGTAGAAGGCACGCCTGCGGACGCGGTGATCGTCGCGCTGCATCGGCTCTTGCCCGAGCCGCCCGACCTCGTGATTTCCGGAATCAATTTCGGCGCGAATCTAGGCGAGAACGTCTATTACTCTGGCACTGTCGGCGCCGCGCGCGAGGCCGCCCTGCACCACATCCCCGCTCTGGCCATGTCCCTATGCTCGAAGGGTGCCGGCGTCAAATTCGACACAGCAGCCCGCATCGCTCGTTCCACCGCGGAGCTAATTCTGAAAGAAGGTTTGCCAGATCAGGTCTTGCTGAACGTAAACGTGCCCGAGCCGTGGACCGGCGGCGTAAAATTCACGCGCCAATCCAAGAAAATCACGCGCAATCAGCTAAGCGAAGGAAAAGATCCGCGTGGCCGCACCTACTATTGGCTGTTCGAGCAACGCATCGACAAAGACGTCGCGCCAGACACGGATTACGCCGCCATTTTCTCGGGCGCTGTCTCCATCACTCCCCTCCATCTCGATCCCACCGACACAAAATCCCTGAATCACCTCTCGCACTGGGCCGCACCTATCGAGCAGTCCGCCAAGTAGCGCACGCTTCAGTAGCGCAGGTTTTAGCCTGTACTCTCCACAGAGCAGTCGCCGGACAAGCCCCGCGGAGCACGGAAGCCGCCGATTTGACAGCGCACCATGACGCCGCTACCGTTATTCTCTTGCTTGCAGCACCCTTCGCGCGCCGGAAGCGCGGCACCTGCTAAGCAAATCACGCGAGGCCCGATGAAAGTCGTCGTTGCGGACAAAATCAGTGAACGTGGCGTCGAACTCCTGCGCAGCGCCGGCTGGAACATCGTCCTCACCACCAAGGACACGCTCCATTCGGAAATCGCCGACGCGGATGCGCTTATCGTGCGCAGCGCAACCAAAGTAACTCCGGAGCTGTTGGAAAAAGCGCCTCGTCTGCGCGTGGTCGGCCGAGCCGGCGTCGGCGTGGATAATATCGACCTCGAGGAAGCCACACGGCGGGGCGTCCTGGTCATGAGCACGCCCGGCGGTAACGCCGTCAGCGTGGCGGAACACACTTTCGCGCTGCTCCTCGCGCTGGCCCGGCAAGTGCCCCGCCACGACAAGGCCATCCACGAAGGCCGCTGGGAAAAATCCAGCGCTGCGGGCACCGAAGTCCGCGGCAAGACGCTGGGCGTCATCGGGCTCGGCCGCATCGGCAGCGAAGTCGCAACCCGTGCGGAAGCTTTCGATATGCGCGTGCTTGGCTATGACCCGTACATCAGCGAAGCCGCGGCCCGCGAAGTGCAAGTCGAACTGGTTCCGCTGGAGCGATTGCTCGCCGAGAGCGATTTCGTCTCTCTGCACACCGCGCTGAGCCCCGCCACGCAAAATCTCATCAACGCAAACACTTTGGCGCAAATGAAAACAGGCGCGCGCTTGATCAACGCCGCTCGCGGCGAACTGATCGACGAAGCTGCCCTGGCCGAAGCCCTGAAAAGCGGTAAACTCGCCGGTGCCGCCCTAGATGTCTTTGTCGAAGAACCTCCCAAGAATTCACCCCTAACAGGTCTGCCCAACGTGATCGCGACTCCTCACGTGGCCGGGTCCACCACCGAAGCGCAAGAAGAAGTCGGCACGCAGGTCGCGGTGCAAGTGCGCGATTACCTCGCCGAAGGCATAATTCGCAACGCCGTGAACCTGCCGGCGCTCTCCGCCGACCAGTACCGTCGTGGGCGGCCCTACGTGGCCTTGGCGGAGCGCCTCGGTTCGTTCGTGGCGCAAGCCGCACAGTCGCGCCCGGCACGCATTCGCATCCGCTACGCTGGCGAAGTTGCCGAGGTCGGCACGCATCTTCTTCGCAGCGCGGTGCTTACCGGTCTGCTGAACGCTGTGCTGGACGAAAAAGTGAACGTGGTCAACGCCCCGCAAGTGGCTGCGGCGCGCCGCCTTACGGTAGAAGAGGAAACCCGCCGCCGCGAGCACGGCTTCCCCAACACTCTTGAGGTTTCTGTCCTGCCGGACAAGACCGCCTCAGGTCCCGCCGCGGAGTTCACCGTGGAAGGCACGGTTCTGCACGACGGTTCCCCCCGCCTACTGCAAATAAATGGGATACCCGTGGAATCGCAGCTCGCAGGCACCATCTTGTACCTCCGCAACCGCGATGAGCCCGGCGTGATCGGCCAAGTAGGCTCGACCCTCGGCCAGCTCGGAGTCAACATTGCTACTTTCGCCCTCGGCCGCCGACAAGCTGCTGTAGGTGCCGAAGCCGTTGCCCTAGTCCGCCTCGACGGAGATGTATCCCCGTCGATCCTCGAGCCGATAAGGCAAATCCGCGCCATCACCGAAGCCCGCCTCCTCCACCTCGGCGCCGGTTGAAGGCACGCTGGATAAGCCCTACTTCGATTCCGCAGAACCCCCCTTCATGATTGCTTTCGATCAAGCAAACGGTTATCCACATAAATTCAGCATTTAGGGAAAATTTACCGGCAAATGAGGGCCGCCGCCTTGACAAGGGCTGGCGATTTGTACTAAATCCGCTCGCAATCTTGGTCCGAAGTGGTTGAGGTTTAGGTTGCTCGGCAGCGGGTTCAGAGCGTGTGGAGAATCGGGTGGTTTACATACGACTTAGTACCCCGCTTGACATCTCTGCCTCAACTGGCCTAAAAGCTATGTCCAAAGTTGCATGGCTTTTTGGTTGAGTGGGGTGTAAGCGGTTGCCTAAGCTCTATTGCCCGCTGAAATCTGCGGTGTTCATGCCGCATTCCCCCCGCGCTTCCGGAGGCGCGTCTCCCGAAGGTTTTTCTACACCCTGTCTGGTGCGCGAAAGGAGCAGTCCATGAACTCGTCTACATATATTATAAAACATCTCTTGCTGAGCTTTGCCATCCTCCTGCTCTCCGTGACCTGTGCTTGGGCGCAGACAGGCACAACTTCCCTGCGCGGAACCGTGAGCGACAAGTCCGGCGCGGTCGTATCCATGGCTAAGGTCAGTCTTGACAATGCGCAGCAAAGTTTGCACCGCGAAGCCACTACCGGCCCCATGGGCGAATACGAGTTCCCCGCTCTGCAGCCGGGAACCTATGTTTTGGCCGTCCAGATGACGGGTTTTCGCAAATACGAGCAGCGGAACCTCCAGCTTCTCGTCAACTTTCCGGCCACCGTCAATGTTGCGCTGGAAGTGGGCGCCACATCGCAGACCGTCGAAGTTTCGGCCCAAACCGAAACCCTAAATACCACCGACGCCTCGCTGGGGATTGCATTCGACGAAAATCAAATCAAGCAGCTCCCATTGGAAGCGGGAAACATCCCGGAGTTGCTCTCTCTTCAGGCAGGTGTGACCTATACCGGTAATCGTCCGGATTTCAACAAGGATACAGACACGCGGAACGGCGCCGTGAACGGTGCGCGCAGCGACCAAAGCAATATCACATTGGACGGCGTGGACGTGAACTCGGATACGAAAGGTTACGCGTTTCAGTCTGTTTTGCCAGTTACGCAGGATTCCGTGCAGGAGTTCCGCGTAACCACATCAAACTACAACGCGGATGAAGGCCGATCTTCCGGCGCTCAAGTCGCATTGGTGACCAAGGGAGGCACCAATGACTTCCATGGATCACTTTTCGAGTTGCACCGCAACACCGCCACAAGTGCGAACGATTACTTCATTAAGTTGGCGGAACTGCAGGGTGGTGCCCCCAACCAACCTCCTAAACTGATTCGCAACATCTTCGGAGGTTCCGTTGGCGGGCCAATCAAGAAGGACCGCCTATTTTTCTTCCTCAATTACCAAGGTGGGCGGCAGCGTGAAGCGCAGAGCGTGGTACGCATTGTACCCAGCGCCGCTATGCAAGACGGCGTGATCCAATACCAGTGCCAGACGCTCGCCGATGGAAGCCTGGATACCGCGACGTGCCCCGGAATGACGGTCCAGGGTTTGACTGGCTCGCATACCGTTCAGCCTGGCTATTTTGGCCTTTCGCCCACACAGACTAAGAACATGGACCCTCAGGGGATAGGCGTTAGCACCGGTGTCATGATCCCCTACCTCCGGTCGTTCGCCCCCTTCGTCGCCAACGACAATTCGGTTGGGGATGGCGTAAACTTCGTCGGGTTTCGATTTAAAGGGCCCGTGGCGATTAACACCAATTGGTACATCGCGCGCGCCGATTACAAGCTCACCAGCAACGGAAACCATAACCTCTTCTGGCGCGGCGCACTACGAGATGACACTAACGGGGGAGTGCCTTATTTGCCAGGCGGCAGTCCGGAGTTTAGTCAAGTCGACTACAGCAAAGGTTATTCTGTAGGTTACACGGCCGTTCTCCGATCAAATCTGGTGAATAATTTCAGGTATGGCTATACGCGGCAGAGTTTCGGACAAATTGGTAATCATACCCAAGACATCATTTTCTTCCGATTTTTGAACGATGATGAGACGTCCAACAACTCCAGCCTGGCGGTTACTAACAATTCCAATTATCAGGTGCCGATCCACAATTTTGTCGACGACGTATCCTGGATAAAAGGAAAGCACACCCTTCAATTTGGCGCAAACTTCAACTTCTTGCGCAATCCGCAGTCGAATACTACCGGCTCTTTTACATCTGCGTCTGACAACCCTTCCTGGCTAGACACGGCGGCTATGGCGAATACTGCGGCCACGGGTCATTTCGATCCAGGCTGCTCGCAGGCGGCTAATCCGGTCACGGGGTCGTGCTTCGACGCGAAGACAAATCCTACTGAGCCGCACTACCCCTCGGTGGATGGCGGTTTTGGCAACAATTATGACTACCCGATGGGCGCGCTTATCGGGATGGTCACGCAGGTGAATGCGCATTACAACTTTACGCGCAGCGGATCAGCTCTCGCCGATGGAGCGCCGGTTTCGCGCAGATTTGGCGCAGACACCTGGGAGATGTACGCCCAGGACTCGTGGAAGGCGAAGTCTAATCTGACACTGACATTTGGCCTCCGATATGGACTTTTTTCCCCACCGTGGGAGACCAATGGGCTCCAGGTCACTCCGAACGTGAGCTTGAGCGACTGGTTCAATCAGCGCGGTACAGGCATGCTGAAGGGTCTGCCATCCAGCGCAGTTCCTCGCCTCAGTTTCAATTTGGGAGGTCCCGCTAACGGTAAACCAGGTTTCTACGATTGGGATAAGAAGGACTTTGGTCCCCGCTTCGCGTTGGCCTGGTCTCCGGGTGCGAGCGAAGGTCTATCCAAGTCTTTGTTCGGTGGCCCCGGAAAAACCACAATCCGCGCCGGCGCGGGAATCGTTTATGATCGGCTTGGGCCGGCCTTGCTCGCCACCTTCGACCGGTCCGGATCGTTTGGTCTTTCCACCGTGCTGACCAACACCGGCGGCGTCCAGACTCCGGCCTCCGCACCGCGTATTACTGGTCTGACAGGATTAAGCAACATCCCGACGAAGGACCTTACGGGCGCGACAATATTTGCCCCCTCGCCGGCCGGCAGTTTTCCGCAGACATTCCCAAGCGGTTTGAATGGCGATGTGGGTTCCTACGCAGTGTATTTTGGAATGGACAATAAAATCAGGACCCCCTACTCGTATACCTTGGACTTCTCGATCGGTCGTGATTTGGGACATGACTTCACGGTGGAAGTTTCTTACGTGGGGCGACTGTCTCACCGTTTGCTGTCGCAGTCGGATGTGGCAGCGCCGCTAGATTTGGTCGATCCAAAGACCGGAGTCGATTACTTCACAGCCGTGCAAGCGCTTGCGAAGATCTATCGCACCGGTGTTCCATCCGACAGCATAACGGCTGCGATGATCGGACCGACCGCTTCGTATTGGCAGGATCTCATGGGGAGTACGCAATTTTTGCCGGGAAGCCAAGGTTTCCGCGTCAGCCGTTGTGCAACTGCCCCGTTTGCAAGTAAAGACCCTGTCGTGGCTGCCTACGATCTCTTCTGCGGGTTCACCTTTAATGAGACGACAGCTCTGCAGGGAATTGATCAGGGCTTCGGGTTCCGAGATTTCAGCCTCACAGACAGCAGTGGGAATCGGATTCCATACTATCCCGCTACCGGGCCTTACACCTTCGTGGATCCGCAGTTCGCGGCGCTCTATGTTTGGCGCTCCATCGGGTCCGCGGCGTACCACGCCCTCCAAATCAACCTGCGCAGACACATGCGAAATGGGTTCCAATTCGACTTGAACTACACGTACTCGAAGTCCCTGGACATTTCGTCAGACGCCTATCGCATCACCGACGAAGGCGGACTGGGTGGACAAGTAATCAACCCGTGGAATCCGAAAGCACTTCGTGCCGTGTCCGATTTCGATTTGCCTCATCAGTTCAATGCCAACTGGATCTGGGAACTCCCGTTCGGGAAAGGGCGCTGGATCGCAAACAATATCAACAATGGTCTCGATGCCGTCATTGGCGGCTGGCAACTCTCTGGGCTGGCTCGGTGGACGAGCGGCTTCCCGATTGCCCCCAGCAACGGCGCGCAGTGGCCGACCAACTGGGAGTTGTCTGGTTTTGCGACCCCGATTGCCCCAACGAAAACGGTCGGTGCATCGAAAAACCCGGATGGCACTGTCAACATCTTCGGCAATGGTGCTGCGGCCGCCGCGGCCCTGGGCAACTTCCAGCCTGATTTCCCGGGACAGGTGGGAGCTCGCAACGTTCTTCGTGGCGACGGCTTTGCCGGCCTCGACCTTGGTCTAAGCAAGCGCTGGAAGATGCCATACTCCGAGCACCACTCCCTCCAATTCCGCTGGGAAGTCTTTAACGCTCTGAACCTTACACGCTTTGATGTGCAGAGCTTGAACCTCTCGCTAACTAACGGTAGCAACTTCGGTAACTATACCGGCTTGCTAACCAACCCCCGCGTGATGCAGTTCGCATTGCGCTACGAGTTCTAAGCCGGCCACAGTTCTGGCCAAAGGGCCGCCCGGCAGCGAAAGCTTCCCGGCGGCTTTTTTGGTGCGTGCTTTCTTCAACGCGAATCGCCGTTCCGCAGCAACAGTCCCTGTGTTAAGCTGTAGCTCCCGTGTAGATTGCACCATCCGCGTGGCCGTCGGGGCGTAGCGCAGCCTGGCTAGCGCGCCTGGTTCGGGACCAGGAGGTCGAAGGTTCAAATCCTTTCGCCCCGACCACTTTTTTAAAACCAGCAATTTACAGCAACGAGAAAGCCGAAGACATCCTGGTTGTGGTCTAGGCATTCTTTTTTCAAATCGTTTGCACGCAACCAATTTTTTGTCGCCTGAATTCAGTATCTTACCGTGCGCAGTCCACCCACACGCCGAGTCCTGGCTTGGAGAAATTAAGTACAAGATCGCGCTTTTTGAAAGAAAAATCAAAATTGTAAGTTCAAGTCCGGCGCCTTGCATGGTCAAGTCACGCACGTCAGGAGCCTTCACACACTTCCCAGATCCCCGTTTGTGGATAACTTCCCGCTTGCCGACTATTCGGGACCTATCGCCCTTATGGCGGAATCGAAGAGGTATCGTACGCAACTCATTGCAAATACAGGTATTTAGCTTCATACGAAGCATTATGTACTTGCACTTACGCGTCATAAGTGACTTGTAGCTACACAACATCACATACTTGTATTGACGTGCCACAATAAACTTGTAATGATCCATGAAGATTGGGAGGCTTTCATGCCCTCGCCAAACGAAAAACTGGCTGAATCCCTTGACGAGCTCAAGGCACTCCAGCAAGGCAACCGACGTGTGTTCCGTTCCGACGACCTGAGCCGAGTTCACCGCGAGCG
>Ga0137362_10002104_pt1 | contig 12774 bp, 8 predicted proteins | sample MadtaG_2_FD_104801 | JGI IMG/M metagenome (GOLD analysis project Ga0137362, IMG submission 104801) | Vadose zone soil microbial communities from Angelo Coast Range Reserve, California, USA - Mad1_100_16 metaG | ecosystem: Environmental > Terrestrial > Soil > Vadose zone | place: USA: California... | reverse complement strand
GGCCGAGGATGACCGGGCGGGCAGTGGCCCCGAGGTCGAAATGACCTGGATGTCGATCGCCAACTGGTATTTCCGGATCGGCGACCTCAGGATTGTGATGGACGGGTACATCACGCGCCTTCCGGGCCCTCCCTTTTTCTTCGCCCCTCCTGGGGACCCTGGTGACATCTACGGCCTGACTTTGGGACCGCGCTCGGTGGACACCCCAGCGGTGTCGCGGGTCGTAGGTGCCGTACTTGAGGACGCCAAGCTGGACTACCTGCTGGCCGGGCATAGCCATTTCGACCACAGCTGGGATACGCCCACATGGTCCAGGCTGACTGGCGCGCCGATCATCGGCGGGCTTTCCACCTGTCTGCAGGCGACCTCTCAAAATCTTCCGGCGGGGCGCTGCAAGGTGATCCTCGGCGGCGAGCGTCTGGATCTCGGCAACGGGGTGACCGTGCGTGTCGTGCGATTCAATCACAGTGGCAACAATACAAACCCGATTCAGCACTTCGCCCGCGAGCTTTCGGCGCCACCCACACCCGATCCTGTGCTCGGCGGTTTCCGCGGCGGCGTTGGAGAGGACTATCCCAATGGTGGGGGCGGTCGGGCCTTCCTGTTCACCGTTCGGCATCGCGGCGCCACCACCAGCTTTTTCGTCCAGAATTCGGCCAGCGCCTACGATCTCGACAAAGACATCATCGTCGATGGAGTGAACTACGGTGCACCTCTGGCCAATCTGAAGGCTGCAATGGCCGATGCCGGTCTGACCAGCGTGGACGCCTGGATCGGTACCGGTGGACTGGCTGTGGCTCAGCTGATCGTGCCGGTCATTCATCCGAAGGTGTATATCCCGAATCACTGGGACGGCTTGTTCAACCCCTTCTGGGGCGGATTGCCGTTCCCGTTTAAGGATGACAGCCTGAGCGCCTTCCTCGATGCCGAGGGCATTCCCCTGATGCCGCAGCATCAGTACATGGATACCTATGTGCTGACGGAAGCCGGCGTCAGCATGACGCCGAATCACGAGATGAAGCGCAGGTTGGGCTTCGCCGATGTGCAGCCGTTCGGGACCGCAATGCTGGACGCCCTCGGCGAAGTGGCATCGACCTCGTACGGCGACGACTGTGGAGAGAGCACTGTCACGTCCCCGTGGGCGCGCATCATGCTGACGCAGTTCTCCAATCCGGCGCACGGGTCGGTCGATCTGCGCAAGGTGGCAGCGATTCCGCAGGGCACGATGGGCAATTGAGCCTGCAGTGCGGTTCGCACCAGCACCCAAAGTCTCTTAGCATTGCGGGATGAGTGCCGATGCCGATCGAATTCGTCTCGACAAGTGGCTCTGGGCAGCGCGCTTTTTCAAGACGCGCTCGCTGGCCAGCCAGGCGATCGATCTGGGCCGCATACGCATCGAGGGCGAGCGGATAAAGCCCGCGCGCGAAGCAAGGGTCGGCGACCTGCTCGACGTTCAGGTCGGCGACCAGAGGTTGCAGGTCGTGATACGGGCATTATCGACGCAACGTGGCCCACCGAGTGTCGCGCGCGAGCTGTATCTGGAGACTGCAGAGAGCATCGCACGCCGCAAGCGGCGCAACGAACAACGTGCTGCCGAACCGGTGCAATCGATCAAGGGCAGGCCAACCAAGCGCGACCGGCGAGAGCTCGGCAAGATCTTCCGCGGCTGATGGAGCCGGTTGGGTCGCAGAGAACACTTCGTTCCCGCAGGGAACCCTGGATCGCAGCACGAAGAAAACCCTCTCCCCGGTTCATCGGGGAGAGGGCCGTTGTCGCTGGAACTTGACTTAGTCGTCGAGGTCGGCGACGCGAGGTGCCGAGCTGATCTTGAACTCGCTCGGGTGCATCACCCTATTCTCGCCGGGGAAGGCCCGAGTAAACCCGGTCGCCTCGTACCAGTTCAGATGGTTGACGATGTTCGGGTCTTCGGAGTCGGGCTTGGTCAGCTTGCCGGCGAAGATCTCCCGCTTCTTCTGAACCCAGGCCGCCTTCAGGCGCGCCACCGCATTGCTGCTCGAGGCGCTCGATGCGACGGTTGTGCCCGACGTCTTCGCCGCGATCGTATTGCCGCTGCTGTCCAGATCCAGCGGGATCTCGTTCGACAGGTGGGTGACCGGATCGAAGTTGGACTTCGGCGGCTTGCCCTTGACGAAGGCGGTCCGCATCGGCGACGCCACCAGGTCGAACTGGTTCATCGGCGTCAGCCCGAGGATCTGCTCGATCGTCCGGGTCATGTTGACCTGCGTGTAGTAGGTGTGGTCGGTGGGCCCGCCCTGCACCGCGTACGGGCTGATGACATAACCCGGGCTGCGGTGGCCGTCGACGTGGTCGACGCCGTTCTGCGCGTCGTCTTCCTCCATGAAGATCGCCGACGAGGACCACACCGTGCTGTGGCTGATGTAGTCGATGATGCGGCCGACGGCGAGGTCGTTGTCCGCTTGCTGGGCCTGCGCGCTCGGCGGGCCGCCGGTGTGGTCGTCCATGATCCACAGGATGCTCAACGCCGGCACCGTGTCGGCCTCGAGGTCCTTCTTGAAGTCCTGCACCCACAGGTCGACGCGGAACTGGTCGGGGATGCCCAGATCGAACTGCGGGAAGTTCCTGATGAGGTAGTTCGAAACGGCCGGCACGGACGATTCCGCCACGACCGTGTTCTGGTAGTGCAGCGTCGGATTCTGAGCCTTCTTGATGTCGAAGGCCGCCTCGAAGGCCAGCGCGTCGTCGTAGAACTGGCGCCAGCTCGGCTCGTTATGCGTGCCGTCGGGGTTGTTGAAGAAGTCGTTCTCCACGTACTCGCCGTAGATCTTGACCGACAGGCCGGCCTTCGCCGCGTTCGACCAGAAGAAGCCTTTATCCATGTAGGCGAGCGCGTCACCGGCGTTGCCGCCCGGATAGCTGCGTACCCAGTCCGGCGACTGGATGTCGTCGGCGTAGGGCGCCATGCCCTCGGAGATCCACTGGTGACCGTCGGCCGACTGGCGGCTCGGGTCGTAGAAATTGTCGAAGAGCGGGAAGCGCTTGATCAGCGCATGCGCGTTCGGCGTGACCTTGCCGCCGAACACCGCCAGCGAGGGGTCGCCATTGCCGGCAGTCACGTCGCCCAGGATCTGATCGTAGGTGCGGTTTTCACGGACGATCAGGAACACGTGCTTGATCGGCGACGGATCGCCGAGGCGGGCCGGGATCGCCTGCGGTTCGGCATCCCCTTCGCCACGGGCCGCGGCCCCGATGTTCTGCTTCAGGTCCCAGTGGTTGTTCTCGTAGACCTGCTGGGTCATCGCCTCCAGGGTGCCACGATCCGGCACGGGGACGATGCTGACGGTGCCGTTGTCCTGGTGGGTGTTGTGACTGGAGACGCCATAGTCGGTCTCGAACGAATTGAGCGTGCCGATGCCCTTGTCGTTGGCAACGATCAGCACGCGGTTGACCTTGTCCAGCACGACCGAGCTCGGGGCATAGGCCACCGGAATCATGCCCTTGACCGGGCTCTGCGCATCGTCGCTCAGATCGACCACCCCGATCGCATTGGCGTTGTACAGCGCGACGTAGGCGATGCCGTTGTCGTGGTCGACGGCGATCGAGTTCGGCCCAGCGCCGTAGATGGGATGGTCCTGGCCCGGAACCGAGATCGGCAGCCCGACGTCGATCGTCCGGACCACCTCGTTGGTGGACGTGTCGATGACCGAGATGGTGTCGCTGTAGGCGTTGGCGACCAGCAGCGCCCGTCCGAAGAACGCCATCCCGGTCGGGTGCAGGCCGGTCGAGATCGTCTTGGTCACCTGCATCGACTTCAGATCGACCACGGAAACCGTACCGGTCGTCGCGGAACCGACGAACGGGTCGGCAACGATCGGCGTGCCGGCGGAGTAGATCTGGAAGTCCGTCGCCGTGGCGGCCCGGCCACCCTCGTTGCTGATGTAAGCGGTGGTGCCGGCGCGGTTGATCAGGATGCTGTGCGGCGCGTTGCCGACGCGGATCTGCGTGCCCTGCACCGGCGGCGTCGCGGTCAGGTCGATCTTGGCGAGCGTGTTGTTCTGGTTGAGCAGCGCGTAGGCGCTCTTGCCATCCTTCGAAAACGCGACGCCGCCCGGATAGGACGTCGACGTGGAATAGAACGTGCCGCAGAGCCGGCCGTAATCGCCGATCGGGCTGTTCGGGAAGCAGTTGATGAAGGAATTGTTGGGCGGCACGTTGACGTGGGCGTAGTCGCTCAGCAGGCCTTGGTCGGAGACTTTGGCGACGGAAACGTAGCTGCTGCCGTCGATGTCGTAGTCCTGGCTGAACAACAGGTACTTGCCGTCCGCCGAATAGGTGACGCCGCTGTAGCTGCCGTAGGAATCCCTTCCCAGCGTCGCGTAATTCTGCAGAACCTGGCCGGTGCGCGTGTCGAAGACTTCGACGCCCTGGCCCATCGTGAGGACGGCAGCCGTGTGACTGCTCTCATTAGGATTGAGCGCGACGGCCTTGGCGCGGACCCGGATGCCGAGGTCGACTTGAGTGCCCGCCGGGGTGATGACCTGGCCGCTGCCCACGACCCAGGTGCCGTTGCCCTGAGGGCCAGCGACATAGGTCGGGAACGGCTCGGACGGATTGGCGAACGCCGGAACGGCGAGCCCGGTCGCGAGCAGGCCGGCGAGAGGACGCAAGCGGTTGATTCGAGATTTTTTTCTGGACATTGTTCTAGCCCCCTATGAAGTTCGTGCGACGCAGCCGGATTCGGCCGCGCGACTGAGTGGGCGGAACTGCGGCTCGCGCCCGCGCGCTATCGACATGGCACTCGATTCGCGCGCGCGATCAAGTTACAGACGGGCGGTAACGAACTGATGACGGTCGGCAGAAATGCCCGATGCGTGTGATGCTCTTCTCGTGACTTGTAACGCCCCGGTCACGACCGGGCGATACCCGCGTCCGGTTCCAAGTCTTGGTCGAGGAACGCGCGCAGCGGCCCCAGCCACGGCTCGTAGCGTCGCCAGCGCGCGACCGAATTGCGGTAAATCGGCTGGCGGGTCTGCCACTTGCTCGGGGTCTTCACGGCCCGGGGATTGCGTTCGGGGTGCAGGCACGCGTCGTTCCACGCCAGGCCGCAGGCCGCGATGATCCGCCGGATCATCGGCTCGGGGTCGCGCGTCAGTTCCTCGTAATCGACCTCGATGAAGCGATCCGCCGGCAGCACGCTGCGCCAGTGGTCGGTCAGCCGCCGGTAGCCGCGAAAATAGTCGACCAGTTCGGGCCCGCCGGTCGGAAATGCCAGGCCCGGATGGAAATGGGTCTGGTGGATCGACAGCGCCGTGTCGACCGGGTTGCGGCGGCAATGGATGATCATCGCGCGCGGGAACGCGAGGTGGATCAGCCCGGCCCAGAGGAAGTTGAACGGCATCTTGTCGGTTACCCGCGCCTTTCGCGGTGCGACCTCGCGCAGCACGCCGAGATAGTCTGCCGCCGCCTTGGCGAGAAACGGCGCCTCGGTCGCGGCCGTGCCCTGCGCATGCCATGCTGCCCCGCGCTGGTTCCAGAAGTTCAGCTCACCGCCGGCGCCGACCTCAGGGTGGCTAGAGACGATCTGTTCGGCGAGTGTGGTGCCGGACCGCGGCATGCCGATGATCAGTACCGGCGTCGCATCTTTACGGCCGAGTTCCGGGGCCCGGGCGACGAGTTCCGGAGTGCAGCGTGCGATCAGGCGGTCGATCTCGGCCGCGAACGCGGCCGAGTCGAACGACAAACAGGCCCGGCGCACGGCGTCAGCGGCGTCCAGATGCCGCATTGCCAGGGCGTAGTCGCCCAGATCGTCCGCCGCCTTGCCGAGCGCGAGCTGAAGTCGATGGCGCTGGCCCGCTTCCAGCCCCGGCGTGGCGAGCGCGGCTTCCATCTGTTGCATCAGGCCGGCGTCGTCGGCTGTGACAGGGCGACACCGGACCAGGTCGTAGTAGCTTCCCGCCAGCAGCGGCGCGATTGCGATCGCGCGCTCGAAACAGGCGCGGGCCTCGTCGAAACGGCCGAGCTCGGAGAGGAGGTTCCCCAGCAGATCGTGCGCCAGCGCGTTCGTCGGATCGACCGCCAGCGTCTTTCTCAAGACCTTTTCGGCTTCCTGATCGCGATCCTCGGTGAGCAGCGCCCGGGCCTTGCCGAGCCGACCGAAGGGGGTCTTGGGCCCGGTCTCCGCCGCGCGTCGGAAACAACCGATCGCCTCATCCCGATGCCCCAGCGTGTAGACCAGGGCGCCGGCCCGGAACCACGCCTCGGTCAACGAGGGGAGCAACTCGGTCGCGCGGTCGTAGGCGACGATGGCCCCACCGATGTCGCCCAGCTTCTCCAGTGCGATCCCCAGGCGAAAATGGGCATCGGCGAAGCGCGGCTCGCTGGCGACGGCCTGCCGCAATGCCGCGACGGCGTCCGCTACGAGGCCGACTTCGAGGCAGGCGAGGCCGAGATCGTGCTGGATGATGGCGTTGGATGGCTGCAGCAGCGATGCTTCGCGCAAAGGCGCGATCGCATCGGCCGGCCGCCCGGCGCGGAGCAGTTCGGTGGCCAACGCAAGCAAGGGCGCCGCCGGCTGCGGCTGGGACAGGTTCGGAGACTGGAGCATGGGGAGAGGGTGGCGTCGGAACTGTAGCGCACCGATCAGCGATTTATTCAGGAACGCGAGGCCCACACCGGTCAGGGCGGCGTCAATCACCATGTCCTCGTCATCGAAGACGAGCGGCCCCTACGCCTTTATCAAATGAATCCCGACGGGCATGATGTTCATCAGTACGAACCAGCATCGGATTTCACCTTTTGCAGGAGGAAAAAATGCAGAAGCGCGAGTTGGGACGCAGCAATCTGGAAGTCTCGGCGATCGGGCTCGGCTGCATGGGAATGAGCTTCGGCTACGGCCGTTCACTAACGAAGAACTCGTGGGCGAAGCCGTCGCGCCGTTTCGTGGGCAAGTGCTGGTCGCAACCAAATTCGGTTTTGATATCGATACGAATACCGGCCAGCAACGGGGCCTGAACAGCCGGCCGGAGCACATCAAGCAGGTGGCCGCGAGTGCCGTCTTTTCGGGATGAGGTCCAACCTGAGCGCGCCGACCCGCAGCCGATGTCGGTATTAGAGGCATTCGATCAGGCGCTCGCCGCGCGCGGATTCGTAGCCGATCCGTCGCAGCAGCAGGCGGCGCAGCGCCTGGACCGGCTCTGTCGCGAATGGATCGAATACAAGTCGCGACGGTCCAATGCGGTGTCGCGCCTGCTGGTGCGCCCACCGATCCCGCGTGGCGTCTACCTGTGGGGTGGCGTGGGGCGAGGCAAGAGTTTCCTGATGGACTGCTTCTTCGGAACGGTGCCGCTGGTGCGCAAGTCGCGCGTGCATTTCCACGAGTTCATGCGCGACGTGCATCGGCAGCTGCAGGAGGTCAGGGGCGAGGCCGATCCGCTCGACCTGGTTGGCCTGAAGCTGGCCCGGCGCAGCCGGCTGATCTGCTTCGACGAGTTTCAGGTCTCGGACATTGCCGACGCGATGATCCTGCACCGGCTGCTGGCGCGGCTGTTCGATCTTCGCCTCGGCTTCGTGATGACGTCCAACGACCCGCCCGACCGGGTGTACCCGGACGGACTGCATCGGGATCGGTTGTTGCCGGCGATCGAATTGCTTAAGGAGCGGCTGGACGTGATCCAGGTCGATGGCGGCGTCGATTACCGGCTGCGGGCGATGCAGGACGTGGATCTGTACGTAACGCCTCTCGGCGAGTCCGCGGATCGACGGCTGCAGGCCGCCTTCGACCGCATTGCTGAAGTTGCCGACCAGCCGCCTCAGCTGCGGATCGAGGAGCGCACCATCGAGGCCCGGCGCCGGGCGGGCGGCATCGTCTGGTTCGATTTCGCGCAATTGTGCGGCGGTCCGCGCTCGTACAACGATTACCTCGAGATCGCTTCGCAATTCCACACGGTGGTGCTGTCCAATGTTCCACGGCTGTCCGCGGCCCGGTCGTCTGAAGCGCTCCGGCTGACCTGGCTGGTCGACATCCTGTACGACCGCGGCGTCAGGCTGATCGTTTCGGCCGAGGCGGCGCCGGACGAGTTGTACCGCGGCGGTCAACTGCACCAGGAATTCCGGCGTGCCGCCTCGCGACTGATGGAAATGCAGTCCAGGGAGTACAGTGGGACCCGCCGAGGAGAGAGGCAGCGCGTGGTCGATCGGGCCGAAGCGAAATGAGAACCTGCCGCGTGCAAGGCCGCCGGGCGTTGCTCGGCCTGATCGGGTACGCCTTAGGCGCTGGCGCACTGGCGGCGCAGGCCTCTGTCAATCTGGACCAGCGCTACCCGACCGGCAGTATCAACACCGACGCGCTGGCCGAGCAGGCCCTGGCCGACGCGGCCGCGGTCAGGCAGGCGATCGATGCCCGCTACAGCGCAGAAAGCGCGCGCTGCGCCCACGTTTTCCTGGCGACCGAGTGCCAGGACAACGCACGACGTGCTCATACGCTGGGCGAGACGCAGGTGCGCCGGGTCGAGTTGGAGGCTCACGATCTGCAGCGCAAGCTCGCCGCACAAGACCGCACGACCCAACGCGACGCCGAGCAGGCGCGCTGGCAGCAGGCCAACGGACCTCAGAAGGAGCGCGAGGCGCGAAAAGCCACCCAGCAGCGTGCCGACCGGGTCCAGGAGCACGCACAGGACGCGTTGCGTCAGCAGGCGCAGGCTGCGTCCAACCGGGAACGCTATCAACAACGCAATGCGCAGCACGACCAGGACGAGGTGCAGCGCGCCAGCGTCCAGTTGCGAAGCGTCGCGGAAAACGAGCGCCGCTATCGGGACAAGCAGGAGCGCGCCAAGGCCTATGCGGCCAATCGGGCCCGCGAGCGCGAGGAAAACCAGAAAGCCCGCGACGAGCGGGAGCGCAAGCGCAAGGCCCAGATGCTGCAGGAAACCACCGATGCGGCGCAGCAGCCGCAAGAGGTCAGGTAAAAGGGATCACGGATCCTTCCGGAACCTCGAACTTCGGCACATCCAGCGGCGCCTCCAGCTTCACGATCGCCAGCGACAGGTTGTCGCCGCGGCCCTCGGCGCGTTCGCGCGCCAGCTTCACCAGCTGTTTGGACGCCTCGCGCGGCGGCAGCCGGTCCAGCACCGAGGCGATCTCGGCGTCCTCAAAGTAGGCCCATAGGCCGTCGCTGGCCAGCAGGAAGGCATCGCCGACCCGCAGATCCCGCGTTTCGTCGAGGTCGAGCGTCAATTCGTTGCGGATTCCAAGCGCGCTGAACAGCACGTTCTTGTAGTGTTGCGCCGCTATTTCGGCTTCCGCATGTCGGCCCTCCGCTGTCAGCTGTGAGGCCACCGTGTGATCGACGGTGCGACGGATCACGCGCCCCGCACGGCACAAGTACAACCGGCTGTCTCCGGCATGACCCCAGATCGCAAAGTCGCGCTTGACCATCAAGACGGCGATCGTGCTGTGCGGCTCCTTTTCGCTGGACAACGCCGACAGCCGGATCACCGTGTGCGCCTCGGAGGCGATCTGCCGCAGCAGGCCGGACAGCGTCGTATCGCGTTCGGACAACTCCTGGAACAGATTGGTCGCGGTCGAGACGACCTGATCGGACGCCATGCGTCCGCCCGTACGCCCGCCCATCCCGTCGGCCACAATGGCCAGAAGGGTGCCAGGGTTTCGCTCGCTGGTCAGGATCGCAACGCGGTCCTGCTGTTCGGACCGGTCGCCCAGATGCTCGGCAATGGCCGCGCTGACTTTGAACTGAGGGGATGTCACGCGTCAATGGTAGGGCGGAACGGGCGGCAGTCTATCAGCGAGATTCGGCCGCCTAGTGCCCCTTTTTCCGCTCCTGCTAGCATTGCGGTATCGACGCCGTGGGAGGTGCCTGGCCTTCACCATGGATGAGGAACAGATCAAGCTCCGGATCGTCGAGTTACAAACCGAGCACCGCGATCTGGACGACGCGATCGAACGCTTGTCACAGCAGCCTGGTGTGGACGAACTGAGGCTGCGTCGGCTCAAGAAGCGCAGGCTAATGTTGCGCGATTGCATCGCTCGGCTGCAAATGGAGCTCGTGCCGGATATCCCGGCCTGATGGCTGCCGAGCGGGTCGACCCGGCGCGGGAAGACATCGCGGCCCGGCGGCAGCAGGTCGCCGAGGCGTTCGCGGCCGACGGCGCTCTCGCCAGATCGGTACCGGGTTTCGTCGCACGGCCGTCGCAGCGGGAAATGGCGCTGGCCGTGTTCGACGCAATCGTCGAGCGCGGCACATTGGTAGCGGAAGCCGGAACCGGAACTGGCAAGACGTTCGCGTACCTGGTTCCCAGCCTGCTGGCCGGCGGGAAGGTGCTGGTGTCCGTCGGCACCAAGACGCTCCAAGACCAGATTTTCGACAAGGACCTGCAGACCGTCAGCCGTGCGTTACAGGCTCGAACTGACGCCGTGCTGCTGAAGGGGCGGCAGAATTACATCTGCCTGCACCGCCTGAACCGCGCCGTCAGCGATGACCTGCAAGAGACCCGGGAGGCAGCCGGTTACGTCCGGCTGATCGAACGGTTCGCGCGCGTGAGCTCCAGCGGCGATCGGGCCGAAGTGTCCACGGTTCCCGAGACTGCCGGAATCTGGCACGCGGTCACTTCCACTCAGGACAACTGCCTGGGGGCCGACTGTCCGCAGTTCGAACCGTGCTTCGTGTACCGGGCCAGGCGCCGCGCACTGGCGGCTCAGGTCGTGATCGTGAATCACCATCTGTTTCTGGCCGACATGGCGTTGCGCGATGAGCGTTTTGGAGAGTTGCTGCCGTCCGTGGATACGGTGGTGCTGGACGAAGCGCATCACCTGCCGCGGACCGGGATCGAATTCTTCGGCGAGGGCTGGTCGCTCGCCCAGGTCGCCGAACTGGCGGCGGACGCGCTGGCGGCGGGTCTGCATTCGGCGCGCGACGGCGCGCCCTGGGTCGATCTGACGCGCTCGCTCGAGCAGGCGGCGCGGGCAATCCGGGCGAGCCTGGCTCAGGCGGGCCTGGCCGCCGGGGCGAGGATTGCCCTCGATCGTCTGCCCGAGCGAACGGAGCTGGACGCGGCCCTGGGCGTGCTGCAGCAGCGGGCCGAACACCTGCATGAGGCACTGGAGCGCAATGCAGGCCGCGATCCGGAGCTCGACCTGCTCGCGCCGCGCCTGCAGAGGCTGCGCGCGCTGTTGCAGGATTGGCGTGCGGCGACCCTGGCTCCGCAGGCGGCCGAGGCCGCGACCGATGGCGTGGTCCGGTGGATTTCGGCATCGACCTCGGGCGCGCAATTTCAGGCGACACCGCTTTCGATCCGCGACTCGTTCGCGCGCGCGCGCCAGCGCGTGGCACAGGCCTGGATCATGACGTCGGCGACATTGACGGTGGCCTCGCGTTTCGATGCCTTTCTGGGCGAAATAGGCCTGAGCGCGACCACGCGCCGATGGGACAGCCCGTTCGACTTCGCGGCGCAGGCCCTGCTGTATCTGCCCGATCCGCTGCCGTCGCCGAATTCGGAACACTTTGCCGAGGACGTGGCCGATGCGGCCTGGCCCGTGATCTGCGCCAGCGGCGGGCGGGCCTTCGTGCTGTGCGCAACTTTGAAGGCCGTCGAGCGGGTCGCGACCCGATTGCAACGGCACATGCGCGACAGCGGGACCGAATTTCCGCTGCTGATCCAGGGGCAGGGGACCCGTCGCAACCTGTTGCAGACTTACCGCGGCGCGGCCGGCGCCGTGCTGGTCGGATCGATCAGTTTCTGGGAAGGCATCGACGTGCGGGGCGATGCGCTGTCGCTGGTGGTTATCGACAAGCTGCCGTTTGCGCCGCCCGATGATCCACTGGTGCAGGCGCGCATTCGAAAACTGCGCCAAGAGGGTCGTAACCCGTTCATCGAATTCCAGCTTCCGCAGGCCGTCACGCTGCTCAAACAGGGCGTGGGGCGACTGATTCGAGACGAAAAAGACCGCGGGGTGCTGATGATCCTGGACGGCCGCCTGCTCAGCAAATCCTATGGCAAGACGGTATTGGAAAGCCTGCCGCCGTTCGCGCTGACGCGCGATCAGGCGGCCGCCTGCGGGTTTTTCAAGGGGTCTTGACGGCGACGGGCTGCGGGAAGTTCAGCCGCAGCACGCGCTCGGCGTCCGCCTGCAGTTCGGTCAGGCCGAGCCTCTCGTACGACTGCGCAATCAGCGTCAAGGCCTCCTGTTGCGCGGCCGCGCCCGGAAATTCGCGCAGCGCGCCCTGCGCGCGTTCAAGCGCGGCAATATACGCGCCGCGCCGATAGTAGTAGTCGGCGACCCGCACCTCGTGGGCGGCCAGCGCGTTCTGCAGGTAGCGCAGGCGTATCCTCGCATCTGGCGCGTAGCGGCTGTCGGGGAAGCGCGACACCAGCTCCTTGAAGGCCTCGAACGAGTCGCGCATCGCCTTCGGGTCGCGCTCGCTGACCCGGTAGCCGATCAACCGCCCAACGAATGCGGGCGGCTCGATGAAGTTGATCAGGCCCTTCAGGTAGTGGACGTAGTCGGCGTTCGGATGGCTTGGATTGGCCTTAAGAAAGCGATCCGCCGCCTCCAGAGCGTCGGCCGTCTCGCCCTGCTTGTAATACGCGTACGCGATCTCGATCTGCCCCTGCTGCGCGTAGCGACCGAACGGATACCGGCTCTCCAGCTTCTCGAGCAACTCGCGGGCGTGATTCCAGTTGCCCGCCTGCAGCTCGGAGTGGCCTTCCTTGTACAGGCGATCGGCATCCCACTTCGCGGTAGCATCCTTTTCGAGCGAGCTGCACGCGGCCAGCGCGAGGG
>Ga0137362_10002098_pt1 | contig 12789 bp, 15 predicted proteins | sample MadtaG_2_FD_104801 | JGI IMG/M metagenome (GOLD analysis project Ga0137362, IMG submission 104801) | Vadose zone soil microbial communities from Angelo Coast Range Reserve, California, USA - Mad1_100_16 metaG | ecosystem: Environmental > Terrestrial > Soil > Vadose zone | place: USA: California... | reverse complement strand
GGCCAGGGGGCCTCGCGGAACAGGCGTTGGACTTCGGGATCCATTTGCGTGACGGGAACCTGGCGCAGGTCGGCATTTTTCTTGATGAAGTGCCAGGCCAGCGGGCTCGGTGGTTGACATAAGACCCAGACTGGGACACTCTCGGATCCTTCGGACCCTGCCGATATTTGCCGCCCCTTGCTTAAATCGCTTATTTTTACCGGAGGGCAATTGTGCGTTGACCACGATCTGGTTCTCTGTCGCAGGTGTTGTCTTGTCGGGGGATTTGAATAAATTTTTGGCCCAAACCAGCGAAACCGGGTTCTTCTTTACCGCGGCTGAGCGGGCTGCGATGTGGAGCCGAGGATCACCGCTGCGAGACCCAGCCCCAGTGCTCCGGCAAAGGTCTTTACGAACGCCTTGACCCCTCCTGCGATCGCTTCCTGGCTTAGGGACTTCTCAGCAGCATCCCTCAATACTCTCTGCTTTTTACCCTTCTTTTTGTTCTTTTGCGCCATGGCAGTGAAAGCATCGTAGAGGATTTACGGGCACACTGGAACTTTGCAACACCGCTGCGAAATTCGCAACGACTTTGCAGCTTTTACAGAGAGAAACACCCCTTTTCCCGATACTTTTGGAGAATCGGTTAAAATGTTGTCACGATGAACAACAAAAGCCGCTTCCTGCACGGACAAAGGATTGAGCCACCAGCAATTGACGGGAACATGTCCATCGTGGACCTCATCGACAAGACCTTCAACGCCTACAACGCCGCTCGTTTCCGTGAGGCCTGTCATCTGTTTGCCGAGCGCATGCTGGCCGACGACGTGACCGTGGGTATGAGCCTTTCGGGCGCGATGACACCTGCCGGACTCGGCATGGCCGCGATTATTCCGCTGATTCGCGCCGGTTTTGTCGACTGGATCGTCTCCACCGGGGCCAATCTCTACCACGATACACACTTCGGTATCGGACTCGAGATGCGGCGCGGACTGCACAACCTTGACGATCGGGTGCTCCGCGAAGAAGGAGTGGTTCGCATTTACGACATCTTTTTCGAGTACGACGTTCTCCTGAAAACGGATTCTTTCTTTCGCGAGATCATCTCGACTCCCGAATTTCAGCGGGCGATGAGCACTGCCGAATTCCATTACCTCGCCGGCAAATACGTTCTCGAGCGCAGCCGTGTTCTCGGATTGAAAGACAAGTCGCTCGTTGGTGCCGCGCACGAAGTGGGAGTACCCATCTACACCTCGTCGCCCGGCGACAGCTCGATTGGAATGAACGTCGCGGCAAAGGCTCTCGAGGGGAACAAGCTCCAATTCGACGTCAATGCCGATGTGAACGAAACGGCGGCGATTGTCTACGGCGCGAAGAGGAGCGGTCAGAAGAGCGCGATTTTGATCATCGGCGGAGGCTCGCCCAAAAATTTTGTGCTTCAGACAGAACCACAAATTCAGGAAGTCCTGGGTCTCGACGAGAAAGGCCACGACTATTACCTGCAGATCACTGATGCGCGACCGGACACGGGCGGTTTGTCCGGTGCGACGCCGGCGGAGGCGGTCACATGGGGCAAGGTCGATCCGGATCGGTTGCCGGACGCCGTCGTCTGCTATCTCGATTCCACCATCGCTCTGCCGCTCATGACGGCTTACGCCATGGCAAAACGAAAACCGAGAAAGGTCAAAGGCCTTTATCACCAGCGCGCCGAACTCGTCAGCTCGATGAAGAAAGCCGCAGAAAGTACAGGGAATCTGAAGAATGCATAGTGAAACCGTTAAGACCGTTCGCGCTGTCTGCCCTCACGATTGTCCGGATACCTGCGCCATGCTCGTCGAGGTCGATGAAAGCGGGCGCGCCGTACGTGTGAAAGGCGATCCCGCCAATCCCTTCACCCACGGCGGCTTGTGCGTGAAAGTGGCGCACTATGAAAAGCGCACCTATCATGCCGGCCGGTTGCTGTTTCCGATGAAGCGGACAGGCCGGAAGGGAGACGGCAAATTTCAGCGCATCTCGTGGGACGAAGCGATCGATACCGTGGCTGCAAGACTCGCTGCCGTCGCGAAAGAAGATCCTCAATGCATCCTGCCTTACAGCTACGCGGGCACGATGGGACTGCTTCAGGGCGGGAGCATGGATCGCCGATTCTTCCATCGGCTGGGTGCGTCGCTGCTGGACCGCACCATCTGTTCGAGTGCCGGAATGTTCGGTATGCGCTACACGGTCGGCGCCTCGGTTGGCACCAACCCCGAAACGGTGGATCAGGCAAAGTACATCCTGATCTGGGGATCGAATATCATCACGTCCAACATTCATCTCTGGCGCTACATTCTGAAAGCCCGATCGCAGGGAGCGAGGATCGTCACCATCGATCCGCTTCGCACTCGTACTGGCGAACAATCCGACGAACACATTCCGATCATGCCGGGGACCGATGGCGCACTTGCGCTGGGGATGATGCACATCATCCTGCGCGACGCCCTGCAGGACCAGGATTACATCGACCGGTACACGCTGGGGTTCGACGAGCTGAAAGCGCGCGTCCGGGAATATCCGCCATCGCGTGTCGCCAGGATTACAGGGATTTCTGAAGACACAATCGAGCGAATCACACACGAATATGCGACGAACTCGCCGGCTTTCATCCGGGTCAACTACGGCTTGCAACGGCATGCGGGCGGCGGCATGGCGGTTCGCAACATTTTTTGCCTGCCGGCGTTGCTCGGTTCCTGGCGGTATCCGGGTGGCGGCGCGATGCTCAGCACGAGCGGCTTCTTTCCGTTCAAGTATGCGGTTCTCGAACGGCCCGATTTGATTCAGGGCCAGCCGCGAACGATCAACATGAGCCGGCTCGGCGAAGCTCTGACCCGTGCTAATCCGCCTGTGCGCGCCATGGTTGTCTACAACACCAACCCGGGCGCCGTCGCCCCGGACCAGCAGCGGGTTCTCGAAGGTTTGAGGCGCGAGGACCTGTTTACTGTTGTGCTGGAACATTTCCAGACGGACACGGCGGATTACGCAGATATTCTGCTGCCCGCCACCACTCAACTCGAGCACTTCGATCTGCATCGAGCTTACGGCCACACCTACGTCATGCTGAACACGCCTGCCATTCAGCCACTGGGCGAATGCAAACCGAATACGGAGATCTTCCGGTTACTCGCCGGCCGGCTGGGGTTTGAAGATCCTTGCTTCAAGGATTCCGATGAGGACATGGCACGCCAGGCTCTGGCCAGCCTGAATGGAATAACGCTCGAGGATCTACATGAGAAAGGGTGGATTCCGCTGGGTATTGGTGACGCGCCGTTCGCACAGGGCGGGTTCCCAACGCCTTCGGGAAAATGCGAGTTCTATTCGGAGCGGCTGAAGGACCTCGACCCGCTGCCGGCCTACATTCCTCCTCGTGAGGATCGGCTTTCGAATCCGGAGCTGGCGAAGAAGTTTCCGCTCGTGCTGATCTCGCCGCCCGCGCATCATTTTCTCAACTCGACGTTTGTAAATCTCTTTCAGGACAAGGAAATCGGTCCGACGCTCGAGATCCACGAGTCCGATGCCGTACTCCGCCAGATCAGGACCGGCAGCCCGGTTCAGATTTTCAACGACCGCGGAAATTTCCTGGCGAAGGCTGTGGTTACCGACCGCACACGAGCGGGTGTGGTGTGTGCCCCATCGATCTGGTGGAACAAACTCGTTCCGGGCGGCCGGAACGCGAATAGCACCACCTCGGAAGAAATCACGGACATCGGCGGCGGCGCCACGTTCTACGACAACCTGGTGGACGTGCGCCCGGCGGATTAACGGGGAGTGAACAGCTGTTGGGGCCGGGTATTCCCCTCCTGATACAGGAGGGGTGGCTGCGCCATTAAGAAAATGACGCGAAGCCTCCGAAGCGGCGCAGACGGGGTGGTCGCTCACAAGAAATGTTTCGCCGAACTGACCACCCCGTCTGCGCCATTTCGGAACGGGACCTTTTTATTTATGGCGCAGCCACCCCTCCTCTCCGAGGAGGGGAATACCTGCACCGCCCTTTACTCCAGCGCATACATGGTCAACCCCGACAAAACCTTGGGATAGAAATCCGTCGATTTCTGGGGCATGACGTTGCCTTCATAGGCAATGTCCCGCATTTGATCGAGGCGCGTGGGATTCAGGAGAAAAGCAGCCTGGGCTTTGCCTTGCCGGACGGCGGTGAGCGCCGAGTCGCGTTCGCGCACATACGTGATGTGGCTTTCCTTCTTCACGGCATCCTCGGTGATACCAAGACACTTCTCGAGAATCAGGCGGTGGAGAACGACAACGTCCAAACCGCGTTGTCTCGGAGACAAGTCCGGCATCAACTGACCGAGATCCAACGAAGACTTGAGGTGAATGAAGGAGCTCTTTCCATCGACAAAAACTTCGATCGTCAGGTCACCCTTGCCCGGATCAAAAAACGCAGCGGCACGCTCCAGAAGAGTCCTGGAATCGAAGCCAGGCAGATTCGAAACGACCCGGTGCGTGGGCAGAATCGTGAGTCCCGGACTACTCATGTTGAAGAATGTCATCGGCAATCGATTGCTTCCCTGTTGCCCATCGGTCTCGTTTCGGTAGGCCAGCCCCGTTTCGTAACGGTGATGCCCGTCCGCTATGATCAGTTTCTTGTCGGCCATTTCTCTTTGGATGAGCGTCGCGCTCTGCGGATCGGCAATACTCCACATCGTGTGCTGGACGCCGTATTCGTCGTCGAGCTGGATGTCCGGGACCCGGACGGAAATCTCGTCCAGAAGACCATCGATCTTCCGGACCGGATCCTCATACAACATGAAAATCTGTTCGAAATGGGTCCGCGTGTGGCGCAGGAGCTCCAGGCGATCTTTCTTTGGGCCCGTCAGTGTGCGCTCATGTGGAAAGACCACTTTGTTCGCATAATCCTCGAGCCGGCCGAGGCCAACGAATCCCTTGCGGGTGCGAATCTCCGTGGTTCCCGGCACGGCGAATCGTTGGAAATAGGCGAAGAATGCCGGTTCCGGTATCTGCTCCAGGATCCCGCTTGCGCGCCACTCTTTCAAATATGCTGCTGCCCGCGTATAGACGTTGTTCGTGGCTGAATCCTCCGGGCCGGTTTTCCCCAGAACAATTCGAATAATGTTGTTGGGATGCAGGGCATAATACCGTTCTTGCATGTCCTTCGAGATCTTGTCGTACGGTTGCGTGACAACTTTCTCGAGGGGCACTTTGTTCGGCGCGTATCTCAAACTGCGGAAGGGATAAACATTGGCCATAAAATTTCCTAAATTAAGAGTAGCCGTAGCCGGAACGTCGTTCGCCGGGAACGTACAGATCCCGGTTTTTCAAAGTCACCCAAGAACACAGGTCATCGCGGTATCGAGCGGCCGCGCGGAGCGGGCTGAGAAAATCGCGAAGGAACACGGCATACCCGCGCATTACACGAACTTCGAAGAGATGCTCGATAACGAGAAGCCGGACCTGGTCAGCATCGTCACACCGCCTGAACAACATTTTCCCATGACGATGGCTGCGCTGAACCGCAGAATTCACACGCTCTGCGAGAAACCTTTCGCCATGAACATTGACGAAGCGAAACAAATGAAAGCGGTCGCCGATGACACTCCCGTCGTGGCCATGGTCGACTTCGAATTCCGTTTTCTACCGGGACGGGCGTACGCTGAGGACCTGTTGCGTCAGAACTACGTAGGTGAAATTCGAATGGCGCACTTCATCACACAGTTCGGATGGCGATCGAAGCCCGAAGATGCCGAGTGGAACTGGTGGTCCGACGCATCGAAAGGCGGCGGCGCACTCGGCGCATTGGGATCGCATGCGGCGGACAGCCTCTGGCTGATCCTGGGAACTCCGCGCCGCATATTCTGCGATCTCGCAACGTTCGTGCCTGAACGAAGCGGCAAGCCGGTTACCAGCGACGACAGCTACACGCTTCTCATCGAGTTCGAATCCGGCGCGCGGGCCGTTGTTCAGATGTCGAGCGCCGCGGGTATCAACGGCTCGCATTTCGGAATCTACGGCAGCGATGGCGAACTCTTCATTCCCAACCTCATGGCTACGGAACTGCGCGGAGGCAAACGCGGAGACCGCGTGACCGCCACGATTCCCATTCCGGAAAAATATCGGCTGGCTCCCGAGGAGCAACCGCTGCGGGCGCCATTCCGTGTGCTTGTGAACCGGATGATCCATGCCATCGACAATCGCCTTCCTTCGCCGTCACCGAATTTCGACGATGGTGCGAAGAGTCAGATCATTCTTGACGCCGCACGAGAATCTGCGCGCCAGGGAACATGGGTTGAAGTGGTCAGAACCTGAAAGGAGCCGGTCATGCCAATGTTTATCGGTTTGTTCAATTTCACAGATCAGGGGATTCGAAACGTAAAGGAAACGACGAAGCGCTACGAGACCGCCAAGGCACAGGGCGAAAAGATGGGGATCAAGCTTGTGAATTTTTTCTACACCCTGGGACCCTACGACTGCGTCGCCATTGCGGAAGCCAAGGATGAAGAAAGCCTTACGGCCTTTATGCTTGCCAGCGGCGCCGCCGGAAACGTCCGAACTTTGAGCATGCGGGCGTTCACCGTGGAGGAAATGAAAGGTTTGCTGGCAAAGCTCTGAAAACGCGGGCTGAAGCCCGCGACTACATTGGGGAACAAGCTGGATTCCATAAATGTAGTCGCGGGCTTTAGCCCGCGTTCATTTACACCACCACCTTGCCTTGACGAGTTCCCCCGCGGTAAGATTTCGGGACTTTACCGAGGGTGAGATGAAAAACGAATTGATTAAGAGGTTGGAAATCTTCCTGGAGGGGAACGATTTCGGAAAGAACTGGGATGGGGCTTATCAGGACGCCGTGCCGACGCTTCGCCTGTTCTTCCAGAGGGAAGGATTCCGTACCCATATCACCAGCGAGTGGGATTCCGAGTCTCGCGACACGGAGCTGGTTGCGGTTAGAGAAACGCTCGTCGTCCGGATTCCCTGGGCTGAAGATCTGCATGGGCACTCGATCGTGGATCTCACTGGACTCGTAGTCCAATCGCAACTCCGTCGCGGAGCGGAATGATCGTCGTATAGTACCGCTCGTCAGCGTAAAGCATTTTGTTGAACGACCGCACTCCTTCCGTGTCGCGGTCCTTGACGGATTTGTCTGCGACACGGCCGGACCACAGCACGTTATCGGTAACCAGCAAACCGCCTACTCGAACCCGGCCTGCCGCTTTTCGAAACACTTCAGGGTAATAGTGCTTGTCGACGTCATTGAAGACCACGTCGAAGTCGCCCTCCACCTGATCGATCAAGTCGAGTGAATTGCCGACGAGTATTTCGATCCGGTCGCGCACACCGGCTCTCTTCGTATAATCCTCCGCCTGTGCGGCGTTCGTCTTGCTCCCATCCGTGTAATACACCTTGCCGCCGGGCTTGATGGCGCGAGCCCACCAGATCGTGGAATACCCGATCGCGGATCCCATTTCAAAAACGCGTCCGGCATTCACAAACCGGGCAAGCTGATACAGAAGCCGGCCCACGGCCGGCCCAACAATGGCCACGTCGTTCTTCTTCGCAACGCGCTCCATCTCCGCGAGTATGGCGTCACGCTGAGGCAGGAGACCGTACATGTACTCTTCGACCGGCTGAGTTGTGATGGGTTCCATTTGTTATGATCCTTCCAATGAAATTTCGAGCCGTTCTCTTCGATGCTGCCGAGACGTTATTTACCACCCGAGGCTCGGTTGGAGAAATCTATGGTAGCATCGCCCGCGAATACGGTTCGCAGGCGGCACCCGAGGTCATTCAGGCTGCGTTCGTCAGGCACTTCCGGGGCGCAGGACCAATCTCAATCGAAAATCAGAAACAGTGGTGGAGGGATGTCGTATTTCGCGTCTTCAGCGAAGTCGGCATGGTGGAGAACTTCGACGAGTTCTTCAACAGGGTCTACGACAGGTTTCGCGACTCGCAGGGCTGGATCCTGTTTCCCGAAACCCGGGAGGTCCTCGAGGAACTCAAGCGGCGCGGCCTGAAAATCGGCGTGATCTCAAACTTCGACGATCGCATCCACTCGGTGATGCGCAGCCTCGACATTCTCTCCTATTTCGATAGCATCACAATCTCCAGCGAGACCGGCTTCTGCAAACCCGATCGTCAAATCTTCGAGGCGGCGGTCCGCGCCCTCGGCGTACCTGCGTCCAGCATCCTGCTGGTTGGCGACAGCCTGCGCGACGACGTGGAAGCAGGCGCGCGGGCCGGTCTTGGAGCCGTTTTGATAGATCGATCCGGCCGGTACGCCGCGGTCGAGGTACCGCGGATTTCCTCGCTGAAAGAAGTGCTGTCTTTCCTGTAAATTCCCCTAAATCCCCCTTGATTTTCGAGCTTTCAGGCCGTACATTATAAGTCCGACCGAAATGGTCGGGGTTAGGCAGGTAGGTAAGCGGATGTTTCGGCTGTCGAAGAGATCGGACTATGGATTGATTGCTTTGAAGCACCTGGCTCAACATGCCGACGAATCGGCCAGTGCCCGGCAAATAGCCGCTCAATACCACATTCCTGCCGAATTGTTAGCCAAAGTGTTGCAGCGGTTAGCGCGCAAGGGATTGCTGGTTTCGCAGCAAGGCATGAACGGAGGGTACGTTCTGGCGAGGGACCCGGCTTTGATCTCCATCGTACAGGTGGTCGAGGCACTGGAGGGTCCGATTTCAATTACGCCCTGCGAACGCGGTGAGGAATGCCAGACGTTACAGACCTGCTCGGTTCGAGATCCCTTGTTCCAGATCAAGGCAAAGGTTGTTCAGGTTCTTGGGGATACCTCGATTTACGAGCTGGCGACGCATTAAGAGGCGAAGAAAATGGTTAAGCTGCCTATTTACATGGACAATCACGCAACGACACCGGTAGATCCCCGGGTGCTCGATGCGATGATGCCGTATCTCACGAACCAGTTCGGCAACGCGGCGAGCCGGAATCACCAGTTCGGCTGGGAAGCCGAGCAAGCTGTTGAACAGGGCCGAAAGCAGATCGCAGATTTGATCGGGGCGGATCCGCGTGAAATCGTCATCACCAGCGGCGCAACGGAATCGGACAATCTGGCGGTCAAAGGCGTGGCCTGGATGTATCGCGAAAAGGGCGATCACATCATCACCTGCGTCACCGAGCATAAGGCGATTCTCGACACGTGTAAGCACCTCGAGAAGGACGGTTACCGCATCACATTCCTGCCGGTCGACAACAAAGGCCTCGTTGATCTTGACGATCTCCGCAAAGCCATTACGGACAAAACGATCCTGATCTCGATCATGACCGCCAACAATGAAGTCGGCGTGGTTCAAGACATCAAGGAAATCGGCAAGATTGCGCGGGAGCGCGGCGTGTTGTTCCATACCGACGCGGTTCAGGCCGCCGGCAAGATTCCGTTCAACGTCAACGAAATGAATGTCGACATCGCTTCCCTGTCGGCACATAAATTCTATGGTCCGAAGGGCGTCGGCGCTCTCTACGTGCGCCGCAGGAACCCCCGCGTGCTGCTCACGCCGATCATCGACGGCGGCGGCCACGAGCGCGGAATGCGGTCCGGAACGCTGAACGTTCCAGGAATTGTGGGATTGGGCAAAGCAGCCCAGATCGCGCGCGAAGAATTGCAGAAGGAATCCGCAGAGCTTTTCAGACTTCGCGAGAAACTTCGCACCACACTCGAGCGGGAACTGGACGAGGTTTACATCAACGGCGATCTCCTGAAAAGACTGCCGGGAAATCTGAATATGAGCTTCGCCTATGTCGAAGGCGAATCGCTCTTGATGGGAATCAACGACATTGCGGTGTCATCCGGCTCAGCCTGCACATCGGCAAGTCTCGAGCCTTCGTATGTGCTGAAGGCCCTGGGTGTCGGCGAGGATCTGGCACACACCTCGATCCGCTTCGGAATCGGCCGGTTCAATACCGAAGAAGAAGTGGATTACGTCGCCGGCCGCGTGATCGAAGTTGTCCGCCGGCTGCGGGATTTGTCACCGTTATACGAAATGGCAAAAGAAGGTATCGACCTGAAGTCCGTCCATTGGGCGACCGAAGGGTAAAGAAGCAGGGGCCGGCTTTAGCCGGCCCGGGCAGAATTTCAAGGAGACTCGAAATGGCATATTCGGACAAGGTGATTGACCACTATAACAACCCGCGTAACGTAGGCGCTCTCTCCAAGGAAGACCCGACTGTGGGTACCGGTCTTGTCGGAGCGCCGGAGTGCGGCGACGTCATGAAGCTCCAGATCAAGGTCAATGAGCAGACCCAGGTTATAGAGGACGCGAAGTTCAAGACGTTCGGCTGCGGCAGCGCGATCGCCAGTTCCAGTCTTGCCACCGAGTGGGTCAAAGGCAAAACCCTGGCTGAAGCGCTCTCGATCAAGAATACAGACATCGTGAAAGAGCTAAGCCTTCCGCCGGTGAAGATCCACTGCTCTGTTCTGGCCGAGGACGCGATCAAGGCCGCAATCACCGACTGGAAGAAGAAGCACGACGATAACGGAAAGTAAGAATGGCGATTGAGATTACCGAAAAAGCCGTCGACGAAGTACGGCGGATGAAGCAGAAGGAAGGCATTGATGCCGCTGGATTGCGCGTTGGCGTCAAGGGTGGAGGCTGCTCCGGCCTTTCCTACAACCTCACGTTCGAAAGCCAGGCCCGCACCGGCGATAAGGTTTTCGAGCGCGAGGACGTCAAGCTGTTCTGCGATCTGAAAAGCTATATCTATCTGAACGGCACCGTGCTCGACTACGACAGCGGCCTCATGGGCAAGGGATTCGTCTTCATGAATCCCAATGCCAAGAAAAGCTGCGGCTGCGGCAGCTCATTTTCGACTTAATACGTCCCTGCCCTTTAATCCATGGATTACTTCGAAGTGTTCGGTCTGCCCCGAGTGTTGGGCATCGAGTCCGCAACGCTCGAAAGAGCTTTTCACGATCTGAGCCGGAAGTATCATCCGGATTACTTCACAACTGCGTCCGAGGCTGAGCAGGCACAGGCCCTGCGCATGACAGCGCTTTTGAACGATGCGTACCGCACGCTTCGGCATCCTGTCCGCAGAGTCGAATACCTGGTCAGTCTCGAAGGATTCAAGCCCGACGGCAGCAAAGTGCCGAAATCGCTCTTGATGGAAGTGTTCGAAATCAACGAAAAGCTGGAGGAAGTGAAGACCGGCAACGCTTCCGTGGAGGAAATCGACTCCCTGCGCGCCCTGATTCACCAAAAGCGCGACAAGTTCGATACAGAATTGCAGGCAGCCTCGCAGGAATGGGACGAACTCCTGAAGAGCGGCGCGCCGGAGGCGAAGCGGAAGGAACAGTTAGCGAAACTGACGGAGATTCTTTCGGAGTCGTCATACATAAGGAACCTCGAACGAGAGTTGGAGAACGCGGGCTAAAGCCCGCGACTACATTGGGGACGAATAGGGTTTCCATTGGGGACGAATAGGGTTTCCAAATGTAGTCGCGGGCTTTAGCCCGCGTTCAAAGGAATTCGACTTATGCCAAAGATTGTGGGAATCGACCTGGGAACCACAAACAGCCTTGTCGCGATCGTGGAAGACGGCACCCCGCGTGTCATCCCCGGCGCCGATGGAAACATGCTCGTGCCTTCGGTGATCTATTTTGATGAGGGCGGAAATGTGCTGGTCGGGAATGACGCCAAGGCCAAAATGGTCGAGAAGCCCACGAACACGATCTTCTCGATCAAGCGATTCATGGGCAAAGGCATCGAAGATGTCCGTGAAGATCTTCCATTACTTCCGTTCGACGTCTCTCCCGACAGCGAGCACATTATCCGGCTCAAAATCTTCGGCCGCGACTACACGCCGCCCGAGCTTTCGGCATTCATCCTCCGCGAGCTCAAGCGCAATGCCGAAGCGGCGCTCGGCGAAGAAATCAAAAACGCAGTCATCACTGTCCCTGCGTATTTCAATGACGCACAGCGCCAGGCCACAAAAGACGCCGGCCGAATTGCAGGGCTCGACGTGCTGCGGATCGTCAATGAACCGACTGCGGCTTCCCTGGCCTACGGCCTCGACAAGAAAAACCAGGGAACCATTGCCGTCTATGACTTCGGCGGCGGTACTTTCGACATCTCCATCCTGAAACTGAGCGACGGAATCTTCGAAGTCCTTTCTACTGCCGGCGACACGCATCTTGGCGGGGACGACATCGATGAGCAGTTGATCCGGCTCGTGCTCGGAGACCTCGGCCGGACACCCGATGTCCACACAATCCCGGCGATCCGCAAGGCCGTGAATAAGACGAAAGAGGATCTGTCGTCAGGAGACGAGGCGGAAATCGTCGTCGAACAGCTTCAGTATCGCCGTTCGATTACCCGTGCGGAATTCGAAAAACTGATCGATCCGACCATTGAGCGAACACTGAGGCCGTGCCGCCAGGCGCTGCAGGATGCCGGACTCAGGACCTCGGACATCGACGAAGTCGTGATGGTGGGCGGCTCGACACGAATTCCTCTTGTCCGCCAGCGCGTGCAGGAACTCTTTGGACGCGTGCCGCACACCGAACTGAACCCGGATGAAGTCGTTGCTCTTGGCGCGGCTGTACAGGCCGATATCCTCGCCGGCGGTAAACGGGACATGCTGTTACTGGATGTGACGCCACTCTCATTGGGTATCGAAACCATGGGCGGCGTAATGTCCAAAATCATTCCGCGCAATTCCACTATTCCGGCCAGCGCCACTGAAATGTTCACAACCTTTATCGAGGGCCAGACGAATGTGAAGATCCATGTCCTCCAGGGCGAGCGCGAATTGGTGAAAGACTCCCGCAGCCTGGCGCAATTC
>Ga0137362_10002094_pt1 | contig 12793 bp, 11 predicted proteins | sample MadtaG_2_FD_104801 | JGI IMG/M metagenome (GOLD analysis project Ga0137362, IMG submission 104801) | Vadose zone soil microbial communities from Angelo Coast Range Reserve, California, USA - Mad1_100_16 metaG | ecosystem: Environmental > Terrestrial > Soil > Vadose zone | place: USA: California... | reverse complement strand
CGGGACGAGCCCAGGAGACGCTCACGTCGCTGGGAAGCTCGGTGTTTGCCCCGAGCACCCAGCCGCGCAGACGGCGGCTCGCGTGAGTATCGAAATGGGCGACCTGCCCTCGGGCGTGCACACCGGCGTCGGTGCGCCCGGCGCAGATGAGGCTGACCGGCTCCGCGGCGACGCCGCCAAGGGCAGACTCTACCAGCTCCTGCACCGTTCGCAGCGATGGTTGTGTCTGCCAACCCGCGTAGTTGGTGCCGTCGTACTCAAGCCCAACGGCAAGCCGGACGCCGTCCCGATAGCGGCGCGAGGCGCGCCGGGGCCAAGCCCCTGCGGTCAACCTGGCAGGGATTCCATTAGCCGCTGGGCTTCCTGCTTCTGCGCCACGGAGCCCTCGTGCAGCACTTCCTCGAGGATGTTGCGCGCGCCGTCGGGATCACCCATGTCCATGTACGCACGTGCCAGATCGAGCTTGGTGCCGACTTCGCTCATCGTCACCGGTTCGACATCCGGCAGCGCGAGATCCTCAGCGGACAACTTCTGCGTCGAGGTGAATACGGCGTCCGGCGTGGTGGCCGTGCCTAAATCGAGGTCCAGACCGGCGCCGTTTCCGGTATGCGCGATGTCGCCCTCGCCGAGATCGAAATCGATCTTCTGCGCGTCCATCGTGGAGGTGTGCAGGTCCAGCGTGTCCAGACGCGAAGTCTGCGCGGTGGTGTCGCGGCCGTTTTCGGCCTCCTGCTGGGAGCGTTGCGCCAGCGCCGACTCGAGATCGCCGGTATCCAGCTTCCACGTCCCGGTCGCCGAGACGGGTTGGTCAGAACCCGCACGGCGCCGCGCCTGTTCCATGACCTGGCGCGAGTGATCGTCGAAGCCGGCGACGAGCGTCGGGCCTTCCGAGGATGCGCCGAGTCCCGGCTGATCCACGGTGTCGAGCGCACCCAGGTCGAGCCCGAGGTCGTCGATGGCGAGCTCCGCCGTCTGGTCGGTGCCGCCGCTGCCGCCCTGTTTGAGGGCCATCTCGACCTTCTGGCGGATCGTCGGGGTCTCGCGCGAAGCCAGCGCCGGCTGCTCAACCGTGGGCCCTTCCGCATCGGCGCCGAATTCGGGCGGCAGAATCGCAGTGTCCTGGTCGAGCTTCGCGGTCATCTGCCGCGTCGTGGCGGTGCGATCCGACGGATGCGCCGGCGATTCGGCAGTGGACTCGAAATCACCGAGGGCCGATCCGATGTCGAGATCGACGCTCGGCATGGCCTGGCCCGGAATCGGGTCGCCCACCAGATCGAAATCGACACGCTGCTGGCCGCCTTCGAGGTCGAGGTCCACGCCGCCGGCCGTCGCGCCACTCACCGCCCCCGCGCCGGAGAACAGCGCATCGTCGGGCGCGAGCTGCTTGCCCATGATGAGGATCTTTTCCCACTCGCCCGGCGCGGCCGCCGCGCGCGTGCCCGCAAGCTCGTGAGCGGCCTGCAGGAACTGCTCCTTGTTGCCCCACACGAAGAACACTTCGAGGAGCTTCAGTTTCAGATCGCGCCGCTCGGGCTCGCGGCCGATGGAGATGCGGATGAGGTCGGCGGCCTGGTCGTACAGGCCGTAGGCCATGTGGAAATCAGCTTCGGCAAGCGGATCGCCCTGGTCGAGGTTGATCGCCGTCTCGCTGCTGATCGTCTCATCGGTGGAGACGTGCCGGGGCGCATGCGCCGCGGGCGCCGGCTCGATGAGACGAGGCCGCTCGTGCGTCCCGGACTCCTCGACGAGGAAAGCTGCGTCGGCGGCCGCGGACGGGATGGAGCGCATGGGCGCCGTGTCGCCCGATGCGAATCCACGCTCGGCCGTGCTCGCCCCGGCAGCCGCGAGGCGGCCCAGGGAATCATCGAACTCCGACTCGCGGCGCGAGCGCCAGAACCTGACCCCCATGAGGCCCAGGAGCGCGAGCACCAGCAGCGCGCCCAGCCACCAGAGGCCCTTGAGGGTGTCGACGAAGCCGCCGCCCGTTTCGGACGCGTTGGAAGCCGGCGTCGGCTTCTGGATCGGCGCCGGCGGCTGGCTCGCCGCGGCGGGTGGCTCAGCAGGGGGCATCGCCTGCGCAGGAGGTGTCTCGGCAGGAGCAGGCGCCGCGGACGGAGGCTCGGCCCGCGCGCTGGTCGGCGGCTCGGCAGGCGCCGCGGGCGCGGCCTCAGGCTGGGGTGCCGGCGGCGAAGCCGCGGGCGGTGCTTTCTGCGCCGCCAGCCGCGCCTGCAGCTGTGCGAGCTCCGCGTTGCGCATCTCCAGCAGGCGCTTGGAATCGTTGAGCTGACCCTCCAGGTCGTGCACCCGGCCTTGCAGCGCTTTCACCTCGTTGCTCGGCGGACCGCCAGTGCCCGCCGAGGCAGACTCGGATGGCGTCACCAGGCGCAGTCGCCCGGACTCTGACCCCGCCGTCGCGCCCGTCGAGGGGGTGCTTGCGCGCCACGCGACAAATTGCCGGCGGATCTCGGTCAGTGCCACCGTCGGCGACACGGCCGCCGCCTCGCTGGCATCCGGAATGCGCAACACCGCACCGGAGTGCAGCACGTTCATGTTCTGCTCGAAGGCGCGCGGATTGGCCTGATAGATGGCCAGCATCCAGCTTCGCCCCTGAGCGGAGTCCGAGCCGGAGCCCGATACCTCGCCGGCAATCCGCGAGAGCGTGTCGCCACGTTTCACGACGCGAGTCGTGCCTGCCGCCGTGGCGGGTTTCGCTTCGCCCGGCGCGGCGACGGCGCTTGTGGGTGCCGGCTCCGCGGAGGCGGAGACACCGGATGTAGCTCCGGCCGGTGGCGCGAGCTGGGAGCCTCGAGAAATCGACCCTTCACGTGTGCTGGCGCCGGCGGAAGGCCCGCTGACCGGCGCGTTGGACGCGGCTGACTGCCCCGGCGTGTACACCGGCGGATCGAGCAGCATCGTGTACTCGCGTACCAGGCGCCCGTGAGCCCAGGTCACCTCGACCAGAATCGTCAGGAACGGCTCGGTAATCGAGTCATTGGACTTGAGCTTCACGACCTCCCGGCCGTCGGGCGTGCGAACTGTGCGCACCGTCACACTGCTGAGCGCCGCAGGCCAGTCGAGCCCATAGCGCGAGAAGGTGTCCCGCGAGGCGATCTGCGCCTGCAAGCTGATGAGCTCCTCAGGCGTGACGTCGACCAGCTCGATTTCGGCGTCGAGCGGGGCGTTCAGTGGCGAAAGGAGACGAATGTCTCCGAGGCCGAGGGCAAATGCCGCTGACGGCAAAATCAGCAGCAGTGCCAGCGCTCGGCTTAAGCGTTTGGCGAGCATTACGACACCCTTAGGAGGCATCAGCGGTAAGATATCCTTTAAAAACAAACGAGTGGACCGCACTTTGCGAGTCCACCCAAACTTGTGCCGCAATATAACTTAAATAGCCTGCCGGACCAAAATCTCGGCAATCTGTACGCTGTTGGTTGCGGCCCCCTTGCGTACATTGTCGGCCACGATCCATAAGTTAAGTCCCCTCTCCGAGCACAGATCTTCACGTATTCTGCCCACATAAACTGTGTCGCGGTTCGCTGCCTCGGTAGCCGCCGTGGGGTACCCGCCTGCCCGGCGCTCGTCGAAAACCTCTATTCCTGGCGCCTTTTCCAGCAACGCACGCGCTTGCGCGGCTGTGATCTTCGTCGCGGTTTCGAGGCTCACAGCCTCCGAATGACCGTAGAACACGGGCACACGCACGCAGGTGGCGTTCACGCGCAGCGTCGGCTCGCCCAGGATCTTGCGGGTTTCCCATACCATCTTCATTTCCTCCCTGGTGTAGCCGTTGTCCTCGAACCGGTCGATCTGCGGCACGCAGTTGAAGGCGATCTGCTTGGCCACGACCCGGGCCTCGACGGGTCCCTTGCCGCTGAGCAGCACAATCGATTGCTGCGCGAGCTCTTCCACGGCCTCCCTGCCCGCTCCCGATACGGATTGATACGTTGCGACGTTGATACGCTCGATGCCCACCGCGTCGTAAATCGGCTTGAGCGCAACCACCATCTGAATGGTCGAGCAGTTGGGGTTCGCGATGATCCCGCGGTTGCGGTGGTGCTCGATTGCCTGCGGATTCACCTCGGGGACGACCAGCGGGACGTCGTCCTCGTAGCGGAACTCGGAGGTGTTGTCGATGACGATGCAGCCCGCCGCGGCCGCCTTCGGCGCGTATTCGCGCGACACCTCGGCGCCCGCTGAAAACAGCCCGATGTCCGCCTGCCCGAAATCAAACCCGGCGAGCTCCAGCACGGAATAGTGGCGGCCGCGGAACGTCACGCTCCTGCCCAGCGAGCGGTTGCTGGCGAGCGGATAGAGCTCCGACACCGGGAAGTCGCGCTCCTCGAGCACGCGGATCATGGTCTCGCCGACCAGTCCGGTGGCTCCGACGACGGCGACTCTGAACTCTCTGCTCATGCGCTTGCCTGCGAGGCCCGGTCAGGGCTCACTGCTCGTGGGGCGCGGTGATGACCGGTGTTGGCGATTTCACGTCGGCATTCTGGCCGCGGTGGCGCAGGTAATGATCCATGAGCACGATCGCGAGCATGGCCTCGACGATCGGCGTCGCCCGCAACCCAACACAGGGATCATGCCGCCCCGTGGTCACGATGTCGACCGCGTTACCGTGCGTATCGATGGTGCTGCCCGGCACCTGAATGCTCGAGGTGGGCTTGAGCGACACGTGCGCGACGAGGTCCTGGCCCGAGGAAATTCCGCCGAGCACGCCGCCCGCGTTATTGCTCTTGAACCCGCTGGGCGTGAGCTCGTCCCGATGCTGGCTGCCTTTCTGCGCGACCGAGCGTGTGCCGGCGCCGATCTCGACCGCCTTCACGGCGTTGATGCTCATCAGCGCGTGCGCGATGTCCGCGTCCAACCGGTCGAATACCGGCTCCCCCAACCCGGGCGGCACGCCGCTCGCGACGACCGTAACCCGCGCACCGATCGAATCGCCTTCGCCGCGGATTTTCCAGATCAGCTGCTCGAGCTCCTGGATGCGCGCCGGGTCCGGGCAGAAGAACGGGTTCTGATACGCGAACGCCGGGTCGACCGGCAGCAACGTCAGCGCACCCACCTGGCTGAGATAGCCGTAAATGCGCACGCCCAGCCGCTCGGCGAGATACTTGCGAGCGATCGCCCCTGCCGCCACACGCATCACGGTCTCGCGCGCCGAGGAGCGCCCGCCGCCACGGTGATCGCGCATGCCGTATTTCTGTTGATAGGTGTAGTCGGCGTGGCCCGGGCGGAAGCGGTCCTTGAGCTTGTCGTAGTCGCGCGAGCGCGCATCGGTGTTCTCGATGAGGAGGCCGATCGGCGTGCCGGTCGTGCGCCCTGCGAATATGCCGGACAGGATGCGCACCTGGTCGCCCTCACGGCGCTGGCTCACGAAATGCGAGGTGCCGGTGCGGCGGCGGTCGATATCCTGCTGCAGATCCGCCTCCGTAAGCGCCAGGCCGGGGGGGCAGCCGTCGACGACGCAGCCCATGGCTAAGCCGTGACTCTCACCGAAGGTGGTCACCATGAACAGCTTGCCGAGCGTATTTCCGGACATGTGTCTATTGGCTGAAAGGGGCCTGCGGCCCTTTCAGCAAGCCAATCTACAGGTTGTTTCGACCTGCGGGCAAAAGACGTGGCTCCCTGTGCTCCCGACTGCCTCGCCCGTGCCGCAGAACCATACAGCCCGGCATCCGTATTGGGCCTAGAGCAACTGCCCGCGAGCATGCCGGTCCCGCAGTTGCTCGGCGGTGAGCAGGAAGACTCCGCCGCCGCCGCGCTCGAATGCGAGCCACACGAACGGCAGACGGCGGAACGCCCGCCGCACCGCCGTCTCGGCATTGCCCACCTCGACGACCAGCAGCCCTCGCGGCCGCAGATGCGCAGCCGCTTGCTGCAGTATGACGCGGACGGAATCGAGGCCCGTGCGCCCCGCGGCCAACGCTATCCGCGGCTCGTGGTGGTACTCGGGAGGCAACCCGTCGAGCTCACGGGCTCCCACGTAAGGCGGGTTGGCGACGATGATGTCGTAGGTCGTATTGGCGTTCTGTCGACTCTTGCCCCCTGGGGCGAGCGCGCCGAAGTGGTCGGACTTCATGAGGCGCAGACGCGTGCCGAGGCGATGCAGACGCACATTGCTGCGCGCGACTGCAAGCGCGTCCTCGGAGATATCCACCGCATCAACCCGCGCACGCGGGAAGGCCTTCGCGCAGGCGATGGCAATGCATCCGGACCCCGTGCCGACATCGAGCACGCGTCGCACACGGCCGGCATCGATCCACGGCGCGAACCGTCGCTCGATCAGCTCCGCGAGCGGCGAGCGCGGAATGAGTACGCGAGGGTCTACGTGAAACGGCAAGCCCGCGAACCAGGTCATGCCGGTGAGGTACGCGGCCGGAATGCGTTGCCCGATACGTCGGGCGAGCAGCTCATCCACTCGCTGTTGAGCGGCAGCGCCTACGCGCCTGGCGTAGACCGCCGAGTCAGCCTCATGCGGCAGCCCCAATGCATGCAGCACGAGGGCCGCTGACTCATCCCACGCATTATCGGTCCCGTGCCCGAAGAACACTCGCGCGCGACGCAGGCGGCGTGCGCCGCGCTCGATGAGCGCGCGTACCGAAATCGGTGATAATTCACTCATGACAACTCGACGCAGCCTGGCCATCCTCGGTGTGGCCGCCATGTGTGCGGCGCTCGCGGGCTTCTGGTTGGCGCGTGAACTTGACAGCGCCGCGCCGGATCTTGCAAGCGGCACCTGGCTGCCGAGGCCGAAGCCGATCGCGGACTTCCAGCTGACCGATCACCTGGGACGCCCGTTCACCGCGGCCGAGCTGCAGGGCAGGCCGAGCCTCGTTTTCTTCGGCTTCACGCACTGCCCGGACGTTTGTCCGACCACCCTCGTGAAGGTCGCGCAGGTGAAGAAGGTCGGGGCACTGCCGGGCGTGCAGGTTCTGTTTGTCAGCGTCGATCCCGAGCGGGACACGCCAGCGGCGCTCGCGCTGTACGTCCATGCGTTCGACCCCGACTTCATCGGGCTCACGGGTGAGGCGAATGCCATCAAGAGGATTGCCACGGAGTTTGGGGTGGCGGTGAACCGTGTGGACCTCCCGGGCGGCGACTACACCGTGGACCACTCGGCAGTGGTGTTCCTCCTCGATCGTCGCGGGCGGATGGTCGGTGTGTTCACTCCGCCCTTCGACATTCAGCGCATGGCGCAGGACCTGCGCCGTGCCGCGGCTTTTTTGATTGGCTGAATTGGCCTGCGGCTGTCCGCTGTGTGTCGAAAGCGGCCTGCGGCCCTTGCAACCCGCGAGCAAAAAGACGCGACTTTTTGCTCGCTCAGCAGCCAGCCCAGCGGCTGTTTCGAACCCGCGGGCAAAAGGCGCGACTTTTGCCCGCGATGAGTAGGCCGGTTCGGCTGATGTGAATGCCATGACTTCACCGACGCTTCGGGCGCGGCTGTTCGTCGCCCTGCAGTATCTGCTGCCACAGCACTTGCTCTCGCGCATCGTGCAGCGGATCGCGCACAATCGCGTGCAATGGCTCAAGGACGCGTTGATCAAAAGCTTCCTGCGGGGCTTTCGACCGCAGATGAGCGAGGCGACACAACCGGATCCTCTCGGCTACCCAAGTTTCAATGCCTTCTTCACACGCACGCTGCGCCCGGGCGTACGCCCCGTGGACCCGGATCCCAGTGCGCTGGTGTCGCCAGTCGATGGCACAATCAGTCAGATCGGGCCGCTCGATGGGTCGCAGCTCGTGCAGGCGAAGGGCCGCAGCTACACGCTTGCGGCGCTCTTGGGTGGCGCGCCAACATGGGCCGAGCGTTTTGCGGGCGGCGCATTCGCGACACTCTATCTCGCGCCCTATAACTACCACCGCATGCACATGCCTGTCGCTGGCACCCTGCGCGCGGCGTGGTTCGTGCCGGGACGGTTGTTCAGCGTGAATGCGGCAACGGTAGCGGCAGTGCCTGGCCTCTTCACCCGCAATGAGCGCGTGGTTTGCGTGTTTGAGGAGGGGTCGATGGCGTTTGCCATGGTGCTCGTCGGAGCGCTGTTCGTCGGCAGCATCTCCACCGTATGGCACGGGGATGTCACCCCCAGCAAGGTGCGACGCACGGTCGAGTTGCCGCTCGATGGCAGCCGGGCACCGCTGCGACTCGACAAGGGGGCCGAGATGGGGCGCTTCAACATGGGCTCGACGGTGATCCTGCTGCTGCCGCCCGGGGTGGCGCAGTGGCTGCCGGCGATCGAGGCTGGAAGCCGGGTCCAGTTTGGCCAACGGCTCGCGCGGTTGCAGTGAACACTCCCCGTGACACCTGGCGTCCGACTGCAACGCGTGCGCGGCTCGAACAGCGCGCCTCACTGCTCGGGCGGGCGCGCCGTTTCTTCGCCGCTCGCGGCGTGCTCGAAGTGGACACTCCCATGCTCGTGAACACGGCGGTGACGGATGTGCACATCCACTCCGCTCGCGCACACCTCGCGGTCGCTGCAGGCTCACAAGTGCCCGACGCCAGCCACTCCTATTTTCTGCACACATCGCCCGAGTATGCGATGAAGCGCATGCTCGCGGCCGGCAGCGGCGACATCTTCCAGATCTGTCACGTCGTGCGGGGGTTGGAGCGCGGCCGGCTGCATAACGCGGAATTCACTCTCATCGAGTGGTATCGAATCGGGTTGCGGCTCGATGACCTGATGAGCGAGGTGGAAGCGCTGGTGCGCGAGCTGCTCGGCGTCAGTGGAGTCCGGCGCGCCGGCGAGCGCATCAGCTACCGCGCTGCCTTTGTGCGCGAGCTCGGGCTCGATCCATTCACGGCGCAGCTGGGTGAGTTGCGCAGCGTCGCGCAGCAGTTGGGATTCACGACAGCAGCCGCTGCCACCTCAGCCGACAGCGAGCAGCGCGACGAGCTGCTCGAGTTGCTGATGGCAGCGCTCGTAGGCCCACGGCTCGGGCGCGGGGCGCTGACCTTCGTCCACGGCTACCCCGCCACGCAGGCTGCGCTGGCGCGGCTCGATCCGCACAACCCGGGCACGGCGCTGCGCTTCGAGCTTTACTGCGAAGGGCTGGAGCTCGCCAACGGCTTCCACGAACTGGCCTCTGCGGCGGAGCAGCGGGCGCGCTTCGAGCACGACATCGAGGAACGGCGCCGCCGCGGGCTGCCCACTTCCCCCATCGACGAGCGGCTGCTGGCCGCGCTGGCGGCAGGTCTACCCGACTGCACAGGTGTCGCACTGGGTTTTGACCGCACGCTCATGCTGGCCGCGGGAGCCACACACATCGAGGAGGTGCTGGCGTTCCCGACTGACCGTGCGTGAGCTGCGCCGCGGGCCAAACCTCGATCTGCAAAAGTGGCTGGTGACTCTTCCGGGAGAGGCGCCTGCGGTCTAACGCGGCCACAATATGCTCTGCGGGTTCAGAGGGTCGTGATGAGCTACGCCAGCAAACGCTACGATTTCCGCGACAAGGGCGCGGACTACGCCCGCCTGGCGCAGGAGCTCGGGGCGCTGCTGGCGGGCGAGCGCGACCTCATCGCCAACGCGGCCAACACCGCCGCGCTCATCTTCGATACGTTGCCCGATCTCAACTGGGCCGGCTTCTACTTCCTGCGCAATGGCGAGCTGGTCGTGGGACCTTTTCAGGGCAAGCCGGCGTGCGTGCGGATCGCTCTCGGCAAGGGAGTGTGCGGCACGGCCGCCGCCCGGCGTGCCACCCTCGTCGTGCCGGACGTGCACGAGTTTCCCGGCCACATCCCCTGTGACGCCGCCTCGCGGTCGGAGATCGTCATTCCCCTGATCACCGGCGGCCAGCTGCTCGGAGTGCTCGATATCGACAGCCCCAGCCGCGAGCGTTTTGACGACGCTGACGCCCGGGGCCTCGAGCGTCTCACGGCGGTTTTCCTGCAGCACACCCGCTCCGAGGCGGCCGGATAGGGTATGCCCAAGATGCCCACCGGCGCCCGCAAGCCAGCTGCGCCCGGGCGGCTGACCCCCGAGACGAGCGCCGCCAACGAGTCATCCCTGGCCGGGCGCCCGGCGGCCGCTTCCGCCACCCACGCCTCGGCCAAGGGTCTGGCGGCGGCGGCGGCGGCGTTCACGATTTGGGGGCTGCTGCCGGTTTACCTGAAGCCGCTGCACGAGGTCGCCGCGATCCAGGTCATCGCGCACCGCGTCGCCTGGTCGTGTGTGTTCATCCTCGGCTGGATGTTGGCTCGCGGGGAGCTGCGGGAGCTGCGCGCCACGCTGACCAACCCCGCGATGCTGTCGCGGCTCGCGCTGACAGCGCTTCTCGTCAGCGCCAACTGGCTGGTGTACGTGTGGGGCGTGGCCAACGGTCACGTCGTCGAGACCAGTCTCGGTTACTTCATCAACCCGCTCGTCAACATCCTGTTGGGAGTCGTCGTGTTGCGCGAGCGACTCAATCGCGCGCAATGGACAGCGGTCGCGCTCGCCGCGATCGCCGTCGTTTATCTCACGCTGATCACCGGCCGTCCGCCCTGGATAGCGCTCGCCCTGGCGGCTACCTTCTCCCTCTATGGACTGCTGCGCAAGGTCATCAGCGTCGCGGCGCTCCCCGGCCTCGCAACCGAGACACTGCTGCTGATGCCCCTCGGCGCGGCTTATCTGTTGTGGTGCGGGGCGACCGGCGCCGGCGCATTCGGGTCTGCGAGCCTGGGCCTCGATGCGCTGCTCATTGCCAGCGGACCGGTGACAGCCGTTCCTCTGTTCCTGTTCGCCTACGGCGCGCGTCTCATTCCGTACTCGACGGTGGGTCTGCTGCAATACATTGCGCCCAGCCTGCAGCTCATGTGTGGCGTGTTCCTGTACCACGAGCCGTTCGAGCGGCTGCGGGCGGTCGGCTTCGCGCTCACGTGGTTGGCGCTGCTGATTTATGCCGGCGACGGCTTATGGCGCGCGCGTTTCGCATCGCGCTGACACGTTTCTCATCTGGCTGAAGGGGCCGCGGCCGCTCGGGGTCGCTGCAGGCTACTGCTTCGCGCGCGAGATGTATTGACCCGTGCGCGTGTCGATGCGAATCACTTCGCCCTCGTTGATGAACAACGGCACGCGCACCACGGCGCCGGTCTCGACCTTGGCCGGCTTCTGACCACCGGTGGCCGTGTCGCCGCGCAGCCCGGGATCGGTCGCGATGACTTTGAGCTCGATGTGCGGCGGAGGCGTGACCACCAGCGGCACGTTGTTCCACAGGGTCACGATGCAGGTGGTGCCGTCCTTGAGCCACTGCGCGCTCTCGCCCACGGCGGACTTGCCCGCGGTGTACTGCTCGAAGCTCTCGGGCACCATGAAATGCCAGAAATCGCCGTCCTGGTAGAGGTACTGCATCTCGGTGTCCACGACATCCGCCGCCTCCAGCGACTCGCCGGATTTGAAGGTGCGCTCGATCGTGCGGCCGGTCTTCAGATTGCGCACCTTGATGCGATTGAACGCCTGCCCCTTGCCGGGCTTGACGAACTCGTTCTCGATCACGGTGTACGGGTCGCCGTCGAGCAGCACTTTAAGACCCGCGCGGATCTCGCTGGTGGTGTAGCTGGCCATTTCCTTCTCGCGGCTGGGCGGCAGAATGCGCGGCTTGACACGTTTGCCCGCTAAAGGGCCGCGTATGATAACGGCATCGCCTAACTCCCGCCAGCGGCGCGCCGTTCGCGGGCAATTGCAATGGCCGCTGCGATTGCCGGGCGCCGCGGTTGCGCCGGCTGAAATACGCTCTCGGCCGTGTCCGCGGTGCGACACGCGGTCCGGGTGCTAGAATCCCTCGGGCCGCCGGCACCCTCATCCCGCAGCACCATGGAGACCGCCTTGACCGAGCAGAACCCGGTTCCGCTCATCGTGCTGAGCCCGGCACGGGATCCCGTCGAGACGATCAACAGCATCCTGCGCAGGGCCGGTCACGCGGCGCATTGCACTTGGATCCCCGCGTTGCGCGATCTGGGAGATGCGCTCACGCAGATCAACCCCGAGCTGCTCATCTGCGCCGCAGGTTCCAACGACGAGCTGCAGACCACGATCAAGCTCAGGGACCAGATCGCGCCTGCTGTTCCGGTGATCGTGCTGACGAGCCAAACGGTGGACGAGGCGCGCATCGGCGCCGCGATGGCGCTCGGTGCACGCGATGTCGTCTCGCTGGCAAACTCCGAGCGCCTGCAGGCGGTGATGCAGCGCGAGCTGCGGGCGGTCCGCCTCGAGCGCGCGTTCAACTAGACGCTGAAGTCCGCTCACGAGGCTCGCCGGCAGCTCGAATCAGTCCTGCGGCGCTCGAATGACGCGATCGTGCAGGTTCAGGAAGGCATCGTCGTTGACGCCAACCCCGCGTGGCTCGAGCTGTTTGGGGTGGAAGGCGATCTGGCGGGACAGCCGGTCATGGATCTGTTTGAAGAGTCGACGCACGCGGCTCTGCGCGGAGCACTGGCCGCATGCCTGCAAGGGCGCTGGAGCGATCACACGCTCAAAGCCAACGCGCTGCTCGCCGATGGCACCTCGCTTGCGGTCGAGATCGTGCTGGCCCTCGGCGAGCACGACGCTGAGCCGTGCGTGCGGCTGGTGGTGCCCTCAAAGCAACGCGATGAGCGCAAGCTCGCCGAAGACCTCGCCCACGTCGTGCGCTCGGACGCTACCACGGGATTCCTGCACCGCCGTGAGCTAATCCAGGCGCTCACCGCGCGGCTCGCGAGCCCCGCGCCGGGGGGCATGCGCTGCATCGCTCTCGTCAAGCTCGACAAGTTCGCCACCGTGGAGCGCGACGTCGGGCTGCTTGCGAGTGAGCAAGTCATCACGGAATTCGCCAAGTTGGT
>Ga0137362_10002086_pt1 | contig 12804 bp, 9 predicted proteins | sample MadtaG_2_FD_104801 | JGI IMG/M metagenome (GOLD analysis project Ga0137362, IMG submission 104801) | Vadose zone soil microbial communities from Angelo Coast Range Reserve, California, USA - Mad1_100_16 metaG | ecosystem: Environmental > Terrestrial > Soil > Vadose zone | place: USA: California... | reverse complement strand
TATAACGATCGCTGTGCCGAGCGCCGATACACAATATATTCAGGAAGCTCATGTGGCCGTTGAACATATATTGTGCGAATTGGTCGAGTCTGTCCTTTTTCGTGAGCCGGCGCTGTCGCCGGGAAAACAGCGTTGATCCCGGGAAGATTCAGGATTGACTTTTGAGGCAGCATCCAAACGGATCATTCGATCAACCCCGATTTCCATCAACCTGTAATCCGTGTCCTTCACTGAACCGTGGACACCTAACCGACTCCTTGGAGCGTTACGCTTATCGCCAATTCTTCCTTAAGACTCCAATTCCAGCAGTAAGGCGACAGTTTCACTGGTTTTTACTCCTGCTTCGGTCTCCTTCAGACCCGTCTCTAACCCCCTTCCTGAGGTAATTGCCGCTCTTCCTCTACTCACACAATCGCTCCATCTACAAGGTAACAGCTAAAGCCAGTCGAGGATTGGCTCAGCGACAAACCACTGGAATATCTTTTGCTCTTCCGAGGGAAAAACACAAGGCATTAATGGGATTCTTCGGGCAAGTTTGTCCGTCTTAATCAGTGGCTACTTGATAGCAGCCATTTTTGCCAGAGAGACTTTGTAGGGTTGCCGAAAAAGTCTCTTGTCATCAGGAAAATAAACCTCTTTTTTGAGGTTAAAGTGGTGAGTTTGTACCGGATTTTGTAATCGCTTGATGCAGTAATGGCGGAAGCTTGCTCAACGGAAGCCATGGAACTCAGCACCGGGAGTAGTTTTCAAAACCCTGATCGATTCCAGTTAAGGGAGATCGAAGCAATTAAAACAATGTCTTTGTGTCGGTTTTGCGGGAGCGGTTTAGTTCATACCTTTGTTGATTTAGGAATGTCCCCCCTTTGCGAGAGCTTTATAACTGCGGAGCAGCTTAATGAAATGGAGCCGTTCTATCCGCTTCATACATACGTTTGTGAGCATTGCCTCCTGGTTCAGCTGCAGGAATACGTTCGTCCCGAGCATATATTCACAGAATACGCCTACTTTTCTTCGTACTCTGATACCTGGCTGCAACACGCGAAGGCTTATACCGATATGATCGTGCAGCGTTTCAAGATCGGTACCCAGAGCCAGGTAGTGGAGCTGGCCAGCAATGATGGCTACTTGCTTCAATATTTTGTCGAAAAGGGCATCTCGGTGTTGGGAGTTGAACCTGCAGCCAATGTAGCTCAGGCGGCTATAAAAAAAGATATTCCAACTGTTGTTAAATTCTTTGGAACGAGGACTGCCCACGAACTTTCCAACGAGAGGGGCAAAGCTGATTTATTGCTTGGCAATAATGTATTAGCGCACGTTCCGGATCTGAATGACTTTGTTGCGGGGATGAAGATATTGCTGAAACCGGAGGGTGTCATCACCATGGAATTCCCGCATCTCATGAGGCTCATGGATGAGAACCAATTCGATACTATTTACCATGAGCACTTCTCTTATTTCTCTTTTGCCACAGTCGAAAAAGTTTTCGCGGCGCATGGACTGACTCTCTTCGATGTTGAAGAGTTGTCCACTCACGGCGGCTCTTTGAGAATCTACGGGCGTCATAGTGAAAATGCCGAACAACCGGTGACCCGACGTGTGCTAGATCTTAAAGCTAGAGAAGAGGCTGCTGGGTTCACGCGTCTGGAAACTTATCTTTCCTTTGCGAAGAAAGTAGAGAAGACGAAGCGTAATCTCCTAAACTTTCTGATCCAAGCCAAACGGGAAGGAAAATCCATTGCAGGCTACGGGGCGCCGGGAAAGGGCAATACCCTCCTGAACTATTGCGGTATCCGAACGGACTTCATTGACTATACCGTGGATCGGAATCCCTACAAACACGGGAAGTACACGCCGGGTACTCATATACCCATCTATGATCCGGAGAAAATCAGCGAAACAAAGCCGCATTACATTTTTATTCTTCCCTGGAACCTCAAGGACGAAATTATGAAACAACTCGCATATGCGCAAGAATGGGGTGCCCAGTTTGTCGTTCCCATCCCTGAAGTCAAGGTCTATCGCTAATGCTGTCTTTAGTCATATATCGGCAAAAAATTTCGAACTACGCTCGCGCGATCATGTTGCGAGGACAATAGGTATAAGGTCTTGAACATAACTGAGCTGGCCGTTCTCCTAGAATCCGTTGGCGTTGGCGATGAGATGTATCGACTTATATGCGAACTCTATCCTCTCTGCCGGAGCATTACCGGCAATGGAGTTCGTGAAACACTATGTGCGGTCGGAAGGCATGTCCCACTTGAGATTCATGAAATTCCTACTGGACAGCAAGTACTTGACTGGACCATTCCCAAGGAATGGAATGTTAGGGACGCATACATAAAAAATTCAAAAGGTGAGAAAATAGTAGACTTCGCAAACTCGAACTTACATGTTGTAAGTTACAGTGTCCCAATTGAGAAGAGAATGCCTTTGGAAGAACTGAAAAGGCATCTTCATACGCTGCCTGAACACCCCGACTGGGTCCCTTTTCGCGCCTCATACTACAAAGAGAATTGGGGGTTCTGCCTGAGTCATAACCAACTGATGACCCTGGGGAATGACGCGTACGAAGTGTGCATCGACAGCTCACTCAAACCAGGGTTTCTGACTTATGGCGAGTATCTCGTCCCTGGCGAGCGCGCGGACGAGGTGCTTATCTCATGTCACACCTGTCACCCGTCCCTGGCGAACGACAACCTTTCAGGAATTGCACTCACAACGATTCTTGCTAAATACTTGAGCCAGGCTAAACTTCGTTTTTCATACCGGTTTCTTTACATACCAAGCACCATAGGTTCCATCAGTTGGCTTTCGCTGAATGAGAGCCAAATCTCAAATGTCGATCACGGCTTGGTCATTGCCTGTGTAGGTGATTCAGGCAAGTTAACATACAAAAAAAGCCGCCGAGGTGATGCGGAAGTAGACAAAGCTGTCTTACATGCCCTGAAACATTCGGGTCAAGAATATGAAGTTATGGATTTCTCTCCTTATGGTTACGATGAGCGCCAGTTCTGTTCGCCCGGGTTTAATCTTCCCGTGGGCTGTTTCATGAGAACCCCGTATGGCAGGTATCCCGAATATCATACTTCCGCAGACAATTTAGACTTTGTGCGACCGCTATGTCTTGCCGATTCGCTGCTTCAGTGTCTGTCAGCGCTTTCTATACTTGAGAATAACGAAACTTACGTAAACCAAAACCCAAAGGGTGAGCCACAGCTCGGCAAGCGAGGCCTTTATCGAGGTTATCCCAATGGTGGTAGCGACGACCTGGCACTTCTCTGGGTGCTCAATTTGTCTGATGGAAATCATACGCTTCTCGATATCGCTGAACGAGCGAGTATCGCATTCGGTGTTGTGAAGAAAGCCGCGGATGCGTTATTTGCCTGTGATCTGTTGAGGAAAATCCCAAATGATCGCTGCGATTACACGCCCCCACGGGCGTAGTTTCCGGCTAGGAGAAAGATATAATGTCATCACCAACAAATACGAGCCTAACTGACCAACAACACTTTTGGAACGCCTGGAACGCTACGCTGCGCGATCCCAAGAACCTTAACGATTGGTCTCTAAAGCGTGGTGAAACCATTATAGAACTGGTTCGCTCCCTGGCCATCGAACATCCGAAGATTCTGGATTTCGGCTGTGGCACCGGATGGCTTACCGAGCGGCTAGCAGAATTTGGCGACCCAACGGGTGTCGACTTGGCCGACCGGGTCATTGAGGCCGCCCAGTCTCGCGCGCCTCACATCAAGTTTATCGCTGGAGATATCTTTCGAATTCCGCTTCAGAGCGCTTCCTACGATATCGTTGTCTCGCAGGAGGTCATTGCTCACATTCCTCATCAAGCGGGTTACCTGGACCGTGTCTCAGAGGTGCTTAAATCACGCGGTTATCTCATCATTACGACCCCTAATAAATTCGTCATGGACCGCAGCGATTGGCCGGCTCAGCCGCCCGAGCATATCGAGCACTGGCTGACGATGGCAAACCTGAAACGCCTCCTGGATCGGCATTTTCGGATTCTTCATACATCGACCGTTGTGCCGCTTGGGAATCGTGGCATTCTGAGAGTTATAAACTCAGATAAGATGAATGCGGCGCTTAGGTTATTTATTTCTCAGAGAAACCTGGAGAAGCTTAAGGAACGGGCTGGCTGGGGATACACACTTGTGGCATTGGCCCAGAAAAGGTCATAAGCAGAACTCAGTTCATCGCGGTCCAATGATTGCCGCCCCAGCGATTAAGATGACGTGCGTCCGGAAAATCGGTATCTTGGGTCATGTAGGCAACGAAAATCTCGGCGACGAAGCCATTATTGCGGCAGTAATTCAAAACATTAATTGTCGGTACCCGGAGGCTCAGATCTTTGGTTTCACGCTAAATCCCAAGGATACAGAGAAGAGGCACAAGATAACTGCTTTTCCGATACGTCGAATTGGTAAGCGGATTCACTATAAAAATAATGTGACGAGAGCGCAACCTTCTGGCATATCGTCGAAGGTCACTCACCAGATCAAAATCACACTGAAAGCAGTCCCCGTCGTTTACGCATTCCTTAGAGGACTCGAGAAAAGCTGGCGTATTTTTCTGACTTCATTGCGTGAACTGCCGTTCTTAATTCAGTGCTACCGAAATTTGAAGGGCATCGATCTTCTGATCATTGCCGGATCGCAACAGTTGATCGACTACATTGGCGGACCCTGGGCCCACAGTTATACTCTGTTTAAATGGACCCTACTCGCCAAGGCTGTCAACGCAAAGGTCGCATTCGTTAGTGTGGGGGTCGGTCCAATTCGGTCGACACTGGGCAAGTTTTTCGCCAGCAAAAGCCTTATGCTCGCAAGTTATCGTTCCTACCGTGATGAAAGCTCTCGAGCGTTTGTCCAAACGCTAGGCGTCTCAGGGCAAAACGCCGTGTTTCCAGACTTGGTCTACAGTTTACAAATCGATGCCCCGTTAAACGATGGCGTTGGTCGTGAATCTCTACCAATTGTAGGAATCAATCCAGTGCCATTTTTAGATGAGCAGTACTGGCTGGGAGCTAATGCCCATCGGTACGAGTTATATGTGAATAAGTTGGCTACTTTTGCATTATGGGTAATTCAAAGAGGGTATCGGATTTTGTTCTTTCCCACCCAACTCCGCTTGGACCCGCCGGTTATCAATGACATTAAAAACATTCTGAAAGTGAAGGCGGATGGGGATCTAAATCAGAAGATCGTTGATAAACCGATCTGCTCATTCGATGATCTGGTATCAGCGATTTGTATTACAGACATAGTTGTCGCTACCCGATTTCATGGGATCGTCATTCCCTATGTCCTCAACAGGCCCGTTTTGGGCATTGCGTATCAAAGAAAATCGGTTGACCTGATGGCACAGATGGGTCAAGCGGAATACGTCGTCGATATCAACTCATTTGATATAGATTCGCTTAAGACTCGGTTTATCTCGCTGGAAACCAGGTCCGCAGCAATACAGGATGAAATCCAGCACAGAAAATTCGTTTTTCGACGAGCGCTTCAGAATCAGTACGATCACTTCCTCGGTCTGGTATGACGCGGGACGCGGAGCGTTTTAAATTCACAGACCTCAGCCAATCCGCAATATGCTGGTGTTTCTTGTAAACAGCGGATCGCAGAGCAGAATCGATGACATCAACCGGCGCTAGGCGTGGGCCACGAGTTAGCATTGGCCTGCCTGTCTACAACGGCGAGCGTTACATCGCCGAAACACTGGATTCCCTCCTAGCACAGACATTTGAGGATTTTGAGCTCATCATTTCCGACAACGCTTCGCACGATCGGACTGAGGGGATATGCCGCGCGTATGCCGCCAAGGATTCGCGGATCCGCTATGTGCGTAACTCGACAAATCTCGGCGCGGCGAGAAATTACAGACTCGCCTTCGAGCTTTCATCGGGCGAATACTTTCGATGGGCTAACTGTGATGATTTATTCGCTCCTACTTCGCTGTCTCGCTGCGTGGAGGTGCTGGATCGGGAACAATCTACTATCCTTGTGTATCCAAAAACCAAACTCATAGACGAGCGAGGACAGATCATTGCCGACTATGAGGATAATCTGCACTTGCAGGCTGCCAGGGCCAGTGAACGGTTTGTGCAGCTTTGCCTCCGATTGGGGCTAGTCAATGCGATCTATGGCTTGATTAGAGCGAAGACTTTAAAAAAAACTGAGCTGATCCGAAACTTTATTCACGCAGACACGGTACTACTGGCTGAGTTAACGCTTCAAGGTAAGTTTTGGGAGATTCCCGAGGCCTTATTCTATCGTCGTCTTCATTCAAGCGCGTATAGCAGCTACAAAAGCGTTGATCAACGCCAGGAATTTTATGATCCTGAGTCAAAAGGACGAATTGCTTTCATTCAATGGAGGTGTCTTTTAGCATATTGGCGATCTGTGTTCCGGACTCCAATCCCCATTGACGAGAAGATGCAACTGGGCGTTTTTCTGACGCGTAAGGCATATTGGAGCCACGCGGAACTGACGGGCGAAATGATCGCTGCCATGCGGCAGACCATCCGCCGAATATTCTCAAATCTTTGATCTCCATCCGATTGGCTTGCGACCGTGATCCTATCTGTATTCGAGTTACGTACCACACGACGGCCGAACGAGTAAGGTGCAGAAACGTGCCATCGCTTAAATCTGAGCTCGAAAGCTGAACGCCCTCGACGCCAAGATCCCTCCGTTCGCTTAGATTTTATTAAACCACTGAAAATTTATGAGCTTAGCTTGGAACATTTTAGTGACTCTTGGGTCCCGGGTCGCAATACTTTTGCTCTCGTTAATTTCCTCGATTCTGTTGGCTCGGATGCTGGGACCCGAAGGAAGAGGTTTATTCGCTCTCGTCCTTCTTCTTCCTGAGCTAGCCACCAGCTTAGCATCTTTGGGTTTTGACCAAGCGTATGTCGTTTACGCTGGCCTCACGCCTGAACGGCGTCGCGCGCTGGTTTGGCAATCCGGTTGTTTGGCTGCGGCCGTAGGAAGCGTTGTTGCTATAGGATGCATCGTTTTCCTCGCAATTGGCGCTCCCGGATGTAACTTTCTGCAAAAGGGGCCTTTTTGGCTATACGTTTTGGCTCTGACCACGGTTCCCGCCCGGCTGCTCCTAACGTACTGGGGTGGAATTGTCAGGGGAATGAACCGCATCCTGCTGATGAATTTTGTTGATGTGGGAAGCAAGTTTGTTTCAGTTAGTCTTATTTTGGCGATTGTTGGGTGGCTGCGATTCGACGTTCCAGGTGCTGTGTCGGTCGATTTTGCACTAATCATCGGTAAGCTGATCGTTTTTGTTGCTCTACTTGTTTGGTTAGGGCAGTGGGGGCGGCCATCATTCGATCTAGGTCTATGGAAGCGTACCGCCCGATTTGCCTTGCCAGCATATGGTGCAACCATCGCGGGATATCTTAATTATCGTGTTGATCAATTCATCATCGGCGCACTGCTCGCTCCTCAGGAGCTGGCATTCTACGTGATAGCCGTAGATATCGCCGAGCAACTATGGATCCTGACAGGGGCTGTGGCAGGGCCGCTATTGCCGCACCTAACTAATGTCCCAGACCGCGATCCCGCAGTAGCCGCGACTGTCGCGCGTCACGTAATGATCTGGACCGGCGGTGCGTGTTTAATCGTTTTTCTGCTTGCTGATCTGGCAATACGTGTTCTGTACTCATCGGCGTTTTCACCGGCTGTTGGCCCGTTGCGCTGGCTGCTGCCTGGCATTCTAACACTAAGCATCGGGAAAACCGTCGTCGCCGAGCTGGTTGCAAGGGAAAAGATTCATTACACGCTGTGGGCGGGAATTGGTGCCGTTGTTGCTAATATTGTTGGCAACCTCGTGCTGATTCCACGCATGGGCATTTCGGGGGCAGCACTTGCGTCGTCGATTTCGTATTCTCTTCTGGGGCTGATCGTGACTTGGTACTATCTCCGCGAAACTGATTTGCCGTGGAGCGCCTTACTTCCGCGTCGTGATGATTTATCGGCCTACGTTACATTTTGCCGTCGCTCCGTTCGGGCTTTTTCGATCGCAAGCAGTACGTCTAAAGCATAAGAAAAACCAAGGCGACTGTGAATTTTCGGACAGGTGAAAAAATGTCCCCCTATGGTCATATGATCGGCAGCGGCCGCACGCGACTACATCAGCGTTTTGGACAAGGGAGGTTTCAATGAAAGTGGTTCTTTTTTGTGGCGGGCAAGGGTTGCGGATGCGCGAGTTTTCCGACACGATTCCCAAGCCGATGGTGAACATCGGGTCTCGTCCAATCCTCTGGCACATCATGAAGTACTACGCTCATTACGGTCATAAAGATTTCATTCTGTGCCTTGGTCACGGGGCGGATTTTATCAAGAACTACTTTTTGAACTATAACGAGTGTATTTCTAATGATTTCGTTCTGTCCCGAGGGGGCAAAAAACTCCAACTGTTCAATAGCGACATCAGCGATTGGAACATCACTTTCGCGGATTCCGGCGTGACCTCTAATCTCGGAGAGCGTCTTAAGGCCGTCGAGAAGTATCTCGACGATGAAGATGTGTTTCTCGCCAATTACAGTGACGGGCTTACGGACTTGTCTCTTAACGATCAAATCGCTCATTTTAAACGCGAGAGGAAAGTGGCGAGCTTTCTCTGTGTCCGGCCCAATCTGAGTTTTCATTTCATTACACTCAATCCTAACGGAGTCGTAGAGTCGATTAAGGACGTTCATCGTTCGGATATCTGGATCAATGGTGGGTACTTCGTGTTTCGCAAAGAAATTTTCCAGTATATGAAAGACGGTGAAGAGTTGCTCTGTGAACCATTCCAGAGATTGCTAGCACGGCAACAGCTTCTGGCCTACAAATATGACGGCTTCTGGGCACCCATGGATACCTTCAAGGACAAGCAGAGGCTCGAGGACATTTACGCTGGTGGTCATGCACCTTGGGCAGTTTGGAACGACTCAGCCCGAGTGCCCCGGCATCGAGGAACCAAGCCGAGAGTCCAGGTGGTGGCGGCTCAGGCTGCAGCGAGACGTTAGAACGAACTGTGCTCGATTTACTATTAAGCCAGCGGGAACCGCTCCGCATTCTTTGTCTAGGCGCCCACTGCGATGATATCGAGATTGGATGTGGAGGTACGATCCTTAAGCTGGTGACTGCCGAGCGCAAGATCGAAGTCCAGTGGATCGTGTTCAGCTCGAACGAGAGACGAGAGCAGGAAGCGTCAAAGAGCGCCGAGGCGTTTCTCTGCGACGTTTCTACCAAAAGGGTCACTATACACGGGCTACGGGACGGTTTTTTTCCTTACATCGGCGTGGATCTTAAAGAACAGTTCGAACAGCTCAAAGCTGAGTTTGCCCCGGACCTAATCTTGACCCACTACCGCCACGATCTTCATCAGGATCATCGTCTGGTGTCCGAGCTGACTTGGAACACTTTTCGCAATCACCTGATTCTCGAATATGAGATTCCAAAATATGACGGCGATTTTGGATCGCCGAACCTCTTTGTCCCGCTCGACGAATCCATCTGTCGTCGAAAGATCGACACTATACTCGGCGCCTATCAAAGTCAGACGGAGAAGCATTGGTTCTCTCGGGACTTGTTCTCAGCAATTTTGAGGTTGCGGGGAATGGAGGCAAATGCCTGCAGCGGTTACGCCGAAGGATTTTACTGCCGCAAGGCTGTTTTAGGAATGGAGGCTTGATGAATGTTTTGGTTACCGGTCACTCCGGGTACATAGGCGCTGTGCTGGTGCCAATGCTGTTAGAGGCAAAGCATGAGGTGACGGGATTGGATACCGATTTCTTTGCCGGTTGCGACTTTAACGGCAGCGTTGCTCCCGTGCCCAGCCTTCATAAGGATATTCGTGACGTCGCAGTCGCAAATTTGAAGGGCTTCGATGCGGTGATTCATCTTGCAGCTTTGTCCAACGATCCTCTTAGTGATCTCAATCCGGAGTGCACCTATGAAATCAACCACCGCGCTTCAGTCGGTCTGGCGGAAGTCGCCAAAACCGCCGGCGTGCCGCGATTCCTTTTTTCGTCTTCCTGCAGTCTGTATGGACTCGCTGCGGGAGCGGATTTTCTCACTGAAAGCGCTTCGTTTAATCCGGTGACTCCATACGGGGAATCCAAGGTTTTTGTAGAAAGGGATGTCTCTCGACTTGCTGACGATAACTTTAGTCCCACGTACCTTCGTAACTCTACTGCATATGGTGTGTCCCCCCGCCTTCGCGCTGATCTGGTGGTAAACAATCTTGTTGGTTTCGCATACACTACAGGTGAAGTCCTGATCGCAAGCGACGGCACGCCGTGGCGCCCCCTTGTCCATGTGGAAGATATCTGCCGTGCGTTCTTGGCTATCCTGCATGCCCCGCGCGAGCTGGTCCACAATCAAGCATTCAATGTCGGTCGGACTGAGGAGAACTATCAGATCCGTGATGTCGCCTCGATGGTGGAGGAGATCGTACCGGGTAGTCACGTCAAATATGCGAAGGGCGGCGGCCCTGACCTGCGTTGCTATCGCGTCAACTGCGATAAGATTGCTCGGACATTGCCGGAATTCCGACCGCGATGGTCCGTGCGACGTGGCATTGAGCAGCTTTACAGTTCATTTAAAACGCACTCCCTGACCTTGGAAGAATTCACTGGGTCACGCTACATAAGAATCAAGCACTTACATTCCTTGCTCGCGACAGAGCGGCTCGATCCGGCGTTAAGATGGTTACCCCAAACACTCTGAGCAAGTTACCGTGCTGCTCGTTTTCAGCAAGATTATACTTGTAACGGGTATCGCTTGATTCGTAATCAATAGGTTGCCGGTTGACCCCGACGAGTAACTCTAACTTTTAGTCCCAGGCCCACGGGTGCAAAATTATAAGGTCACTGACAGCATCGATCACCGTAGGTTTATCCTTGACAAATGCTTGTTCTCAGACGCCGCGTAAGTCGCTAGCTTCTTCAACTCGGATCCGAACGCAGCACATGCCTTTAGCCACTTGCCCCAAGTTGGTCTTTAGTTCCACTGATGGCCCTCGAGTCGCGAATCTCGTATGAGTACGCGGGTATTTGGTAAAAGCGTCGCTGCCGTTTTGACTGTCGTTTGGATCGGAAGTGTGGGTATCGCCGTAGTTTCCATTGTACCTGTTGCTCTCGGTAATGCCTCTGCTCGTGGAGAACTACCCTTTAGCCGCATCATTTTGGACGCCAAGCAGTCGCCTTGGGGAAAGGCGATTGGCGATATCGACGGAGATGGGTTTGCAGATGTCTTGGCCGGTTTCGCCCAAGGAGGGGTGTACTGGTACGCCTACCCAATTTGGGCCAAACACTTCATCGGTAGTAACGGCGGCGATGATTTGCAAGTCGCTGATATCAATAACGACGGTGCTATGGATGTTTTCACAAACGGCGATCAAATCGTTTGGTGCGAGAACCCCAGAGGCACAGGAGGAGATCCCGGCGCAAACCGTTGGCAAAGACATGTCATCGATTCTACGTCCCGCTCTCACGATATTGTCGTCGGGGATGTGAACGGAGATGGAAGTCTCGATGTGGCGATACGGGTCGAATTCGGCCCCACTTTTCTCTATCTTCAAAATGGTCGCGACTCCTGGACCAAAGTAGCCATTACCAGAGCGAGCAATGGCAACGGTTTAGCACTCTTGGACGTCAATAATGATGGGCGGGTCGATATCGTGGAGAATGGCTATTGGTTAGAACAGCCACCTGATGCCATAAAAGGAACCTGGGTCAGACATGACTTTGCTCAATGGCCGGCGGGTTCCAGCGTCATGGTCGCCGATATCAACCGCGACGGGAGGCCTGACATCATTCTTTCTCCATCGGAAAGCGCAGGGAAAATCTCGTGGTTCGAGATGCCAGCGGATCCGCTCAAGGACACGTGGATCGAGCACGTAATCTTGTCCACTGTCAGTTATGTTCATCGTATCCGTGTCGCAGATTTCGATAATGACGGCAATCTCGATGTGGCTTTCGCTGAAATGGATCAATCCAAGACTAATCGCATCGGCATCGTTTACAACGAGGGAGCCGGCATGTCTTGGAGGCTGCAAATCCTGGGAACGACCGCGGGACATAATATCGCTGTCGGAGATATCGATAATGACGGAGATGTCGATATCCTAAATGCCAACTGGAGGCATGGTAATCTTGAGCTTTGGAGAAATGACTTGAGCACCGGAAAACCTATGCCGTATCGGGTGCTTGTCTTTTCGAAAACGCTCGGGTTCCGTCACGCCTCGATTCCAGACGGCATTGCGGCGATCAAAAGCCTGGGAGCAGCGCACAACTTCATTGCCGAGGCGACGGAAGACTCTACGCAGTTCACCGATGTGAATCTCTCCCGCTATAAAGCGATCGTTTTTCTTAATCCTTCAGGAGAAATACTCGATGCAAGCCAACGGGCAGCCTTTCAACGCTATATCGAAAACGGGGGTGGCTTTGTCGGTATTCACAATGCGGCTGCTCTCTTATCGACAACTATGGACAAGTGGGGTTGGTATAATAAGCTGGTGGGCGCTAAATACGATTCTGAAATCAGTACGCAGCCCATGCGGCTTCAAATCCTTACACATGCCCATCCATCCACTCTAACGCTGCCGGAAACCTGGAATTTCAGAACCGAGGCCTACAACTTCAAACAACAACCAAAGAGCGATGGGGTGAACATCCTCATAAACCTGGTCGAGAGCAGTGTAAGCGGAGGGAAAATGGGTTCGGATCATCCATATTCCTGGTACCACGCTTACGATAACGGACGCTCGTGGTACACCAATGGG
>Ga0137362_10002085_pt1 | contig 12805 bp, 10 predicted proteins | sample MadtaG_2_FD_104801 | JGI IMG/M metagenome (GOLD analysis project Ga0137362, IMG submission 104801) | Vadose zone soil microbial communities from Angelo Coast Range Reserve, California, USA - Mad1_100_16 metaG | ecosystem: Environmental > Terrestrial > Soil > Vadose zone | place: USA: California... | reverse complement strand
TGGCTTTCGCAGTATGCCGGCTCACTCATCCTGACGATCACTGGTTCCATCATGTCTGCACTTGCCGGATATGCGATCAAGGAACTTCCCGCGCGACTCCGGTCCATGTCCGATTCCGCGCCCAAGACGGAGTCTCCGTCATCCGTGGGACTGTCCTCCGACTAGGCATTGACGTGTTGCAGAAACAATACGTTTATCCGACAAACTCATCGTTGTTTTTTACGCCGCGTTGCCGTAATGATTCATTTAAAAGATGGCAGGGGCCCGACTACTCCCGGCGGGAAGTTTTCTCTTGACTTCCACTCTTCCTAGGATCAGAATCTCGTCGAAATCGCCTCTCCGAAAGAGCAATTCCCACCGAGGGGGCAGGAACCGCACACTCCCTGAGGCGATACGGGACTAACCTGTCCCGGTACCTGACGAAACGAAATATCAGAAAGGCACATCCCCCGGGCCCCCGGCCGAACACACCAGAGGAAAAACTAAAAAAGAGGTTACCAATCGCGTGTTTCGAATTTTGCTGTAGGAGGTACTCCCTATGCGCTCTTTCCAGCGGCTCAGCTTTCTCTGCCTGATTGTGTTCATTGCTGGCTGGCTGGCGCTGCATCTCGCCGCTCAGCAGCCGGCCGCTACGAACACGGCTCCGCAGCCGACTCAGGCCGATCGCGATTCGGGATACGAAGTCCTGGCGAAGGGCGTGGTCGCCAGCCGGATCTTCCCCATCCAGTTCAAGAACACGCCGTTGCGGACGGAGTTTCGCAATCTGATCATGGGCAAGGGGATCAGTGAGGCAGTTACGTTTCCAACCCAGGTGCTGATGGAGGTGCGGCTCGGTCAGGTCAACGCAACCGTGCGGGGCGCGAAGCACGAGTATCACCAGGGCGATTTTTGGGTAGCCGAAAAGGGTGATTCTGTGGTCCTGGAGAACCCCGGAGAGGTCGCCGTGATTCGCGCGATCTACATCTATGAAAAGGTAGCTGGGAAGCAATAGCCTGCGGGAGGAGAGGTCATGCTTAAGCTAAGAATTTTGGCGGTCGCGCTGCTATCCTCGACCCTGTTGCTGATTGCAAGTTGCGCCGATTGGCGGTCCTATAGCTACGACAGCACCCACTTTTCACGCCAACCGAGCGAGTCCACCCTAAATGCATCCACGGTTTCCACGTTGCATGTGATTGCTCCCTGGCCATTTGTGGTACCCGGGGGCGCCGCACTGACAGGCTCGCCCGCCGTATACGACAACACCGTCTACGTAGGCTCACTCGATGGACACTTTTATGCCGTGTGGGCCACCGGGGCAAGTCAAGCGACGATTCGCTGGCAATATCCGCCGGTACCCGCGCCAGGTTCGCCCGACGCCTGTGGCATCACGAGCCAGCCTTTGGTGATCTCACCGACGGTGGGATCCGGTAATCCGTCGGGTCCCGGAATCGCCTCCAGTGCGTCCATTGTGGATTCCGTTGCCGGCCATACCGCGGTTATGTTCGGCGCACCAGATCCCACCTCCAACGGCGGCGATGGCCGACTGTGGGCACTCGACGAGGCCACCGGCCAGTGCATATGGAAGTCCGACATCCTGGCGCCGGTCGGCGACAAGGCCAAGATCGGATACTCTTCGCCGGTCATAGCGCATAACCGGGCGTATGTTGGCATCTCCGCGCGCATCCCCGACGATATCACCGTCGGCAAGTTGTTCGCGGTGATGCTCGCTGACGGGCATCTCGATCCGGGTTTCCATTTTTCAGCAGTTGGCGGACCGGGCCAAACTGGGGGCGGTGGCATCTGGAGCTCCCCTGCGGTAACTCCGAGCGGCAACATCGTGATCACCACCGGCAACAGTCTGTTGGGAGACGGCGTCCCTGCAGGGGTCCCGAACCCCGACTATACCAACAGCATCCTGAAGCTGGATTGGACCAACGGCAATGTACTGTGGCAGGTGCAGCCGGTAGATGTGCAGCACGAGCACGACGCTGACTACTCTGCTTCCGCGATTGTCGGCCAGGTCAGTTGCGGCAGTCTTGCGATTTCAGTACAGAAGGACGGTTGGGTGCACGCAGTGGACATAAAGAATGGAGGCCCGTTCTGGAACCCCAGCTGCTCCTACGCAGGCCACACCGGTCTGGGTAGCGGAGGTTTGGAGTGTCCGCGCTGGTCCTTTCCGACGGTAGCGTCCCTGCCCTTCACCGATGATGGACACGGGGACAGTCACTTCAAGCGCCCCGGAGCGCTCGATGGCGATCACTTGTTCATTGCTGCGGGCGGATTGGATCTGGAACCGCCTCCCGGTCACAGCGTGGCGCAAGTCTACAATCGGCTGCACTCTTTGAACGTCTGCGCCTCCGATGCTGACCGCATTCGCTGGATACTTCCCAACCTCGCCAGCAACGCTGGGGGAGTCAGTGTGGCCAACGGAGTGATCTATCTCGGCACCTGGGACCCGTTCGACACGGGCGGCGGCGCGCACCATTTCTACGCCATCGCAGACACGGATGTGATTCCGCCGACCAGCTACGTTTGCAGCTACCCGAGTCTTCCTTCTGGTTTTACCTGCTTTATGGCCGGGCTGCGGAACGTGCCGGTCCCGAGTATTGTCCGAGATCTGACCCTTATCGGGTCTATACAGGCCGTCCCTGCGATTGTGAAAGGACAGGTCTATGTCGCGACCAACGCAGGATATCTCTACGCCTTGGGTAAGTAGGATTGGAGGCCGGTCATGAAGCGCAGTACGGCATTCAAGTTCGGGTTCGCTTGGGTCTGTGCGATCTCGCTGGGCGGTGCGGGTTGCACCCGGACGCAGATTGAGCCAACACCGGCAGAGGTGGAGCGGCCCGTGGCAAGCCGGCACGCGCCGGGGGTGTTTCAACCCGTGGCCGGCAACGAGGCGGTTCGTCAAGCCATGCTGATGAGCCTCACTCTACCAGAGCTCAAGTCACACTTGGAGATCCGCACCATACTTGTGCGGGCGGGTGATCCCGTTTCGCTCACGCCGGAGCACGAAGGTGTGTTTGAATTGCGCACTGGCGATCTAGCTTTAGTCGAGGACAACAAGCCTAGACCCATGCGACGCGGGGAAATGTGGCAAGTGAATCGTGGAGCCAAGGTCACGCTCAAAGCTTCTGGTGAAGTGGCTGTGGTGCGCGCCATCTATGTGGTTGCCGGGCAGAAATAGAACATTTCTTTCTTGGCTTCATGGCTCCGCCAGGTGTCTTCGCCCAAGTCGTAGATGTCTGCTGAGAACTGAGGTGCCCTCTACTCTTATCCACCAAACTCATCGATCCATGGACAGCGTGCTGGATGCAAACAAACGGATCGTACAGATGGCGCTGGTCGCCTGAGATTTTGTCGATCAAAAAGCTCCAGACGTTGCTGGAGCCTACGTGCCTTCTCGGATTTAATTTCGAAGTCGCTGGCGAGTAGCCTAATGCAACTTTGTTCGCAGTTGTCCGCCTCGCTAGTCCTTGTGGTTTTCAACGGCGACAGGCTCGCTCGTCAGGAAGATGGGTAGAAGGCCCGGCCCATCTTCAGCAAGCACGGGGTTAGCCCGGAAATCCTTGAGGAATCCGAGCCAGAACGCTTCGATTGCCAAGCGGCGTCGGGGAGAGAGGTGGCCGAGATCCTTGCTGCGTACCAGTCCCAGGAAAACAGGTACGCCTTGAAGAGATAGACCCGGTCTTCGAGCCGACTGCGAAGCAAGACGCGTGGCCGAGGTTTCGCTTTTGAGCGCTGGGTCAGATTTGAAGTCGAATTGGTGATCGTCCTGGATGAGGTCGCTTAGGACAAGTATCGTGGTCTTGCGACCTTCTCCAGCCAGTCGTATTTCCTCCGCGGCCAGGCGCACAGCACCGAGAATATCGGTGTGAGAACCCGGATTGCGCCTGGTTGCAGCCTTGGTTTCTTCAAGCGAGCGGCGGAGGTCCAATGCCGCACGACGCAAGTCCTGATCGTAGGCTTCACGCTGCTCGGCAAGCGTGAGGCGCAGGATGTGACCTTGCGATTCATTTCCGGCGTCTCCGGTAATAGGAATGACGACCAGAGAATCGCCGCGCCGCAGTGCGGAGACAACGTTCTCGACGGCTTGAAACGCCGACTGCTGCGCCTCGGGTTCAATGCTTGCGCTCACATCAATAAGGACGATGATCTGGCGCGAAGCCGGGGCTTTGCGGTCGCAGGCGACCGTCGCCAGCAGCAAGATCAATGTAAGACACAAGACGCAGAGTCGTTTCATATCAGTTCTCCCCGGCGACGATTTCCGGCTCTGGTAGCGCGTGACTAGCTGAGTCGAAAAGAGGCAGTTGAGATTCCTCGTCCACCGAGCTGAATCGGACGTTCTGCAACTCGAAATATTCTTCGGCAGACGGATGGATTCGCTGTCCTCGAAAATAGACGTAGGCTGCCGCGAAGGCGGCAACAGGTAATACGAGCAAGAATGGAAATCGGGCAGCGAAGCAGCCAGTAAGCCCCAGCACCAGTCCGCCCAGGCTCAGAGCCTTTGCCCAGACCACCCATTTCGGAGATTGCTTTGCGCCAATCATCCGTCCGCGGTCATAGTGGGAGAGATACGAGTGCTGCCACTGTTTTTCCTCCTCTTCGAGAGCTTTGAGGTCGTGAACGAGCTTTTCCTTTTCCGCCTCAAGCTGTTTTTTGCTCTGAATGAAGTGGCTGGGCACGCTCTCGGCGCGGTTCTTGGCTTCGTGATATTCCCGCCAGTCGTGAATGTCTCTCAGCGAAAACGTGAGGGCAAACGCTGCCGCCAATGGAAAGCCGACGGTAAGGAACACGAAGAACGCGGTTGCCAGAAGTGGATAGTCACGCAGGAACTGGCCAAGGGGGTTGTCAGTAATGGTGGCGGCAAACGCGTTCTGGTGTCCTCGGAGAATGCCGAGAGAGATGAGCGCGACGAGTGATCCCAGACCTGCGGCACGCGAGATCAGGGTCTTTGCTCGCGAGAAGCGGTTGTCCTGGAATGTTTCCCAGGCAAAGTGCAACAGTACTGCCGAGACAGTGCCGATCACGAACGCCACCACGCGCTGCTCAAAGGGATCAGTGACGTTGAGCAAATCTAGGCTGGGCGCAAGCATGTAGGCCTCGGCAAGCATGGCTCCCACGCCAGCAATTACGTAGAAAGTAGGCTCCACAATGCTCGGTTCCCGATCCTTAAATCGTTCCTGCATTTCGCGCCAGTATCGCTCGACGTTCATTACGATCTGGGTTAGGTACTCAATGACGGCCTCGATGGGCTTCATTCGCTCGACTGCCGTTTTGTTGGTTTCGGCACGACGGCGGGCAAAGAGCGCCCGGATTTCGTTGATAACGTGTTCGCGGTTTGTCCCGTGAGCCCCTTGGTAAAAGCCTTCGGGTTCCAGCGCGCGTACGGTCTGTTTCTGGTCTCGTGCGATCATGGACTTTTCCTCCTTGGGTCTTATGGAAAAGGAGTCTGCACATTGGCAAACTCCGGTTGAGGTTTAGGCGCTCTCCAGGAGTTTCTTCGCGTCCTCGAGCTTCTGCAGCTGGCGTTTCGCCAACTTCAGTGCCTCTTCTTGCGCCATAACTTGGTCCCGCACCTTCTCAATTTGGTCGAGGACTACTTCGACCGGTGTCTTCTTCTTCCAGGGCTTGCGTTCGGTCGTTCGGGTCGCGACCGACGTCGTGGCCGTGGACCGGACTGGGGTTTGGTCGGTTGATTTCTGTGCGGTCATTCAATTCTCCTTTTGGGATTAGGGTTTGGGTTTTCACCCACTGTTCCAACTTGCGCACGGCTTCACGCTTCGCTGGCAACTCCACGTGGGTGTAGATGGAATTGATATCTTCGCCGCTGGAATGGCCCATCAGGGCCTTGCGGATTTCCTGCATGACTCCGGCCTCCATGAGCCGGGTGTTAAACGTGTGACGCAGGTCGTGGAAACGCAGCGGGCGGATGGCCGCCCGGCGCAGGGTGGCTTTCCAAGCGGTCTTGATCCGGTGAATCGGCTGATCCTTATATGTACAGACTGGACCAGTCACTTTGCGGATGGTAAGGAACAAATCTCGAAGGCGCGTGGTGAGCGGAATCTCCCGGGCTTCACCTTCGGGCGTCTTCGAGCGCGTGACGTAAAGCAGGTCTCGCGCAAAGTCGATATCTTCCCAACGCTGCGCTAGAATTTCGCCCCGCCGCATGCCCGTGTCGAGTGCGACGGTGATGATCTGCGCGAGGTGGGGCGAGGCCGCATTGAGCAGTAATCTTTCTTCTTCCAGGCTGAGAACAGGGCGTTTCTTCCTGCGCTCCCGCTCGAACTTCAGTCGGCTGAGCGGGTTTGCGAGGATCAGGCCTTCGTCTAGCGCCCAGTAAAGGAGGTGCCGCAGAGCTTCCAGATCCCGGTTAACCGTTGTTTCCGAGAGTTTTCGCTGCTTGTGCCGGTACTTGCGGTATTCGCGGGCAATGGATTTCGAGATGTGGCCGATCGGGATATCCGCGAAATACGGGAGCAGCACTCTCAGGCGATCCAGGTGCCAGGCTTTAGCATCGCCATTCGCGAGAAACCTGGCGGCAAGCTCGCCAAAGGTGAGGTTCGGTTCAAGCTCTTTCAGATGATGGCGGCGGAGATTCAATTCTTCTTTGAACTGCTGCTCGATGAACTCTGCCTTCCGGCGATTAGGCGTGCCTGTGGACTTGTAGTGCCGGATGCCATCGATCCACACGTAGGTCCAATAGACATTGCCGCGCTTGTAGAGGCTCATCGGCTGCGTACTCCTTGGCGTTGGCATTCGAGAATCCAGCGGACGACTTGGTTGTGATAGAAGATCAGTCGGCCGCTCGGTCCGGACCGAAAGTGCGGCAGTCCTCTGGGGACGTGGCGCTGCCGGACGGTCCAGGCCGAGCAGCCGATGAGCTTCGCTACTTCGCAAATGCCAAGCGGTTTACCGAGTTCTTCTGTCGCTTTCATGGTGTTCATGCTTCTTCTTTTGTTCCGCGCTACGGGCACTGCCCCGGGCAGTGGTGCCCCAGGCAGATTTGGGTAACTTGCTGAAACTACGTTTGGTTTCTGACTCCTTTACTAGGCCTATTCTTGGAAAGGAAGAGGCGGATTGTTACTTTGAGCAAGAATGCAATCAGATGAAAGATTGTCTTGAGGAATCCCTGGAGTGACTTCGGCAGCAGCTTCCAGGTGAGCGCGACAGCGGCAGCCAGAAAGAGAAGACAGACCAGCGCCTGGAGAAACCGAGGATCGTGCGAAATAGCGTGAAAGAGCAAGTAAAGGGTACTGGCGACGAGCGATAGGCCTATAAGTCTGGGGGCAACATGCACCAGTGCAAGGAAGGGCCTGAAGATGATTGGGATCTTGGGTTGCGGCGTCGAGAATTCCCGGCTGCCGCATTGCGAACAAACCTGGGCGGATCGTGGGCTCGGATGGAGCCGTCCACAAAGCTTGACGGAATAGGTAGAGCCGCAAAAGTTACAGAAGACGGGCTCACCGAGCGTGAGCTTGTGGCAGCGGTGGCAATACTTCATGCGTCACCCCCGAACAGCGACCGAGGCTCGGTGTTCCTCGGCCGGAACCAAATTGGTGCCCAGAACCCGTTGTCCTTGACGAGGTCAAAACTAGAAACCCAGAAGATTTTGTCGGTGTGTTTGGCGATCACGGCCCGGATCGAATGCAGCCGACGCTCAGAGTCGGCAATCACCAGCACTCGAAATTGCGGACGGCGGAACTGAGTTTCAAACGAGCCGGAAGTGGCGTAGCTGAGATATGCTTCGATCTTCTTCTTCCAGATGGACAGATTTTCGGTACCCAGGTCGACCTCCAGGAAGAAGGAGGTCGCCTTGTGCAGAGTTGCGAGCTCAAAGTAGCCGTCAGGAATAACGCCGGAAGCGTCGGTGAGCGGCACTTTCAATACCAGCCAGCCGGCACAGCGCACGCCTGCCATCGGAGTTGGCCGGTGTCGGACGATCAGATAGATCGCATTAATCTTGAGTTGGTGATCCACAAAGCGATCACCCACGAGGACACTGTCTCGCGGGCGCTGAAGGATTGGGCCGGTTGCTCCAATGAGCGACGCGCCTTTGCGCGAGAGCGCATAGAGGGATTTCTTGCCGCCGATGAAGGTGCCGGCGAAGAAGCGATTGAGAAGTCCGGCGCGGGCAAGCGCGAGCAGGCGCGTGTTCACCCGAGTGACGGAACGAAACCCGCACAAGATTTGTGCCTGCTCGCGGTCGATGACGCGCAGAAGCGCGAGCTCGTGCAAGAGATGGCGGTCGCGTTCTTGTAGGACGATGCCTGACCTATTCCCAATCACGAAGAACCTCCTCGCGGCTCTCCCGAGCCTTCGGTTGTCGCTTTGTGATTTCTTCCTCTACCTCGGCGCGCTTACGCGCAAAGCGTCTGCGCGAACGCTGCAGCAGATCGGAATAGTCGATCTCGGGTTCTCGTACCGTCGGGGCGAGGACTCTTTTCCAATGCTCCTCCCCGGTCTTCACTACGAACTGCCGTGGCGGCAGGTCCTTCAAGAGTTCGGCGAGGGCTTTGCCGCCATCCAGAGCGCGCGCCGCCTGTTCAGCGTCAGCGCTGGAGAGGCGAAAGAAAATGTGGGTGCCGACCGCAAGGACGGCCGACTGCATATGCGCTGGATATTGGTCAAGGTACTGGTTGGCGCTCGCTACGCCGACGCCGAATTTGCGGGCTTCCGAGAAGAGCACTTCGAGGCTGCTCTCGTGGCTTACCAGGTTTTGCACCTCGTCGCAGTAAATCGTGAAGAGATCGCGCCGAGCACGGGAGAAAAGTGCGTTCTTGATCTTGGCAAGGAAAAGGCTTGCGACGGTTGCGGATTCGGGGCCAAGTCGACCTTTGTCCAGGTTGAGCAGGATCCAGAAGCCTTGGTCGAGCGCTTCACGGAGCGAAAACGTAGATCGAGCCTGGCCCAACAAATGTCGAAAGTGCGGGTCGGCGGTGAAGGCGGACAGCTTATTCAGAACGGGTCCAGACATCGCCGCCTGCATACCTGGCTTCGCAGCGTTGTAGCGAGACTCGAAAAAGTTGCGGACATCTGGGTTCTCCACCTGGCGCAGCAGACGCGAACGGAATGGTGCGGATGTGAGGAGCGGGGCGACTTCCAGCAACGTGAGCTGGTTGTCCGCGAGAACGTGGAGGGTGTTGCGGAGGAGTTCTTCTGTTCTGGCACCAAAGGAATCCAAGTGCCAACGGTTTTTCAATATAGCGGCAAATTCCGCAATTTGAACGAAACGCTGCTGGTTGCCGTCCGACTCAAGCACATTGAGCCCAACGGAGTAAGCGGAATCTCCGGGCTCAATCACGATCAGCTTGGTACTGAGATCCTGCCCGGACCTGTGCTCCTCGGCGGCAATGAACTTAAGCAGGGACGGCGTGGTATCGCCATGATGATCGGACGCGAGGAAACCTCGCCGTTGGCGGATGTCCTGCGCGCCCATCGCCCGGAGAAGAAAACTCTTACCGGAGCCGGTTCGACCGATCATCACCAAGTGCTCGGCCCGCTTCTGGTGCGGCAACCGCACCGGAATTCGGGTGATACGGCCCTCGCATACTTCAGAACCCAGGCTTAGGCCGACCGCCGGCGCAGATTTCTTCGGATCGGTGCAAGCGTTCCAGACTTTCGCGATGAGTCCTTCGAGAATTCTGCTCATCGCTGTGGCTTCCGGTTGAATGTCGTTGTTCTCACAACTTCATTAATAGCCGGACTGCCGCGCAGAGTCAGCGGAGACCCCCGGCCGTTTTTGTAATTTTTGAGACGGGACTAGAGGCCGCCGAAGGCGTTCTGGTGGACTGCAAAACGGACGAAGTCCGCTCGAAGTGCTTTTGGCAGTTGAGGAGCTAGCCGGAGCAGGCTCACTACGGTGGCACGATGGCCGAATCGCGATGCATTGATGCAGTGGCGCTCGACAAGTTCTTGCGCCTTGAGGTTCGCGGACGGGCTGTCGATGCTGAAACCGCAGGCTGCAGTCCAGCTGACGGCAATATTGAATTCGTTGCTGTGTTCCGGGAATTGTCGGGTAACCGAGTTGAATACCTCCAGTGCACCGCCTTTGCCGTCCCAGTTCACCGGCGGGAGGAAATTCGCCTGTCGTCGGGTAGAAAGCAGTACCGAAACGTCGTTCTCCATGTGCCCGCGTTCACGCATAACCGTTTCGGCCTTTGCAAAGGCGCGCCGGGCCTCCGGGTCATTCATAGCCTGGAGATTCGAAACGGCAAACTGCCGATAGTATTCCTCATTGAGGTATGCCGCCTGTCGTTCACGCGCTGCTGCCGCGAGCCGCAACGCCCGTTGTGCCTGGAATGGCTCGGAACGGTTTAAGTGCGAATTGGACGCGATCAGAGCCGCATCCGCGATGAGTTGCAACTCGGCGGAGGAATTCGTCCGCCGGTAAAGATCCACGGCGCGAAGGTACGCCTCATTCGCCTCTCTGATGGAGGACCAGCTCCAGCCCGCGTGAGTGAAAAACCACGCCTTGTGGCAATGGAGTTGCGCCAGCAGGCGGGACAGCGATTCGTTTCTTGGATCAGCGAGATACGGCCGCAACTGATTCAGTTCGACGGCGGCTTGAAGAAACGTGTAGTTCTTACGATTTCGATAAACGATTTCCTCCATGCGGGCCTGAATTTCGTCAGGCTGGCATGCTTCATGCCTAACCCGCACAGGCTCGCTTTCCTGAACGGTGAGCCGGCGGCTTAGGGTGCTCTCAAATGGGAGTGACTCAAAGCGCGGAGCCGGATTCCCTTGAAGGCGGGCCTTGGCGCGATGGATGAGCACACTCACATATGCTGGAGTCGTCCTAAATGCATCTGCAATCGAGCGATGAGGGACGTCATGGGCACCCATCCAGGCCATCGCAGGGGCGAACTGTGGCAGTTTGACAATAAATGGCTCCTGCGGTCGGATTCGGGATCGGGGCATGAAACGTCCCCCTTACAACTCCAGTCTAAGACGTCCAAATCCTGGCGAGACTCAAAAGTTTCGGATAATCACCTCGGAGTAGCGCTTGCCAACGCGCTTCTGGGTCGAATAGGCGAGCGTTACGTCCGAGATGCTGAATTTGGCAAAGAGCTTGCGTACCTCAGGCACGTCGTTTAACGACAGCATGAATTTGCCTTTGACCTGCCGCAATAGCCTTTCGAGATCAACGAAATCCTCTTCTTTGAGATTGAATTTGTAGAGCTCGCGATCCCAATATGGCGGGTCCAGATAAAAGAACGTTGCGGGCCGGTCATATTTCCGGATGACATCTTGAAACGGCAGGCACTCGATCTGCACCGCCTGCAAGCGCTGATGGGTCTTTACAAGCAGTTCGGGGATGCGCTCCGGCCTGAAATTAGGTCGGGCGCCGACCGAATAATGGAAGTTCCTCCTCACTACCAAGCCGCCGAACGAATTCTTTTGCAGGTAGAAGAACCGTGCGGCGCGCTGGATGTCGGTCAGGATCTGGGCTGGAGTATTGCTCAGGAGCTCGTGCAACCGGCGACTGGCGACCGTGAAGCGCAGGCAACGGATCAGTTCCTCATAGTGCGATTGGCACACCCGGAAGAAATTGACGATCTCTTCGTTCAAATCGTTGAGCACTTCAACCCGTGAAGGCTGTTTGTGAAAGAACACCTGCGCACCCCCGGCGAAGGGTTCGACATACGTCGTATGCTCCGGCAGGAGGGAAATGATCTTCTTGGCCAGGCGGTTTTTACCGCCGACATAGGGGAACGGTCCCTGCATAGGTGATGGATTAAGGAGCTAAGCGTGAAAGGTACGGCAGGTACTGTATCCACCATAGAGTTTTCGCGCCGCGAATCCTAGACCCGAAGAGTTCGTGAGAGAACGAACCGGACAACTTAGGCTACGGAGGGCCCACCATAAGAGCTAAATGAGAGTGTTTTGGGTTGCAGTGAGCTGCTAACTTCCCAAACTTTGTTTAGAAGCCGCGACATTCATCCACGCGGGAGCCGACTCGCCTTCGCAGCCGGGATCACTTCCGATTTACCGACCATCCAGGAGTGATTCCCTCTTGTCCCGAATCGCAATGCCGGGTGGGGCCACTTCAGCGGCTCGCCCTTAATACAACACAGGTATTCTGGGTTCAAGCGACCGTGTCAGAACCGTCATTCGTTGACTGGCCGTTGCCGCGTCCGTAAGATGAAGCGACCGGAAGCGCATCCCTTAGTGATTGACCAGACCATCTCGCACTACCGCATTGTCGAGAAATTGGGCGGCGGTGGCATGGGTGTCGTTTACAAAGCCGAAGACACACAGCTGGGGCGCTTTGTCGCCCTGAAGTTTCTGCCTGAGAGTCTCGCCCGAGACTCGCAGGCGCTCGAGCGATTTCGACGCGAAGCCCGCGCTGCCTCAGCCTTGAACCATCCCAACATCTGCACGATTTACGAGATCGGCAAGCATGAAGCCCAGTCCTTCATCGCCATGGAGTTTCTGGACGGGGCAACGCTGAAGTACCGCATCACCCACCGTCCGCTTGAGGTGGGTTTGCTCCTCAGTCTTGCCATTGAGATCGCTGAAGCGCTCGAGGCGGCTCACTCGAAAGGTATCGTTCACCGTGACATCAAGCCGGCAAACATATTCGTGACCGAGCGCGGCCACGCCAAGATCCTCGATTTTGGACTCGCGAAAGTCATATCGGAGCGCAGCAAGGCCAAGGAAGCGGCGGGAGTTACGGCTAGACCCACTGTCGGAGTCAGCGTCGACGACCTGACTTCGCCGGGCTCTGCGCTGGGCACGGTGGCGTACATGAGCCCGGAGCAGGCGCTGGGTGAAGAACTGGATGCACGCACCGACCTGTTCTCCTGCGGCGTGGTGCTGTACG
>Ga0137362_10002079_pt1 | contig 12817 bp, 8 predicted proteins | sample MadtaG_2_FD_104801 | JGI IMG/M metagenome (GOLD analysis project Ga0137362, IMG submission 104801) | Vadose zone soil microbial communities from Angelo Coast Range Reserve, California, USA - Mad1_100_16 metaG | ecosystem: Environmental > Terrestrial > Soil > Vadose zone | place: USA: California... | reverse complement strand
GGTCTTCGGCTGGAACATCCGGAAACGCGGAGATGGCAGTACTTCCTTTGACGATACCGTCAACGGAGTGAGCGGCGCTTGGGTGCTTGGGCGCCCGGCCGCTGGAAACCCCGGCCTGCTGTTTTACATCATGGTGGACAGCGTGGCCGCGACCATTGACACGGTTCTAGCACATGGAGGCGAGATCGTGCAGCCGATCGGCGCGGACGCGCCTGAGATCACGGCGAGGTTCCGCGATCCGGGAGGAAACGTGATCGGCCTCTACCAGCATCCCGCCTGAGGCTCGGAACAGGACAGGCGTATGTGTGGTTATTTGCAGTGGATTCCAAGCGTGCGCGCTACCGGCAGGTCTGCGAACAGAGCCAAAGACCCCACACGCGAAAAAGGTGGAAAAGTGTTACCGCAGATTCTCAAATTCGCGGCTGACACAGAAGCGGCGTTGTTCCTGTTCGACGAGACGGTTGCTGAGTACTTGACGTGGATTTTTCTCGATTCGCCTCCGCACCGTTCGAGTGGTACAAAGTGAGCCAGACCATAGCGCGTCCTGAAGAGGAAACGCAGCTGGCGGTTTGGTTCTCCGAGCAGTGCGAGGAAATTCGGGCTGGTTTGCTCCGTTTCAGCGGCTGGGAGTATTATCCCCAGGCGCAGGCGTTTGGAAATCGAGGCGCGGATGAGAGCGCGCCACATCTATGGGAACGAGAGGAATCATGAAACGAACATTCTTTGCGCTCGCCATCCTGCTCCTGGCCGGTGCCGCTCCTGCGCAAACGCCGCCGCTGATCTCTCCCGAGGTCCATTCCGATCGTCGCGTCACGTTCCGCTTTCGAGGTCCCAACGTCAAAGAAGTTGCCGTTTCGCTCGAGGGCGCGTCCAAGCCTGTCCCGATGCAGAAAGACGATCAGGGCGTTTGGAGCGTGACCACCGAAGCGCTCGCTCCGGACTATTACGGATACACGATCATCGCCGATGGCGTGGGCTTGTTCGATCCTTCGAATCACGCGGTAAAGCCCAACTTCCTTTATCGCGCGAGTGAGTTGCACGTGCCCGGACCGGCATCACTTTCCTGGGAGATTGGCGCGGTGCCGCATGGCGAGATTCATCATCATTTCTACAAGTCAGGCGTTGTGGGGGACGATCGGGACTTCTTCGTTTACACGCCGCCCGGCTACGACCCGCGCGGGAAGCAAACGTACCCGGTACTCTATCTGCTGCACGGATTCAGCGACGACTCGAGCGCCTGGACGGCCGTGGGCCGTGCCAACGTGATCTTGGACAACCTGATTGCACAAGGCAAAGCCAATCCCATGATCGTGGCGATGCCCCTTGGTTACGGTGCGCCGGAGGTTCTTCTTCCCAACTCGGGGGTGTGGCGCGATCGCGCCATCACGGATCGCAACTTTGATAAATTCCGCGAGGCTTTGCTCGCTGAAGTGATCCCTGGCGTGGAATCCGCGTATCTGGTGACGAAGGACCGCAACTCCCGTGCCATCGCGGGGCTTTCCATGGGCGGATCCGAATCCCTACTGACGGGCTTGAATACCCTGGACAAGTTTGGCTGGGTTGGCGCTTTCAGCTCCGGCGGCATAACCGAAGACTTTGGCCAAGAATTCCCCGCGCTGGACTCCAAGGCCACCGAGCGACTTCGCTTGCTTTGGATTGCCTGCGGAACGGATGACCGTTTGATCGACATCAACCGCAAGTTCCGCGGCTGGCTGGCCTCCAAGAATATTAAGCACCTGGACATCGAGACTCCCGGCGCGCACACCTGGATGGTCTGGCGCCGCAACTTGACGGAATTTACTGCGCTGCTCTTCCGCTGATCGGTGTGCCCAACCTCAATAGGGAATCCCCTCGTTCCCGACGGGGAGCATGTCAAAATCAAGAGTGGCACCCGGGGCAACACGGATTTTGGAAACGCAGTGGGCGAGCGAAGCGGCCGTTACGTTTTCCTTTCTTCAGTCGTCATCGTCTTTCTTGGAGACCCTTTCGTGGTCATCCACTTTGGCGATTCCAAGCCGCATGGCTTGATACGCCGGCGAATGCGCCGTTTGGGGAACCGCTGATGCGTTTCCTTTGCATGCGAACCAGATGACCGCATTCAACACTTTCGGGTCCGCCATGTCGGCATGGACGAAATTCTGGCGGTTCGATTTTTTCATCCACTCGGCAGTGGCTTTGTCCTTGGGTTTCTGAGTGATCAGGTTGTCCGCGGCAATCGTCGGCAAAACAGCTTTGTACGGGGTCAAATCCGGCGTCTCCTGGAAAATGTCCATCGGCACGGCCGAAGCATCGAGTTGGTTCATCGCCGGAATGCCCAGCAGCATTTCCATCGTGCGAATCATGCTCACCGTATTGTGAAATTTGTGGATGAGCGCACCCGGGCGATTGTAAGCGCTGATGGCCAGCCCCACCGACCGGTGCGAATCGACGTGGTCCGGGCCGGACTGGGCGTCATCTTCCACGATGAAGATCGCCGTATCTTTCCAATACGCGCTCGCCGAGACCGCTTCCACGAGCCGCCCCACCGCGTAGTCGTTGTCCGCGACCATGAATTGCGGTGTCGGAAATCCGGTCTTCAGTCCGGTGGTATGATCGTTGGGGAATCGCAGTACGTTGAGCGCCGGCATGGAGTCCTCATGGCCTGCCTCGCGCTCCGCGACAAAGACGCGAAACTCCGCGAGCCATTCTCCGAATCTCGAATTTCCTCGGCAATTCGCATTCGAGTTGTCCCGTGTAACTGCCGGATCAAAAGAGCCCGACGGATCCAATGCGGATTGGTAGCAGTCCACGATCATGCTGTCCGGCGCCGTCACGTCAAAGCTTCGGAAGCTTGGGCTGTGATGATTCGTGAGTGTCTCTTTATTGGGTAGGGCGCGCTGGGCCTTCGAAATGTCGGGATAGTTCTTGTGTTTTTTTTGCCCGGCGGCTTCGACGTCTTTCGTCGAAATCACGGTTACAAATTCGCCGTAATTCCGGTAGGTCAAACCGGCCCGCGCAGCCGCGTCCCACAGATACAAACTTTTCGGCTCCGCCAAGTCCGTGAATCCTTGACGGTAGGGTAGATGTTTTTCAAGCAAGTCTGCCAGCGCCGCCAGCACATCGCCCTTGAACTTGCCTAGCTGCAAGTCGCCCGGCGGCTCGTAATCAGGCAGCCGGTTATATCCTTCCCAGTCGTAAGTGCGTCCGCGGTCGGAATACTCCCAACGGAACCCCTTATCCACATAATCGGTTGAGAAGGCTGCCGTCGCCCAGTTATGGCCATCTGGGCTGGCCTCGGAATTCACAAAAAATCTGTCAAACAAACCGAATCGCTGCGCCAGCGCATGATGATTGGGAGTCACCACCTGCTGCGTGTCAGGAGGCCGTCGCGCGGCGTCGCTGTTCCCGAAAATCGCAATATCGGGTTCCCCGTCCGCAACGTGCCCATCGCCCGATGTTTTCACGTCGCCAAACACCTGATCATAGGTGCGATTCTCCTTGATGATGTAGATGACGTGTTTGATCGGGCTCTTGCCCGCAAAAAGCTTGGGCGGAGCAAAATCCATGAGGCCGTCATTCTGCATGGTCTGCTGCGTATAGCGTGCCAGCGCCGGTTCCTCTGGCAAAGAAACCATGCTGATGTTTCCGGAAACGATCGAGCCGCTGTATTGCCCACCCTGTCGGTTTTTTTCCTCGTGGGGAGGAAACTTTGCGTTCGGTGGATTCGGTGTGAACCCGCTGTTGCTGACCCGCATGGAGGATGGTTCGAATCCCGTGCCTTTCCCATTTCCGACGAAGAGCTTGCCGTCTGCCACGGCAACTGCGGAGGGATACTGACCCGTCGGAATAAACCCGAGGATCTTTGATTTCGCGTCTTCCTTCATTTTCCCGGCCGCACTCCTGGGGCGGACCTTCGGGGAGAGTGCCACCACGGCTATCGCGTTGCTGTGGGCATTCGCTACGTACAGAGTTTTCTCATCGGCGGAGAGCGCTAGTCCCTCTGGACTCGCTCCCGGCAACGCGTTCTCGGCGAGGCGGACGTCAATTCGCTCGATTTCCTGATTTGTCGAAGTATCAATCACCGAAACGCTGTCGGCATCCGAATTTGCGACGAAAAGCCGAGTTCCATCGGCACTTATGATCATCGCCGTGGGATGCCGGTCAACACCGATGTACTTTTGGACCGCTGACTTGCTACCCAGCGAAATCTCTGCCACGGACGCGTCATTCCAGCAACTAACATACGCCCGCGCATTCTTACCGCTTCCCATCGTGACGACACCATATGGATAAATGTTCTCGCCGGCCTTCCCCGGATGGTGCAGGTCCACTCTCTCCATGCGCCGTGCCCCGCTGAGTCCGCGCACAATGGTCACGCTATCTCCCAGGTTATTGGCAACGACCAGCGTCGTGCCGTCCGGCGTGGTGGCCAATCCTGCCGGATAGAGTGCCGCTTTCCCTTTGTTGTAATCCGCTGGCGACTTTTCACCCGCATTGCTGATCTCCAGGAAAGGCGCCGTTACCTTCGTATCCGGTCCCGGCGAGCCCGGCCCGATCGGCGCCGCGGCCTTCGGATCAAAACGAAAAATCCACACTTTGTTTTCGATTCCGCCGGAAACGTACATCTCATAACTTCCGTCGCTCCGCGCCGTGGGCGAAAAAGCCAGCCCTACATTCGCGCTTTGCGGCGTGGGAAAATATACGTTCTGGATCACCATCGGCTCGGGACTTGCGCTGAGGTCAATGACCGCAATCGACTGCTGGGCTTCATTGGTGTCCTCGCTGAACTGCACACCATAACCGCTGTTCACCACTAGGAGATATCGGCCCTTGCCGACGCGTCCGAGAGCGTCGGGGCTGCCAAGCATCGCCATGGGCATGGCTCCGACCGCCGGTAAATGCGTCGCTTGATCGATCAGCAGCGCACCGGCTGGGGTGATCGGGCGCCCCTCTGCGGCGGGCTCTTGCTGGCACCACGCGTTTCCGCAAAAACCCAGACAAATCACAAGAAGACCAGCGCTCGTGCTTCGCGATTTCATATGCCTGCTTCCTCGATCCTCGAAGATTATTGTTTTCTTGTCCTTGGGTGCCGCTCTAATCTACATTCAACTGAGTCTAAGGAAAAACTGTTTCTCAAACTTTATACTACGCACAATCCTGATGGGTGGCCCGGCCTGGCAACGTATTTGACCCCAAGCGCTTCTACTTCTAGGATGAAGCTGGCGCCACCCCAGTCTTTCCAAAAGCGGCCCGCGAGTCGCAAATGAAAACAGGAATCCTCTCCATCACTTTACTTTTGTTCTTGCCGATGGCCGCGGCTGCTCAGACGGCCGACGAAATCGTCAAGAAAGCGCTCGACGCTCGCGGGGGAGTCGACAAGCTCAAAGCCGTCCAATCCGAGCGAGTCACCGGCCGCATCGCCTTCGCGCGTGGCGTAGAGGGAATCTTTGTGGTGGAGCTCAAGCGTCCCCTGAAGATGCACGTGGAGATCTCGGTCGAAGGACAAACAATTGTCCGCGTTTACGATGGTAAGTCTTCCGGCTGGATGATCAATCCTTTCGCGGGAAGCAATGACATTCAGCCGTTATCCGCCGAAGACCTCAAGAACATCTCCGATGAATCCGACTTTGACGGTCCGCTCGTGGACTACCAGACCAAAGGCAACCAGATTGAACTGGTCGGCAAAGAAAGCCTGGACGACAAGCCCGTCTATCGCCTGAAACTCACGAACAAGAATGGGGATATCCGTTTTTACTTCTTTGATGCCTCCTCTTTTTTACTTTTGAAGTGGGAAGGCATCCGCAAGACCGGAGGCCAGGACCTCCCCTGGGAGTCTTTCTCCTCCGACTTCCACGAGGTCCAAGGTCTGAAGTACCCTTTCAGGATTGACCAGGGCAGTCCGGGCACTGACATCAAACAGACGCTCACCGCCGAAAAAATCGAGATTGATCCGCAGATCGATGATGCTCGCTTCACCAAACCTTCTTTACCGAAGGCCCCAGCCATCCCACCGTCACCCGCCCCGCCGGCGCCGCCCAGTCCTCCACTCTCAAAGTAGCTGTCCTACGCGGAGCGATACTTTTTTGTTCTTAGCCAGTTGACCCCATGGTGAGCAAAAGCCCCGGCGTTCAGGGCGGGGTAAGCGATTACCGGCATGGTATATATTCCTCGTGTGCAAAAGATCTACGGGCGGCTAGCCCGAAAGTTAAGCCTCTTGGTTGTCCCGCTGTGAATGGCAAGGATTCGGAGTCCTCGCGGGTTTTGGTGGGTTCCTCTCTCAGCTGCCTTACTTCTGGTGTGTGGGATGCAGGTGGTATAGATTTGCGATGGAATAGGTGACGCCGGCAAAAACGGTAAACCGCGGCAATTGTCCGTACGCAGCAATGTATGCTCCGCCGTCGAGCACCAATCGGGGCGATAGGTTGTACGTCGCACCGTTCAGCAGCGTCATCGTTGCCGGCGTCACCGCGTTCTGTCGGCTGAATCCCGCAATCTCCCCGGTGTACCCCCATTTCCCCTTCAGGGGACGGGAATAAGAGAGCGCCGTGAAATATCGGCGGTCAAATCCGGTCAACTGGGGTCGGCCCACAAACTGCCCTCCTAGGTTGACGTCAAAGTGGTGCTTGCCAAGATCCTTGCTCACCAGGAATTGCACCAGGTGCGCCAGCGCTCCGGCGCCGAGCTCGGGCCTGGCTGTTGGCAGTGTCGCCAGGTAGAGAATCGCCACGGTGGGGCGCGCCTTCATCTGCGGAAATAGTTTGTACTTGAAGCCCGCTCCGGAGTCCCCCAGCCCCGCGGTGCCTGCATCCCGCTCGATGGGGTTGTGGAGAAACCATAGCTCGAGGTTCTTGACCGCCCCCCACTTCAGGAGCCCGTTTATGTTCTGGTGCCCCTTGGCGGCTTCAAACCCGTATTCGATCTCGAATACTCCGAACTGCACCATCTCCGCCGTCGACGCAAACGTAGGACGGTTCGGCACGGCGCTGATCTCGTTCGCGTCTTGATCCTTTTGCGGGTTGGGTGAAGCGGCCGGTGGCGTACCTGGTGTTTGGCCGCGCACGTTCACTCCGGTTGCGAGCAGGCCCAAACCCGCCAGTGCCATCCGCACTGCAATTCGCATGTGCTAATCCTTGTAGCCGCGTCCGAACTGCATTTCATTCTAACAATCACCGCGCCCACCCACTGCGCTATCCTTTCTTTCATGCATGCTGCGCAGCAACAGACGCAGGACTCCCGGAGTGCTGGCCTCTGTGCCGATTGCCTGCATTCCCGCCGCGTCGAATCCGCCCGCGATTCGGTCTTTTTTCTCTGCCAACTATCCCTCACCGATCCCCGCTTTCCGAAGTATCCCCGTCTACCGGTGCTCTCCTGCGACGGCTACGAGAAGAAGCCCGGACGCTAATTCGCGGGTCAGCGTTTGTAAATTGATAGGAAGGTACCAGCAACCCGCCCGGCGGTCCTACTTTTCCCTCTCCTCTTCCATCTTTTTGCCGGAATCGCTCACACCTCTGTCGAAGAAATCCTCACCGGCGTCATCCTGGCGTTTCTCTTCCCGGTGCGCCAAGGTCCACGCATACTTCAACGCAGTGATGCTTCCGGCCTCCCAGAAGCATCCTCGGAAATGCGGCAGAGCGCCCCATCACGGAGCGCTCTGCCAGTTATCGGTTGGCTCTTTTTACTGCGGGTTTACGGCTCGAAAGGCTCCTCGGGATTGCTCGGAGGTCCACCCGGGGTGGGGCTTTCAGCCGGTATTTTCTGGGAAGCCGGCGTCAAGCTTGGAGTGAGCTCCGAATTTCTGTATTTCGGAGCGCTCACATATCCTTGCACGTGATCTCTGTCAATTTTGTTGATGACCACCTGCACGGGCTGCGGATCGTCGGTCCGGTGGATCCAGATGGGTTCGTAGAGATTTACTTTCTTCTTGCTGAGTTCATTGTCGTCAACGATCATTGCCAGATCGAAGCTCTTGTGCTTGGTGTCCGCTTTGCGCAGTGAAAGCATCAGCGGCCCGTAGTGCTGAAACTGTTTCGATTTTGGCAGCTTGAACTCGACGTAGTCGCGCTCCCCGCGTTTCTGCAAGGCCACAAGTTCCTCGTGCGTCCTGGCGATGGATCCGTTTAAATCGTCCCGCGTGGCGCTCAAGTTTCCTTCCAGGTCCGACCGCGTCTTGGCGACCGCGTCTTGGGTGTCCTTCAACTGCTTTTGCTGTTCCTCCATGCGGCCCTGAAGCTCTTTCAGCCGCTTGCCCTCCACCGCGCTGCGCGTGCCCGCTGCTCGCTTGGCCGCAGGCGAGTTCGCTTGTGCCGTGGCGGCCTGCTGCGCGGCGGACACCTCATTCAGCTTTCCCGTCAACGTCTCGATTTGCCCGTGCAACTGGGCAACCGTGGCGCTCATCTGTTCGTGCTGTCCACTCAGTTCGCTAACCAGCGCTTGCTGGTGATAACCGTAGCCAATCGCCAGGCAGGTGGCTACGATCGACGTTCCCGCGGCGAGCATAAGCCAGGTGCCGCCGCTTGGTCTTGATGGTTTTTCCGGCTCTTCTCTTTCCGTTCTTTCTCGGTACTCTTCCATAGCGATCCTCCGGGGCCTCATTCTTCTCGCGAAGATGGGACGAATTTGATTCAACCTTCTGCGCCAGCTGGCGGCTGAGCCGGTGGCGGCTGTCGCTGGACCGCCTGAAACGAACAGGTCAATCCCCGTTTTCCATGCGCAAGGGGCTGGCCGCTTCGACGGCATATTCGCTTCTGTCTAAATCTCATCCTGTCAACACCTAAGCGTGGGCGATGAAATCCCAGAATCCCCCATTAGGTACTAGACCTTGAATTTTTTTCTAGTAGGAGGTCTACTTTATCTAGTTCTATGCCTTTTCCATGTGCCCTGGATGTCGCCCTGGATTGCTCCATTCTTTCCGGTGTGCTAGCATCCGCCCGCTAGGAGAACGGACCAGGGATCATTTGTTTAGACCTTCGGCCCCGCTCCCTCAGTTCCAACTTGCCAGGCGCAGGCCCGCGCCCGATTCCTTCAGCACGGACCTCGCCTCGTGGAGGTTTGTATGAAGAGCTATCTCACCAGGGACATTCGCAACGTGGGCATTGTCGGCCACGGCGGCACCGGGAAAACGCAACTGGTGTCGTCGTTACTCTTCACTGCCGGCATGATGCCGCGCTGGGGAAAAGTTGCGGACGGCAGCACGGTCACCGACTGGGACGAAGAAGAAATCGGCAGAAAAATCTCCATTCAAACCGGTCTTGCCCATGCCGAATGGCCCGCCACCCCGACTGGGCCTTCCGGTTCTTCCGAGAAAGTCAAAATTAATTTCATCGATCTCCCCGGCTACTCCACGTTCATCACCGAAGCCAAGGCCTCGTTGATCGCCGCTGATGCCGCGCTTATCACCGTTGACGCCCACGTCGGCTCTCAGGTCACCACGGAAAAGGTTTGGGACTATTGCACTGAGTACGACATTCCCCGCGCCTTCGTTCTGACCTGGATGGACCGCGAGCTCTCTAGCTTTGAGCGCTCGATGGAGTCTCTCGAGCAAGTTTTCGGCCGCAACGTCGTCGCGCTTCAGTTGCCGATCGGCACGGAAAGAGGCTTCCGTGGCGTCATCGACCTGGTGGCCATGAAGGCGCACATTTACAATCCCGATGGTGACGGCAAACCCTCCATCGAAGAGATTCCCGCCGCTCTTGCCAGCGACGCGAAGGAAGCCCACGAAAAACTGGTTGAAATGATCGCCGAAGGCGACGACGAAATGATGGAAGAGTTTTTCCGGGAAGGCACCATTCCCATCCACGACCTCATCCCCGCGGTGCGCAAAGCCATCGTGGCCGAGAAAATCTTCCCCGTGCTGATGACTTCCGCGCTCCACAACATTGGCACCGCCAGCCTGCTCACTTTCCTCGCCGACGCCTTCCCCCATCCCGATGAGCACGCCCAGGTGGGCTACCAAGAGCCGGGTGGCAAGGGCGACCGCGTTGAGCGCAAGTACGACGACAGCCAGCCGCTTTCCCTGTTTGTCTTCAAAACACTTGCTGATCCTTTCGCTGGCCGTATCAACTACTTCAAGGTAAAGAGCGGAGTCTTGAAAAATGACGCCACGCTCACCAATTACAATCGCAACGTTCAAGAACGTTTTCAGCATATCCAATTTGTTCAGGGCAAGCAGCTCACCGAGGTCGGCGAGCTGCACGCCGGAGACATCGGTGCCATCGCCAAACTGAAGGAAACGACTACCGGAGAAACTCTTGGCGACAAAACTGGGCCCATCTATTACTCACCCGCCCAGCTTCCCGAGCCGTCCATCACCTTTGCCATCGAGCCGAAGACGCGCGCCGATGAAGACAAGATCGGCGTGTCGATTCATAAAATCCTGGAAGAAGATCCCGCGCTCCGTTTTTCGCGCGACGCGCAAACCAAGGAATTTCTCCTGGCCGGCTCCGGCCAGCAACATATTGAAGTCGTCGTCGCCAAGCTCCACAAGCGCTATCACGTTGATCTCACTTTGAAGCCGCCCAAAGTCCCCTACCGCGAAACCATTCGCGGCAAAGCCGACGTCGAAGGCAAGCACAAAAAGCAATCCGGTGGGCACGGCCAATTCGGCGTTTGCCGCATCAAGATGGAGCCGGTCGAGCGCGGCAAGGGCGTGGAGTTCGTCGACGATGTCTTCGGCGGCGCCATCCCGAAAAATTGGATTCCTTCGGTGGAGAAGGGCATCCGCGATGCCGCTGCCCGCGGGTTCCTGGCGGGATTTCCGGTCGTGGACTTCCGCGCCATCCTATACGATGGCAAGTATCACGATGTCGATTCTTCGGACATGGCCTTCAAAATTGCGGGCTCGCTGGCTTTCAAGGAAGCGATGAAGCAGGCTCGGCCTGCGCTCCTTGAGCCGGTCATGCACGTGGAAGTCTATGCGCCCGACCAATACTCCGGCGACCTGATGGGTGACCTGAGCGGCCGCCGCGGCCGGATCGCCGGCAGCGAAAGCCGCGGCCACAACGTCATCATCAAAGCGCAGGTGCCACTCGCGGAGATGCTGTCGTATGCCAACGACCTCACTTCCAAAACGCAAGGGCGCGCCACCTATTCCATGGAGTTCTCGCACTATGATTACGTCCCCAACGAACTCGCGGAAAAGGTGATCGCCGCCCACAAAGCCATCCACGGCGAACAACTTGTCGAAGAAGAAGCCTAGTGCAGTGCTATTTTTCTCTCGCTGTGCTCCAGCGGGCACTTTGTTGGGCGTTAGCGAAGGCCGGCTGGACCGCCTTCGTAGCGGGATCCCGACCCCCCACGATCCTGATTACTAATGCTGTAAACTCCCAAAATTTTCTGAGCAGCAGTTCAAGAAAGTGATATGGTCTAACCCTGTTTGTCGGCTCCCCTTGCAGCCCTTCGACAACGAACGTTTAGATCTAAGCTTGTCGGCCCAGCGCCAAGAAAGCGCCTTCTAAATGGAGACGAGCACATGCGCATTTTGTTGTACAACCCCGATAACGGAGTCACTCGTAATTTCATGCCCCATCTTTGGATGTTTTTACTCCAGTCGCTGACTCCCAAGGGCCACGAAGTAGTGCTGATTGACGGCAACGCACAACCCATGGATGAAGCTGGCATCGCCCATTTTGTGCGCCAACAAAACATCGGACTGGTGGGGATCGGTGCGATGACCCGCATGATCGCCAAGGCCTACCGCATGGCCGATGCGATCCGAGCCGTGGGGGTGCCGGTGGTGATGGGCGGACCTCACGTCACGGAAGAAGCCGACGAAGCCCTCGGTCGAAACGGCGGTCCGCGCCATGCCGACGCAGTGGCTCTTGGTGAAGCCGATGAAACTTGGCCAAAGATCGTCGAGGATGCCGCACGCCGCCAGCTCAAGGATATCTACGCTCCGGTGGATGCGTTTGGGCAGGAACGCAAACCCAGCCTCAAGGAATATCCGGCGATTCCCTGGGACAAAATAAATCTCGACCAGTTCAATCTCGTTCCAAAAATGGCAACACGCACACTCCAGAGTATCGGTGAGGGCTGGGGCACATTTCGCATCATTCCGATGGAGTCGGGGCGCGGCTGTCCATATGGCTGCGAGTTCTGCACGGTAACCGGCTTTTTTGGCGACTCCATCCGCTTTCGCACTAACGAAAGCGTAGTGAATGAGCTGCTGCTCTTGAAAGCTCGGGCCAAAAGCGAGGGCGGGCAGATTGCCGTCTTTTTCATCGACGATAATTTCGCAATCAACATCAAACGAACCAAGTCCCTGCTGCGGGACATTATCGCCGCAGGCGCCCAGGTACACTGGGTCGCGCAGATCAGCGCCAATCTGCTGCGCGACGAGGAACTCGTGGACCTTATCGCTGCCTCAGGAGGGAAGTGGATCTTCATTGGCATGGAGTCCATCGACCCTACCAACCTTGCCGACGTAAACAAGGGCTTCAACAAACCGGGTGAGTATGCCGCCGTGCTCCAGAGGCTGGCCCAGCGTAACGTTTATGCCATCACCTCTTTTATTTTCGGCATGGACAACGACACCGTAGGTGTCGCGGAGCGGACGCTTAAAGAGATTCGTAGTTGGCCTGCGGGGCTGCCTATCTTTGGATTGCTCACCCCTTTGCCCGCGACGCCGCTTTACAAAAGGCTGGAGGCCGCCGGGCGCCTGACGCGCCCGAAGCACTGGCAGGAGTTTATCCCCTTTGAGATGGCCCACACGCCGCTAAAGATGACCATCGCAGAAGCTCATGCCGAAGTACGAGCCGGGTGGGCTCATGCGTACAGCCCGGAAGCCATCGCTCATGCTGTCGATTCCCTCAAGGACAAGCCCTTGGGCTATCGCATAAATATT
>Ga0137362_10002078_pt1 | contig 12824 bp, 12 predicted proteins | sample MadtaG_2_FD_104801 | JGI IMG/M metagenome (GOLD analysis project Ga0137362, IMG submission 104801) | Vadose zone soil microbial communities from Angelo Coast Range Reserve, California, USA - Mad1_100_16 metaG | ecosystem: Environmental > Terrestrial > Soil > Vadose zone | place: USA: California... | reverse complement strand
GATCCACTGCACCCCTGGAACAAAGAGAAGCAGAGCGGAAAGGAAGGCAGGGGCGCCGTCGGGAAACCAGCGCCGCCGCTGCACCAGGTATCCGAAAGCCCCTCCGAAGGCGGCGAGGGGCAGCGCGATGGGCAGGGCCATCACCAGGCAGAACATGCCCTCGACCGCCAATCCAAGCAACCCGGCACCCCAAAGGCCCATGGACAGGCAAGCTACTCCGATGCAACCCCACAGGCTCCGTGGCTGGCGCACTCCATAGATCAGAGCGGCAGCGAAGCCCATGGCGAATGGCAGAGCCACAAATAAACCTCAGCCATAGTTCCTCAATACCTGTCCGCCGAGGAGCGCCAATCCCAGGCCGCACGGAACTGTAAACAGAAGCGAAAACGCCGCGCTTCCCAGAGCGCTCTCAGGAACTGCTCGCGCCAAGAAGTTGTTCTTCGGCCCTGCCGTTTCCTGGGGGGTGACGTCCGAGTCGCGTGCAGGTATCAAAGACAGGAAAAGAAAGAACAGCAGATTCAGAAAAGGGGCAAAGAACAGCAGAACGAGTGCGGATGGCAACCTGGCACTGCGCAGCCGCTTGCTGGTCAGGCTCACACCCACCCAGACGAAGGGAAGCGACAGCACGACCATGGTCGCGAGGAACACAGTGTCCCCGTTGCGCAGTGCAGTAATTCGCGCCACGTCCCGCACCGGGACCCAATAATTGAACAACCCCCAGGGGCGGTGAAAAACGAAGGTGGCTACCAGGCGATCGAGATTATGTTTTAGTGCGAACCCGATCAATCCCACCAGAGCGTAGGGCCCGCGATCGATAGTTCCGCTCGAACGCCAGAGATCAGCCCACGTGATTTTCATAAAGATCCGTCCTCAACTTCCCATTCGTTGCGGCGTTAGACTTGATTGACCGTACAACACTCCGCCGAGCAGCGCCGGTGCTGCGCTACCCACCGGTATCCCAATCTCATGAGCGTGATCGTCCCGGGAACTCTTGCCATCCATAACAGCGGGCGCGCCCACGGCAGTTCGCGCATCACCGCGAGCACCGCGTCAGCGCCCGAGGATTGGGTTCCGTCCTCGGACACGAACCGGATGGCTGACAGCAACTCCTCCCGCGAAAGACCGAGCAGTGCCCCTACTCGCGGGTCCTGCAGCGGAGCTACGGCCAGGCCGCGACGACGCATGGGACCCGTCAGCGACATTGCGATCCGGGTGCAGAACCCGCAGTCAGCATCGAAGAACAGCCAGCCCCGAGCGTGCCGGCTCTTGCTGTCCGTCATTTCCGACGCGAGCGAGATCATGGCACCCCCATTTAACGTTGGCTTTTTCCCGGACCTAAGAGCAGAGTCAATTTCCCGCGCAGGCGGGTTATCCCCTTGAGCGCGCCCGCTGGGATGCGTATCAGTTCCTCGAACAAGCTGGTTGTGGCGGTCAGAAATTCCAGCATCTCTTGCAGACGCTCGCGGGTGTACTGGCTGCCTGCTCCGGTCTTCTTCAGTTCGCCGACGCACTCCCGCAACACCCGCAGCGTCGGGTCAATCTCGCGGCGCTTCCGCTCTTCCGCAACAATCCGGAAAATCTCCCAAACGTCCTTTATGGATTCGAAATGGTCCCTGCGGTCGCCGAGCACGTGTACTACGCGCACGATCCCCCAGCCCTGCAACTCGCGCAGACTGTTGCTTACATTGGACCGCGCTACGGCTAGAGTGTTTGCGATTTCCTCGGCATGCAGAGGCTTGGACGAAACGAACAGCAAAGCATGCACCTGGGCCACGGTGCGATTGATGCCCCAGCGGGTTCCCATTTCGCCCCAGTGCAGAATGAATTTTTGTTCGACCGGTGTAATGGGCATCGGTATTGTCCGTTATTTCTGTCACAACAGAAACTACAGTAGTAACAGCATAAAGTCAAGACTCCTTTCCGCGCAATCGAGATTCAGCCGCAAAACACTAAAGGCCGGCTTCTCAGCCGGCCTTTAGCAGAATCGGGGAAACGGAAACTACTTCTTGGGGGCGATGGCGTCCTTGGTGGCCTTGGCGACGCGGAACTTAACCACGGTCTTGGCCTTGATCTGGATAGGTTCACCGGTCTGCGGATTGCGTCCCATGCGGGCCTTGCGATGAGCCTTTACCAGGCGGCCCAGCCCGGGGATCACGAAGAGTCCGTTCTTCTTGGTTTCTTTCACCGCGACGTCGGTGAGGTGCTCAAGAAACGCGGCTGCGGTCTTATTGTTAGTCTCCACTTTCTCGGCCAGGTGGCGGACGAGTTGTGTCTTGGTCATGCCTGAAGCCATGAAACCTCCTCTGAATTGACTAAAATTTTCCTGCGGTGTTGCTCATCTTATACCAGCGTTCTGTGGAAAAGTACTGTTTCAGCCGCATTTTATGCGGATTTTCGCGCGGAGGGATGTAAAAAGACCAGAAAAATCGCATTCCAGCGCGTGTCGGTGTTCCAAAATGGCCCATTCGGGCGCTAAGGCGAAGAGGGCCGGAGGCAGCGTCCCAGGAATTCCTTACCCCACGCTGATGTCATAATGGTTCTTGAAGACTGAATCCGGAGACTGATCCCAGTGAGTTGCGCGATCTGCGAAAAACGCAAGGAGAAACGCTTTTGCCCGGCCATCCACGGCCGCATCTGCCCGCAGTGCTGTGGCGAGCAGCGCGAGGTGACGCTCGATTGTCCCGACGACTGCGTATACCTGCTGCAGGCCCGGGAGCATGAAAGGCCGCGCAGCCTGGCGGATCTGGACCAGGCGGACCTCTTCCTGCAAGTGGAGATCGGCGACCAGTTTCCCTACCAGCACGAACATCTGATCCTGGGCCTGACCTTCGCTCTGGCCAAGAGCGTGCGGGCAGACCGCAATTTGAAGGATTCTGACTTGATCGCCGCACTGACCTCGCTGACAAAAACCTGCGAGACCCTGGTTAATTCGGGGTTGCACTACGAAGCACCGATCGCGAGCGCGGCCCAGCAGGCGGTAGCCGCCGAAGTACAGAACATGCTGAAGGAATATCGCGAAGCCGAACAGAAGCACGTGGGATACGTCCAACTGCGCGACTCCGAAGTGTTGCGCGCTCTCGTCTTCCTGGTGCGCATGGCCAGCGGACGCACCTCGGGAAGACCGAAGTCCCGCGCCTTCGCCGACTTCCTGCTCGCCCAGTTCCCGGAGAAAACATCAGGCGTGGCCGCGCCGCAGGAAACTGGCAGCCGGATTGTGATGCCGTAGGCGAGGATTTCAGATTGAAGATTGCAGATTTTAGATTTCAGATTGTTAAGGCGTGAAGGTTCATCTAGCGTGCGACAAATCTGCAATCTGAAATCGTCAATCTGCAATCTAAAATTTGGTCACGCATCTGACCGCTTGTCCAGCGGGTAGCGCATCTCTCAACTCGCGCACAGTGCGTTTGAATACCGGATGCCGTGCCTCCGGCGCAATTTCAGCGAGGGGTTCCAGCACGAAGCGGCGCGCGTGCATGGCTGGATGCGGTACGGTCAAGCCTTTGGTATCGATGATCGAATTTCCGAACAGGAGAATATCGATGTCGATCAGGCGCGGACCTTTTTTCTTCACTCGCTTCCGTCCCATCTCTCTTTCGATGTCCAGAATTCCGCTGAGCAGCTGCTTGGGCATTTTTTCAGTGTTCAGCTTGACTACGCAGTTCAGAAACCAGGGCTGGGCAGCGAATTCGACCGGCTCGGTTTCATAGAAACACGAAACCGCCGACACCTCGCCGAAACTGTGCAGGCGTTCGATCGCCGCGTTTAGGTTGGCCGCACGGTCGCCCACGTTGGAGCCCAGCGAAAGATAAACCAGCTTATGCATGATTCAGTTTCCCGCTTCCACTTTGCGGAAAGAACTTCTCCAGAGAACCGCCTGGGCTGCGGCTGCGAGTGGCTACGACTTTAGTCACTTTCACGCCATCGGACCGGAACGTTACGATCAATATTCTATGCCGCTGGACTCCCTGCTTCTCAGTCGAGATCCCGAGGTGATTCGTGTTCTTCAGCCGGCACTGGAAAAGCTGTCCATTGAGGTCGAAGTCTGCCGCGGCATCGGCTCCGGGCAGGAAATCCTCCGCACCGAGAAATTTGACGCCATCATTGTAGATTGCGACGACCTTAAGGGCGGCTTGGGCGTGCTGGAGGGTTTGCGCAAGAGTGCCAGCAACAAGAACACCGTCACCTTTGCCATTCTGAACGGGAGCACCACTACTCAACAAGCCTTTCAAATGGGTGCCACGTTCGTGCTCCAGAAACCAATCTCCGCTCTGAATGCCAGGCGCTGCCTGAGCGCCGCGGTCAACTTCATGATCCGCGAACGCCGGCGGTATTTCCGGCATCCGGTGGAAATGCCCGCCACCATGGTGTTTGGCGAATCTCAGAAACTCAAGGCGACGGTCACCAATATCAGCGAAGGCGGCATGGCGCTGTTTTTCCGCGGCAAATTGCCTCCGGGGAGCGTCTCCACCGTGGCTTTCAAACTGCCCGGAGCCGCCACTCCTCTGGAACCTAAAGTTCAGATGGCGTGGATGGACGAATCCGGCCGGGCCGGTCTGCGCTTCATCGACATGGCGAAAGACGCTCGCGCACAGCTGGATCGCTGGCTGAGCGAACAGTGCGAAAAGATGGACAAACCCTCCAACTGATTCAGTTCGACGCGCCGCTCAGACGCCGCGCAATCGCTTCCATCGGCCGTACCCGGTTTGAGACTTGCGCATTTCCGGCTCACCCATCACGCTTGAGAGGAAATCCACTCTCAGGTGCAGGCAATATGTTGTCGATTCATGTCAGGATTAATCGTGCCCAGCGCTTGTTGCGCATGCTGGAACAGGACGCCCCGCTGCTGGCGCGCCGGGTCGCGGAATTAACCCCGGAGCACCAGCAATCAGCGAAAGGCTATGCCGCGAAGCTCACCGCGCAGGCTCGAGCCGAGCTTGAAAAGCTCCTGGAAGAGGGCTCCTACTGGGACTACAACGATCCCACGCCGCACCCCGCCGACTAGCAACCAGCTGGCGACAGGCGCGGCGTGCTGACGTGATCCGCTTTCTCTAACGCTGTGTCATCCTCTAACGCTCTGTCATCCCGAGCGGGATGACAAGGTATCGGGATGACAAGGTATAGGAGAAACAAGATGTAGGACGAAGATGAAGACGAAGCGTCCCTGCGCGGGCGCTTAAACGACCGGCTGCACAGCCGCATTCGCCAAAGCCGTGACCGCTTCGGGCAGTTCTTCCACGGTAGTCTCTTCCCACAGAGTTCGGTCGCGCAGGATGCGGGAGACCAGGGCGGTGTGCATGGCGTGTCCAGCGCGGTCGGCTACGACGTTTCCTAGAATCTGTTTTCCCAGCAGGGCCAGATCGCCGATCAGGTCCAGGACCTTGTGCCGCACAAATTCGTCGTGAAAGCGAAGCGGCGGATTCATCAAACCGTCCCGCGTCAGCACGATCGCATTTTCCTGGGACGCCCCGCGAATCAAACCCTGTTGCCGCATGGCATCGGCCTCATGCAGAAAGCCGAAGGTCCGCGCCGCCGCGATCTCCGACAGGTAGTTGCCATCGGAAAGATCGACTCTGAAAGTCTCTTTTCCGATCAGGGGATGGGGGAAATTGATGGCATACGACACGGAATAGGTATCCGCCGGATACACCGCGATGAACTTGTCCCCCTCGCGCACTTCCAGTTCGCGACGGATGCGCAAATAGGTGCGCGGCCTGCGCTGCTTGCGGATACCGGCCTTGTGGATGGCTTCGACGAAGGGCAGAGCGCTGCCATCGAGGATGGGCAACTCGAGGTTGTCGAGCTCAATGATGGCATTATCGATGCCACAACCGATCAAGGCGGAGAGAAGGTGTTCGGTGGTGGAAATGAATACGCCCTTCTTCATCAAGCTGGTGGCATAGCTCACCCGGGCCACGTTCTTGCTTACGGCTTCCAGTTCAAAGCCGTCGAGGTCGGTGCGACGAAAGATCACGCCTGATCCCGCCGGGGCCGGCAAGATTCGTAAATGCACCGGAGCCCCACCATGGAGCCCCACGCCGCTGCATTCCACCGGCGTTCGGATTGTCTGTTCTTGTATCAAACGAGGTCGGCTGTCTGTTGTTTGATGAGGAATGTACCCCTTCCGAAGCAACCGCGACTGTGGCTAATTTGCCACAGTACGTGGTCATGAAGTTGGCCAGCGTCACCCGAATTATACTGTATCTATATGTAATGTATGGACTTACTTCAGGTTATGAATCTGAAGGCGAACCAAAGTGGTACTTCCATGGTTCGCAGGGAACAACGGCGAATCTTGCCTTTTGGTCAAACTCAAGGCCTTTGCGCCGGCCCCACCTCCGCCGCGAACTGACTGTCGCTTATCCCCTGGTTGTAGCTGACTGAAGTCAGGAAGCGCTGGCTGGACATGTCGCCGTTGTAAAACCGGGTGATGGTATGCGGAGTCGGAATGCCTTGCACGTCGCGGTAATTGTCGTAGACCTCGTCTTCCACATTGCGCTGCTTGTCGGTCGCGTCGCGCCAGGTAAAGGTCTTCTTTACGGGCAAGTGATCGGAGGTGTCCAGAAACAGGGTTACGCCCTCATTGTGTGCATTCATGACTGTGACCTGGTCGACAGTCTTTCCTTCCGCAACGGTTTCGCCTTCGTAGAACAACGCAACCCCCGGTTCGTTCAGCCATTTGCGCAACACACGGTCGAGGGCGTAGTGGCTTCGCCGCAAGTACTCGATTTGGTCCTTGGCATCCTGCGGGCGCGTGCCCTTGTAGGTGATTTCGTATCCCTTGTCGCCGTTGTAGACGTAGATCACATCTCGCTTCTTGGTAAGTTCAATGCGGTCCTTGTCGGGAAACTTGTAAAAACGCCAGAAGACGATACCCAGGCTGTTGGGCCGGCCATGGTAGAAGCTGTAGGTGCGGCCTTCCTGGCTGATGTCCTGAAGGTTGAGATAGGCCTGTCCCCCCAGGGCCTGAATGGTCTGATTCAGCACCGCCCTGGCTTTGCGGACATTTTCCTGGTCCACCGGAATGGATTGAGCGGGTGGTGCAACCTCAGACTGGGCCAGCGACAGAAGTGGTAAGGCAAGGACTGTCAGGACAAGAGTCGATAGAAAGATCTTCATGGTTCTAAGTGAAGACAGTTAGATGCACAGAAACCGGAGATTGTGTGGGGGCGGGTCTCCGACCCGCCCAGACCGTGGCTGTGCCACGGCAGGGTTCTTATAGCTTGAGATATGCGAAACAGCCGCGGCTCAGCCGCGGCCAGGACGGGTTCCTTCGACTTCGCTCAGGACAAGCTCCGACCCGTCCCCACACGGTTCATTTCCACACAGTTCATGCCCACACAGTTCCCGGCAATGACAGCAACTACCCGACCAGTACGGCTCCGCCGTTTACGTTGAAGACCTCGCCCGTGATGAAACCGGCGTACTCCGAGCACAGAAAAAGAATTGGCCCGGCAATCTCCTCGGGTGTCCCTGCCCGTCCCAGCGGGATGCCTCCACAGATGCGCGCGCTCGTCTTGGGGTCGTTCAGCGCCGGGGCAGACATATCCGTATCCACCCATCCCGGCGCTACCGTGTTGACGTAGATTTGTGCCGGAGCCAGCTCCGTGGACAGGCCCTTGACCATGCTGATGAGGGCTCCCTTGGTCGCAGCGTAGTCGCTGTGGAATGCCTCTCCACGCTGTCCGGCGGTGGAACTGACCAACACAATGTGCCCCGCGGCGGGCCCTGATTTCCCCTGCTTCTTCATTTGCGCCACCGAGTGCTTGATCAGGGCGAAGACGCTGTCGAGGTTGATGGCCATGGTGTTGCGCCATTGCGCGTCCGCCATCTTTTCTATGGGCGCATCCTCCGGCGGCCAGACTCCGTGATTTGCCACCAGGATGTCCAGCCGTCCGAACCGCTTTACCGCGGTCGCGACTAATTCCTGGGCCGTCTCGGTGCCGGAAAGATTACAGGCCACGGCGGCACAGTTTTCCGGTCCAAGTTCTTTGGCCAGTTTCTCAGCGGGGGCCTTCGCCTTTTCGTAGTTGAACAGCACCCGCGCTCCCGCAGCCACAAACATGCGGACGGTAGCCGCACCGATGCCGCGTGAACCGCCAGTGATAAGGGCAACTTTGCCAGTGAGAGAAAGAGGGATAGGCATGCAGAGATAGTGTGAAGTTTCAGGTAGGAATTGGCAAGTGCGGGACGGGAAGGGCACGGGCTGAGGGTAGGGAACGGGGGGAGAGAAACGGGAGACGAAACGGGAGGAGACGGAACGGGAGGGCACGGCTTCAGCCGTGCCTTTCGGGCTGCATAGTTTGGGCTTTAGCCCCTGGGGGTCGCTTGTGTTCGGGGATTCGCTTTCTTATTTCCGAGTCTGATGCGGAAAGCAAACCCTCAGCGGCTGAAGCCGCCAAGATGACGCGGGCTTTTTCGGCACGGCTGAAGCCGTGCCCTCCCCGGGGTTCCTCTGAAATTACTATTACGTTGCCTTTCGGAGGACCGAAGCCGTGCCCTCCCGGGTTTCCTCCGCTGTCAAGATCAGGTCGCCTTCCGGAATGCTGAAGCCGTGCCTCCCGGGTTTCCCGCCGGGCGGTCAGATTCCCCAGCTCGACGCTCTCTCTGTCTTGAGTTCACGAATCAGAATGCGCACCAGCATGCCGTCGTAACGCGTGCCGCTCATCTTTTCCAGTTCGGTCAGGGCCTGTTCGCTGGTTTTGGCGGCGGCAAAGGAGCGCTCGGTGGTCATATTCACGTAAGCGTCGGTGATAGCCATGATGCGCGCCCACAGCGGAATCTTCTCGCCGCGCAGGCCGTCCGGATAGCCCCCGCCATCGAAGGACTCATGGTGGTGCTGCACCGCTTCCTGCAGCTTCTTGCCTTCGGGCAGGGTCGCCAGGATTTCTCCTCCCACCCGGGAATGCCATTTCAGCAGGTAGAACTCGTCCTCGGTCAGGGGACCGGGTTTGTTCAGGATTCTCTCCGGAACAAAGATTTTGCCCACGTCATGCACCCGCGAAGCGAAGGTTAAATCGCCGATCTCTTCCGGGGGAAGACTGAGCGAGCGCGCGATGATCTCGCTGTAGCGAGCCACCATCTCACCGTGCCCGGCACTGTTCTGTTCGCGCGCCTCCGCCGCGTTGGTCAGAGTTTCGATGGCCTCCCGCAGCACCAGGGCGTTGCGGTCGTTCTCCCCCTCGCCGCTCATTTTCTTCAGCGTGGCGATGAGTTCTTCCAGATGCTCCGGCCCGGTATGTTCGCGCTGCAGAAAGCCCTCGATGTATCCCGAGATCATCTGCCGCCGCACCGCCGCGGTTTCACCTTCCGCATGATCTACCGCGATGGATACGAGGTCGCCACCCGCGCGCTTGGAGACGTACATACCCGCATCCGCGACGCGAATGATCGCTTCCATGGAGAAACCGTGCACCGGGAAGCTTCCCACCCCGAAGCTGCCGGTGATGTGGTGCTCGCTGAGCGTCGGGTCCTGGGCGATCCAGAGCCGCAGGCGTTCGGCCAAAATTTGGGCCTGCTCCACGCCCGTCTCCGCCATCAGAATGATGAATTCGTCGCCCCCGTAGCGGGCCACCACGTTCGACTGCCGGCATTTCTGTTCCAGCAACCGTCCCACCCGCGCCAGCACCAGATCGCCCTCCAAGTGCCCCTTGGTGTCGTTCACTGTCTTGAACTTATCCAGATCCATAAGCACTACCGAGATGGGACGGCCGGAGCGGGACGCCCGCTTCAACTCGGAACTCAGCGCCTCGAAGAAAAACCGCCGCGTCTTGATGCCGGTAAGCCCATCGGTGATGGATTGCTGCTGCAGCTTCTGGAACACGAACGAATTGTGCAGGGCTGTGGCCAGTAGGTCGGCCAGGGTGTGCATGATCAGCTTGTCCTGCGGCGTGAAGGCGTTTTCTTTCTGACTTTCCACATTGAGCACGCCCAGCAGGCTTTCGCCATAAGCAATGGGGATGCAAAGAACGGAGCGCGATCCCGGCAGCACGCCCTGCAACTGTGCGTCGCTCGTGGTCTGCACCAGCGCCGTTTCCCCGGTCCGTGCCACCCGGCCGAGAATGCCCACTCCCAGCGGGATGCGCTTGCCTAACGCCTGGGCCGTGATGCCGGCCTCAGCCTTGATTTCGATGTCCTTGGTCACATAGTCGAGAATGCCGATCCCGATGTGGTCGAAGCTGAAATTCTTCTGGATATGGCTGACAATCTCGGCCAGCATCTGCTCCGAATCCTCGCTCGAAATCGCGGTCTTGGAAATATTGTTCAGGAACGCGAACTGGCGGGCGCGCCGCTGCTCCTCGGCGAACAACCGGGCATTCTCCACCGCGACCGAAACCTGCCCCGCCGCGGTCTGCATCACTTCCAGGTCGCGCGGCTCGAAGACGTACTCACGCTCGCTGTTCAGCGCTGCCATCACGCCGGCGGGTCTGCCTCCCAGCAGGATCGGCGCGCCGCAGAAGCACTTAGCCGGCGATGATGGTACGAAGGTGACTCCTAATCGCTCGCGGGCCTTCTCCAGTTCGGCGCGGATGATCAGCGGCTGGCCGCTGCGAATGATGAACTCGGTCAGGCCATTGGTCACTTTGCGCGAGCGCTTGGGCAATATCTCGCCCTTCTCCATTTCCAGTTCAAAACGGATCTCGTCGCCTTCCTGGAAGGCAATGTAGAAGTCGCTGGTATCGAAGATCTGGCCCAGTTCCTTCTGCACCGCACGCAAAATCTCCTCCTGGTCCAGTCGCGAGCTGATGGCCTGCCCGATCTGAGTCAGAAGCGCGAACTCCTTGGTGCGACGCTGCGCGTCATGCATGACCACGTAATTTTCCAGCGTCAGTCCGATCTGCAGCGCCAGTCCGATGAGCAGGCGCAGATTGGAGGAGCCGAACATTCTGTGGGCGGCGTGGGGAAAAAGAATCACCCCGAAGTTGTGCTCCCGGGTCTGCAGGCTCACCGCGGTCAGGTTGTAAATCCGTTCTTCGGTCAGCACCTGGCGAAATTGCGTGAACCGGCCGCCGGGAAAGGCGGGCAAGGGCTCGGGCATTTCCGGCACGTTGCGAAAGGTCACAAAGCCGCCGCGCCGGTAGGCCAGCTCGCAGACGTATTCTCCGGCTCCGCTCTTTTCCAGCTTGCCCAGGAATTCCGGTGAAAAGCCGCGCTGCACCGGGGGCAGCACCGCGCGCCAGCGTTCCGAGATGCAGATCACCGCTCCACCCGCCGGCAAAGGCGCAACCAGCCGGTCGAGAATGCTTTGCATGCTGGGAACCAGGTCGTCGGCGGAGAGCAATCGCGTGGGATCTACGCCCAGAGTGGAAAAGGCCAGGGCATTTTCCTGGACCGCGCTGCGCTCATTTTCCGCCAGCACCATCACCATCGCGATGCCCAGCGACATCTGCGGGATCGGACCCAACAGATCGGAAAGCTGCACATAGGAATTGTTGAATTGCCCGAACAGCATCAGGACCGACCACAATGCCAGGGACATGGCCAGCAGGGTGAAGGCCAGCGAATTTTTCCGGTGCGCGTAGCGGTAGAAGTAAAACGAACAGTAGAGCAGCACCAGGGCCACCCCGACTTCCAGGCGGAAGACCGGAATGGAGAATCCATCCAAACGAAATACGCCGCCGGCGTGCCGCGCATTCCACAGGCTCAGGGCCACGCCCCCTGCGCCCACCGCCACGTCATACCAGCGCAGGCGGAATCTTTCCCGCATCAAGCGTGTCGAGATGAAGATGCACAGCGCCATCGCTGCCAGAAGCAGCGAAGCCAGCAGCGAGATCACCGCGGAGGGATTGCGAAACACACTCCAGGCATCGAGCACGTAGTGGAGCGAGTACGCTCCCCAGCCCAGTTGCCAGGCGCGAAAGTAGTCCTGGCGAGTCTGCTCATAAAGATAAGTGAAAACCAAAAAGAGCAGCAGAGCAACCACGCCGGGCACTACTACCATACTGATCGTGACGCTGTTCATGGCGCGAAACAGCTACCTCAGCCAGAGTGATGAGTTATTTCTAACGCTTTATGGTTTCACACGACTGCGGCCAAAACAATAGGCTTCTGGAGAGTACGAAAGGCACATTGGCTGGGCGTTTTCTTCTTGAGGATGAGCGAGTTGGATGGATTTAGGCTCCCCAGACCGCTTGACGCTACATTTCCTCAGCCCTTACCATCGGGACACATCCTTTCGTAATGTCTTCCTCTCCCAGTTCGCTTCCGCGTGTCCGTTTCGCCCCCTCGCCCACGGGTTACCTGCACGTGGGGGGAGCCCGTACCGCACTATTCAACTGGCTGTTCGCCCGCCATTACGGGGGAACACTGATCCTGCGCATCGAAGACACCGACCTCGAGCGCTCAACGACGGAAATGGTCGAGGGCATTCTGCAGGGCATGCGCTGGCTCGGCCTGGATTGGGACGAAGGTCCGTACCATCAGACTCAACGCGTAGAAATGTACCGCGAGAACGCAGCCAAACTCGTGGCCTCCGGGCACGCTTACTATTGCTTTTGCACCAAAGAAGAATTAGAACAACGTCGCGCGGCCGCAACCGCTGAGGGTCGTCCGCCCCGCTATGAAGGTACCTGCCGCAGGATTTCCCGTGAGGAAGGTGCTCGCCGCCGGGCGGCAGGCGAGGCCGCGGCTGTCCGCTTTGCGGTTCCGGAATCCGGCAGCACATTTTTCGACGACGCCGTCTTCGGTCGCGTCGAGTTCGCCAACGGTGAACTTGAAGACTTCGTTCTGCTGCGCTCCGACGGCGGCCCCACGTATCACCTGAGCGTAGTCACCGACGATGTGGATATGCGCATCACTCACATCATCCGCGGCGCCGATCATATCTC